>WNFY01000849.1_pt1 | contig 32993 bp, 32 predicted proteins | sample 5400091 | NCBI WGS metagenome assembly WNFY01 (sample SAMN13153364, study PRJNA577476) | soil metagenome | isolation source: 60 cm soil or saprolite under grassland replicate 1 | place: USA:California | collected 2016-06-15 | reverse complement strand
ATCCGTTCCGCCACGCCATACACCAGTATACAATCGCTTTCCGTTTTCAGTATAGGTAGCAATGTCTATAAGCCGCAGGTTTTGCTTTGCGAGTTCCTGCCATTTGCTTACGAAATTGTTCCAGTCAACACCAGCCCACAAATAATATCCATCTGTTCCTCCGCGCCACACGCCATTGTATAAACGCTTCCCGTCCTTTACATAGGTTGAAATATCTACAAGGCGAAGATCTTGTCTTGCCAATGCTTGCCATTTGGTTGTAAAATTATCCCAGTCAACACCAGCCCATAAATAATAGCCGTCGCTGCCCTGCCGCCAAACGCCGGTATAAAGTGATTGCGCAGAAACAGATTGAATAAATAAGCATGCAAAGAATATTTGCAGCAATCTTGATTTAAGTTTCATGATATATAAGTTTTGGTATTAAAAAATTTGTTTGAAGAAATTACTTCGTGTTTACTCTTTTGAAGCAATAGTTAGAAAATGCTGTAACGCTGTAAACCACAGGATACATGTTGCTAAGAATAGCTGGTAAATTTTGGTGCATTGTTGAATGATTTTTTTTCATAAGCATGGTTTTTTAAAATGAAGAATAGATGCCAGAGGTTTTATTTTCCAAGCAGCATTTGTTTTGTGTTGATTACTTTTCCATCTATAATCAGTGAATAATTGTATGTGCCTGATGAAAGTGTTGACGCATCTATATTCACTGTACCATTTCCGCTGCCTGAGATATTTAATTGCTTTAGTTGCTTCCCGTTTTTATCTGTAATGATTATTTGTGCGGTTGTGAATTTTGATGGCAATGTGTAATTAATGATTGTGGTATGATTAAACGGATTGGGAATGTTTTGCTCTAATGAAGCAGTCAAAAGGTTTATTGCTTGCTGATTACTCCCTGTGGATTGCCGTACATTTATCATTGCTTCAAGCTTTGCAAGCCGTGATTTTAAATCTGCAATCTCAATGCTCTGTTGTTGTACCGCTGCATCCTTGGCATCATTCATCTTACTCAATTCCTGCACGGCTTTTACCAGTGGCACTACAAAATCAGCATAGCGCAAACCATGCAAACCATCTTTGGTTTGTGGTTTATCCACCCCGCTGAAATCATAATTCAATTTTTTTGCTGCTGCTACCTGCCATCTGAAGGAGTGGTCAAGGTTACCTGGCCTTCAATCGAGGTAACTATCGTATTACCGATACGCACTTTATTAGATTTATTCACGAGTGCTCCATAACCAATAGCAGTTGCATTGAATAAAGTATCGAATACAACATTAGCATTGAATCCAAGTGCTGTGTTCTCAGATCCGGTTGTATTAGAATATAGTGAGGAATACCCACTTGCTGTGTTGTAAGAACCGGTAGTATTATTATAGAGTGAGTAAAATCCGCAGGCTGTGTTGTAATGCCCTGTTGTATTATGAAGTAAAGATCCTAATCCATAAGCTGTATTGGAATATCCGGTTGTATTAAAATATAGCGAACTGGCTCCGGCGGCTGTGTTGGAATATCCGCTTGTATTATGATATAGTGAAAAAACTCCACTTGCTGTATTGTAAGTGCCGGTTTCATTATCAAAGAGTGACTCATATCCACTTGTTGTGTTGTAAGATCCGGTTGTATTTAAATAAAGGGAATTGCTTCCACTGGCCGTGTTGAAAAAACCTGTTGTATTAGACGATAGTGAAAAAACTCCACTGGCTGTATTGTTGAATCCTTCGGTATTATGAATCATTGCTTCCCATCCATAGGCTGTGTTTTGATATCCGGTTGTATTGAAATGCAGGGCAGCAGAGCCACTGGCTGTGTTTGCATATCCGGTTGTATTAGCCTGTAGCGAGTAAGCTCCATTGGCTGTATTGTGACTCCCGGTTGTATTAGAGAGCAGTGAAGAACTTCCACTGGCTGTATTGTTACTCCCGGTTGTATTAAAGAACAGTGAACCAGCTCCGCTTGCCGTGTTGTAACTCCCGGTGGTGTTGGAAGAAAGGGATTTATGTCCATTGGCTGTGTTGGCACCCCCGGTTGTGTTAGAATACAGCGAAGAATACCCGTTGGCTGTATTCTGCTGCCCGGAAGTAAGGCTGGATAAACTAAACTGACCTGCTCCTGTATTTTGTTCTCCGGTAAGTGATGTGTTGCCGGCATTGAGACCTACAAAGAAATTCTCTATACCGGGTGTATGTAGAGTAATATTTCCCTTTAAATAAAGAGCATTTCCAAGATAAAGATTTTTCCATCTCAGGCTGTTGCTCCCTAAATTAATCGTATTATTTGTACCAGGCAGCAAGCTTTGATTAACTGCGGTAGGGGCAGTAAGATTGGATAGCTTTTGGTTAGCCTGTGCATTACTGTTGATAGCATAACAGGAAAGTAGTATGCAACATGCAACAGGTAAAAGTTTTGTTTTCATGATAAATATTTTTTGATGAAAAGTTTCGGTTACAACTATTTTCCTACAACCATTTGTTTTGAACTAATCACTTTCCCGTCAACAATCAATGAATAATTGTATGCACCTGATGAAAGTACAGATGCATCTATATTCACTGTACCATTTCCACTTCCTGAAACATTTACTTGTTTTAATTGCTTTCCGTTTTTGTCTGTAATGATTATTTGTGCAGTTGTAAATTTTGATGGCAAACTATAACTGATGGTTGTTGTATTTGTAAAAGGATTAGGAGCGTTTTGTGCTAAAGAAGCATCAGTTATTTTTATATCGGTTTTATCGCGAGGAGAAATATTATTCTGATTATTACCAAGTACAATTGCTTTTAGTTCATCGATTTCTTTTTGTTGCTCATCGTTTTGTTTTTGCAAAGCATCATTCATTTTAGAAAGTTCCTGCACGGCTTTTACCAATGGCACTACGAATTCTGCATAACGTAAACCATACACTCCATCCTTGCTTTGTGGCTTATCAACTCCACTGAATTCATAATTTAATTTCTTTGCAGTTTCTTCTACTTCCTGTGCAATAAAACCATTGTACACAATCTTGCTCGCTTCATCTTCTGCTTTTTTCATCTCTGCATTAACAGCTTCTTCATTAGCTGAAACTGAATCACTTAAAAGTTGCTTTCTTCCTTTGTTATAATATTCATTTAAGCCTTGTATGTTAACAGTATAAGTTATCGGCCGCAGGCTGTTAATAAATGCAAGGCCCGCTACATTTTCTTTTATATTCTTCTTATACCTGCCATCAGAAAGTTTGGTCCAGTCCACCGCCCCGCCAATTGATTTAACAGAACCGTCGCCAATACGAACTTTGTTAGATTCATCAACGATTGCTCCATAACCAATAGCAGTTGCATTGAATAAATTATTTTTTGACACATCTGCTTCGGAACCAAGGGCAGTATTATTAAAACCAGTAGTATTTTGATTAAGCGAAGCATAACCAAGTGCCGAATTAAAATTGCCTGTTGTATTGTTAGTAAGTGCTAGACTACCATTTGCTGTATTGCCAGAGCCATCGTTGTTGCGAAGCGAAGCATGACCAAGTGCCGAATTAAAATTGCCTGTTGTATTGACAGTAAGTGCCGTATAACCATTTGCTGTATTGTAAGCACCCTCAGTGTTACGATAAAGTGCCTGATAACCATTTGCTGTATTTCCGGTGCCTGAAGTAAGACTAAATAAACTAAATTGACCTAAGCCTGTATTATAACTACCCCCAACTAATATGTTACCTGCATTGAGACCCGCGAAGAAATTCCCTGTACCAGGTGCATGCAAAGTAATTTTTCCCTTTAAATAAAGCGCGTTTCCGAGATAAAGATTATTCCAACTCTGCCTGATCCCAAAGCCTAAATTAAGTGTACTCGTACCCGGCAGTAAACTTTGATTAACAGCAGTAGGCGAAATGAGATTAGATAAAGTTCTATTGGCCGATTGTGCATTACTGTTGATAGCATAACAGGTAAGCAACATACTACATGCAATAGTTAAAAGTTTTGTTTTCATGGCAAGCATTTTTTGGTGAAATAATAAAAGTTTAAGCATCAGTTACTTTATTAGAAGCATTTGTTTTGAACTGATGATTCTTCCATCCATAATCAATGAATAATTATATGTGCCTGATGAAAGTGTTGATGCGTCTACATTCAATGAGCCCTTTCCACTGCCCGGGATACTCCATTGCTTTAGTTGTTTTCCATTTTTATCCATGATGATTATTTGTGCAGTTGAAAATTTTGATGGCAACCTATAATTTATAGTTGTGGTAGTTGTAAATGGATTGGGAACATTTTGATCTAAAGAAGCAACGCCTAAGTTTGTTGTTAAAGAATTACTGGGATGTGCTGATGATTTTAGTTCGTCTATTTCAGATTTCAGATTTCGGATTTCAGATTTTAATTCATCATTTGTTTTAGAAAGTTCTTGTACAGCTTTTACCAAAGGCACTACAAAATCGCTATAGCGAAGGCTATAAAGCCCTTCCTCACTCTCGGGTTTATCCACTCCGCTGAACGCATAGTTCAACTTTTTGGCCGCCTGTTCCACTTCCTGAGCTATGAAGCCATTATAAATAACCTTGCTGGCCTTTTCTTCTGACTCCCTTAGGACTGCCTGAGCCCTTTCATCTATTGCTAAATTTCCCGGCTCTTTTCTTCCTTTGATATTGTATGCGTTGAGGCCTTGTACATCTACGCTATAGCTAATAGGTCTAAGGCTGTTGATAAATGCCAGCCCCTCTATATTTTCTTTGATGTTTTTTTTATACCTTCCATCAGAGAAAACCGACCAATTCACTTGTCCTTCAATTTTAGTAACCGAAGTATTACCAATCCGAACTTTATTCGAAGCATCCACACTTGCATTATAACCTATAGCAGTGGCATTGGTTAAATTACCGTTTGAAACGTCAGCAGAATGACCTAGCGCTGTATTGTAAGAGCCGGTTGTGTTATAATACAAGGAATAAGCCCCACTGGCTGTGTTTTCGTTACCAGTTTTGTTATAATACAATGCAAAACCACTACTTGCCGAATTCTCAAAGCCCGTTGTGTTAGAATATAAAGAATAAGCCCCATTGGCTGTATTGCTACTTCCACTTGTGTTCGCACGCAGAGAATTAAAACCTACTGCTGAATTGTTGAAACCATCTTTGTTTGCAAACAAGGAAGAGCTCCCGACCGCTGTGTTGCGAACACCGGTGTTGTTAAAAAACAGCGACCAATACCCAAATGCTGAGTTATAATCGCCGGTGGTATTATTCGCCAACGCATTTGTACCGAATTTTGTAATTCCGGTCTGTGCATTCCCGTTGATAGCATAGCATGTAAGCAGCATGCAATATGCGATTGGTAGAAATTTAGTTTTCATAGTAATCATTTTTTTTTTGATAAAATAAATTTTAAATACAGAAGGGAGTAATTATGTGACTTTTGTTTTTCACGGTTTAACGAGTTTTGGTTGATGTATTATACAAGGGCAAATTTGCCATCATTAAAAAAGCTTTTCAAAGCAGGAATTAACGAATGATGGATTTGGGTTAACGAATGGCGAAAGAATGCGGGAAAACAAGGAATGAAGAGAAGACTTTTTAAGAACCCGAATAAATATTCAAAAAATTCTCTTTGCGTTGTTTTGATACATTAATTGCGGCACCATTAGACATGATTAAATGTCCTCCGTCTCCACGAATATATTTCTGAATTTCCTGGAGGTTGATCAGGTAAGATTTGTGAATACGAAAAAAACTGTATTCACTTAGCAGATCTTCATATTCCTTTAAATGTTTAGAGGTTATTATTTTGTCTGGTTGCTTTAGAAAGAACCTGGTATAAGGTCCTTCGCTTTCACAATAAATAATATCACTAACTCTCACAAATAATAATCCTTCAAGGGTGGGCAAGGCAATTTTGTGGCTATTTTGTGAACCGCTTTTTATATTATCCAGCAGCACTTCAAGATTTTTATTCAGGTGCTCACGATTCAATCGTTTCTCCGCCTTTGCAATGGCAATTTCAAGTTCATTAAGATCAATGGGCTTGAGCAAATAATCAATCGCACAAAATTTAATTGCTTTCAGGGCATAGTGATCGAAGGCTGTAGTGAAGATCAATTCAAAATTTATATCAGGAAGTTTTTCAAGGATTTCAAATGAAGTTTCCGATTGCAATTCAATATCAAGAAAAACAAGCTGCGGCTTTTTTTCTGTAATTGCCGCCAACCCCGTTTTAACTGAGTCTGCTTCAGCTACAATATTTATTTGTGGGCAATGCTCATGAAGCATTCCCAGCAACATTCTGCGGCTGTACTCTTCATCTTCTATTACCACGGCGCGAATCATAAGTAATGTGTTAAGTTGATAATGTGCAAATATGCTAATGTGCAAATAAGAATTCTAACCTGCTTTATTTACTCTGTATACTTTATATACATTCCTGAATTATCAAATTCATTCTAAAGAATTCTACATAAAATTTACAAATTATCTTCATCTCTGATGCTTATTATTCTTCTTCCTTAAGCGGCATAGAAATAGTAACTCTTGTCCCTGCCGGTTGCGGCGCTTCTTCTAAAGCTGTTTTTGTTTCAAACAAATCTTCAATCACTACTTCCATTTTATAATCAAGCAATGCTGATAATGTTGAAATACGTTCATTGGTTACTTTTATTCCAAGCGATTTATGTTTCGAAATCTTTCTTTGTTCAATCTCTTGTGCTCTCGCTCTGCCAATGCCATTGTCTTCGATTTTGCAGACGAGCAATCCATTATTTTTTTCGAGTGAAAGCCACAAATCACCTTTACTATTTTTATTAATCAAACCGTGCAGAATTGCATTTTCTATATAAGGTTGAATTAGTAATGGAGGAATCTCAGTGTTTTCCACATCAATCTTTTCATCAACGGCAATATGGTAATCAAATTTATTATTGAACCGAAGTTGTTCGAGCTGAATATAAAGCTCCAGTAATTGCAACTCGTTGATTATGCTTACGGTATTTTCACGGGAGTTTTCAAGAATCTTCCTGATTAGTTTTGAAAATTTGGAAAGATAATTGAGCGCTTCCTGTTTTTCGCGAATGGTAATAAAATGCTGAATGGAGTTAAGTGAATTAAAAATGAAATGCGGATTCATTTGAGCACGCAAAGCAATCATTCTTATTTCTGCAATCTGCTTATTAATTGCAGTTTGACGAGCCTGCTCTTTTTTAATCCTGTTTTCACGAAGCTTAAAGAAAAGAAACACTACACCAATAAATGTAATCAATACAATTGTTCTAAACCACCATGTTGCCCAAAATGGAGGAGTAATGACGAGTTCCAATTCATATCCCGCTTCATTCCAAACATTATCATTGTTTGAAGCTTTTACTTTCAGTCTGTAATTACCGGGTGGCACATTCGTATAGCTGATTATATGATTCGTACCAAGCTTTACCATTTGTTTATCAAACGCTATGAGTTGACAGGCATACTGATTTTTCTCAGGATGATCGTAATTAAGTGCCACAAATTCAAAAGAAAAAAAATTCTGCTTATAAGAAAGTTGAAGTGATTTCAAATCTGCGTAAGAACTGTCAATATTCAGTGGCTGGTCAAAAATCCTGATGCGCTTCAGAATCAATGGTGGGATGAAATGGTTTTTTTTGAGTGAATCAGGATGAAACATGTTAAAGCCATTTTTGCCACAATAACAGAAATAGCCATCATGTGTTTTGAATGCGGACTGGTCGTTGAACTCCCATCCCTGCAATCCGTCGCTCGGGTCATAATTGGTAAATGTTGTCCGGGATTCATTCAACATGCTGAGGCCTTTGTTGGTGCTCATCCAAAGACGGTTTTTGTCATCTACCATCAATTGCGCTACGTGAACATTGGGCAACCCATTTTTTTCAGAAAAGGTTATAAACTTTCGGGTGATTTCATTAAAGCGGCATAGTCCTGATCCAGTGCCCACCCAAATTACTCCTTTGTGATCCTGCGTAATTGAGCAAATGAAATTTGACGCAAGAGAATTTGTATCGTTTACAGTGTTGGTAAAATGTTCCAGCCCTCCTGTCGAAGGATTGTATTTAATCAATCCATTCCTGCCGGTTCCAATCCATATTATTGCACGACTGTCTTCAAAAATGATTGCATTTCCACCATTAAGCAAAGCATGCGCAGAATCGTTTTTAAAATTGGTGAACCGGTGAGTTTTAAAATGATAGACAGATAATCCACCACCGCCTCCAATCAACAAGTCACCTTTTTTATCAGAAACAATACTGGAGACAGAGCTGCCGGCAAGTGAGTGATTATTATTTGCAGCATAAAAAACGTGAAAGTTATTATGCACCGGATCAAACAGGTTCAAACCATTGGCCATACCGATCCACATGTTTCCCTGCTTATCACAGCAAAGTGAATGGACAGAATTATCACTTAGTGAATGAGGATCATCCTGCTTCCATTGATAATTAGTGTATGTGCCTGTATTGCGATCTAAAATGGAAATGCCATTCAACGACCCGATCCAAAGGCGATATGATGAATCTTCTGCAACTGCCCTGACCCATTGGTGCGTAAGTGCGGGAAATGTAATAGCCGGTGTTTGATAATGAATAAATTTTGATTCATCGGGATTGAAACGCTCGACACCGGCAGTGGCAGTGGCTAACCAAATGAGACCTGCACGATCCTGGTAAATCTGAAGAATACTATACGCCTGGAGACTGCGTTGATCAAAAGGATCGGCTCGGTATTCATAAAAAAAATTTTTGTCAGGAAAAAATAGATTCAATCCGGCTCCATTTGTTCCTACCCAAAGCCTTCCGCTTTTGTCAATAAAAATGGAGCGTAGATAATTAGCGGAAATATTGGATTGTTTTTCAATAAAATTCGTAAAATGCCTGCATCGATTTGTTTTAGTGTTGAAACATTCCAGGTAAAGAGTATTGTTTAAATAGGTCCATAAGTTGCCATTTTTATCAATAGCCATTTTAGGGAGGGAGTTGCCGGATAGTGTAGAGCTGTCAAACGGGTCATGAAAAAAAGAAGTGAACCTCATGGTGGTAAGATCAAGACGATTTAGCCCATTGCCCGTGGCGATCCACATTGTTCCATCAGGAGCGAATTTGATGTCCCTGATATCATTGCTTGATATGGAATTGTGATAATCTTCGTGAAGGAATCGTTGAAAGTGATTATTCTTTACATCGAAAGAACATAAACCCGAAGTAGTACCGATCCAGAGAATGCCGCTTGCATCTTCGTTGATCACAGAAACCCAATTGGAGGGAAGAGAATTTTTATCATATTGATTTTTAAAAAATGATCGGAAAGAATTTGCATGATAATCATAGTATGCCAACCCATTTGTTGTTCCGATCCAAACCGTACCACGCGAATCGGTGAACGCACATCGAACCAGATTGTCAGGCAAAGAATTTTTTTTACCTGGTTCATGCCGATAGATCTCCACTTTATATCCGTCAAAGCGATTTAACCCATCCGAGGTAGCAATCCATATTAAACCATATTTGTCCTGGGTAATTGATGCCACATTATTATGTGATAATCCCTGTTCAACAGAAAGATGCTGAAACTGTATGGGATAAAGTTGGGCAAACGCACTTTGGGCATTTAAAATAAAAACCAATAATCCCAATAAGCCTGATGGTGTAAGAGTCGGTTTCACTTTTGAAAGAGATTAACAGTTTTCATTTGAAACCTCTTTGTAAGTTACTTACTTTTTTATTTCAATATTGAGAATCATTAGTCTAATCAATTTTTTCTTCTTCTGTAAATCGCTTACCAAGCTTGCGTTTCCAGCTAAGTGAATGATAGAAGGGTGTCGGTGTATATAAGTGTATATAATCACTCCGTAGTCTTTTTCTCTAGAAAATCGTTCTTTAAAAAGGATATGCCAAAAAATATTAATCTCACACCAAGGTGCCCGATGCTTCCTAAATGTCCTCAGATGAAGTATTACTTACTTACTATAACTTTTTGCACTGCACCAGTTGCGTTGTTTTTTAAATAGTATAAACCTGATGCGAAGTTGGCAACATTTATTTCGCCATTGCCGTTAATATTTGCAGTTAGCAATATTTTGCCTGACTGATTTAGCAGTGAAAATGATGTATTGCCATTAGTTTGTACGTATATTATATCTCTTGCACATTCCTATTTATTAGAGTTATTTCAAAGTACGATGATGGTTACCTTTCGCAAAAGAGAGTATTAAAACAAATCATCTCCAGTATACCATTGAACGTTTGTAATGTTAGATAAAACCCCCATTGAAGTTTTTCTTGTTGCTTCTCATAATAAAATTACAGGGCAAAATACATTACAGCAACAGACTGCCGTAAAGGGGCTATAAATGAGTTTTACAGTCATAGATCAAAAATGTGGCAGGCATGTATTGGTTAATGACTGGGCAGCGACATAACCCCGAAGCAGTGGAAGGTTATCGTGCATCTTTTAGAGATGATCCTCAAAGCTTTAGTTAGAAATTTACATCATCTTATTTCTTTATATAACAAGAGCTTTTGCTTAGGTGAGTGACAAAGCTAAAATTCCTATCATTGCAATTGCTGCAATAAATAAAACGGTGTAGTCATTAATCTCGGCTGGCTTCTCTTTATCCTGTTGTCTTTCTTTATAAAATTCAAGGAAAGACTTTTTTTGCTTTTTATAATGATAATGTGAGGAGACGTGTACTGTTTTACTTTTTAGTTCTTGGGCAATGATAAAATTTAATTCGTCAATGCAATTTGTTTGTTGCTCCTTTGAGGCAGTGCTGGGGAACATCCCTTCAGGGAATAGGCTTAATTGGTTTTTCATTGGAGCAAAATTATTTCGAAGAAATAGTTCTTTCCATTAAAATGTGTATAAAGTACATTAAACTCGACTTATTCAAACCGCTTTGCAGGACCAATTCCAATTTTCCGACAAGATTTTGAAGCCATTTTTGGTAAGTTAACAAATACAAGCACACCCGATAAAATATGCCGCAGAAAGTCATGAATATGAGAAAACAAAATACTCTTCATACTGTTGAGTGGTGCAATTATTGTGACATGAAAGGTATGGCAGGATATGAGTTGAAAGAAAGGATGGAGCACATTAAAGCACAGATAAATCCGAGAGAAGAGACGTACTCAAGCGCTATTAATGCAAAGGAAGATTATCACACCTTGAAGAGTATAAGAAGGGATATAACTAATTTGAAAAAAAGATTTACAGGAGCTGCAGGAAGCCTGCAATCCAAATTCTAAAATGTTCTTTGCGTAAAGAGTTTTTACACTTCCCACCGTAAGCAGAGCTTTTATACTTCTTTTACTTACTCCCAAAAATTAATAAAGAAGCTAAATGTGTTGAAATTCTTGACCAAAAAAATAAAACACCCTTTACAAAATGCTACTCATAAAATATGGCAAGTGAATTGAGTACCCTATGCTATAACAATCTAAAAGGAGGATAATATGGAATATGATAAAAATTACGAGTATAAGGAAGGTCAGGTTGCGAGAGCAATTGAAGAACAGACAGCGAAATTACCTTCAGACACCTTTTTGTGGGCTGCCGTCGGAGCAATGGGCGTTTCCTTGTTATTCCAATTGACAGGCCACGAACATAAGGGTTTATTTGTAGGTCAATGGCAACGCCTTTTCTCCTGCTCGGCGTTTACAACAAACTTGTAAAAGTGGAAGGACATGATTGAAAGTAAGTACATCAATAGAAGAGACTAAGGATAACCCACCTTTTTTAATGATGATAGTGTAATCAGTTATGCGATTGTTCTCAAAAATAGCATTATAAGAAGTTCGTGGGCCATAAATTCCAGCAAGGCTTTAGGTCACATATTTAACCAGTGCAAATTATTTTCTATGCAAACGATAAACTTTTCTTTTTCAGTAGGAGCTTTGGTATTATCGCAACAAACTTTAATCGCTCTTCGTATATCTGTCTCTGTATACTGAGGATGCTTTTTCCACATTTCTTTTATTAACTCATTAAATTGAGTAATATTATTGCAATCAAAAGATGAATCTTGTTCCATATTGTAAAGCTACACTTTGATATGGTTAGAAGTTAAAATATCATTAAGAGTAATGAGGATGCAAGGATAAAAAACACTCATCGAAAACTAAAAAGCATCACATTGCTACGAATTTTATTATCATAGTCCTACCCTGCTTCAAAACATTTAATATACTAGACCTGTTCATGATGGATACTCTACAAAAGGAATGTGGGGAACACGTTTGCTTAATGAGGTGCGTTTTAAAGACTATTTAAGCAATGGTTTTACAATATTTCTCGAAATTAGCAACAGTAAACCCTTAACCATGTTTAGCTAGAACAGCAAAAGTCCACTCGGCCTTATAGTATCTTATTTCAATAATTTATTGCGCCCCCCAAGGTAGAAGTTTACAGAGATGCTAATAATGAATGGCACTGGCATATAAAAGATCCAAATGGGAATACATTTGGTGAATCATCTGGCAGTTACAAGACTTTATTGGACTACGAAGAGAATATTAAGCAGGTGGCAAAAGCGCTTAAGAGCTATTTTGAACGCAGTCTATAATTTATAATGAATTGAAAACAAATTCAACTTTATAAAGAAGAAAGATTGCATACCTGAAAAAAGTGCATATTCTGAAGAGTATGTGCGAAAAGCTAAGGACAAATGTGGTAGGTCTGAGAAGTAATATTGTCCGTCCACTTACTTAATAAGAAAATGGACACTGGACAGTAACCAATATCTGCTTCATTTTTCGTGTTTCTTCTCAGCAAGATAATTTGCAATAACACAGAGAACCATTAAACCAATAACAACATAGTTAGCGGTTTAGAGAGAATGTAAAGCCTATTGCAAAAACACATCGAGTTCGTTAACAACTAAATAAATAAACCCTATAAACACAGCACCTGCTGATAATACGACGCACAAGTAAAAAAAGATTTTAATAAATAATCAGATCAAGTGTGTAACTTCCTGAAATATGCGGTGTACCAAAAGAACTTAAAATGCTGAACAGACCTTTCTCCTGTAAAATTTCGTCTGCTTCTTTCTTGATGAGTGAATTTAAATTAAGCAGAGGGTCATTCATTGAATTAAAAGATTGATACTACTTGAGGCTTTCCGTCAACCTATTTCAGGACAAGACAACTTGCTGCCAATTGCTCCAATGTCCAGCCCTGCTTGCAGCAATATTGGTGTTGTACGTTCGTTATTCCCGTCAATGCCCTTTCAATATGTCGAGCAGTGGTATGTCTGCAAAATGATTAAGCATTCATTGTAATTATAACATTACCTATTTTTTGACCCGTTGCCACGTATTTAAATGCTTCGGCTATCTTATCAATTGGATACTTCCTGTCTATAACTGGCTTGAAACTTCCTTTTTCAATTAGGTCTTTGATAAAATTAAGTCCTGCCTTTATGTTTTTAGGAGGTGAGAAGACAACCTTTTTTCCGCCCAGGAGCGGGGTAATGAGCATCCAAAATAGATTTATAAGCCCGTTTGATGAAGTGTAAATTCCATTCTTTTTTAATAGTCGCTTGCATTTGACAAAACTGCTTTTGCCAACAGCATCAAAGACAAAATCATATTGCTCGCTGTCTTTTGTAAAATCATCAGTTTTATAATCAATCACTTTATCAGCTCCTAACGATCTTATCAATTCGGTTTGTTCACTGCTGCATACCGCAGTAACATACACACCATAGTATTTTAAGAACTGAACATAGGATGAACCTATTGCACCCGTTGCACCATAAACCAATGCTTTTTGTCCGGCCTTTGGCGTTAATTGGATGATACCGGAAGCAGCGTAAAATGCTCCTTCCAAACAAGCTGCTGCCTGGTCATAAATAATGTTACCCGGCATTATGATTATTCCTTTAGTTTCTGGGAATGTAAAATATTGTGCATGAGAACCACATCCGAAAACACCACCAAAACCCATAATCTTATCGCCGGCTTTAAAAGATTGTACGCCAGAACCTACTGCTTCAATTTGCCCTGCAAAGTCCGACCCGATAATTGATGATCGTGGTTTGAATAATCCTGTAAAAAGCCTCATGATAAACGGCCTGCCTGAAAGCACATGGCAATCACTTCTGTTTACTGTAGTCGCATATACTCTTATCAGCACTTCATCGGCCTTTGGGGTTGGTATGTCAAGCTCTTTTATAATTAAATCTCCTGGTAAACCATATTTTGAACGTACAGCGGCCTTCATGTTATTATCTAAGTTTAATAATGACGCATAACGATCACGTATTTTGGATGGCAGGATATTAGCATTCCGTCAAGCCTATACCAAAGTTGGCTTTTTATTTTATTGCCTGCCTGCCGGTAGGCAGGTTGAAGATAACATTTCTCGTTTAATTATTAACGTCATGCCCGAAGTAAAGCTGAATAAAGACCTGCCTGCCGGTAGACAGGTTTGCGGCCAAGGCTTCAACGTCCTGTCCTGCTATTGCAAATACTTGCAGTTTTATTTTGTCACATATATAACGGTTAACGGAATGTCCTCATATCTTTTTTTTAATGAATAGATTAAGGACGCACTTTGGATGCATCAATAAGGTATGAGCAATCTCTCGACGTGTGCGGCTTTAATTCGCGTCTTCTATTAAAGTTATCAAATACTGTTGATGTTCATCTGTTGCTGTGCGGAAGGATTCATTTGGTAGGTGAGTATATCGCCACTTTCCGCAATCTCAACAATGCGATAGCCATGATAGGCCGTGCCCCAGTCGGCTCCAATGTGTGAATCGAAGAAATAATATTTGTTGTTGTGCTGTTTTACACTGTCTTCATAGTGATCATGTCCATGAAATACGGCCTTAAGGTTTTTTTGATCATCAAAGAGTTCAACCAATTCAGGGCAAGGCGAACCATTTGTGGTCCAGCTAAAAGGTGTTATGTGCATGAAAATAAATAAATGCTTTGCGTTTTGATAACGGGTGAGTTGTTCTTTGGTCCATTCGATATGAGGACAAATATAGTTTCCCTTATCATCTGAAGTATTTAGAACAAGGAAGGCCGCATCATATTTTTCAAAAGCAAAATTCCAGGGCACATTCCATTTTTGTTGCCAGTTGGATTCATCCGTATTATCGTGGTTGCCGTGCGATACATAATAAGGCATATCAAGTGTATCCCATTTCTTTTTTGCCGGTTCAAGAAATGCAATATCGTCATGAAACAAGTCGCCATTTATAAAAGTAAAATCAACACCTCTTCTTTTTTGTTCTTCATTTATCCATGTTATCATCTCATCATGATAAGATTCAAACTGTGTTTCGGGCTGCCCATAGTGTCCGTCGGACGCAATGGCAAAGCGAAGTTGTGTTTTAGGCAGGGTGTAATCGGGAGTACAGGATTTGAGAGAATTGGTCACACCAATTACAACGGCTCCCTTTAACGTTAACTTCAAAAAATCTCTTCTTAATATGGACATAAAAATTAGGTAATGTCATAGATAAAGGTAGTTAATAAATTTAGTGAACATAGGCAAAGTTACTTTACAGCAGATATCATATCTATCTTATAAAGATGATGTGGATAATAGTTTTTACACACAACGAATCGGTAATTTGCGATGGCAGGATATTAGCATTCCGTCACGCCCGTACCGAAGCTGATTTTTGTTTTATTGCCTGCCTGCCGGTAGGCAGGTTGAAGATAAGATTTTGGCTCACTCAAATCTACAATAATGCTGAGAATATAAGTGCGAGTCTGAATTGCGGCAACGCTTTGTTAGCAACAGAGCTTATAGCGCTATTTAATCGGTTCGTAATTTAAAAAAACAGTACCAGTGTTATATTGCCTAAGCTCTACAAGGTTTAATTGACGGAAATTCATTTGTTGAGGAAAAAGATTTCTACCACTACCAGTTAAAATCGGGCAAAGTTGAATATGATATTCGTCTATGAGATTTTCTTTCATCAAAGATTGCGCTAATGAAATACTTCCCCACATAACCATATTTTTACCGGTTAGTAATTTAAGCTTTTTGATGGCAGCGGTGGCTTCACCAGTAATTATATCTGCTTCGGGCCATTGACCCCATGGGGCATTTGTAAGTGTATTGGAGAAAACAATTTTCTTAGTCTCGTTCAATTTATCTGCGATTACCTCCTTATCTGTGGTGGCACTGGGCCAAAAGTCTACAAACAATTCATAAGTTTTACGGCCTAACAATATGGCATCAATCGTTTCCAAAAACTTTAATTGATCAGAATCTGAATATTTATTTTGTTCCGGAGTCAAGTTTGTAAAGAAATCTAACTGGCCGTTTTTATCTGCAACATAACCATCCAGAGATACCCATTCTTCTAATATTAGCTTTCTCATTATTTTATTTTTATTAGACTAAAACTAATTCACTTAAGTCACATGTTATGCAGTAATGCGACAATGTAGTGTGATATTTGCGATGGCAAGATATTCTGTGAACGTTACGCTGGCACCGAAGCTGATTTTTGTTTTATTGTTGAAGATACATTTTATTGCTCAAAAGAAATCCGTCGCCCCAACGACTAAAGTGAATAAAGATTCATTGCCGATTGCTCCAATGTCCAGCCCTACTATAGCATAGAGCTTCAAGTTTGTACGTCAGCCCGCCTGACACAAAACCTGTTTAGCGGTAATTTTTCGGCTTAATAATCAAGTGAATAAATCTTGTCCAGTTGTCTCTCGTTAATTGAGTTTGGGGTCATTCTTAAAATTCCTTTTACAATTGATTTTGTCAAGCCTGAAGTATTTGTAATTTGAGCAACCTGCCAAGAAGTGTTTGTGATAAATGTTGCCTTTTTAATTCTTTTCTGTTGAAAGTTTATGAAACTTGTTTCAATGTCATTGTTTGAACTTAATTGTTGGGCTATAACATAAGCATCTTCTATGGCTTGACAAGCACCTTGTCCTAAATTGGGTGTGGTTGCATGAGCTGCGTCACCAATTAATGCTACTCTTTTGTCAATCCATTTTGGAATAGGTTTAAAATCAAAAAGGTCTGTGCGAATAATGTCATTTGGGTTTGTAGAAGCAATCATATTCTTAACAACGTTTGGGAAATCGGCACATAGTTTTAGAATTTCTTCTCTTACTGTTTCTAAATTGTCTTTACCGCCTGCCTTTTCAAAGTTTGTTATGAACATATAAACCTGTCTTTCATTAATCTTTGAATATCCTACTCTTAACCCTTTAGTGTTGGCCCAAATTTCATACATATTATCTTCTTCAGATTGTGGCAGATCAAAGTCGGTGACAAATCGCCAACATGTTTGTCCAGAATATCTTAAATTCAAGTCTGAATGAATTTGCAATCGTCCGTTGGATTTTATTCCGTCAGCATTAATTAAAAAATCTGCTTTTACTGTTGTCCCGTCTTCAAATTCTGCAATGATTGAATTGTCGGTTTGCTGATATGATTTGAATTTTCTGTTCACGTGAATGTTTTCAGAAGGAATGTAGGAGGCTAATATTCTCTGTAATGTGGCTCTATGAATGGCAACAGTTTTAAACTTGTGCTTTGCTTCAATTTTGCCTCCGTCTATTGAAGAAATTAGTTTGTATTTCAGGTCAACAACACTGATTCTGTCGAGCAATTTGCCTGCATTGATAATGTCTTTTGAAATGCCAAGTTCGTCATATACTTTCAGTCCGTTCGGTGCTACCCAAATTCCTGCACCAACCTCCTTGATTTCCGCTGCTTGTTCGTAAACTTTTACATCTATTCCTTTTTTTGCAAGAGCAATTGCAGTTGTCAGTCCGCCTATTCCGGCTCCGATTATTATTCCCTTTTTCATTTTGTTATTTTTTTAAAGTTCGTTGTTGCGTCGTTTTTAGTTTCGGGGAACGAATCAGTATTTGCGATGGCAGGGTCTTAGCATTCCCTCACGCCGTACCGAAGTTGATTTTTGTTTTATTGCCTGCCTGCCGGTAGGCAGGTTGAAGATAACACTTGTAGCTTAATTTAATAATGTCAAGCCCGCACCAAAGCCGAATAAGATTTGCTGCCGATTGCTTCAACATGCCGGTTATTGCAACTACATGTTATTGCAGACGTTTTATTTTTTTAATCAGCTTTCATCACAATAGAAGAAGTTAAATGTGGGTTTTCAAATTTAACTATGTCCCAGCTTTTTATCGGGTATTAAAAATAGTGTGCCGAAAGTGCTTTAGAAGTAAATTTAAGTGATAAGGCGGCTACATCAGTCAGTTGTCCATTTTTATAGCGGTTTATAAAATAGCCGATTCTTTCACCGTTAATAAAAGTCATTTAAAAGAACTCCATTAGTGTCAGTCTTTGTCCATAGCCCTTGCTCTAAATTATTGCTGTATTGTCATTGACTACACTTCAACGGTACATGATTCCAACGGATCACCGGTTAGAGTATAGACCGTTATAAATTAACGGTCTTTCTTTTTGGTAGAACGAATTTGTGTGATTCAATTAAATTATGCAAGAACGGCTTCTATCTTTTGCGCGATAACGCTTAACAAGTTCTTGTCTATTTTTTCGATTTGCTTTTCATCCTGCCAACTCATTTTTACTGCACGGTAATGACCTTCTTCATCAGGCTCGAAAAATATTTCCATTTCATCCACCATCACCCGGAATTTATGTACATAACCCTGTAAAAGCAGTCTGGCCTTAAAGTCTGTCTGTTCTTGTTTATAGGTTATAGTCAGTATAAATTCATCTGTCATTTATGAGCTTTAATAACGGTTACGATCCCTGTCATAACCACCTTTGTTGCGGTAACCGCCATTACCACCTCCCTGATTATTTTTTCTCTCTTCGGCTACTTTAACGGTAAGGCGTTTACCGCTAATCTCAGAAACATTTAGCTCTTTCATGGCCTTTTCTGCTGCTGCATTGTCAGGCATTTCTACAAAACCGAAGCCCCTGCTTTTGCGGGTTTCTCTATCGAGAATTACTTTGGCTGAATTAACTGTGCCAAATTCTTCAAAGATTTCTTTTAATTCATGGTCATCCACATCATAAGGAAGACCGGCTACAAAAAGGTTCATGTAAATAATTTTGGTAAAAGTACAGAAGCCCTTTAACAATACTTCTGTATTCGAATATTAATTATGTCTTATTATTTAGAAATAGTGCCGTTGTTTGTTGCTTAGCCTGGTATTCCGCAACTGGTATTGTATGTTTGCATTAGCCACACCCCTGAGTATAAGCATTTTCAAATATTATCTCCACCATTTCTTTTTTGAATGGCTTCGTTAAAAAATCTTTTTATGTATTATTTTCGACTGCTCTTTTCTTGTCGCGTGGAGCAATAGATGAAGAGAGTAATAGATCATAAACTGGTTTTTGATATTGCTGCCGGTCTTCTCATACCTTTCCAAAAAATCCCAGCCAGTCATTACCGGCATATTAATATCGAGTAGCAGCTCAGTGCGACAATCATTTGCAGTTTCACCATAAACTGACTCTATATATTCAGTACCTTCTTCAGGAGAAATAAATTCGAGAAATTCCACATCGTTTGTAGCATGGTTAATAATGGTTTTTGGTATCAGGAGGCAGTAAGGATCATCATCCACCGTGATAGCTCTTTGTACCTTTTCCTAATGATTTTGTTTAAAGGATATTGAATTAATTGCACCTGTGACAATTATCAGCAAAGCTCTTCGTATAAAGAAGAAATTCAATTAAACCAAGAGAAATTAGTTTGATAAAGTTGAGATAACAAGCTTGCAAACGTATCAGGATATTTTTTTTCAAGATAAGCATTAGGAATCCATTGTTTGTTACGGTTTACCAGGAATATTGCCCAGCCAAGTTCTCCCAAATTTCTATCAGATAAAATAAATATTGCCTCTTCTGCCTGTGAGTAGTTACGTGTTATCTTAGCATTGATAATATTACCATTATGCTCAAATTGGATATTCATAAAATAATGGATTTAAATGATATTGTAAACTTACCTGTCTTATTTAATTTTAAACACTTTTATGCCTTTAAAGAAACTTAAACTTTTTTCATTTTATTAAAAAGGCATCCATGCTTGATCTTGACCAGTTTAAAGACTCTGCTTTTTATGATAAACCATTTGCAATAGTTTTTATTCACAGAAAGCTGTGCATAATACAAGCATGGTTTTTCATTAGTCCCGCAGGTGCGGGATCGCAATCGCTTTATCGTTCTGATTATGTGGCAACAGTTTAGCATTCGCAATTTTATTCCCGGTTCAAAACCTTAGTAAAAAGAGCAAGATTTCTTAAGCCATTTACTTAATCGGCTTATAGTTTTGCCCTTATAAAATTTTACATTATGAAAGAGCAATTATTAACTACACTGGAAAATTCCAGGAATTATACCTTGGGTGTTGCAGATAAGATGCCAGGCAATGCTTATAATTTTAAACCGACAGATGCAGTATGGAATTTCAAAGAATTATTAAATCATATTGCTTATGGCATTCATTGGTGGAAAGAGAATTATATTAAAGATACAGAAACAGCATGGGAACCGCCTGTTGCAAAAGATGAAAAAAAGGAAATCATTTCAAATCTTAATGAGGCTTACCAGTCATTGAAAAATACAATCAGCAATTTAAATCTTAATGATAAAGCAGTGCGGGGATTTCATGCCACCATTGATCACATCACGCATCATCGTGGTCAGGCTGTTGTGTACTTACGTTGTAATGGAATTACGCCTCCTGAGTATACATATTAACAAAAGAGAAACCGTTTTTTAAAACGTAAACACAAAAATTATGGCTTACGAAAAACAACCAAAGGAAGAACTTAAATCAAATATGATTGATGATAAGTTTCCTATGTTGAAAGCACTTCATGCAGATGGTCCGGCTTCTGACAGGGCTGAGCAAATGATGCTTTATGGACAACTTATTGGTTCGTGGGATGGACGAATATTTTCACAAAAATTTCATGTTGATTCTAATGCCGAAGTCATTTTCGAAGAGGGTGACCGCATTGAAACAACGCTTGAAGTACACTTTGGCTGGGCATTGCAGGGCAGAGCTATACAGGATGTTTGGATTGCGCCTTCACGTTATCATGTAAATAGTGCGACACAGGATCTTATGTATGGAACTACGCTTCGTGTTTATGATCCAAAAAATGATGTCTGGTATGTCACATTTATTGATCCTGTTACTACACAATCTTATCATCGAATGATTGCTCGTAAAGTTGGCAACGATATTATTCAAGAATATCGCACTGGAGAAAAGATATGTCAATGGAATTTTACTGAAATCACCGCTGATTCATTTCACTGGATGTGGCGTGAGTCAACGGATAATGGTAAGGCATGGAAAGTGCCTGCGGAGTTCTTTTTGAAGCGGCGGCGTTAGTTTGTCCACAGGACTCTGCGAGTACAGTTTGTAGTTGAACAAAGGTTTCAATACCGATTTTATTTGGTCATTCTTATTAACAATCTAATCATCCATACAAATAGATTGTACAGAACAATAAAGTTTTGTAGTTTATGATAAGAGCGGGATGGACCAATTAACTACGGTTGTTTGTAATGTTGAATAATGAACAGAACGTATAAGGGAGTGACACAACGGAAGCATCATAGTATATCTTAAGTTGGGTACAAAAAAATTATAACTATTATCAAATAAAAAACCCTGCTTCAAAACAAAGCAGGGTTACAAATGATTAAGTGAAAATTATTTTTTATTGGTATCAGGAAGTGGTACCGTATTTGGATTTTGTGTTGTGTTAGGCTTTGTAACCGGCGCGGTATTGCTGCCGCTTGTGTTAAGATTTTGTATTACTTCAGAACCGGGTGTTTTGCCTGCACTAGTAAAAAATAAACTTGATACAATGCACAATAATGCTACTATACCGGCAAAAAGCCACGTACCTTTTTCAAGCACATCGGTTGTTTGCTTTACACCCATTATCTGGTTGCCAAAGCCTCCGAATGTTCCTGATAATCCACCGCCTTTTGGATTTTGAATTAACACAATAATGCCCAACAGTCCGCAGGCTAATATGATGAGAATAAGAAAAACGATAGTCATTGTGAAGCTTTTAATTCATTAATTTTCGCTGCAAAATAAGTGGATTTGGACGGATTCAAAAAACTTAATTTCTTATAGAGTTGAATTGCTTTTTCAGTTTTGCCTTGTTTTAACAGTACTTCAGCCATTGTTTCTGTTACAACATCTTTCGCTTCATTGGATGTTTGCGCAATTTTTTCAATCAGGTGTTCTGTTTCTGTATCTGTTCCCAAATCAGTTGGATTTTGATTAGTTTGTTTTATTTGTTTTAGCCAGTCGGTAAATTTTTTCACCTTTGTTCCAAGCATGTCCTGGCTTATCTTACCCGGTTCCAGCTTTATTCCTTGTGACGCGAAATAATCTATTGTATGATATACTCTTGCTTCTATCGTTATTTCGCCATTATCTTCAAGAGGCTTTTTAAATTCTGATAAATGCTGTTCTATTAATTTGGATAATTTTTCATGCTCTTCACTGCTTATACCATTATTTTCTTCCTCCTCAAATTCATCCTGATATTCATTAATATTTTGTTCTGTTTTTTCTGTGACTGTTGCTGTAGTAATATTTTCTTTTTGAAGTTCTTCATTTGGATGTTCAACCTGGTTTAAGCTTTCATTTGAAGTGTCAACTTTGTGCCACTCATTTTCAGTTATTAAATAGTGAAACAAAAACGGGTTGGAAAAATAAAGTGCTGTTTTTTGCATTTGCTTTTCTGCATTTGGGTCCCGTTCATCTTTCATTTTTTGATTGAGTAAAAACTGGGCAAATGCAAAATAGGGATAACGCTGAGTAATGACTTCCAGTTCCTCTTTAGTTTTATCAGGAAGCGATAACAGGATTGCAAGCTGGTCAATAATATCTGTCCCGGTTTTATTCATGCGGTGAAAATACAATTCTGCTACCAGTTTGAGAAGATACGGTTAAAAATTTCGTCGGTAACGTTTTTTACAATATCATCGAGTAGTTGGGCCTCAGCCTGTGTGAGGGTAAGACCTGCAGAGAATTCAAAATCCCTATTTACATCATATTCCTTTGTTTCATTCTTTAATGTATTGAGCAAAGTTATGTGCACACCCACTGTTAATCGGTTGGTAGCGGCTTGCCGGCTGCTGATACCGGAAGTGCTCACGGCATAGCTGCTGATATAACCACTTATTTGGTAATGGGCATCATCGCTGTTGGTACGTGTAAGTCTTGTTTGATTGGCAATCTTTTGCTGCAATTGATCTGTAAGACGGGGACTTAACTGCGGATTCTTATAGCTCGCTCTGTTCTCTATAAAATTTATTTTTACTGTCTTTACTTCAGGAGGTATGGATACATCTTTGAATGTATAAATTCCGCAAGAGGAGAAAAAGATTCCAAGAACCAGGATATAAGAACCAAGATACAAGAACCGGAACACAGTTTGCAGTTTGTCCGCAGGACTCTGTGAGCAGTTTGCAGTCTGCAGTTTACTGGCTACCGGTAACTGCCAACTGGCAACTGGCAACTGTTTTTTATTCATTGATATCATATTCTTTTAGCTTTCTGTATAATGTTCTTTCACTTATACCAAGGTCTGAGGCTGCATCTTTTCTTTTCCCCTTATGTTTTTTCAGTGCTTTTACTATCAGCTCTTTTTCTTTATCCATGATATTGAGTGATTCTTCAACTTCCTCATGATGGTGTATTTCATCGTCATGTGAAAGTATCATTGGTTGAGCAGATGGCACATAAACTGCAGGAGGAGCAATTTGTTTTTGTTCACCATTTACATTGTAATCATTCATCAATGAATCTTTTGTATAATTCGCTGCAGAGCCTGCCAAAGCCGGATTTTGTAATATTTCCAAAAACATCTTTTTTAATTCTGTCACGTCTTTCCGCATATCGAAGAATAGCTTGTACAAAATTTCTCTTTCATTACTAAAGTCACCTGTTGAATGTTGCTTCTCTGCAAGAACCGGTAGACGATAAAAATTTTTTTCAGGTAAAAATTTCCTAAGCTCATTAGCTGTAACAACGGTGTCAGTGCTTAATACCGACATTTGTTCTGCAATATTCTTTAATTCACGAACATTACCGGGCCACGGATAATTAATTAACAGGTTTTTTGCTTCCTCGTCCAATTGAACAGGAAGTGTTTTATAGCGCTCCGCAAAATCCACTACAAATTTTCTGAACAGCAAAGGAATATCTTCTTTCCGGTCTCTAAGTGCTGGTACGCGTATAGGAACCGTGCTTAAACGATAGTAAAGATCCTGGCGAAATCTACCGGATTGTGTTAATTCAAGAAGATCACGATTGCTCGCTGCTATTACACGTACATCTGTTTTTTGAACTTTAGATGAACCTACACGAATAAACTCACCTGTCTCCAGCATGCGCAATAACCTCGCCTGTGTACCCAATGGCATTTCACCTATCTCATCCAAAAAGATTGTTCCTCCGTTTACAGTTTCAAAATAACCTTTGCGGCTGTCTACAGCACCTGTAAAAGCTCCCTTTTCATGACCAAATAATTCCGAGTCTATTGTTCCTTCGGGAATTGCGCCGCAATTCACGGCAATAAACGGATTATGTTTACGTGCGGATAAAGCATGAATGATGTGTGAAAAAATTTCTTTACCTACTCCGCTTTCACCTGCTATTAAAACACTTAAATCTGTTGATGAAACTTGTATGGCTACATCAAGTGCATGATTTAAAGCCGGTGAATTTCCTATAATGCCAAACCTATTTTTTATGCTTTGTGTATCCATTGAAATTAATCTGATTTAAAATTGACCTGACGCTTGCACCTGATATTAAACAATTAAATCTGCTATAGAATCGGCAATATCATAGAGATATTTTAGAAAGTTATGATTCATATAGTTTAATTTTGTCTTGCAATAGCTTATCAAGAAAATATTTGTTTGTGATTTTATCTTCTGCAACTAAATCAATTTTTCTTCCCGTTGTTTCTTCTAATCTAAAAATCAGATCAAAATAATCATAAGGTGAAGGCAGATTACTTGTCTCATCAACTTTGAATCTAAACAAGAAATCAAGATCACTGTTATGATTGTAATCATTTTCTCTCGCGCCTGAATCAAATAAATAAAGTGACTTTACCTGCATTTGTTTACAGGCTTTAATTATTTCAGAAAGATTATTTTTTACCTCTGGTATCATGGTCAATCAATTTATTATTTCTCCCAGCAATGTTGCCTGTGTACAATCATTCACTTTAACCCAAACATAATCGCCTTTCTTACAATCATAATTTCTTTTGGGGAAAACGATCACTTTGTTTTGTGTGTTTCTTCCCATCCAGTCACTAGTGCTTTTTTTGCTGTCACCTTCAATTAATACTTCAAATGTTTTACCAATATCACCTTTGTTGCTTTCAAGTGATAAGCGATTTTGTAATTCAACAATTTCCTGTAATCTTCTTTTCTTTACTTCTTCAGCAATATCATCTTTATAACGCCGTGCGGCCAAAGTGCCCGGGCGCTCACTGTAGATAAACATGTAACTCATGTCGTACTTGCTGCGCTCCATTATGCTTAATGTGTCGTTATGATCTTCTTCTGTTTCAGTACAGAAACCCGCAATAATATCTGAACTGATGCCGCAATCGGGAATAATATTTTTTATCTGGTTCACTTTTGTTATATACCATTCACGTGTGTAAGTTCTGTTCATCAGTTGCAGTATACGTGTACTTCCGCTCTGCAATGGTAAATGAATGTACTTGCAGATATTATCACACTTCATCATTGTATGAAGCACCTCCTCAGTAATATCTTTTGGATGCGAGGTACTGAAACGAACCCTCAGCGCTGGGTTCACTAATGCAACTTTTTCAAGCAGCTTTGCAAAAGTTACTGCCTCATTTTTTGTCTCATCTATCCAATAATAACTATCAACATTTTGTCCAAGCAGTGTCACTTCTCTGAATCCTTTATCAAATAAATCCTGTGCTTCAGCAACAATAGAGTATGCATCACGGCTGCGTTCACGACCACGTGTAAAAGGAACTACACAAAAGCTGCACATATTATTGCAGCCGCGCATGATTGAAATAAAAGCGGTAATTCCATTACTGTCAAGACGAACAGGTGAAATATCGGCATACGTTTCTTCCCTGCTCAGTAAAACATTCACCGCTTTCTGTCCTGTTTCTGCCTCTTCTATAAGACCGGGCAAACTGCGATACGCATCAGGACCTATCACTATATCAACTAATTTTTCCTCTTCAAGTAATTTTGATTTTAAACGCTCTGCCATGCAACCAAGTACGCCAATAAGCATTCCTGGTTTTGCCTCTTTTATTTTTCTAAATTCAGTCAAACGCTTACGCACTGTTTGCTCAGCCTTTTCGCGAATGGAACAAGTGTTTAATAAAACAAGATCCGCATCTTCATAATTGCGTGTAGCGCCAAAACCTTCATTGTTTAAAATGGAAGCAACTATCTCACTATCGCTGAAGTTCATTTGACAGCCATAGCTTTCTATGTAGAATTTTTTGTGGTATTTTTCAGGATCGTTTTTATAAGGGGCAAATGCTTCACCCTGTCGAGCCTCATCATGTACTTTTGCAGCTAATTCAAGCATTTAATTTGAAATTTTTTATTTTATAACATTTGCTGATAAATGACAATATTTTTTTTACACTTAGCTTTTTATCTGCTTATCATCTTTCGTTGTGTCACTCACTTCAATGCTTTGTCCTTTATTCAACATTCAACATTCAATTTTAATTTAAGCCTGCAAAAATAATTAAAAAGATTTGTACTGACTGTTTGGCAGTTTATTAACAATTTTTACTTAGCCCCTGACTATTTTTGCGGCAATTTTTGGAACAGATTATGATGTGCAATAAAATTCCTATTGTTATAAAGCTGAAGAGTCCGTGAATGAAAGAGAAGTTGAATAGAGAATTTTAGCCGGATTTATAATAACTATCCAATAATTCATAACCGACACATGAGCAAACAAGCTTCTTTATTTTTCTTTTTTCTCCTCTTAAGACTGATTGGCCTGGCTCAGGATATTCCTGTAAAAGTAGTACCAACAGAAATTTTTCGTTCTGTAAAAAAAGATCCAAACGATACACTGAATTGGAATTGGAAACGCGGTGGCATTATAAACCTGAATCTTGCGGAAGGTTCACTTAGTAATTGGGCAGCGGGTGGAGATAAATTTTCACTTGCCATAACATCCTATGCCACTTATTTTTTATTAAATAAAGGCACTAAGCATACATGGGATAACAGCCTTGATTTTAATTTCGGATTTCTTAAGACGAGCAGTCTTGGTAACCGCAAAAATGATGATAGGTTTGAAGTGTTATCAAAATATGGTAAGCGTTTAGACAGCAGTAATAAAATATATATTTCAGGATTGTTTGACTTTCGTACCCAATTTTTTGATGGGTACACTTACACCGGGGACAGCGGTACACTTTCATCCACATTTCTTTCACCGGCTTATTTGTTGTTATCTCTTGGATTTGATTATAAGCCGACAGAAAATTTTTCTTTTTTTATATCGCCGCTTACGCTGCGTACTACTTTTGTTGCCAGCAACCGTTTATACACAAAAGGTTTGTATGGTGTGCCACCATATGATCATTATATAAATCAATTTGGTGCTTTTGCTTCCATTAATTATTATAAATCAATCGCGAGGAATGTAACATACAAAGGGAAACTGGATCTGTTTACTGATTATAGCCATAACCCTCAAAATGTTGACATGTATTTTACTAACCTTTTTAATTTTAAGATAAACAGATTTTTGGCTGCGACTTACAGCCTCGATATGATCTATGATGATGATGTGAAATTGTTTGGTAAATACAATTCAAGCCCTGCATTACAACTAAAGAGTTTAATTGGAATTGGATTTTCTATGCCTTTATCTACTACTATAACACGTTAAAATAACATCTAAAATCACTGGCTAAGCAGTTTGCGTAAACGAAATTCGTTTGGCAAGCCAGCTTTGTTTTACAGGTATGATCCAAGAATGCATCAATTGATCTTTTGTTGCAACAAGATTATTGAAATAAAGAGTATCTGCATTAATGAAACCATTTGTAACAGCATAATTGAGTTGAACTATTGGAAGCAACTGAACTTTATCATTAAAAATAAAAGCAAGTGTTTTTCTGTCGAACATATTTACGCCAAATTGCTGTTCAATTTGTTTTATTAAATGAACAGAGCTATCAGTACTGCATCCGCTTACTCCGGTTGCTGTTTCATCGGCCATAATAACAATGAACTGACCAAAAAGTAAATTCGCATAACCTTTTACTGTCACGCCGTGACTATGCCATTGCTCAACAAATTCTTCTAATAATTTTTCTATTTGCAAGGCTTCAGAGAGTGTAAATAACTGGCTGCTCTGATATATCCATACTCTTGAATCGAGATGAAAATTTTCTGGTATTAAATGCTGATATTCGAAATTCATAAAGCAAAGTTACTTGAGAAAAAATGTAAAATGGAGAATATAAAATGTGAAATGTAAAATGTAAAATAAAAAAGTTATTCCATACTCATTGCAATCAGCTCCGCTATATCAAGCACCTTTACTTCATTTTCTTTTTCACGGTTCTTTACTCCGTCAGTCAACATCGTATTACAAAAGGGACAAGCGGCTGCAATTACATTTGGTTGCAGTGATAATGCTTCATCTGTACGTTCAATATTGATGCGCTTATCTCCCGGTTCATCTTCCTTAAACATTTGTGCGCCGCCTGCTCCACAGCATAGACCATTGCTGCGGCAACGTTTCATTTCAACAAGTTCTGCGTCTAATATTTCAAGTACTTTCCTTGGTGCTTCATAAATATTATTGGCACGACCGAGATAACAACTATCGTGATAAGTAATACGCTTGCCTTTAAAACTGCCGCCTTCTTTTAATCTTATTTTCCCCTCATTAATTAATTGCTGCAGAAAAGTTGTGTGATGTATTACTTCATAATTTCCACCCAATTCCGGATACTCATTTTTAAAAATATTAAAACAATGCGGACAAGCCGTTACAATTTTTTTGATGCCATAATTTGCTCGTTGGTCAAAACTGCCGGCACAACCCACCCAAAATAAAATCTCCGGAGATTCATCATTCATCATCATTTCAGCCATGATGGGGACTTTCATAAACAACCAATTTTTCCAAATGTAGGGTAAAATGGTGAGTGGAGAGTAACGAGTGGCAAGCGCGGAATTTAAAATCAGGAATTTGGATTAGTGTGATTAATTGGATAATTCCTCCCGGAATACTTATAGCACAGAAGATGTAGCTCATGATATTGGTTCCTCAATCACTTTAGCAATCCCCGGCTGAAAACTAAATTAGTATAAAAACAAAGTAAACACAATAGAGTAACGTAAAAAATAAATGATAAACGATGAATTGCTGAATGAAAATCAGAACGTAAGAGAGTGCGACGCAAGGGCATTAACTACTCATACGCAAGCAAACTTCTGCGTCTATTATATTAACTGAGGCACGTCTCGAACAAAATGAACCCAATCCTTTTAATGGAACTACGACCATCTCCTATTAGGTACCTATAAACAAAGCCATTCAAATAAATCAAAGTGGAAAGGGAGCGATCGATTTGAAGGCAAGTGACATACCTTTAGGAGTATATCAATACTCTTTAGTAGTGAATGAAAAGGTGATTGATGAGAAACAAATGGTGCACACTAAATAAAAAGTTTATGACGTCTTGTTATCTTCAAATTCAACAGTTTTACATGAATAGTTTAACAGCAATCTATTTTACAGCTCTGATTTTCATTTTGCCGCTTTGCGCTAAATCACAAGAAAAAGATGTAGACAAAATTCTGGTTGTTACCAATGTTACCATTATAGATACCAAAGGTTCCTTGCCTAAAGCACACATGACCGTGATGATAATAAATAACGTGATAACAAACATTGGGGAAAAAAATAAAATCAAAATTCCGAAAGGTGCTTTTGTAGTTGATGCTTCAAACAAATTTATTATTCCCGGTCTGTGGGCCATGCATGTTCATGATGTTTGCAATTCAAAATGGGGAAAAAGTGTTTTTATGCCCATGTATATTGCAAATGGGGTGACAGGTGTACGTGATATGGGAGGACCGAATAGTGGAGTTCCGGATACTGTATTTAAAAGAAGAGAAGAAATCAAAGAAGGCAAATTACTTGCACCACGTATTGTTGCTGCAGGATATTTTATTATGGGTGATGTAAGGGGACCAAGAGAAGCTATAAGAGTCTCAAATGATTCAGATGGCCGACATGCAGTAGATTTTATTAAGAATGCAGGTGCAGATTTTGTAAAAGTTAAAGAATTAGTTCCACGGGAGGCTTATTTCGCGATAGCAGACGAAGCTCGTAAACAAACTATTCCGCTTGTCGGACATGTGCCGTTTTCAATAGATGCAGTAGAAGCGGTTAATGCAGGTCAAAAAAGAGCATCTTGATGGTATTTGGTTTACCTGTTCAACAGAAGGAAATCAACTAAGGCAGGATGCATTTGATAGCGAACTGAAAATGTTTCAGGGGAAAAGTGCCCAGTCAGCTACATTTCAAAAAATAATTTATGCGTTAGATACGGCGATGAAAACATACAGCGAACAAAAGGCTGATTCAGCATTTACCCGCTTTGTTTCATTGAATACTTTTGTCTGCCCAACATTAACAGCAAGTCAGGCACTTGCCAATTCAGGAGATACAACCTTTCAAAATGATGATCGGTTAAAATACATACCTGCTTCTATAGCACATGGTTGGGATCCCAAGCTGAATGGACGCTTGCAGCAACTGAGTTCGAATGACTTTGTACTTTTACAAAATAATTTTCAGAAAAGTCTCCAACTTGTAAAAACAATGAAGAATGCTGGAATAAAATTATTAGCGGGAACAGATACGTCTCCGAAAGCTTCGTCAATACCATATCTTTTTCCGGGTTTTACTCTTCTCGATGAACTTCAACTGTATGTAAGAGCAGGATTAACTCCTCTAGAAGCTTTACAAACTGCTACACTTAACCCTGCCAAATTTCTGGATTTGGAAAAAGAATGCGGTACTGTAGAGATAGATAAACGTGCTGACTTGGTACTTCTCGAAGCAAACCCTCTTGACGACATAGGGAACATTACAAAAATTAATGCCGTAATTGTAAATGGTAGATTTATCAATAAAGATCAATTACAAAAAATGCTTGAAGATGCACAAATCGCAGCAAAAAAATGAATGTTTTCTCTTTTCTTCTTTACTTTTCTTACCACTTTAAATACTCGTGCAAAAGAAGCATTAACGGCTAATTTTTCATCGTACTTATTAGTTCTTCTTTTTTTGTATTTATGTTTATTGTTAGGGGATTTGGGTCAGCTCCCATAGCGCCAAGCCTACTTTTGTACACCGTTTACTTCTTTGCTTTGATATAATATCCTTTTTTTGAGTAGTGCTCCACATTTCCAAATCCAGCTGATTTGAGCGCTTCAACCACTTGTTCTATGGAATACTTATTGAAAACAGTATCAGGTGCTTTCTTCAAGGCATCTCTATCAGCTATATAAATATAAAAGGCTCCGCCGGTCTTTAAAAGTGATAAAACTTTTTTAAAGGGTTGCTGCAACTCATTCCAAAAATAAATGACATTCAAACAAAATATTTTATCATATTCATTGCTAACAATGGGTGCCTTTAAAAAGTCTCCATGTTGTAACAGCATAGTGTTATTGTCAAGGTATCGTTTATTATACTTGCTGGCTCTTCTATACATTAAATTAGAAAAATCAATTCCATGAATTGTGCATGAGGTACATGCCTTTGCAATTATATTGATGCCAACACCTGGGCCATAACCAATTTCTAATAATTTGTCCCCGCGTTGCAGGTCTAAATCTTTTATTAGCCTTTCATATTTAGCCTTATTGCCTTTAATCATTACGTTAGAGGCAAACATTCCAAACAATCCTGATGGCTTTTTGAATTGCGTGGCAATAAAGTTTTTAAACATAGTCGATGTTTGATTGGTGAACAGCGATTTGAATAAGAATGTATTCCATACTAAAAAAGAAATAAAACTTTTTCTTAGAAGTTGTTTTGCATAGAGAGGCTATGGTGTACAACGAATCAGTATTTGCGATGGCAGGGCATTAGCATTCCGTCAAGCCTATACCGAGGTTGTTGTTTTATTAGTGAAGATAAAAAATTGTCCTCTGCTGAACACAAATTTTTGCAAAGACATTGGGCGAAGGAAAACTTTTACTGTGTTAAATATAATATAGTAGTAAGAAAGAGTATTGCAGTTCTTTTAAAAAATTCAAACCCATTATTGAAACATGAAATTTTTGTGCAATCACTGTACAATTATTAAGCTACTCGTGCCTTTTCAACAGGACTGTTTAACGTACAATCATAGGTTTCATGCATTTACAGACAGCACTGATAAAGTAATAAAAATCATTGATACCGTTGTACAATCAATAGGAACAAAGGGCACATGGGCAATAGACAGAATGGGCGATAACAATGAAATAATAAAATGTTTTACCGGCAAAAAGCTACAGTTTGTTACCCGCCTTAAACTCAACAGGTGGCTTTATATGCATAATAAAAACGGTGGTAAAATAATGGTGCAGACAGAAAGAATGGATCGTCACATGCACCTCACTCATTAAGCACAGATCACTAAAATAGACGATGGTAAAGAAACTATTATCAACATCAGTTTTGGTATTACTAAAGTATCCTTGACAGATAATGGAGATAAGCAGTATTATGCTGTTGTGATAAAAGGTTTTAGTGGACACCCTATGATATTACTAACTAATAAAGAAGTAAATATCCATGACTCCAGGTCTATTTATCAGATAGTAGAAATTTATCTTACACGCTGGAAGTGTGATGAATGTTACCGCTACATCAAACAATCATATAATCTTGAAGATGTCAGGGTAAGAAGTTATATCTCTATCCGAAATTTAACTGTCATAGTGCATGCCATCGCATATTTTACAA
>WNFY01002184.1_pt1 | contig 33032 bp, 29 predicted proteins | sample 5400091 | NCBI WGS metagenome assembly WNFY01 (sample SAMN13153364, study PRJNA577476) | soil metagenome | isolation source: 60 cm soil or saprolite under grassland replicate 1 | place: USA:California | collected 2016-06-15 | reverse complement strand
GCCGCTGGACCTTGCCGCTCGACGTCTTGGGCACGGCGCCCTGCTCGAGCAGGACGACCGCGTCCACGGCCAGCTCGTGCTCCTCGCTCACCGCCTGGCGGACGGCGGCCGCCACCGCATCGAGGTCGCCGGCCCGGTCGCGGCGTATCTCGGCCGCCACCACCAGCCGCTCTGCGTCGCCCTCAGGGTCGTCGACCGCGAACGCGGCCGAGCAGCCGGGCCGCAGCGCCGGGTGGCTGCGCTCGACCGTCTCCTCGATGTCCTGCGGATAGTGGTTCCGGCCCCGGACGATGACGAGGTCCTTGCGCCGGCCCGTCACGAACAGCTCACCGCCGTCCAGGAAGCCGAGGTCGCCAGTGCGCAGCCAGGGCCAGGCACCGTCGGCGGTGGACGCCCGGAAGGTGGCCTCACTCTCTTGCGGGCGCCCCCAGTAACCGCCGGCCACGCTCGGGCCGGCCACCCAGACCTCGCCGACCGCTCGGTCGGGACGGAACTTGCCGGTGGCCGGATCGACCACGGCCAGCTCGTGGCCGGCCTGGGCCCGGCCGCAGCCGGCCAACCGCCTGGCCCCGTCCCCTTCGGCCGGCACGGCCCGGTCCCGCTCCAGCTCGGCTGCCCGGAAGCCGCGCACCACCGGGCCGGTACCAGGCCGCCCCCCTGCCACGAACAGCGTGGCCTCGGCAAGCCCATAGCAGGTGTAGAAGGCCTCTGGCCGGAAGCCGGCCGACCGGAAGGCGGCCGCGAGCCGCTCCATGGTTCCGGCCCGGACCGGCTCGGAGCCGTTGAACGCGACCTGCCAGCCGGACAGGTCGAGGGCGGCCCGCTCCTCGGCAGTGGTCTTGGCCACGCACAGGTCGTAGGCGAAGTTGGGGCCCCCGCTGGTCGTCGCCTGATGGCGCTCGATCGCCCGCAGCCAGCGCAGCGGCCGCTTCAGGAAGGCCAGCGGCGACATCAGCACGCAGGGGATGCCGAGCCACAGCGGGTGCAGCACGTTGCCGATCAGGCCCATGTCGTGAAACAGGGGCAGCCAGCCGCAGAACACGGTCCGCTGGTCGTGTCCGAAGGCGGTCTGGATTGCCCGCTGGTTGGCGAGCAGGTGGGCGTGGCTGACCATTACCCCGCGAGGGGTCGCCGTCGAGCCCGAGGTGTACTGCAGCAGGGCGAGCGTTTCCCCCTCGGCGCCTGGGTCCCGCCAGGCGCCGGCCGCACCCCGGTCCAGCTCGTCGGTTGCCAGCCAGCGGAGCCCCCGGTCGCCGGCCGCCCGTTCCAGCCGGGACCGCAGCTCGGCAGTGGTGCAGGCGACCAGCGGCCGAGCGTCGGCCGCGATGGTCTGGAGCCGGGCCAACGCCGGCCCCTCGGTAGGCGGGTAGGCGGGCACCGGCACCGTGCCCGCGTACATGCAACCGAAGAAGGCCTCGAGAAAGCGGAGACCGGGCGGGTAGAGGAGCAGAGCCCGCTCGCCGGCGGCGCCCGCCGTCTGGAGCTGCACGGCCACAGCGCGGGCCCGGCGGTCCAGCTCGCCGTAGCTCAGGGTGGCCTATTCGACCTCGCCATCGCGCAACCAGGTGTAGGCGGACCGCTCGGGCCGCTCGGCGGCCCATCGGCGCAGCAACTCGACGACGGTGCGGAGTTCTGCCTGGGCTCCGAGGCGGTCGTGGGTCACTGGTGCATCCTTTCCTTCGGCTGCGCCGCCTGGAGCCGTTCTCGCCCCAGCCCGGCGCCCTGCGCGCGGTGGTCCGCACCCGCGACGACCTCGTCGGCCAGCGGATCGCCGCCGCCAACCAGCTCAGCGCGGTCCCGGACACGTTCTGGCCAGGCGCCAAGCAGGTCTTCGCCGACGTCGAAAGCCCCATCGCGCGTGCGCAACGCCATCCCTCCTTTGTGACGTTGTGGTTGGATCGTTCGTGGGAGGATGGCCAGGATGGGCGGCGCGGCCAGCGCGCCGCATCACGTGTCCTGGGGATGCCTGATCACGTGTCCTGGGGATACCTGTCGCCGTTTGGGCCATGACCCGTAAACCACACATGGCGCCGGTTCTGCTCACTCGTCGTAGAGGGGACCAAGCGCCACGTTTCCACGAGGCCGGAGTGGGAACGGGACGCCCATGTCATCCGCGCGGAGGAGGGGAACCGTGGAAGAACTCGAGGATGACGTTGTCTACAAGGTCGTCGTGAACCACGAGGAGCAGTACTCGATCTGGCCCGCCGACCGGGAGAACGCATCCGGCTGGCGGGACGCTGGCAAGCAGGGCAGCAAAGCAGAGTGCCTAGAGTGGGTGAAGGAGGTCTGGACCGACATGCGTCCACGCAGCCTGCGTGAGCGTATGGACCGGACCCCCGAGTGAGAGGCGCCGGATGAGCGCAGGGGGCGCGACCAGAAGCGGACGGGCATCGTGCTCAGACGGCGTGGCCAACGAGCGCCGTCCTGAGGTGCGTGCTGAGGTGCTCGGCCGCCTCGGCGCGGAGCTGGGTGGGGGTACCGAGCCACATGCTGTCCAGCGCGGCCCGGCGGAAGAAGAGCTGCGCGTCCGCCTGGTCGCTCATGCCGAAGGCGCCGTGGAGCTGCACCGCCTCGGCGCTTGCCTCTCTGGCCAGGTCGCCGGCGAGCATCAGCGACTGCGTCGCGGTCAGGCGGGCGTCCCGGCCGCGGTCGACCTCCCAGGCGGCGAGGTAGGTGAGGTGCCTGACCGCCTCGGTCCTGGTGGCGAGCGCCGCGAGCCGGAACGCGACCGACTGGAAGCGGGCGATCGGCTGGGAGAACTGGTTGCGCCGCTTTGCGTGCGAGACCGTCAGGTCCAGCGCGCCCTGGCAGAGCCCGACCAGATAGGCCGCCTGGCGGATGCGCGCGTTGGTGAGCGCCGCCTGGTACGCCTGAGCAACTTGTCCGCCGGCGCCCAGCCAGCCGTCACCGGCGACCCGTGCCTGGTCCAGGCCGACCGTATACAGGTCGCCGCGGCCGATGTCGTCGTGCCGGCGGACGGTGACGCCGTCCTGCTCGCGGGGGACCAGCGCCAGCGCAACTCCCTCTGACGTGGTGCCGGCGAGGAGCAGGTAGTCGACCTCGGCAACGAACGGCACAAAGCGCCGCCTGGCCGTGACTGTCCTGCGATCGTCGCTCACCGCCAGCAGAGCGGGCGCCGCTGGGCTGGCCGCGCCGTCCTCACGGGCCGCCAGGGCGATCCGGCACTGGCCGTTGCCAACGCGCTCCAGCAACGCGCCGTGTGCCGCCTGGTCGCCGGTCTCGAGCAGTAGCTCGGTCGCGGTGACCGTGTCGAAGAACGGGCTCTGATAGAGCGCCTGGCCCATCAGCTCCGAGGCGGTCGCCAGCGCGCCCTGTCCCAGGCCCAGGCCGCCAGCGTGACTGGGAACGGCCAGGCGGAGCGCGCCGACCTCCGCGAGGGTCTGCCACACCAGCTCGCGCGCGCTCACAGCGGTCTCGCTCAGCGAGGCGCCGCCGCCATCGCTGAGCGCGCCGTGGCCGCGCTCAGCGAGGCGGCGGATGCTCGGGTTGAGCTGCTCGTTGAAGACGTCGGCAAGCTTGGCCGCGACGGCCTGCTGCCCTGGGGTCAGACGGATGTCCATGTGCGCGGCACCTCCCTCACGAGTACAGCCGCAGCCCATTCGCGGCGATGATGTAGAGCATCACCTCGGAGGTGCCCGCCGAGATCGTCTGGCCCGGGCTCTCCCGGTAGCAGGCTTCGAGCAGCCCGCCGCAGGGGGCCTCGGCGTCCAAGCTGGACAGGACGCCCTCCAGCCCCTCGACCTCCATGCCCGCGCGCACGACCTCCTTGGCCAGCTCGGTGTTGAACCACTTGGACATGGCCGAGGCCACGTCGCTCAGCTCGTGCCGCTCCAGGTCGGAGATGACCCGCCAGGCCAGCGTGCGACCGGCCCGCACCTTGGCGTCCAGCTCGGCGAGCCGCTGCGCGTAGGCAGGGTCGCTGAGCCGCCCGGTCTCGGCAGCGCGCGCCAGCACGGCGTTCAGCCAGCGGCGCACCCGGCCCTGGTAGTCGATCCCGGTCCGCTCCAGCGACAGCACCTGGTTGATGACCTGCCAGCCTTCATCCACCGGACCAAGCGCGTCCTCGGCGGTGACGCGCAGACCGTCGATGGCGACGTCGTCGAAGCGCTCGTTGGAGAGGTTCCAGATCGGTTGGACGTAGACCCCCGGCGTCTTCATCGGGATGAGGAAGAGTGTGATTCCGTGATATTTCACCGGTGTCTGGGTGGTGCGGGCCGCGCAGATGGCGAAGTCGGCGAACTGTGATTTCTGGCTGTACACCTTGCGGCCGTGCAGGCGCCAGCCGTCACCGTCTGGCTCGGCCCGAGTGGTCAGGGAAGCCAGGTCCGAGCCGGCCTCGAGCTCGGTGTAGAGCACGGTCGCCGTCTGCTCTCCGCGGGCCAGCGGCGGGAGGTAGCGCCGCTTCTGCTCGGGCGTGCCCGCCATGAGCAGGAATAGCCCGACGATGTCGATGCTGAGGACGTGCACGAGGTCAGGCACGCCGTGCAGGCACATCTCCTCCGCCACGATCGCGGCCTCGACCAGGGTCTTGCCGAGCCCGCCGTACTCCTCGGGCCAGCTCGCCGCGAGCCATCCCCGCTCGCCCAGCCAGCGGTAGACGTCGAGCAGCCCCGCCTCCTGGCCGGGTCGCGCCTGCCGGACGGCCGCGACCTCTTTTTGGACGCGCTCCTCGGCGAAGAAGGCGCACACATCCTGGCGGAACCGCTCCTGCTCCGATGTGAGGCTGAAGTCCATACCGTGCTTCCTTTGCTTCCAGAGGGCGGTCGGACCCTGGCGGCCAGGTCGTCATCGGGAGGCCGGCTGCATCCCGGGCGCCTCGCCGGCTGGCTCCTCCGCGTCGGGCGGCGGCACCTCCAGCGCTGGGATCGGCGAGAACACGATGAACAGCATGGCCACCACAAAGCCCACCGCGGCCACGACGAACGCGGGGCGCAGCCCGATCGCCTCGCCGAGGAACCCGGCGGCCAGGGCGCCGAGCGGGGCCGCACCGTACAGCGCCAGCCGCATGCTGGCGTTCATGCGTCCCAGCAGGCGGTCTGGGGTGACCGTCTGGCGCAGGCTGACGGCCAGCACGTTGGCGACCCCCTCTCCCACCCCGATCAGAAAGAACGCAAGGATCAGGACAGTGGCCTCGAACCGCTTGCCGCCCGCCGCCAAGGGGATCAGCATCGGCGCGAGGCAGGCGACCCACATGGACCGGACCAGCGCCGGCCCGAAGCGCAGACGGGCCGCCAGGCGCGACGCGAAGGCGGAGCCGACCACCGCGCCGACGCTTCCCGTGCCGATGATGAGACCGATCGACTGCGCGGAGAAGCCGAGCTGCCGCACCGCGTAGAGCACGAACAGCACCTCGATGAACTGGTAGAAGAAGTTGAAGGTGAAGCCCTCGCCGGCGATCGCGCGCAGGTAGGGGTTGCCGAACACGATGCGCAGGCCCTGGCTGATCGCGGGAAGCAGCTTCTCCTTGCGCTCCTGCCGCTCGAGCTGCGGCTCCGGCCGGCGGATCAGCAGCATGGTGACGACTGAGATGGCGTAGGACGCCGCGTCGACCAGCAACGTGACCGGCGCGCTCAGCAGCCCGACCAGGAACCCGCCCATGCCGGGACCGACCACCGGCGCGAAGGACTGGCTGGCGACGATCTTGCTGTTGCCCTCCACGATCTGCCCGCGCCGCACCAGCCTCGGCAGGTACGACAGGTACGACAGGTCGAAGAGCACCGTGCCCACACCGATCAGCAGAGCGATGGCGTACAGCAGCGGCATCCTCAGCACGCCGAGCGCGTAGAGCAGGGGCACCAGCGCGATCAGCGTGCCTCGGGCGACGTTGGCCAGCACCATGATCGGCAGCCGGCGGTGGCTGTCCACCCAGGGGCCGACCAGGAGGGTCAGGAAGATGAACGGGAGGAATTCCGCGGTGCGCAGGAACCCGAGCTGGCGGGAGTCGGCGTTCAGTGCGAGGATCGCGGCGAGCGGGAGCGCCAGGGTGGTGACCTGCGTCCCGATGAGGGAGACCGTCTCGCCACCCCAGAACAGGAGAAAGTCGCGGTCTCGCCACAGCGTCCGGGCGGACGGGACGGAGGGAACGCTCGAGCTGTTGGCGGTCATGGGCCCGTCACCTTCCCGCTGGGTCTGCGACACTGCTTCCACCATGTCCTTTCCCCACCGCGCGGTAGCGCATGACCGGCCTGGTCTTCCGCCGCCGCGCGACCTCCTCGAATCCCGCCTCGCGGAACATGCTCAGCATCCCGGTCCAGGCACTCGCGCTGTCGACCCGCCGTCCGCCGGGATCGACGGGGTATCCGTCGACGACTTGCGCACCGTGCTCCACCGCGTACCGGACCGCTTCCGCCAGCAGGGCACGCCCGACGCCATGGCGGCGCATGCCGGGCTTGACGTAGAAGCAGGCCACCGACCACACCGTGGGCCGGTCGCCCGACGGCTGGTCACCGTCGGTCGGCTTCAGGGTCGGTGAGCGCAGGATCCGCTGGAGCTCCTCTCGGGGCGAGACCGAGCACCAGCCGACCGGCTCGCCGTCCCGGTAGGCGAGCAGCCCGGGCGGGCGGTCGTCCACAATCGCCCGCAGGCGCTCCTGGTTGCCCCTGCCGGCGTTCGCCCACTGCTCGCGGCCCGCCTGACGCCAGTACATGCACCAGCACCCTGCATAGGGGCCGCCTTTTCCGAACAGCTCAAGGAGGTCCGGCCAGCGGTCCGGGATGAGTGGATGGACGGCAAGCGTCATGAGGGTCCCTCCGTCGCGGACGCCAGCGCGCGCTCGAGGCAGCCCTGGAGGGTCCTGGCGAGCGCGGTGAGATCCGGAGGACGGAAGATGCTGTAGTGGTCGCCGGGCACGACGTGGTGGACCAGGCGGCCGGCGAGCCGCTCCCAGGTATGACAGTCATCGAGGCCCGTCCGCGCGGAGATCAGCGTGACCTCGCCGTCGTAGCGCCGTGCCCGGTACATCCTGGCCGAGACCACGTTGGCCAGGAAGACACGGAGACGGGGGCGCAGCGCCCGCTCCTGGTCGACCCCTTCGGGCATCAGGCCTGCCTCCCAGATCCGGCGGATGACGGCGGTGAGCTGCTCCTCGAGCGGCAAGTCCGCCAGCTCCCCCTGGGACAGCGTGGGCGGCTGCCTGCCGAGGACCCCGCCGAGATCCACCATGAACCAGGTGAGCATCAGGGCAGTCGGCGGCGGCTGCTCCGAGCCCAGCGGGGTGCTCGGGTCGAGCAGTGCCAGCAGGGCGACCTCCTCGCCCTGGCGACGGAGCTGCTGGGCCATCTCGAACGCCACGATGCCGCCGGTCGACCAGCCGCTCAGGCGGTAGGGGCCGGACGGCTGCACGGTGCGGACGGCGTCCAGGTACCGGGCGGCCATGTCCTCGACGCGGTCGAGCGGCTCGCGGTCGCCGTTGATGCCGACCGGCTCCAGGCCGTAGAACGGCTGCTCGGGATGGAGCGCCAGCGCGAGCGGCACGTACGAGGCGACCGTGCCACCGCTGGCGTGGACGCAGAACAGCGGCGGGTACGACGGTCGGTGAGGCTGTCGAGGGTGGTCTGGTCGATCTGGGCGGCCAGTTGGGCGATGGTGGCGTTGGCGTACAGGGCGCGCAGGTCCAGGCGTACGCCGAAGGTCTCGTTGATGCGGACCAGCAGTTGGGTGGCCTGCAGGGAGTTGCCGCCGATGAGGAAGAAGTTGTCGTGGGTGCCGAGGCGGTCGGGGTCCTGGCGCAAGATGGCGTGCCACAGCTCGGCGAGGGTCTGCTCGGTGGTGGTGGTGGGGCTGGTCTTGGCGGGGGCGGCGGCGGGCTGGGCGTGGGGCGGGGGCAGCTTGGCGTGGTCGAGCTTGCCGCTTGGGGTCAGGGGCAGGGCGGCAAGGGGCAGGTAGGCGGCGGGCAGCAGGTGGGGGGGCAGCCGCTCGGCCAGCCAGGCGTGCAGCTGCTGGCTGGATGGTGGTGCCTGGGGGTTGGCGGGGACCAGGTAGGCGGCCAGGCGGGTGTCGTTGTCGCTGGTCCAGGTGGTGACCGCGGCGGTCTGGACGTCGGGGTGGCCGGCCAGGTGGTGTTCGATTTCGCCCAGCTCGATGCGGACCCCGCGGATCTTGACCTGGCGGTCCAGGCGGCCCAGGAACTGGAGCTGGCCGTCGGGGCGCCACTGGGCCAGGTCGCCGGTGCGGTACATGCGCTGGCCGGGGGTAGGGCCGTAGGGCTCTGGCAGGAACCGTTCGGCGGTCAGCTGGGGGCGGCCCAGGTAGCCGCGGGCGACGCCGGCGCCGGCCACGTGCAGCTCGCCGGGGACGCCGATGGGGGCCAGGTTGCCGTGGCGGTCCAGCACCCAGGCGCGGTGGTTGGCCATGGCCTGGCCGATGGGTGGGCTGCTGGTGTGGGGGGTCTTGGGGCACAGGTAGTCGATTACGGTGACGGTGGTCTCGGTGGGGCCGTAGCCGTTGTGGAACTGCCGGCCGGGGCGGTTCCAGTCGTTGACCAGCTCGCCGGGGAAGGCCTCGCCGCCCACGAAGGCGACCCGCAGGTGGGGGAAGGCGCCGCCGTCCAGCAGGGTCATGACGGCTGGGGCCATGTCGATGACGCTGACCTGCTGGTCGGTCAGCAGCCGGGCCAGCGCGGCGGGGTCCAGCAGCACCTCGCGGGGGGCCAGGACCAGGGTCGCGCCGCTGGCCAGGGCGGCGAAGGTCTCGAAGACGCTGACGTCGAAGGTGGGGTTGGCGAACTGCAGCACCCGGTCGGTGGGGCCGAGCTGGAACAGCCGCTGGCAGGTGGTGGTGAAGTTGACCACGTTGCGGTGCTCGATCAGCACGCCCTTGGGGGTGCCGGTGGACCCGGAGGTGTAGATCACGTAGGCCAGGTTGGCCGGGGTGAGGGCGGCCGGGGGCGGTTGGGGGTGGCCCTGGCCGGCCAGCTCGGGCTGGTCCAGGCACAGGGTGGCGGTGCCGGCCGGCAGCCGCCCGGCCAGCTCGGTGGTGGTGAGCACCACCGGGCAGGCGGCGTCGGCCAGCAGGGCCTGTAGGCGCTTGGCGGGGTGGGTGGGGTCCAGCGGCAGCCAGGCGCCGCCGGCCTTGAGCACGGCCAGCTGGGCGGTGGGCAGCGCTGGCCCGCGCTCCAGCAGGATCGCCACGATCGTCTCGGGGCCGACCCGGTGGCGCTGGCGCAGCTGCCATGCCAGCCAGTTGGCCTGCTGGTCCAGCTCGCCGTAGCGGACCTGGCGGTCTTGGAAGCAGACCGCGACCCGGTCGGGGTGGGCGTGGGCCTGCTCGGCGACCAGCTGGTGCAGCAGCCGCCCGCTGCTGGGGTAGGCCTGCTGGGTCTGGTTCCAGGCGTGCAGTTGGGCTCGCTCCTGGCTGGGGAGCAGGCCCAGCTGCGACACCCGTGCCTGGGGGTTGGCCACGATGCCCTCCAGCAGCACCTGGTAGTGGGCAAACAGCCGCTCGCTGCAATGTGAAGGAGGTCTGGAAGAGGGGGTTACGGCCGGGGTCGCGGACCGGGCGCAGCACCTCCACCAGCTTCCCGAACGGCACCTCCTGGTGGCTGTGGGCCTCCAGCACCACCTCGTTGACCCGCCGCAGCACCTCCCCAAACGGCGGATCCCCCGCCAGCGAGGACCGCAGCACCAGCGTGTTGGCGAAAAACCCGACCAGCGGCTCCAGCTCCGAGCGGGTCCGCCCCGCAAACACCGACCCCACCACCACGTCATCTTGCTGGCAATAGCGCCCCAGCAGCACCTGGAACGCCGCCAGCAGCACCGTGAACAAGGTCACCTGCGACGCCCGCGCCAGCTCCACCAGCCGCGCCTGCAACCCCGCCGGCAACACCCGCTCCACCAGCCCCCCCGCATAGCTGGGCGCCGCCGGCCGCGGCCGGTCCGCCGGGAACTCCAACGACGACAGCCCGGCAAGCTGCCTGGTCCAATACGCCAGCTGCTCCTCCAAGACCCCACCCTGCAGCCACTGCCGCTGCCACACCGCATAATCGGCGTACTGGACCGCAAGCGGCGGCAACGGGTCCGGCCGCCCCCGCAGCAACGCCTCGTACACCGCTGCCAGCTCACCGAGCAGCACCCGCACCGACCAGCCATCGGTCACAATATGATGCGCATTGAGCACCAGCAGATGGTCCAGCTCCCCCAGCCGCAGCAGGTGCGCCCGCAGCAGCGGCCCCCGCTCCAGGTCGAACGGTTGGCGCCCCAGCGCCACCACCCGCTGCTCCAGCGCCGCCCCGGTCACCGGCTGCACCGGCAGCTCTACCGGCCCGGGCGGGTCGATGAGCTGGTAGGGCACCCCCCGCACACTGCCAAACCGGGTCCGCAGGCCACCGGCACGTTGTACAACGCCAGCCCCGGCGCCAGCTGGTCCAAAAACCACAGGCGCTCCTGCGCAAACGACAACGGCAAAAACCCGCCACGCTCCACCGGCCGGATCCGCTCCCGCGCCGACCGCTCCGCCCGCAACCGCGCCGCCTGCTCAACGAGCCGGCTCCGCTGCCCCGGCGAGAGCGCCGCCAGCCGCGCGACGATCTCATCCGCCATCGTCGGCTCCTTCGATCTCGTCGAGCAGGCGGCCCAGCTCCTCGGCGCCCACCGTGGCGAGAGTCATCTCCTCGACCGCGCGCGCCAGCGCCGACACGGTGGTGGCGGGGAACAGCGCCCGCAGCGGCAGCTCCACCCCGAGCTGCTCGCGGATGGCCGCGAGCAGCCGGGTCGCGGTGAGCGAGTCGCCGCCGAGCGCGAAGAAGTCGTCGTGGACGCCGATGCGCTTCCGGTCAACGCCGAGCACTTCGTGCCACAGGTGGACCAGCGTCCGCTCGGTGGTCGTGCTCGGCGCCGCGTAGGCGGCCCCGCTGGCCAGGACCGGCACGGGGAGCCTGGCACGGTCGAGCTTGCCGCTGGAGTTGAGCGGCAGGGCCTCCAGCAGGGTGTAGCTCGCCGGGACCATGTAGCTGGGCAGCTCGGCGGCCAGGAAGCGGTCCAGCTCTGCCCGCTCCGGCGGGTCGGTGCCGTCGCTCACCAGGTAGGCGGCCAGTTGCGCGGCGCCGCCCGGCGGAGTGTGGAGCGTCACCGCCGCGTGCCGCACCCTGGGATGGCGCATCAGCGTGTGCTCGACCTCGCCCAGCTCGATGCGGACCCCGCGGATCTTGACCTGGCGGTCCAGGCGGCCCAGGAACTGGAGCTGGCCGTCGGGGCGCCACTGGGCCAGGTCGCCGGTGCGGTACAGGCGACCGCCGCTGGTGAAGGGGTCGGGGACGAAGCGCTCGGCGGTGAGGTCGGGGCGGCCCAGGTAGCCGCGGGCCAGCCCCGCCCCACCGACGTACAGCTCGCCGGGGACGCCGATGGGGGCCAGGTTGCCGTGGCGGTCCAGCACCCAGGTCTGGTGGTTGACCAGAGGCCGGCCGATCGGTGGGCTCTCGCCGTGCGGCGCCTGGGGGCAGAGGTGGTCGGTGACCGTGATGGTCGTCTCGGTGGGCCCGTAGGCGTTGTGGAACTCCCGTCCCGGCCGGTTCCAGCGGTTCACCAGCTCGCCGGGGAACGGCTCGCCGGCCACGAACAGCACGCGGAGGTCGGCGGCGGCGTCGCCGTCCAGCACGGCCATGAACGCCGGCCCGATGGCGGCCACCGTGACCCGCTCGGCCTGGAGCAGCCGGGTCAGCGCGGCGGGGTCGTGCAGCACCTCCCGGGGGGCCAGGACCAGGGTCGCGCCGCCCGCCAGCGCGGCGAAGGTCTCGAACACGCTGACGTCGAAGGTGGGGTTGCAGAACTGCAGCACCCGATCGGCCGGGGTCAGCCCGTACAGCCGCGCGCAGGCCAGGGCGTGGTGCACGGCGCTGCGGTGCTGGATCAGCACGCCCTTGGGGGTGCCGGTGGACCCGGAGGTGTAGATCACGTAGGCCAGGTTGGCCGGGGTGACCGGGCTGGCGGGCGGCATGCCGGGCTGGCGGGCCAGCTCCTCCTGGAGCGCGGGGTCGTCCAGGCGCAGGCGGGGAAGCTCGGGCGGCAGGCGGTCCTCGAGCTGGCTGGTGGTGATCACCAGCGGACAGCGGGCGTCGCCGAGCTGCCACGCCAGCCGCTTGGTGGGGTGGGTGGGGTCCAGCGGCAGCCAGGCGCCGCCGGCCTTGAGCACGGCCAGCTGGGCGGTGGGCAGCGCTGGACCGCGCTCCAGCAGGATCGCCACGATCGTCTCGGGGCCGACCCGGTGGCGCCGGCGCAGGAGCTGGCCGAGCCGGTTGGCGCGGCCGTTCAGCGCCGCGTAGGTGATGGTCGTGCCGTTCCAACGGGCGGCGGTCGCCTCCGGGGCGCGTTCGGCCTGCGCCTGGACGAGCTGGTGGAGGCAGCGGTCGCCTGCCGGCGGGCTGGCCTGCGCCCGGCTCCAGTCCACCAGGGAGCGCCGCTCGGAGGCGTCCAGCAGCGCCACCCGGCCGCAGCGGACCTGCGGGTCGCGCGTGAACGCCTCCAGCGCATTGCGGTAGTGGATGAGCAGCCGCTCGACCCGGCCGCGGTCGAACAGCGCTGTCCAGTAGCTGGCCTGGAGCTCGCAGCCGCCTGCCTGGGAGACGACGCGGACCTCGAAATCGAGGCGCGTGGCGGCGGTCACCGGCAGCGGCAGCGCCGTCACCCCAGGCAGCGTCAGCCGCGGGACTCGCTCCGGGACGGCGAACATCACCTGAAACAGCGGGTTGCGGGCCAGGTCGCGCTGCGGTCGCATGGCGTCGACCAGGCGCTCGAAGGGTAGCTCCTGGTGCGCCTGGGCGGCGCTGACCGTGTCGCGGACGCGGCCGAGCAGGTCGCGGAAGCGCGGCTCGCCGCCGAGATCGACGCGGAGCGGCAGCGGGTTCGCGAACGGCCCGACAACCGCCTCGCCCTCTGGCAGCGTCCGGGCCGGGAACGGCGCGCCCACCGTGACGTCGTCCTGCCCGCTGTGGCGCTGCAGCACCGGCAGGAAGGCGGCGAGCGCCACCGTGGCCGGGGTGACGTCCTGCTCGCGCGCCAGCGACGCGACCCGCTGCCATGACGCCCGCGGGCAAGAGTGGCGGACCGTGGCGGTCGCGCCGTTCGGCAGCGCTGGGCGTGGCCGGTCCGCCGGCAGCTCCAGTGGCATCAGCTCCCGCAGTGCCTGCCGCCAGTACGTCAACGCCGCCTCGAGGGTGGCGCCGGTCAGCTCGCGGCGCTGCCAGGCGGCGAAGTCGGCGTAGCTCCACAGTGGCCGCGCCAGCGGCACGGGCCGGCCGGCGCGGCGCGCCGCGTACAGCGCGCCCAGCTCCTCGGCGAGCACGGCCAGTGACCACTCGTCCGCCGCGATCTCGTGCGTGACCAGGAGCAGCACGTGGTCGTGCCGATCCAGGCGGAACAGCGCGGCGCGCAGCGGCGGCGCACTGCCGAGGTCGAGCGGGCGGGCCGCCTCCTCGCGGATGCGCCGCCACAGCTCCTGCTCGGCCGCCCCGCCGGCCCCGCTGCTCAGGTCGAGCTGGGAGAGCGCCGCCGGCGCCTGCGCCACGACCGCCTGCCATGGCTCGCCGCCGTCGCTGTGGAAGGTGGTGCGCAGGACCGCGTGGCGGGCCACCAGCTCGTCGAGGGCGCCAGCGAGGGCCTCGGGGTCGAGCTGGCCGTGAAGCCGCCAGGCGACCGGCAGGTTGCCGACCGCCGAGCCAGGCGTCAGCCGGTCCAGCAGCCACAGGCGCTGCTGCGCGAAGGAGAGCGGCACCCGCTTGCCAGGGTGTGCGCGTTCGGCCTGCTCAAGGGAGAACCTGGCGGTCTGCATCTGGTCCACGCTCCCGCTCGGCCCACTCCGGGCGGCCGGCGGCCCCATGAGCCCCGGCGAAATGTGGGGCGGAATGTCTGGAGGGACGTGCTGTACCAATTCCTGGCAGTACGTTAGGCTTCACGTCGTCACCTGTCAATGCCTTTCGTCGGGAACGATATACGCCTAGAGCCGACGATATATCCCAAGATATGGGCAATATACGGGAATTGCTCCGACTGATCAAGATCAAAAGAGTCTTGATGGTAACGGAATGAGCGAAGGGAGGCGCCGGGATGGGCGACGAGCTCCACCAGCCTGTCTGCAAGGTCGTTCGCAACGACGAGGTGCAGTACTCCATCTGGCCTGCCGACCGGGAGAACCCGCCCGGTTGGCGTGACGCCGGCAAGCAGGGCACCAAAGAGGAGTGCCTGGCCTACGTCGGTGAGGTATGGACGGACATGCGACCGCTGAGCCTGCGCCGGCAGATGGCCGAGGCCGCCTCGGGCGAGGCCTCCCCCCACTAGCCGGCCTCCCCGCCGGATCCGGTCAGCCTCGGCAGCATGGAGTTGCCCTCGTTGGCCCCGGGTGCCGGGATCCCCAGGAAATCGCAGACCGTCGCGGCGACATCGAGGATCCGCACCGGCACGTCGGCGCGGGCGGGCGGGATGCCGGGACCGGCGGCGAACAGCATCGTGCGGATCGCCCGCGTCCACGGCAGCGAGGTGTCGTGCTCGCCGGTGAAATCGCGTAACAGCCGCGTGCGCCGGAACAGGGGCACCTGGTCGCGGCGCAGGACGTGTCCTTGCAGCACGGTGGGCGGCAGGTGGAAGGTCGTCCGGCTCTGGTAGCCGGGCGCCATCGCCATGACGACGTCGCCTATGGAGCTGCCGTACAGGCCGAAGCCGCGGGCGTCCTCGCGGGCGACCGCCAGCCGCACCGGGTGCTGGCCGGTCCGCTCGTCCACCACCGAGTACAGCAGCGAGATGATCCGGTCGACCACCTCTGCCCGGCGCTCCGGCGGCACGGTCCCTTGCGGGTCCCGTCCCCGCAGGTTGAGGTACACCCGGTAGCTGCTGGCGTAGGCGCTGGTGGTCGACCAGTCCACCCGTGCGGCGCCGGTACGCCGGTCCCGGCGCAGGCCGAGCAGGCCCTCCTTGAGGAGCAGATGGTTGACGAGGAAGTTGGTGTGGTAGCTGTCGTGGCCGTGCTCGCCGAGCACCAGCACCAGGGTGTCATCGTCCAGTTCGTCGTGTACCGCGCCGACGTAGCCGTCGACCAGGGTGTGTGCGCGCGCCAGGACGCCGCGGTAGTAGTCGGCGCGCTCGGCGTCGTACTGCGGATGGGCCGGGTCGATGGCCCCCCAGTACAGGTGATAGGCCATGTCGAGGACGTGGACCTGGCTGATGAACAGGTCCCAGTCGGTGCTGCGCAGCAGGTGCCTGGCGGCCCGGGTCATCCAGTCCAGATGCTGCTGGTAGACCTCGAGCTGGGTGTCGTCGTCGATCCAGCCCTGCAGGCGGTCGTAGGACTCGGTCCACTCCGCAAACGGCCCGGCTACGCGCTGCAGCTCCGCGGCGAGCGACGGCGGGTGGGTGTAGCCCTCGTCGGCGTGGACCTGGCTCTGGTACAGGCGCAGCCGGCGCCCCTCCAGGTCGAGCGCGGTCACCTTGAAGCGCACGTGCCCGCGGCGCTGCTCGCCGGCCGGCCCGGTCACCGACACCTGGAGCCATCCGGTCCAGTCTCCCGGCCGCGCGACCTGGGCCTCCTGGTAGCGACGCCGGGTGCTGACCAGCAGCACGTCCTCGCCGGCGGCGCCGGCGGCCAACAGGCGCACGACGGCGCCGGGCGCCCCCGACCCCGCGATCGGCACGGCCGTCTCCCACCGCGGCGTCAGCTTCTCCGGCAGGCCCTCCCACTGTCGTGGCTCGCCGACTTCCAGCCGGCCCTCCTGCTCGTCCTCGAGGTTGTCCTGGTCACGGGTCATCCACTCGACCGTGCCCGTGCCGAGCTCGGCGGCAGCGCCGTTGTGCCTCGGATGAGTGTCCCAGCAGCCAGAGGCGGCGAGGTCCCACACGCATTTCATCCCGCCCCAGCCGGCCGCGCCGTCGACCTGCAGCAGCCGGTCGCCCCCGGTAGTCGGCCAGGAGAGCGGGAACTTCAGCAGCACGCTGATGCGCCCGGCCCGGGCGGCGGCCTGCCAGAGGAACTCGGCGCGACTGGCGTCCGAGGTGAGGCTGTGGATCTTGCGGTCGAGCGGGTCGCCCTCGCGGTGGACGGCGAAGCCCTCGACACCGTGGGTGCTCGGCCAGGCGCCGGTGGCGACCGTGGTCCAGCCAGCGGGCGTGGTCGGCGGCATGGTCGGCACCATCTCGGCCGAGAACCCCCGAGCGCGCAGCGCCGCCAGGTGCGGCATGTGGCCCGAGGCGAGGAACCGTTCGACCATGACCGGGGTGATGCTGTCCAGCCCGATCACCACCACCCGGCGTCTCGTGGTCATGCTCGCCGGCCTCCCTTCGTCACGATCCCGTCGCCGGACGGCTGCCCGGCTGTCGGTGGCGGGGCGGTCTGCTCGCCGGGCGCGCGGGCCGCGCCCGCCAGCTCGCCCGCCAGCTCCTCCAGCGCCGTCGCCAGCACCGCGATGCTGCGCAGGTAGTCGTCCAGGTCGACGTGTTCCTCGTCGGTGTGGCCGAGGATGCTCTCACCCGGCCCGTAGCTGGCGATCGGCACGTTCCAGTAGGCGACCACCGTGTTCATGTCCGAGGTGCCGGTCTTGAGGACGTGGACCGGCGCCCCGCCTTGTGCGCGGACGCCGGCGCGCAGAGCGCGCACCGCCGGGCTTGAGTCCTCCACGACCACCGCCTCGATCATGTTGAGCAGCTCGATGCACGCGCCGCGGGAGCGGTGGTGCAGGGCGGCCAGCAGTGCCTTCTCGTCGAAACGCGGCGGCAGCCGGCAGCTCACCGTCATCGAGGCCTCGGCGATGCCACCATGGAACTCCTCGAGGGCGGCCAGCGGCTGCCAGAAGGCGCCCCCCTGCCGCTCGCCACCGCTACCGAGGAGCTCGACCAGGTCGGACCACAGCTCGGTGGCGACCTCGCTCGCCCTGGGGACCGGGGTGCTGGAGTGCATCGCCGGCCTGGTCACCTGGAACCGCAGGTCGAGCTTGCCCTTGTAGCCGATGACCACCTTCGACCAGCCGGCTGGCTCGCCGACCACCACGGCGTCGGGGTAGAACGTGCGGCCAATGTGATTGGCCCCCCTGGACTGCGGCGTTTCCTCCTCGACTGCGCCGGCTACGAGCACCCGGGCCGGCAGGCCGGGGCGGGGCCTGGCAGCCTGGATCATCGCCGCCAGCGCCGCCTTGGCGTCGGCCGCGCCGCGCCCGTAGAGCTTGCCGCCCTCGCGCCTAGTGGGCAGCTCGCCGGGGATCGTGTCGAGGTGCCCGAGTAGCATGATGGTGGGACCCTCCGCCGGGCCGGTGGCGCCGATCAGATTGCCGGCCTGGTCGATGCGCACCTCGAAGCCGCGTTCGGCCAGGTAGCGGGAGAGGAACAGCGCCAGCTCGCGCTCGCGGCCCGACGGCGAGGGGATCGACACCATCTTCTCCAGCAACTCGATCGCCTCGTAGTCGCTCACCCCAGCACGACCTCCTCTCGGGGCTCGGTCTGCGCCAGGAGCACCCTGGTGCCGGCACCCGCTAGCGCGCGCAGTATTGGGCGAGACCGCCGCCCGTCGGCGACGCGCACGTCCGGCACACCGCCGAGCAGTGCCTCCCAGGCGGCTATTAGCTTCAAGCCCATGCCACCCGCGGCGCGGACGGCGGTGGGGCTGGTCGGTGACAGGCGCAGCTCGCGGATCAGGGTGCTGTCGTCGTGCTCGTCGCGCAGCACCCCGGCGGCGCCGGTCAGCAGCACGAGCTGGCGAGCTCCCAGGGCGGCGGCGACGGCCGCGGCGGCACGGTCGGCGTCGACGTTGACGATCCCGCCGTCCTCGGCGATGGCCGGTGGCGACACCACCGGCGTGTAGCCGGCGTCCAGCAGACCGCTGAGCAGATCAGCGGCGACGCCGACGATGCGGCCGCTGTGGTCGCCACGCACCACCACAGTGCGGCCGTCCACCACCGCGCGGCGCGCGGGCTTGCGCCTGGCGCGCAGCAGCCCGCCATCGACGCCGCTCAGGCCGACCGCGCGCACGCGCTGAGCGAGCAGCCAAGTGACCAGCTCTGGCTTGACCTTGCCGAGCAGCGCGAGCAGCAGGATCTCGATGGTCGCGGCGGTGGTGAGGCGGCTGCTGACGCCGGAGGGCGAGACGAGCCGCTCCTGCGGTATGCCGAGCCGGGCGCCGAGGCGCTCGATCTCGGCCGAGCCGCCGTGGACCAGCACGACCCTGCGGCCCTGCCGGACCAGCGCGGCGACGTCGGCGCACACCTGCTCCCGCGCGACCAGGGCGTTGCCGCCGCACTTGACCACCATAAGCTCGCCTGGCGCCATGTGACCCGTCGACCTCCTCAGATCGGGTGCAGGCCGGGAAAGCCCAGGCCGGCTCCCTCGTCGTAGCCCATGCGCAGGTTCAGGCACTGCACGGCGTTGCCCGCGCCGCCCTTGACCAGGTTGTCCAGCGCGGCCACCAGCACCACCTCCCCGCGCTCGGGGTCGCTGGCGAAGCCCACGTCGCAGTAGTTGGAGCCCAGCAGGATCTTGGGCTCCGGCAGGCGGAAGGTGCCCTTGCGGTGCACCACGATGCGGACGAAGCGAGCGCGGCCGTAGTAGTCACGGTAGATCTCCCGCAGCCGCCGCTCGTCCAGCGGCTCGCTGGAGCGCGCCCGGCAGAGGACCTGCACGCCCCGTACTGCCTCCACCCCGGTGGCGGACATATGGACCTCCAGCCCGGTCGCCTGCGCGACCTCCGCCTCGTGGCGGTGCCGCTGCGGCGCGAACACCCGCATCGCCCCGCTGCGCTCGGCGTGCTGGCTGGCCGGGTTCAGCGAGGTGCCTGAGCCGCTGGACCCGGTGCGCGCGTCGATCAGCACCGGCGCCTCGAGCAGCCGCTCGCGGGCCAGCGGGTGCAGGGCGAGGATGGCGGCGTTGGCCGTGCAGCCGGGCACGGCGATGCGCTCGGCCGAGGTCAGCTCGGCCGGGAAGATCTCGGGCAGGCCCGGCACGAAGCTGGCCACCAGCTCCTCGGCCTGATGCGGCGCGTCGTAGTAGCGCCGGTACGTGGCTGGCTGCCTGAGGCGAAAGTCGGCGCTCAGGTCGACGGTCAGCTTCGCTTTGCCGAGCAGCCCTGGCAGCACCCGCATGGCGCTGCCGTGCGGCAGGGCCGAGAGCAGCACGTCACACTCCTCGAGCGCCTCCAGCGGCGAGAACCTGAGGTCGGTCTGGCCGCGCAGGTTGGGGTGCAGGGAGTCGACCCGCTTGCCGGCGAAGCGCCGCGAGGCGACCTGGCCGAGCTCGACCTCGGGATGGCCGAGCAGCAGCCGCAGCAGCTCGCCGCCGACGTAGCCGCTGCCGCCGAGCACCGACGCCCTCATCGCGCCGCGCTCCCGGCCATGTACTGGAAGGCGCCGAGCTCGCGCAGGGCGTAGGCCACCAGGGCATCTGCGATGTCGAGCTCAGTGACGCTCTGCAGCGCGCGGAACTCCACCGTGTGGTTGACCTCCAGCACGCGCAGCCCCCCGCCGCGGTCCTCCAGCAGGTCGACCCCGACCACCCCGCCGCCCACCGCCTTGGCGGCCAGGAGTGCAAGCTCGGCGACGTCCCCGACCAGCGGGCAGGCGACGGGTTTGGCGCCGCGCGCGACATTGCAGCGCCAGTCGCGCGAGACCCGGTACATGGCGCACAGGGGCTGGTCGCCGACGACGATCACGCGGATGTCCCTGTCGGGCTTGTCGACGTGCTCCTGCGCGTAGACGACGTGCTGCTGGGGGTTGGGCAGGGCCTGTCGGTGCTCGAGCAGGGCCAGCGCCGCCTCCTGGTCGCGAACGCGGGCCGCCAGGCGGCCCCACGATCCGACCAGCGGCTTGAGCACCACCGGGTAGCCGAGCGCCTCGATCGCCTCCGCCGCCCCGGCGGTGCTCAGCGCGACCGCGGTGCGCGGTGTGGGCAGGCCCGCAGCGACCAGCGCCAGCGACGTCAGCAACTTGTCCCCGCAGGTCTGGATGACCGCAGCCGAGTTGACGCTGGGGATGCCCTTGGCCTGGAGCAGGCGCGCCGCGTATAGGGCGCGGGTGTGCGCCAGCTCGCGGCTTATCGCCCCGCAGTAGGGCGGCGGCGCGCCGTGCAGGTCGAACCAGAGGGCACGCGGGTCCAGGTGCTGGAACGGCACGCCACGTCGCTCGAGCGCCTCGAAGATGCGCCGCTCCTCGAACCGGGTTCGCGAGGCCAGCACGGCCAGCAGCGCGCGTCCGTCCTCGGGGCCCACGCTACTCGCCCCAGTCCTCCTCGAGCTCTGGCGCGAGCGCCAGAGCCGGCGGCTCGGTCATGATCACCTCCAGGTCGGTACGGCAGTCGGGGCACTCGACGATCTCGCTCATGCGGACCGTCTCAGGAAGCTCTACCTGCGCATCGCATTCCGGGCACGCGGTTGCCATCCCTGGTCACCTCACCTCGATGTCGGCGGCGGTCCTCCCACGCCGGCGAACTTCCCGGCTTTGACTTCGTCGAGCGCGGCCAGCGCGGCCACGACCACCTCTTCGCTGGACACGCCGTACAGGTCCAGCAGCGTCTCGTGCTCTCCGGGCACCTCGGCGAAGGTGTCCGGCACGCCGACCCGGATCACCAGGGTTGGGTGCAGCTCTGAGAGGCGCTCGGCCACGGCGGCGCCGAGGCCGCCGGTGAGCCAGTGGTCCTCCACCGTGACCACGGCCTGACAGCGGGTGGCGGCGTCGATCAGCGCCCTGGTGTCGATCGGCTTGATCGTGTGGAGGTTGAGCACCTCGGCCGAGATCGGGATGTCGAGCTGGGCAAGGCGGTCGTGGGCGTTCAGAGCGGCCATCACCGGCAAGGGGCCACAGGCCACGATGGCGACGTCATCGCCGCTGCGCAGTCGCTCCGCACACCCGATCCGGAGGCTCTGTGGGTCGGAGGCCTGGATCAGCGGTGTGCCCTTGCGGCCCAGGCGGATATAGACCGGGCCGGGCAGGTCGAGCGACTGCACGATCAGCGCACGGGTGGCGGCCGCGTCCGCAGGCACCAGCACGGTCATGCCCGGCAGGGCCCGCATGATGGCGAGGTCCTCCAGGGCGTGGTGGCTGGGGCCAAGGTGGCCAGCGGCCAGCCCACCGTGCGTCGCCACCACCCGCACCGGCAGGTTGTTGTAGGCGATGTCCAGCTTCACCGCCTCGAGCGCCCGGGTGCTGGCGAAGGCGGCCATGGTGTTGACGAATGGTCGCTTGCCGGAGGCGGCGAGGCCCGCGGCGGCGCCCATGAGATTGTGCTCGGCGATGCCGAGGTTGATGTAGCGATCGGCGGCGGCACCGAAGTCCACGCCGTTGAACAGCCCTGTGTCGGTGTCGAGGCAGTACAGGCGCTGATCGTGCTGCATCAGCTCCACCAGCAGGTCGCGGTAGGTCTCACGACTGGAGACGCCAGGGGCGTCCGGAGAAGGAGCCGCCGTATGCTGCTCCTCAGTCGGCGTCGCTCGGTTGACCATCTGCTCTCCTCTGCTGTGCGCGGAGCTTGGCAAGGATCCGGGCGTGCAATCGTGTGCTCAAGGTGGCGTAGTGGCTCTCGCGCCTACCTTCGATGGATGCCACCCCCCTGCCCTTGACGGTGTGGGCGATCAGCACGGTGGGCCGGCCGGCCACGGTCGGGCAGGCGTGCAAGATCTGGGCCAGCGCCTCCAGGTCGTGCCCGTCGGCCTGGTGCACGGTCCAGCCGAAGCTGGACCAGCGTTGGTCGAGCGGCTCCAGCGCGATCGTCGTCTCGGTGCCGCCAGTGATCTGCAGGCCGTTGCGGTCGACGATGGCCACGATCCGGTCGAGCTCCAGGCTGCTCGCGGCCATGGCGGCCTCCCAAACCGACCCCTCCTGGAGCTCGCCGTCGCCGAGCACCACGTAGCAGCGGGTCGGGCGGCGGTCGTCCCTGGCGGCGATGGCGAAGCCGATGGTGAGGGCGAGCCCGTGGCCCAGCGACCCGGTCGGCATCTCGACGCCCGGAACGGTCCGGACAGGGTGCGCCATGAAGCGGCTGCCGCGTGTCCCATACTGCTCGAGCTCCTCCACCGGGAAGAAGCCGCGCTCGGCGAGCGTGGCGTACAGCGCGAGCGCGCCATGGCCCTTGCTGAGAATGAAAATGTCGCGGTCGGGTGCCGAGGGGTTGGACGGGTCCACGCGCAGCACGTCGAAGTAGAGCGCGGTGAGCACCTCGACCAGCGACATCGAGCCGCCGAGGTGCCCGCCCTCGGGGCTGGCGCACATCGTGACGACGTGCTCGCGGATCGCGAAGGTGCGCTCCTTGAGCCGCCGGAGCCGTTCCTCACTGCCGTGCACGTTGAACTTCCCGTGGGAGAGGCTGCGGGCGCTCGTGCCCGTCGGACCGTGAGCGCGCCATCCGGGCGATGACGTCGACGTGCTCCCAGACCTTCTCGAAGGCGTCGGCATAGCGGTCGAGGAGCGCGCCGCTGTGAGGGTTCAGGTGGCGCTTCTGGAGCGTGAGCGAGTCCTCGATCACGGCGCTGGCGTTGGGCCAGCTCCCGTCCTGTCGCGCGCCGCTGATCGCCCATGGGTAGCCGCGGCCAAAGCCGACCCGCTCCCGGAACACGCGTTGCTCGGGCAGGGGCATGAGCTGGTACTGCGACATCGGCACCCCCTCGGCGCGCAACGCCCGGCGCAGCGCCCGCCGGAAGCCGGCGCGGCTGGCGCCCTCGGCTCCGGCGGCCTGTGGATCGAAGCGGAAGCGGAGGATGTGCCAGACGTGGGTGGCCTCGGGCGTGGACGTCGGGACCTGGGTGCCCGGCAGGGCGCTGAGCCGCTCGAGCAGGCGCCGGACGTTCGCCTGCCGCTGCGCCTCGTAGCGGTCGAAGCGGCTGAGCTGGGAGCTGGCGAACGCCGCCTGGACGGGGTTGAGCTTGTGGTTCCAGCCGAGGACGTGGGCGACGTAGGTGCGTTCCTTAACGTCCGGCTCGATCACCTCGCCGAACTGCCGCGCCATGCGCACCTTGGCGGCGACCTCGGCGCTGCCGGTGGTGAGCAGGCCGCCCTCGCCACAGGTCGGGAGGTTCTTGGTGACCTGCAGGCTGAACGCGCCGGCCTGGCCGAGGCCGCCGACCTTGCGACCGCGCCAGGTGGCGCCGTGCGCCTGCGCGGCGTCCTCGATCACCGCCAGGCCGTGAGCGCGGGCGAGCTGGTCGATCGCTGCCATGTCCGCGGGCAGCCCGTGCAGGTGCACCGCCAGGATCGCCGCCGTCCGCGAGGTGATGCTGGCCGCGGCCGCGGCGGGGTCGATGTTGAAGGTGACTGGGTCGATGTCCACGAAGACCGGCACGGCGAGCTGGTGCAGCGGCGCCAGGCCGCTGGCGATGAAGCTGAGCGCCGGCACCAGCACCTCGTCGCCGGGGCCGACTCCGAGCGCGAACAGGGCCAGTGCCAGGGCAGCGGTGCCGCTGGCCAGGCCGATGCAGTGGCTGACGCCGACGTGCCGCGCCCATTCCTCCTCGAGCCTGCGCACGGCTACCTCGCCCTCGGCGTTGGACACGAGCTTGCCGCTGGACAGGGTCTCCAGGACCGCCTGGCGGTCCTCGTCGGTGACGATCGGCCAGTCGACGTGGCGGAGCTCCCGTGGGACCGCCGGCGTCCCTCCGAATATGGCCAGGGTCTGCATCGTCGCGTCTCCAGCTCAGTCGAGGTACAGCGTCTCCAGTCGGCTGGCCAGCTCCGCCTGGTCGTCGACCGAGTAAGGCTCGCGGAGGTCCTCGAGGAGGGAGCGCCCGTCGAGCTGGCCTTGGTCGAGGCGGAGCAGGTCAAGGATGGTTGGGGCGATGTCGTAGATGCTCAGCGCGTGGCAGGTGCCCACCGCCCCGATGCCGGGGCCGGCCAGCGCCAGGAAGCCGTGCTGGGCGTGGCTGGCCACGTCCTCACCGTCCGGTGGGCTGATGGTCTGGCCGTGGCCCACGCTGTTGCGGGCGAGCAGCCGCAGCTCGTCGAACTGCACGCACAGGTCCGGGCAGCTTGCGGCGAATGGGCCCGAGTACAGCTCCTCCCTGCTGTGCACCTGCACCTTGGGCGCCTGACCGTCGTCACCGGCCAGCTCCAGCAGGTGGGCGGCCAGCTCGCGGGCGACCCCGTCGGCCTGCTCCTCGTCGAGCCACCCCAGCGGCAGCACGCCCGCGCGGTTCAGCCAGATCTGGCCGCCGAAGCCGCTGGCCCAGGCGCGCGTCCGCGCCCAGTCCACCGGCGCGTCGACCAAGCGGCAGGCGGTGCCGACCTGTTCTTCGAGCACAAGGTAGCCGGCGCGCGCCAACCAGTCGTTGAGGTTCACCGTGCCGTCGAGCCGTTGCACGCCGTGGTCGCTGGCGACCAGCACGGCGCTGTCGCCGGGCAGGTCGTCCAGCAGCCCGCCGAGCTGCTGGTCGCAGCGGACGTAGTGGTCGTGGACGGCGTCGGGGTCGTGGCGGTCGTCGAGGAAATAGTGGGCGACCCGGTCGGTGCCGGTGCAGACCATGAAGGCTAGGTCCCATTCGCCGCCGGCGAGCAGGTGGCGGGCCAGGTCGAAGCGCTGCCGGTCGAGCGCGTCGAGCTTGTGCAGCAACGCCTGGCGGTCGCCGCGCACGTCGCTGTCGGTGATGGCGGCGTCGAACAGCAGCGGCTGGCCGAGCAGCGAGGTCCAGCGCTCCTTGAGCGCCGGCGGGTGGGTGACCGGCCGGTCGGCGCTGGGCGCCATGATGCAGGACAGCACGATGCCGCCCTGCCGGCGGGGCGGCGGGTAGCTGACCGGGACCGACAGCGCCACGGTGCGCAGCCCGGCACGGTCGGCGCGGTCGAAGACGGTGTCGGCCCGCACCATGCCGGCGTGGACCAGGCGCTGCTCGGCGTAGCTGCCCGGCTTGCGCGTGGTGAAGTCCGTGAAGCCGAACCATCCGGGGTTGCGGCCGGTGACCATGCTGGTCCACGCCGGGGGCGTGACCGGCTGGACGATGCTGAGCAGCGGCCCATGCGCCCCGCGCTCCATCAGCTCGCGTAGGTTGGGCAGGTCGGCCAGCCAGGTGCTGGCGAGCTGGTAGTCGAAGCCGTCCAGGCCGACGACCAGGACCCGGGTCATCGCGCCGCCACCTCCTCGGCCTGCCGCCGCGCCGCCCAGCGGCTGCGGTCGAGCTCCTCGACCGCCAGCGCCACCAGGTCCGCAGCGTGCCGGTAGGCGTGCTCCACCGCGCGCCCGTGGCGGGCCAGGTCGGCGGCGACCGCGGCTGGGTCACGGCGCCCGTGCGCCCCGGTGATGCGCAGGCCGGTCCAGGCGTGCGCCACCGACTCGACCGCACGGCCTGCCTCGCTCAGCGCGGGCAAGTCCCAGGCCCGCCCGCGCTCGCGCAGGAGCTCGCCGTGCAGGCTGGCCTGTGCCTGCACCCCCCAGCCGAAGACGTACAGCTCCAGCAGGGCGCTGCTGTCGCCGCGGCCGGCGCGGGCGAGCAGTTCGTCGAGGAAGCCGCGCAGCCCGGGCAGTCCTAGCAGCCCGCCGGCCAGCCCGTCGCCGCCGCCGGCCAGGTCGTCGAGGTTGGACTGGAGCACCGAGCGCAGCCACGGTCGGTCCTCGACCGGCCAGGGCTCGCCCAATGTGACCTCCAGCCAGCGGCGGCCGATGGCGGCGTTGCTGAAGAAGTCGTCCTGCTCGTCCCGCGGGTTGGTGGACCCCCAGCTCCTGAGGAAGTCCTCCACCGGGATCGGCCCCTGGAACGCCGGGGGCATCGCGTCGGAGACCTCGACCGTGCCGTCGCCGAACCCGTACACCACCAGCAGGTGGGCGGCGTGCACATCGTGCCAGGCGGGCCGGAACGGCAGGTGGTAGTTGTCGACCACGGCGATCGGCAGGCGGGCGGCGCCGACCTGGTCCCGCAGCGGCGCCAGGGGGTCGCTGCCGTCCGGCCCGGCGTGCCAGCGCGAGGCGACCGGGTGATGGGGCGCCAGGCTCGCCCCCAGGCTGCCGTGGCGGCAGCCGTAGTAGAACTCCTCGGTGGTCACCTCTCCGGGCCGGCAGTAGAAGCCCCAGGCGGCGCCCAGCGCGGCCAGCGGTTCCCTGCCCGCGTGCAGCAGCACGGTGGCGAAGGTGGCCTGCAGGCAGCTCACCAGGTCGCGGTACCACAGGCGGACAGGACCGTTCACGCGCATCGCGGCCTCCCCATGGTGGCTGGCCGGTCGGCCGCGGCGCAGCAGGGCGCCAGCGCCAGCGTGACGGCGAACACGTGGACGGCAAGGTTGCGGGGCAGGCGCAGGCGGACCAGCGGCGCGCGGCGGATGGCGGGGACGCGCTGGCACCACAGCGTGGCCGCGACGCCCTTCTGGACGTGGTGCGGGTAGTGCATCACCGGGCAGACGAACGCGGCCGTCTCGCCGAACAGCGCCGGCGCGGCCCAGAAGTCGGAGACGCGCAGCGGCTCGAAGTCGACCATACCGTCGTCGAAGTGCAGGGCCACCGCGTCCTCGGCACGGCGCTCGGACGCAACCAGCAGCCAGACCCAGTCGACGTGCGCCGGCGGCACCGGGATGACCTGGCCGGCGCAGCGCAGGTTGTTGCGCAGACCGTCCTCCTTGGGCGGGAAGACGAAGGGGACCCCGTCGACGACCACGTGGGCGCCACTGGCGGGCAAGTGCTCGGCCGCGAAACTATTGCCCCAGACGTTGAAGGCCCCGTCACCCGGGTTGGCGGCGGTCGAGATGGCGTCGTTGTCGAAGTACGGCTGCAGGTCCAGGGACTCGAAGCCTTGCCGAATGCGCATCTTGCCTCCTGCCGCGAGCAGCGGGCCGACCGGCACGCCAGGGCCGGTCTAGCCGAGGTATCCGAGCGCCTCCAGGCGCTGCTCGATCGCTGTCTCTTCCTCCAGGGTGTAGACCTTGTCCTCGGTGGGGGCGACCAGGCCGCGGGCCTCCAGGGCGGCGAGGACGCGCTGCGCGCACGCCTCGACCGGCTCGTGGTCAGTCCGCACGACGACCTCGGGCGCCAGCGGCGTCTCGTAGGGATCGGAGACGCCGGTGAAGTTGGGGATCTCGCCGGCGAGCGCCCGAGCGTAGAGGCCCTTGACGTCCCGCCGGATGCAGGTCTCCAGGGATGCGTCGACCAGTACCTCGATGAAGTTGGGGACCGTGGCACGGATCCGGTCGCGCGCCACGCGGTAGGGGGAGATGGCGGCGCCCAGCACGGCGACGCCGTGCTGGGCGAGCTTGCCGGCGACGAAGCCGATGCGGGCGACGTTGGCGTCGCGGTCTGCCCGGCTGAACCCCAGGTCCTGGCAGAGGGTGGTGCGGAGCTGGTCGCCGTCGAGCAGCTCGACGTCAACGCCGCGGCGTGCCAGCTCTGCCGCGACGGCTCCCGCGAGCGTGGTCTTGCCCGCGCCGGAGAGACCGGTGAACCAGACCACGAAACCCGGGCTTGGAGTCAGAGTCATTCGACCACCTTTCCGCGCTGCCGCGGTCGCGGTGGCAGCCCAAACAGCGCCTGGAGGGTTGGCGCGACGTCGTACAGAGACAGGTCCGACCGGAAACCGCGGCCGACACCGTCGCCGTGGAGCACGAAGACGCCCTGCTCGGCGTGGTTGGCGTCGTCGGGCCCGGTGTCGTTCTCGAAGGTGTACAGGCCCTCGCCGAGCCCCAGCGACCCGATCGCGCGCCAGCGGAGGTCGCCGAAGTACACGATGAGGTCCGGCGCCACCCCGCGGACCTCGGGGTAGACCTCCTCTGGCCGGAACGCGCGCGTGCCCATGGGCCGCCCTTGATGGTCGGTGAGCGCTTCGAGCGCGTCCACGAGCTGCTGCCGCACGGACTCGTACTGCGACGCTGGCACCGTACCCTGCGGCTCGCGCCCCTCCACGTTGACGAACAGGCGGCCGTAGTAGCCGCCCTCGCCCCATGCCGTCGTGCGGGCCCAGTCGACCTTGACCTTGGCCAGCGGCGTGGGGCCACTGGGCTGCTCGGCGAGGACGAGCAGCCCTTCGCGCAGCAGCCACTCGTTGAAGCAGAAGCCGCCGAGCATCGGCTGCGCGCCGTGGTCGGAGACGACCAGCACCGCGGTGTGGTCGGGCAGCACCTCCAGGAAGGCGGTGAGCTGCCGGTCGACCATGCGGTAGTAGTCGCGGAAGGTGTCGGCGAGGGGATTGCCGGGCCGGTGCTTGGGGTGCTCGGGGTCGCAGTACTTCCAGAAGCCGTGGTGGAGCCGGTCCGGCCCCATATCGACGAAGGCGAAGAAGTCCCATGGCCGGGTGGTGGCCAGGTGCCGCGCCAGCACGAAGCGCTGCTCGGTCATGTCGAAGACCTGCTGGCGGACGCGCTCGAGGTCGTGCGCACGGAAGTCGGCCACGTCCAGGACGTAGCCGCCGGTGACCCGCTGCACCTCCTCGCGCAGCTCCGCCGGCCAGGTGAAGCTCGCCTCGGTCGAGGGGGTGAGGAAGCAGGACACCATCGCCCCGCGCAGCGGCGAGGGCGGGTAGGTTCCTGGCACGCCCAGCACAACGCTCTCCTTGCCGGCGTCGCCGAGCAGGTCCCACAGGCGCGGCACCTTGATGGCGCGGGAGGTGGCGAACTCCAGCCCGTCGTAGCTGTGGTCGTTGCGGTTGCGGAAGCCGTAGACGCCCAGCTCGCCCGGGGAGAGACCGGAGAGCATGCACGACCAGGCGGGCACGGTGATCGGCGGGACCACGCTGCGCATCGGCCCCCACAGGCCCTCCTCGCGCAGCCGCGTCAGGGTGGGCATGTCGTCGGCGTAGCGGTCGAACAACAGCTGCGGGGTGCCGCAGTCGAGGCCGATCAGGGCAAGGCGGGTGGCGCGGCTCACTGCTGGGCGACCCCCTCGTCTCCGTGGCGGGCACGAGCTGACCGCCGTGCGGGGGTTGCTGGGGGGTGGTGGAGGTGAGCTGGAGGGCGGTGGTCGGGCCGGCTCCCGAGAGCACGGCGCGGTCGCCGTTGACTGTCACCGAGGCAACCTCCCCGCCCGAGCGGGCAGCTGTGAACGATAACGATACGGCGCTTTCGCTCGTATCAGCTGTTCCGTGCAGCCCCAGGCGTGTTCGCCGCGGTCGAGCGGCTCGACGACAGCACTCGCCTGGTTAATACCATGCTGAGACACGCAATGCAATAGGAAAGTTACTTTGATGGGAACGGTAAACCGTCGAAGCAGTCATTTAGGAAAAGAGGTATGAAAGTAGGAAAATAAGCCCTAACCCGTGCAAGGCAGGAGACGGCGCGGGGCCAGCCCGCGGTGGGCTCGGGCCGGCTCAGCTCGGCGAGATCAGAACCTGCTGGCGCTGGCGGTAGGCTCGTGCCTTGGCGCGGCTGCCGCAGGTGGTCATCGTGCACCAGGTCGCCGAGCGGTTCTTCGAGCGGTCGTAGAAGACCCAGCGGCAGTGCTCCTCACGGCAGGCTTTGAGCCGACTCCAGGTGCCCGTGCCCCTTGCCATGACGGCGACTGACAAGAGCTGCCCGAGGGCCGCGTCGAAGTCGTCCCGCATGGGGCCGAGATCGAGACGGCCCTCTCGGTCGGCGACGACCCGCAGCCCGACGCGGCGCGCGCAGCGGTTGAAGACTGCGATGCTGCGCGGGTCCACGCGCCTGCCGTTGTTGCCGGCGAGCAGGTCCCGGAGGGCCTCACGCAGCTCGATCGCGAGCAGCCAGCCTTCCTGGGTCACCTCAGAGTGCCGGCTCAGCAGGCCGTTCGCGGTCGCCCAGGCGGCCAGCATGGCCGGGTCGCTCAACAGGTCACGGCCGGTGTTGAGGTTGTTGGTGTTGACGAACGCCTGCAGCAGACCGAGGCGGCCAGGGGCTGGTGCCCGCTCACAACCTTCTTGCCCCACTTCGGATCACCCCTACCCACACGAGCCTGTGGCCTCGCGGTCCCACCTGCGCACCGGACCAAGCCTACCACCGTCTAAATTACGGCGGTAACGATGGTGCCATGCGATCCGCAACTGCACCCAGAATGCAGCCGGCGACCCTGGCGTACCACCCGCGTATCCCGGAACACCGGCGACTGGAGCAGCACCGGACCTCGAGCGCGCAGTGCGCCGGCCGACTGCGCCACGCGGCGCCGCGAGCGTCGTTGCCGGTACCTGCGGACCCTCATGAGGTTGCCGCACTGGTCCATGGTGCACCAGCGACGCGAGCGGTTCCGGGAGCAATCGTAGAACACCCACGCGCAGGCCTCGTTGGAGCATGTCTTGAGGCGGGGCCAGGTGTCCAGGACCATGGCGACCTGGACGATCGCAAACAGGCTTCCCAGGGCCTGCTCGATCCCAGCCGACTCGGGCACGAGCTCGAGCTGTCCGCCGGCTCCGAACCGAAAGGTCATGCAGACGTTCCGGGCGATCCGGTTGAGGCGCTCCAGGGTGTGCGGGTCCGGCGTCCCGCCGCTGTTGGCCAGCATTACTGGACTCGGGCGGGGTCCTGCAATTCGTCCAGTGCGCCTTCCCGATGATGGAGATTCAAGAAACCCGAGACGACTGTGAGATCGCCGGGCCTGGAGTGAGCGCTGAACGCCATGGCGTCGCTCTCCCGGGACGAGCCTTCAAGGGACTCCGAGTGTGCGCAGCAGTGCCGTGACCGCGGCGGCGCAGACCATGCAGACCACGAACGGCACCCGGAGGACGGCCAGGCAGGTGGCGAGCGCCACGCCGGCGATGCGTGCGTCCAGCACCAGCGTGCCGCGCTCGCTGGTCAGCCCGGTGACTACCAGCGCGGCCAGCAGCGCCGGAGCGATCCCGGCGAGGCGGGAGGAGACCGCGGGCCTGAGCCGGGGCAGGACGGCGCCGACCGCCCGCATGGCGAAGCTCGCCAGCCCGAGCAGGACGGTCACCGCGACCATTGCACCAGGGCGCCGCCGGCGGTGGCAGCGGCGACCGCCACGCCCAGCGGGACGAAGGGACTCAGCGCGAGCGCGATCACCGTGCCCGCCAGAGCTGCGCGCCTGGCTCCCCGCTCACGCAGCATCGGCACGAGCAGCACGGCGAAGCCCGCAGGAAGCGCGACGTCGGCGCCGATGGTCCGCGGGTCGCCGAGGACCGGTCCCAGCAGCGCGCCGATTGCCGTGCCGCTCACCCAGGCCACATACATGGCGGCGCCAGCGATCACGATGGTGCGCTCGTCCGGGACCTCGGGCGTGCCGACGGTCGCCCCGAGAGCGTAGCTGGCGTCGTTGGCCATCTGCACGCGCAGCACGCGCGACAGCCAGCCCCCCCTGAGCCCGGGCGCCGCGCCCATGCTGATCGCCAGGTAGCGCAGGTTCAGGAGGATCCCCGCCGCGACCGCGGCCACAACGCCACCGCCCAGGACGTAGGTCGACACCGCGCCGAACTGCGAGGCAGCCGCGTTCACCACCGCGGACATCAGGACCACCTGGGTGACCGGCAGCCCGGAGGTCGACGCCACCACCCCGAAGGAGATCCCGAACACCCAGGAGGACGCGGCCACCGCCAGCACGTCGCGTGCCTGGACCGCGGCCGGCGCCGGTTCCGGCTTCTCGTGCGCTGTCTCCTCTTCCATCGGCTCGTACAGTCTAACCAGTACGTTCGTCACCAGTCAACGACGCTCGTTGGTGGCGATCAAGACCACGGTGGTGGGCCGCCGACGCTGCCGACGCCGAGTTGGTCCAGAGTGCGGGTGACCTGGAGGTACAGCGGGCGGTACGGTACGGGCGAGACGCCACCGGAGACACCCCCGCCGGGAACGGTGAGTTCGCAACCGCTATGTTCCCGTTGTGGCGTCTTTTCTATTCAGCCGCTGCACCCGACCGAGCCTCCCACCGCGTAACTCCTGTCAATCAGGCCCGCCCAGGTCAGTGTGGAGAAGAACTCCAGGCCAGCGCCGCCAGGTCGACGGTCCGACCACATCGCGATCCTCCGGCCCACCCGTACCCCAGCTGGCTGGCCTCCTCCACCCAGGCAGGCACCCGAGCCCGACGACCCTCGCTGAAGTCGTCCTGCTCGCCGGGCCGCCCTCGGCACTGCTCGCGATCGACCAGCAACACCTCGCGGCGCAGGCCCGCAAGACCGGCCGCGTGCTCGGCTGGTTCGCTGCGGCCGGCGTGGCGGTGTCCGTGGTCGACGGATTGGCCGTCTTGGCGGTGCCCCCGGTGGTGTACGAGACGCTGCGGTGGACCACCGCCGCGGTGCTCGGTGGGTGCAGGCTTCGCGTGGCGGTCGCCAACCGGCCGCTGTACGCATTGCGTGCGGCCGGGCGGACATGGGCCACGCAGGTGCCAGGGCCGGTGTGGCCGTGGCGGGTCGTGCCGGACGTGCGTTTGCCGGCGGACTCGCGGTGGCCGGGGCGGACCCCGGCCCTCAGCATGCTCTCACCTGCCTGCTATCAGACTCCGCCCTGACGGGAACCTCACCGAAGGTCCCGCAGCCAGCAGGAGAGCCCGGGATGAAGGCGCCGGCAGGGCATCCGGCAAGGGCCCGGCGCGCGTGGAGCGCGGTTGCGCCCCTCGTCACCCTCGCCCTTGCCCGAGCGCTTCGTCGCGCAGGAGCCGCCGATGGTCCCGCCCCTGTTCCCAACGCCTGTCGCCGCAGCGGCCCGTGCCCGCCGGCCGGCTCATAGCACGACCGCGAGAAGAGGTCGAAATGGGCGACACCCCCGGCCCGACCTGGTGGCGTGGTCGGGTGCGTGGCGCCCACGGCCGCACGTACTCGACCGCATCCCTCCTGCGCGGCCCGGTTCCCGGCGCAGAGGACGGGACTGGCGCCGTATCACCGGCTGGTGCGACCTTTGCGGCTGCCCGGCTCCGGGACGCCGCTCCGCGGCTGGCCGCGCCGCTGACGCTTGCGGCGGGCGTGCTGAACCTCGGGTCGGCGCTCCTGCCCGCCGAGCGGCAGCGCCTGGACCTGCTCCACCGGCTGGTACCGGGAGCGCTCTCCCGAGGCGCGACGGTCGCGACCGCTGCCACCGGCGTCGGGCTGCTGCTGCTGGCCGGCGGGCTGCGGCGGCGGCGCCGGACGGCCTGGCTGGCGGTGGTCGTGCTGCTGGGCGGCAGCGCGATCCTGCACCTGCTCAAGGGCTTGGATTTCGAGGAGGCGGTGGCAGAGGCGTTCCTGGCAGGGCTGCTCGCCGGCCAGGGCAGGAGCTTCAGGTCCCGGGCCGGTCC
>WNFY01003270.1_pt1 | contig 33066 bp, 25 predicted proteins | sample 5400091 | NCBI WGS metagenome assembly WNFY01 (sample SAMN13153364, study PRJNA577476) | soil metagenome | isolation source: 60 cm soil or saprolite under grassland replicate 1 | place: USA:California | collected 2016-06-15 | reverse complement strand
ACGCCGGGGATTGATCAAGCGCGGTGTTCGTGGTCAACCTCGTCGGCGCTCCACCGTCCGCGTTCATCACGTAGATCTCCAGATTGCCGTCACGGTCGGACGCGAACGCGATCTTTCGACCGTCCGGCGACCAGGCCGGTGTGAAATCGCTCGCGGCGTTGTTCGTCAGGTTCGTCAGCCCTGTGCCGTCAGGCTTCATGACGTAGATCTCACGGTTCCCGTCGCGCTCGGAAACGAAGGCGATCTTCATCCCGTCTGGCGACCACCGAGGTTCGAAGTCGCTGGCACTATCGGTCGTGAGACGCGTCTGGCCGGAGCCATCAGCGTTCATCACGTAGACTTCGTCGTTGCTATCGCGGTCAGACGTGAAAGCGATGTGTGCTCCATCGGGCGACCAGGCCGGATCAAAATCGAACGCGAAGTTGTTAGTTAGTCTTGTCTGCCCAGTGCCATCCGCGTTCATTACGTAGATCTCTGGGGGACCGTCCCGATACGTTCCAAACGCGATCTTCGCCCCGTCGGGCGACCACACCGGGGAAAAGTCGGCACCCGGGTGGTTCGTCAGATTGGTCAGCTGACCGGTCCCGCTGTTCATGAGGTAGATCTCGAAATCGCCGCTCCGATTGCTGTAGAACGCGATCAGGGCGGGCTGCGCTCCCGGCCCAGTCCCCGTCGTACTGCAAGCCGCCACGAGGAGTGCCCCAGCCACGAGTGTTCGGCCGCGCTTCACCATGACATCTCCAGCCATGTCGAAGGCAGGATCGAACCTGCGCAAGGATCGTACCCAAGAGGATTCACTCTTGCGCAGGCGGGCTGCACCGGCAGGTTTAGCGCGTTCGGTTACGCCAACACCACCAATTACGATGCCGGTACGAGGGCCATATGAAAGGTCTCACCTGTCCCATCGCGCTGATTTCCGGTTTACTCCTCATGCATCAGCCAACGGCCGCCCAGCAGGCCACTCCCGGCCCCGTCACCACCGCATTTCGGGCAGATGCGGAGCGGCTCGCTCGCAACCTCGTGGCCGCAGCCGACGACATGCCGGCGACCAAGTATCAGTTCAAGCCCACACCCGCGCAGATGAGCGTTGCCGAGGTAGTGCTGCACATCGCCGGCGACAGCGAGTTCGGCTGCGCGGCGCTGGGCGGCGCGAAAGCCCCCGCCGAGCCCAAGCTGACTCCCGCGGACAGCGTGCCGAAGCTGGTCGCCCGGCTCACGCGATCCTTCGCGTTCTGCCGCACGCAAATGGCCAAGCTCAACGACGCCGGGTTAGGCGACAAGATTCCGGGGTACGACGGGCAAACCACTCGGGCCGCGATGATCTTCGAGCTGCACGAGGACTGGGCCGATCACTACAGCCAGCTGGCCAATTACCTCCGTCTCAACGGGATTCTGCCGCCGACGGCGCGGGGCGCACACTAAGGACGAACTGATGACCACGCCCCGCACCCACGCCCGGCTCCACGGCGATCCGCACCTCGTCGGAGTCGCCGGACGCGGTGACGGCGCGGATGGTGTGCGTGCCCGGGACGAGCTGCCAGCGCCGCGCGAGCGCTAATCGCCCGTCGACCCACCAGCGAACCGCACCGACCTCACCCGCGGCCCGCAAGGCGATCGTGGCATAGCGAGCGTCGACGCCAGGCGGGATGCGGTACTGGTCGCCGTCCTGTGGGGAGACGATGCGGAATGGCCCGGCACCGGCCGCCGGTCCAGCGACGTCGGATTGAAAGCCCGTCTGCTGAGCCCACTCGGCGTATTCGGGCGGCAGGCGCGCGCCCCCGCCGCGGTGCCAGTCGCACTGGCGCTCCGGCTCTGTGCCGGGCAGAAACCATTCGACCATCGCAGGGCAAGCGGGCGTCGCGCGCAGCCCCGACAGCCGGCAGATCGTCACCGGCACCGCTCCGGCGCTCGCCGGCGACGGTAGCGCGCCTGGCGCATAGCTCTCTGCCGTCAGCATGATGGCGCGGTGCAAGAGCGGGCCTGCCCCCGTTACCCCGCTCACGTCGTCCATGGGGCGGCCGCTGAAGTTCCCCACCCACACGGCAACGGTAAATCCGCCGGTCGTCCCCACCGCCCAGTTATCCGTGAAATGACGACTCGTCCCGGTCTTCACGGCGACCGGAAACGGGAAATCGAACGGCGTGCTGAGCCCGAATCCCGGAATGCGCGCGACCGGATCGCTCAGGACGTCGACCACGAGTGCCGCGGCGCCCTGCGACATGACCCGGCGACCCTCCTGCGAATCGGCGCGCACTCCGCCCGGCATGGCCCACCACCAGTATGGTCGCCACACGCCGCCGTTTGCGAACACGCGGTAGGCGTTCGCCAGCTCCAGCAGGGTCACGTCGCCGTTTCCAAGGGCGAGCCCCAGACCGTAGTAGTCGGCCGTCCGATCGAGCGATGCGAACCCCGCGAGTTGGAGGGTCCGTAGGAGGCTCGCAGCGCCGACTCGGTTCGTGAGCTCGATCGCGGGCACGTTGTACGAGCTCGCCAGCGCCTCGCGGGCGCGCACCGGTCCGCGAAAGGCGCGGTCGTAATTGCGGGGGCGATAGGGTCCAGTGGGCGTCTCGTAGATGTGCGGGATGTCGGCGAGAATCGAGGCCGGTGTGTGGCCCCGATCGAACGCGAGACCATAGAGGAACGGCTTGAGCGCGGATCCCGGCTGCCGCGGCGAAACCACCATGTCTACCTGACCTGCGCTGTCCGCCCAAAAATCCGGTGAGCCGACCCAGGCGAGAATCTCGCCCGTGCCGTTGGCGAGGACGACCACGGCCGCCTGCTCCACGCCGCGCTCCCGCATCACCTGCACCGTGTGACGCACCTCCGCTTCGAGCCGCATCTGCAGGGCGAGATCGAGCGAGGTACGTCGCACGCCGTCGAGCGACTCGCCTCGCTCGTCGTTCCACGCGAGCAGGCGACTCGTGAAGTGCGGCGCGAGGAACGGCGGGGCGGACCGGTGCGGGAGCAGCGGCTCCGCGGCCGCGCGTGCCAGCTCGGGATCGGCGGCGTAACCTGCGTCGCGCATGCGAATCAGCGCTGTGGCGCGTCGCGCCTGCGCTCGCTCGGTCGATATGAAGGGGTTGGCCGTGGACGGCGCGCGCGCGAATCCGGCGAGCAACGCAGCCTGGGCGAGGCTCAGCCGAGTGGCGGATGCGTCAAAGTAGAGGCGCGCGGCCGCGGCGACCCCGATCGTGCCCTGGCCGAGGGGGACCCGATTGAGGTATTGCTCGAGGATCGCCTGCTTGGTCAGGTGACGCTCCAGCCGGAGCGCCCAGAGGACTTGCAGCGCCTTGGCGCTCCACGTGTGGCCACTGGCCGCGGGGCGGAGCAGCCGGGCCAGCTGCATGGTGAGCGTCGAGGCGCCCGACACCACATGCCGGGCCCGCAGGTTATCGCGCGCCGCACGCAGCACGGCGCGCCAGTCCATGGCGCCATGCTCATAGAAGCGCCGGTCCTCCAGCGCGATGAACGCCTGCAGGATCTTGGAATCCACGTCCGAGAGCGGGAGCCAGCGTGCCAGGCTGCCGTCCGGCGCACGCGTGGTACGGAGCGGCAGCCCGTGCCGGTCGGCGAGTGTGAAGCTCGGCGCCGGCGTCGGGGCGAGGAGACCGGCTGGGAGCGGCCGAGCGACCCAGGCCGCCAGCGCGAGCGCCAGGCCCGTGGCCAGGACACCGCCGAGCGCGAGCAACGTGCGACCCCGGTCGCTCATGGCGACTTCACCGTCACGCTGAACACGCCGCCCTCGCTGCGGCCATGGACGGCGGGATTGTACATCTCCTCCGCGTGCGCGGGTGGCCGCACGAAAACGCCGGGCGTCGTCGCGCGGGCCACGTACGTCGCGCTGTACGTACCGGGCCAAAGCACGGTGGCGGCGTACACGACTCGGTCGTCCCGCATCTCCTTATGGTCGAACGGGGACCACCAACCGTCGTCCCAGCTTCCGTAGTACCAGCCCCACCGGTAGCTCGACTCGCCTTCGGTCTCCTCGTGCTCCGCCTGTTCCGGCGGGGTCGCGCCCGGCCCGACGAGCACGCCGCTGGTGCGGAGACTCAAGTCCACCGCTTCGAGCCCGGCAGGTAGCGGATCGTCCAGCACGACGAACTGCCGCTCAGCCGGGAGCGTGATCCGCAGCCGGACGCGCACGAGTTGCCCTTCGGCGACGCTCACGATGGGTTTGCCGGTCGCGAAGTCCTCGTACCAGCGCTCCACCTGGATCCCCTGCTGGTCCGGCGTGACGGGCCGGTTTCGTGGGACTTCCCGCACCGTGACGTAGTAGTAGACCGGCGCGTCGCCACCCGGCGGCGTCTCGAGCGCGAGCCGGAGCGTCTTGGAACCGCTCGGACCGTCCGTCAGCAGCCCGGTGAGGGGGGCGGCGGAGTCGATCACCACCGCGCTCGCTGCGCGCCCCGGCGCCTCGATAACCACGCGGCTGCCGCTGCGGACGCGAATCCCGCGCGCCGCGGCGCGCTGTTGGCGCCGGGCGAACGCGGCGAGGGCACCGACCGCCGTGCCGTAGTCCTGCGTATTCCAAGGCGAAAGCTGGCCGGCACGGCCCTGCGCGATGAGCGTCTCCACGAGCGGACCAAGCAGCCGGTGGCTCGAGTCGGCTGCGAGCGTGGCGGTGAGAAGGCGCGCGACCGGTCGCTCCCAGGAATAGAAGTAGAACGGGCGCCTGGTCGAGTCGGGGACGACGGCGCGACGCCCCTCGACCTGCACCGACGCCCAGATAGGCTCCAGGAGCTGGCGCGCCGCTCGCACCGCGCCGCGGCGCGCGACGACCTCGGCGAGCCGCACACGGTCCTCCCACGCGAGCTGGGGCGCGAGCTGTAGCAGGTCGTTTTCGCCCGCGAGATCGGACCGGCCGAGGCGGCTCAAGAAGTCCGCGGCCGCGACTCGATCCGCGAGGCGTACGCGGAACTCAGTGTACCAGTAAGCGACGGGTGCCTGAATGGGGAGCTCGTTGTGAAGGCTCTTCGACAAATAGTCGCCGAGCCGCGACAGCACGGTGTCGCTCACCGCCATCCCGGCCGCTCGCGCGGCGATCAGCGCCTCGCCGGCGTAGGCACTCAGCCATGGGGTGGTCCAGTCGTGCGCGTCCCACAGGCCGATGCCGCCATCCGGTCGCTGACGCCGCGACAGCGCGCCGACGGCGTCGGCGATCTGGTCCTTCGCGTCGGGCGGCAGCTTGACGCCCGCTCCCAGCGCCAGACGCGCCTGGTAGAGTGCGATGAGCGGCAGCACTTCGCTCGCCACCTGCTCGCTGCAGTCGTACGGATAGACACGCAGGTACTGGTACGCACCCTGGACCACGGCGAGCACCGATGTGCCGAGGTTCAGCTCCACGCGCGAGCGCGCAGGATCGATATCGGCCGGAAGCGCAAACTCGACCGTAGTGGTATCGCGCAGCACCCCCGCCGCAGTGGAAGCCCGGGGGTGGTACGCGGGGCGCACCGGCAGCGGCTTTTCGACGGCGTCGGCGTCGCCGCCGCTCGACACGCGGAACCGGAAGGTCGCCACGTCCTCGGTCGTGTCGCGGAAGGCGAAGCGGACCTCGCTCCCCCGGCCGGCCGTCAGCGTCACCGTGCGCGCGGGATTTCCGTTGAGCACGACGCCACTGGCGACGGCCCCGACGCTCACGGTGGGCGTGCCGCCGGCGCGCTGGTTCACCACGACGCCCGCGGTGAACTCGTCGTTGCGCCGCAGGAACCGGGGCAGCGCCGGCCGGGCGAGCAGCGGGCGCGTGACGAGCAACGCCGATCGCCCGCTGCCGTAGCGATCGCCCGCGGTGACTGCCACGGCCATCACGCGAAACGTCGTCAGGTTGTCCGGCAGCTTTGCGGTTGCCACCGCGCTCCCCTCGGCATCGGTCACCACGGAGCCGATGAAGAATGCGGTGGACTTGAACCGCGAGCGCAGCACTTCCGCGGCGCCCAGGCCGCCACCGCCGCCGGGTGATCCCTCGCCCTTGATCGTCACCGCCTCGGCCAGCACCTGCGGCGCCACCGTCACGAGGTCACTCGCCAGGTGCAGGCCCAGCCCGCGCGGCTTGTAAATCAGGTCGATCGGGTCCGGCGTCTTGTACCCGGTAAGCGCCAAGACGCCTTCGTCCACGGCCCAGAGCGTCACCTCGCTGCGCTGCCCCGCACCCCGGGCGTCGCGGACCCGCAGCCGGACGCGTGCCGTGTCGCCCGGCCGGTATTCGGGCTTGAGCGGCTGAACCTGGACCTCCAGCCGCTTGACCTCGGGCGTCACCCGAAGCTCGGCGTAGCCGACACGGATGGTGGGTCGGCCGGGGTCCGCGAGCGTGCCGGGCGCCGCGTTGCGGCCGCGGGCCACGACGATCGACACGAACGCGTTCGGTGCGTACGCCTCGCGGATCGGGAACTTGAGGGTCGTCGCTCCGCTCGCGATCCGCAGCCGGCGCTCCTCGATGAGACCCTCGCGCTCCACCGTCACCCACGCGTCGGCGTTCGTCAGCGGCGAAGCGAACAGCACGGTGGCGGTGTCGCCGACGCTATAGCGCTGCTTGTCCGGGATCACCTCCATCTTGAAGCGGCTCTCGTCGTTCCACGGGACCCACTCCTTGCCCGTCACCCAGCGATACAGGCTCGTGGCCGCGGGGCGCCCGGCCGGATCGGTGGCGGAGAAGCTCACGGTGTAGCTGCCGCCTGCCGACGGCGTGAACCGGCATGGCACCGAGTCGGCGCTACTGGTGAGATCGCAGCGCGCCACGGTGTCCGAGACCCATTCGCCCACCTCCTCGGACAGGCCTTCGCGCTCGCGCTCGACCTGATGCCACTCACGGCGCACGATGGCGCCGCGGATCGCCACGCCTGTCACCCGGCGGCCGTCCGGGCGCACCGCGATGACGGCTACTGCCTGGGGGCTCCCGGCGGGCCAGAAGTAGCTCTCCCCGAGCGGTTTCGCCGCCAGGTAGAACGCGGCCGGGTGTACGGTGACCGAAGCTGCGCCCGAGACAGTCTGCCGATTGACGTCGGTCACGGTCGCCTCAAGAGTCGCGCGGGCCGGGAGTCCCTTGGCGGGCGGGGCGACGGCGACGCGCAGCATGAGGTGGCCGGTTGCGTCGAGCGTATCCGTACCGCTCGCCACCACGGTCACGTTCGCTTGCGGCGTGCTCTCCTCCCAGTCCTCTTCCCACCACCACCCGCTCTCGCCGACGAAGTAGCCGTCGGTGCCGGGAATGTGGAGCGCCCAGGGACTGATCGGCTGCTGCCGCGCGACCCAGCTCACGGCCGCGCGGGCCATCGGCGCCCCGAACAGATAGCGAGCCTCGACGGTGGCCCGAAGCGAGTCGCCCGCGAAGCGCGGCGCCGTGTCGGATGTGACATCCACCAGGAACTCGGGGGGCCGGTACTCGGCGACGCGATAGCTCGTGCGGTCGAGATCGATCCAGCGTCCCTGGCGCCGGATGCGGATCGCGATCTCATAGTGGCCGAGTGGCAGGCTCGTCGGCAGCAGGAAGGTCTGGTCCGCCGTGCCGAAGGGCGACATCGCCACCGTCGAGTCCCGCAGGGTGCCCTTCTCCCGGTCGGCGAACACCCAACGCAGCGAGTCGCCCGCCGCTGGAAGCTTGAGGGCGCCCAGCGGACCGTCGCGCACCAGGGCTTTGGCGTACACCGTTTCGCCCGGACGGTAAATGCCGCGCTCGGTGAATACCGCGCCGGCGGCGGGGAAGCGCTGGTCGCCCCACGCGCTCGAGACGTGGAAGCGCCACGGGGAGAGGTCCGCGTCGTATGCGCTCACGGGAACGACGGCACGGTCGGTCCCGAGCGCCGCGCCGACGTAGCCGTCGAACCCGCCGTAGTAACGGCGCTCTTCGCTGCCTTGGGCCGTATCGGGCTTGAGCCCCGTCAGGCGCGCCAGTCCCTCGGCATCCGTATTTGCGGTGGCGCGGGGCCGGCCGCGGCTGTCGTACAGGGCCACGCGCGCCCCGGCTCGCGGACGGCCGTCGCTCACACCGGTCACCCACACCACGCCCTCTTCCGCGCCGATCCGCGCGTGCACACCGAGGTCCGTGACCTGCACGATGGCCGTCGGCTGGCGCTGGGCCCATGGCTCGCGGTGCACGGTGTCGGCCCGCGGGCTCGTGATGCGGATGGCGGTAAGAGTCGGATTGGCGGGTCGCGCAGCGTTGTAGGCGGGCAGGCGGACGCCGGTCACCATCGGTCGGTCGGCGTCGCCTTTCACTGTTACTTTGCGCGTCGTGGCACCGGGGGCGAGCTTCGCCCACAACTCCTCGAAGTTCCACCCGTACGAGCGAAGCACCACGCCCTCGAGGCTGTCCGGCACGGGCGCGAGCGTCACGACCAGCGTATCCACGTTGACATGCCGGACGGCGAGCGTGCGAAATCCCGTTCGCTCGATGAGCATGCGACCGTACGCGTACTCCACGGCGGGGGCATAGCCGGTCGTCGTGAATGGCGCCACTCCGTTGCCGGTGAAGCGCTGCCCGAAGACGTCGGTCACGGTCGTGTCCACCACCACCCTGTATTCGGTGCGCGGTTTCAAGGCCGCTTCGAGAATCCACGTCGCGGACTCTTGCGACGTGTCGCTGACCCCGAACGACAGCCCGGGCTCGGTCTTGACGTGTCGCAGCACGCTCGCGCCGCGCACGGGCGTGCTGAACTCCAGCTTGAGCGGTCCCGTGGGGCAGCGGGTGCCCGGGCGCGAGAGACACCCGGCGTTCAGCAACCGCAACGGGCCATACGTCTGAAAGTCCCAGCGCACGTAGGCGCTCGTGCCCTCTGCGTCCAGAATCGACTGGGCGACCAGTGCGCCCGCGCACGCCGGAGGGAGCGGCGCTTCCGGCATGAGCGACACGACGCGCCGCAGGCTATCGGTCGTCCGGTCCCGCTGGTAGCCGCCCGCCTCCTTGTATTCCCAGGAGTCCTTTGAGGTGATCGCCCGCTGGTCCACCGGCTTCAGGCGGATCACACGGCGCCCGGCGCACGATCCGTTGAATTCGACGTGGGTGATCGCGGCGAGTCGCTCGAGGTCGGCGGGCGCGCTGTACACCAGCTCGAACCGGGTCGCCGGCGTGACGAATTTGGGATGGCGGTTGCCGCTCACGGGCGAGCCGGCGAGCAGGCGCGGCCCGCGAACGCGGAACGTAAAGTGATACGGACCTTCGAGCCGGCTCCCGTCCATCGCGGCGAACGTGTTCGCCACCGTAACGGTATACTCGCTGTTCGAGGCGAGCGGCGCGACGGGCGTGAATCGGATCGTCACCGGGTCCCGCCACTCGAGCCGGCCCTTCAAGGCGGGGGTGATCGTGAAGATTGCCTTCGGGTCCACGGTTCGGTCGAGTGAGCCGGCGACCGGCCGATCGAACGTGACGGTCACCACGCTGGTCGGCGCAGCGTCGTCGACGGGCGCGGTCCGGAGGACCCGCAGGGGCTCCGGACCGGACGTCGTGTACGCGGAGAGGAACAGCAGGGCGGCGTACGGCGGACGCATTGACATCGCTCGGAGGGAAGCCGGCTGAAAGTTAAGAGAAAGAGCGTCTTGTCGCCGCCAACGCCGGCCCGTGAGAGAAACCCGATTTGGTCCCTGGCCGAGAACGCCTTATCCTTGGGCGGCTCGCCCACAGGAGATCGCCCCATGCGCGTCGCCCGTTTCATCACGCCGGCCCTCGTCCTGGTCCTGCTGCCCACGCCCCGTCAGGCCGACCGACCGGACGACGATCCTCCCAGCCGGGTCGGCCGGCTCAGCTTCCTCTCGGGCAGCGTCTCGTTCCGTCCCGGCACCGTGGACGACTGGACCGACGCCACCATCAACTATCCGCTGCACGGGGGCGACCACCTCTGGACCGACGCCGATGCGCGCGCGGAGCTGACCGTCGGCTCGAACGCCATTCGGCTCGCCCCGCAAAGCGCGTTCGGTTTCTTGGCGCTCGACGACCGCACCACCCAGGTACGCCTGTCGCAAGGCTCGCTCGAAGTGCGCGTGCGCGACCTCGGGGACGACGATAGCTTCGAGATCGACACACCGACCGGCGCGGTCTCGCTGCTCCACCCCGGTACCTACCGCGTGGACGTCGACGCGACCGGCGACACCACCACCGTCACCGTGCGCCACGGCCAGGCCGACGTCACCGCCGCCGGCTCGGTCTTTCCGGTGCACGCGGGGGACGCGGCGGTCGTCGCGGGTGGCGACTCGCCCAGCTACGACATCCGCGACGCGGCGCGGGCGGACGAGTGGGAGGACTGGTGCTCCACGCGCGACCGCCGCTGGGACGACTCCCGCTCGTCGCGGTACGTGTCGCGCGAGACGATCGGCCACGAAGATCTCGACGACAATGGCGAATGGCGTGACACACCGGACTACGGTCCCGTCTGGGCGCCCCGTACCACGATCGTGGGATGGGCGCCGTACCGCTATGGCCGCTGGGTATGGGTGGAGCCGTGGGGCTGGACGTGGGTCGACGACGCCCCGTGGGGCTTCGCGCCGTTCCACTACGGCCGTTGGGTGTACTGGGACGGCGGCTGGGTCTGGGTGCCGGGCCGGCGCGTGGCGCGGCCCGTGTACGCACCCGCGCTCGTCGTGTTCGTGGGCGGGCGCAACTTCGGCGTGGCGTGGTTCCCGCTCGGCCCCGAGGAGCCGTACGTGCCGGCCTATCACGTGAGCAATACCTACTTCCGCAACGTCAACGTGACCAACGTCAACGTCACCAACATCAACGTGACGAACGTGAATGTGACGACCATCAATTACCGCAATCGCCGCGCTCCGGACGCCTTCACGGTCGTCTCGCAGGAGACGTTCGTGCGATCACGCGCCGTGGACAAGAGCGTGATCGTCGTGCCGCGCGAGCGGCTGGACCAAGCGCGCGTGGTGGGCAGCACCGCGCGCGTCGTCCCCGACCGGCACAGTGTGCTGGGGCGGCCCGACATCATGACGGTGCGCCGACCCCCGCCCGTCGTGACCGCGCGTGAGGTGGTCGTCCGCCGCGAGCCGCCGCCACCCCCCGTGCCGTTCATGGCGCGCGAGCGGGCGCTGCGCACTCACCCCGGCCGGCCGCTCGATGAGGCGACGCTCGGCACGCTGCGCCGGCAATCGCCGCCGGCCCGAACCCAGCCGCTGGTGCGACCCGCGGTGCCCGTCGCGACGCAGGATCGCCCCACCCCCGTGCTCCGTCCCACCCGCGAAGGGCTCCCGCCGCCACGCGCACTGCCCCCGCCCGCCCCGGCCGAGCGGGCGGCGCCGGCGGAGCGTCCCGACCGGGCCGGGCGTCCCGACCGGGCGGGGCAACCAGAGCGCTCGGAAAGTCCGCGCCCGGCCCGGCAGCCCGCCGAGCCACCCGCACCCGCCGAGCGGTCCGCACGGGACGAGCGTCCGGCGAGCAAGGCGCGACCCCAGCCGCAGCTTATGCCGGCCGAGAAGCCCGCTCCTTCGGACCGCGCTCGGCCCGACGCCCAGCCTCCTCGCGAGCGGCCCGCGCCGGACGAACGTCCGGCGAGCAAGGCGCGACCCCAGCCGCAGCCGACGCCGGCCGAGAAGCCCGCTCGCGAGCGCCCAGCGCGGGAGCGACGTGCGCCGAAGGATCGCCCAGCCGAGCGGGACACGACCAAGGAGAAGAAGCCTTAGATTCCGAGCTGGGCCATGGAAACGATACGGGGACACGAGCAGGTCACGGCGCTTGCACGCGAGCGGGTGCTGCGCGTCGTCCCGGAATCCGGCCGCAATCCCGGCACACCGCTCGACCTCGATCTGGTGCGCGGGCTACGTGTGAACCGCAGCGCCGTGGAGCGCCGCGCCGCCACCATCCCCACCCGCCGGACCGTCAAGAAAGAATGGCAGGCCGCCTGGCTGCTGCGGGCGATCACCTGCATGGATTTGACCACGCTCCAGGGTGACGACACGGCCGGCAACGTACTGCGACTGTGCGCCAAGGCGCGCCAACCCGTCCGCCAGGACCTGATCGAGGCGCTCGGCGTCGCCGACCTGGGAATCAGGGTGGGCGCGGTGTGCGTGTACCACGCCTTCGTCTCGGACGCCGTCACAGCCCTCGAGGGCTCCGGCATCCCGGTGGCCGCAGTCTCGACCGGGTTCCCGGCGGGGCTCAATCCCCTGCCCCAGCGGGTGGACGAGATTCGCGCCTCTGTGGCGGCCGGAGCGCAGGAGATCGACGTGGTGATCACCCGCGCGCATGCGCTCGCCGGAGACTGGGAGGCGCTGTACGAAGAGATTCGGGCGTTCCGGGAGGCGTGCGGACAGACACATATGAAGGTGATCCTCGGCACCGGCGACCTCGCGACGCTCGTGAACGTGGCCCGCGCGAGCCAGGTCGCGATGATGGCGGGCGCGGACTTCATCAAGACGTCGACCGGCAAAGAGCCGGTCAATGCCACGCTCCCCGTCGGCGTGGTGATGACGCGTCAGATCCGCGATTACCACGAGCACACCGGCCATGCGGTCGGGTTCAAGCCGGCGGGCGGGATCCGCAAGGCAAAGCAGGCCCTCGACTGGCTCATCCTCATGAAAGAGGAACTGGGCGATCGTTGGCTCCGTAACGACTTGTTCCGGCTCGGTGCCTCGGCGCTGCTCACCGACATCGAGCGACAGCTCGAGCACTTCGTGACGGGGCGATACTCCGCGGCGCACCGTCATCCCATGGTCTGACATGACGACAGTCTCTGAGATCTTCGAGACGATGGCGTATGGGCCCGCGCCCGAGAGCGACAAGCCGGCGCTCGAGTGGCTGGAGCGGCACGGCCGCGCGTTCGGCCTGTTCGTCGGCGGGCGATGGACCAAGAGCAAAAATGGCGACGGGTTCGACGTCATCAATCCGGCCACGACCGCGTCGCTGGCCCGCGTCACGCAGGCGGGCGCGGCGGACGTGGACGCGGCGGTCGCCGCCGCACGCAAGGCCTTTCCCGCGTGGTCCGCATTGTCCGGCCACGCTCGTGCGCGCCATTTGTACGCGCTCGCCCGCGCGGTACAGAAGCACTCGCGCCTGCTGGCGGTGCTCGAGAGCCTCGACAACGGCAAGTCGATCCGCGAGACGCGCGATCTCGACATCCCGCTCGTCGCGCGTCACTTCTACCACCACGCGGGGTGGGCGCAGCTCGCCCAGGCGGAATTCGCGGGCTACGAGCCGCTGGGAGTCGTGGGGCAGATCGTGCCCTGGAACTTCCCCCTGTTGATGGTGGCGTGGAAAGTGGCTCCGGCGCTCGCCGCCGGAAACACGGTGGTGGTCAAGCCCGCCGAGTTCACGCCGCTCACCGCGCTCTGCCTCGCCGAGCTCGCGCACGAGGCGGGTCTGCCGGCGGGAGTGCTCAACGTGGTAACGGGCGACGGCCGCACCGGCGAGCTGATCGTCAACCACCCCGACGTGGACAAGATCGCGTTCACCGGTTCGACCGAAGTCGGACGCCTGATCCGCAAGGCGACGGCGGGCTCCGGCAAGAAGCTCTCGCTCGAGCTCGGCGGCAAGAGCCCGTTCATCGTGTTCGACGACGCCGATCTGGACAGCGTGGTCGAGGGTGTGGTGGACGCGATCTGGTTCAACCAGGGGCAGGTGTGCTGCGCCGGGTCGCGGCTGCTGGTACACGAGGGGATTGCCGAGCGGCTGGTCGCGAAGCTGCGCGCGCGCATGGAGAAGCTGCGGGTGGGTCCCTCGCTCGACAAGGCAATTGACATGGGCGCGATCGTCGCGCCGGTGCAGCTCGAACGCATCCGTACGCTGGTGAGCCGCGGGGTGGAAGAGGGAGCGACGCTGTGGCAGCCGTCGTGGGCCTGCCCCAGCGACGGCTATTTCTATCCGCCGACGCTCTTCACCAACGTGGCGCCCGCGGCCACGATCGCCCAGGTCGAGATCTTCGGACCGGTGCTCGTGTCGATGACGTTTCGCACGCCGGCGGAGGCGGTGGAGCTGGCCAACAACACGCCCTACGGGCTCGCCGCGAGCGTGTGGACGGAGAACATCAACCTCGCGCTCGATGTGGCGCCCAAGATCAAGGCCGGTGTCGTCTGGATCAACTGCACCAATCTGTTCGACGCGGCGTCTGGGTTCGGCGGATACCGGGAGTCGGGGTTCGGGCGGGAGGGCGGGAAAGAGGGGATGTGGGAGTACGTGAAGCCGGATCGGGGCTCGGGACTCGGGACTCGGGGCTCGGGCGGCGCAGTGGGGCGACCGGCGCACAAAGCCCGCGCGGTTCGATCCCGAGTCCCGAGCCCCGAGTCCCGAGTCCCTCCTATCGATCGCACCTACAAGCTCTTCATCGGCGGCGCGCAGGTCCGCCCCGATCAGGGCTACAGCCGTAAGATCCTGGCGCCCGCGGGCGCGCTCATTGCGGAAGTGGCCGAAGGGAACCGCAAGGACATCCGCAACGCGGTCGAGGCGGCGCACGCGGCGGCGGGATGGGCGCACGCGAGCGGCCACAACCGCGGGCAGATCCTCTACTATGTCGCCGAGAACCTGGCGGTGCGGGCGGCGCAGTTCGCCGGGCTGCTCGATGCCATGACGGCACAGGGCGAGGCGGCCGCCCGCAGCGAAGTGGAGGCCGCGGTGGCGCGACTGTTCTCGTACGCCGCGTGGGCCGACAAGTACGACGGCGCGGTGCATCAGACCCCGATCCGGGGTGTCACCCTGGCCATGAACGAGCCCATCGGGGTGATGGGAATCGCCTGCCCCGACGAGCATCCTCTGCTGGGGCTCGTGTCCCTGGTCGCCCCGGCGGTCGCGGTGGGCAACACTGTGATCGTGATCCCGTCGGAGGCACGGCCGCTCGCGGCCGCGGAGCTGTACACGGTGCTCGAGGCATCGGACGTCCCCGCCGGCGTGATCCGCGCTGGCGAAGGTGCTGGCCGAGCACGACGACGTGGAGGCGGTGTGGTATTTCGGCACTCAGGCGGCCGGCGCCGACGTGGAGCGCGCGTCGGCGGGGAATATGAAGCGGACGTGGGTGGAATGGGAGCCGAGGGACTGGACGGACAGCCATCAGGGTGAAGGGCGGGAGTTCTTGAGACAGGCCACGCAGGTCAAGAACATCTGGATACCGTACGGGGAATAGGAAAGGCAACAAGTAACAGCAAACAGGGGCCAGGACAGCACGTCCTGGCCCCTGTTCTCTTCATGCCGCCAGCCGTTTACCGTCGGCCGGCGCGGGTTTCGGCTTCGTCAACTTCCAGCGATTACAGATGGGACAGCCGAAATAGGTCCGGCCGAGCCAGTCAGTCTCATATTGCTGCGGGTGGCGGCAGGGCCGGCGCGGCGCGGTTCGGCGAGCCTTCCTGCGCATACTCTCTTCCTCCGCTCGGGCTGCATCGGTCAGAACACCCGGGGCCGCCCGGCGGTTCCAGCGGACAGCTCAGCCGTCCGTCTTCACGATCGCCCACCCCAGGTTTGCCATCACCCGGACCAGCCAGCCCAGGCGGTCCAGGTCGACCGGCTTGCTGAGGAAGGCGTCGGCCGCGAGCGCCGCCAGGTGCTCGCGCTCCTCGTCGGAGGCGGTGAGGACCACGACGGCGAGCCCGCGCAGCTGGGGGTCCTCGCGGATCCGCAGCAGCACGTCGCGGCCGTCCAAGCCCGGGAGGTTCAAGTCGAGCAGCACGAGGTCGGGCCGGGGCGCGTCGTGGTACGGCGCCTGGCCGCGCAGGAACGCGAGCGCGTCGGTCCCCTTGCTTACGGTCCAGATCTGGTTTCGCACCTTGGCGCGGTCGAGCGCGCGGCGAGTCAGCTCGACGTCGTCGGGGTCGTCTTCGACGAGCAGGATATTGATGGGGCGTGAGGTATCGGGCATAGGCTCACCTGAGCGGAACCGCTAACGTCCCCGTCTTCGTCTCTGCGCCGATGGATACCGCCAGACCAGGGAGACGCAGACCGCCGTACGCAGAGGTAGCGGGTGCGTCCACGGCCAGAACGTAGCTGCCGGGGCTCGCGTACGGCAGACGGAATCGTCCCGTCGCGTCCGACCGAGCCGTTCCCAGCACGCCCCAGGTTGCTTCGTCGGTCGGGTAAGCGGGATTCACGACGAGGAGTGTGATGGAAGCGTCCGCGAGCGGGCCGGCGTTCGTGCCCACGACCGTGCCGCTTACGGACCCGGTCATCGCACTGTTGCGGACCTGTATGTAGCCCACATAGCCGAAGCCGGCGGCGGCGTTGGCAGGGTCATTCGCGTAGAAGCTGCGACCGAGGTCAAAATCGATCACGACCACAGCGCCCGTGTCGGTCACCTGGACTGGTGGATCGGTAAAGATGCCGAAGCTGAATCTTCCCGGGTAGCCATTCCAGTTGATACCCGGCGATGTGCGGCTGGTGAGCACGGTGCCATTCTTGAGGGTGATGCTGGAGGAATCGCCGTCGATCGTGACGGAGAACTGCACGTATGAGCCCGAGGGCAGGATGCCCTCACCCAGCTCCGCCGCCGACCCGTTGCCGAGCTCGAGCAAGTTGTACACCCGGTGCGGAGTCGCGATGGTACCCGGCCCGCCGGAGCCCAGCGTGTCGGGGTGGCTCGAGGCGGCGACGCTCACGATGTACACGTCGACTCGGGCTACCTGGTCGTAGGGGAACGGAGCGTCAATGAGAACAGCTTTGGTGGTCGCGGCCTTCGGTGTGTTGGTCGAGACGCCATGCTCTGAACATGCCGCGATCGAGACGACGGCGAAGATCCACCACGTGGCTTTCATCGGTTACCGAAGCTGCACGTGGCCGCAGCTCTCTGCAAGGAGTTCGCCTACGCTACCGCGGCTTGCCCCAGTGATTAGAAGCCTTGGTCGTGCATTACGACCCGCAGCTGCAGGACGGTCAGGGCCAGTCGGGCGACCAGGTCCGGGCCGGGATCGGTCGCGACGCGGGCGCGAACGCCCACCCACACGGTGGGTGTATTGAAGACGGTGTCGTTCACCGAGCGCGTCGTGGCTGGCAACAGGGTATCGGTCTGCACGCCCGACACGGTGGCGTGGACGCCGACGTAGGGCTGGCCGGTGAAGAGACTGGCCTCGTCCTTGGCGAAGAAGACATCGAGGGCGACGGTCCCGCCGCCCTGCGTGCTCTCGAGGATCGCGCCGGCGGTGACCGCAACGGAGTCCACATTGCCCGGCCCGAAGCGCGATGGGAGCGTGAACGGCCGTGACACCGTGAGGTCCGTCTGCCCCACGCCGCCGGGGATGCTGAAGGAGAACGCGTCGAGGCTGTCCGGTCGCAGGAAGCTCAGGACATCAACGTTGAGGACGATGCGGGATGCCGCGCATGCCGCAAGGGCCACCGCCAACCACAACGTACCCAGTGCTGCCGCCCGCTTCATCACGCCTCCCCGCCGCAGTCGCCGTGCGGCCCAGCTGCCGAGTAGTTACCAACCTTCTCCTTATGGTACAAGGTCGGCTCATGAAAGCAATCGGCCCGAGATCTTTAGCGAGGCCGACACGGCTGATGCGTGGACGCAACAGCGAGTCGGGGCGCCGGGATTTGAACCCGGGACCTTCTGGTCCCAAACCAGACGCGCTACCGGACTGCGCTACGCCCCGTCAATGCGATCACCTGGGCCAAGATAGTCGCCTCATCGGCCTGCTGGTAGCACTACTCTAACCAACCCAGCATCGGCACGTACATTCTCTCCTCCCAATCAGGTGGCCCCGATCAGAATTGTGCCCGGAGGAATATCCATGAACCGCCTTCTCAGACTCTCGGTTGCCGGTCTTCTTGTGTGTGCCGCGGCCTGCTACCACGCCACCATCGAAACGGGTCTCACCCCGTCTACAGTCGTCATTGAGAAGAGCTGGGCGTCGGTGTGGCTCTGGGGGCTGGTTTCGCCGAGCACCGTCGAAACCGCCAGTAAATGCCCTCACGGCGTGGCCAAGGTCGAGACCCAGCTGAGCTTTCTCAACCAGCTGGTCGACGCGCTCACCCTGGGCATCTACACACCCATGGCGATCAAGGTCACGTGTGCGCAGAGTGATCATGCGTCCGTGTCTCCGACAGCCCCAACAATCGACGTCGGGCCTCATGCAACGGCGGAACAGATCGGGAACGCCATTGGCCGTGCGGCTGAGCTGTCGCAGCGTGCCGGCGTACCGGTGTACATCGAGTACTAGAGAGCGGGCGGCGTAGCGGGAGCGATGCTGCGACATCGCTACCCCGCGCGCCGCACCAGGACCTCGACCAGCGCGCGGATGGCGCGCCCGCGGTGCGAGACGCGCTGCTTGGCCGGCAGCGGCGCCTCGCCGAACGACATCTCGAGATCGAGGGAGAAAAACAACGGGTCGTAGCCGAAGCCGCCGGTCCCGCGCGGCTCGGCGAGCACGCGCCCCTCGCACGTCGCCTCGACCAGCTGCGGCTTCGCGAGCGGGGTCTCGAGATACGCGACCACGCAGCGATAGCGCGCGGTGCGCTGCGCGTCGGGCACAGTCGCCAGGCGCTCGAGCAGCAGCGCGTTGTTCGCCGCGTCGCCGGCGCCCGCGCCGTGCATCTCCGCCCAGCGCGCCGAGAACACGCCGGGCGCGCCCTCGAGCGCATCGACCTCGAGCCCGGAATCCTCCGCCAGCGTCGGGACGTTGCCGCGCTTGGCGAAGTAGCGCGCCTTGGCCACGGCGTTCTCGGCGAAGCTGGTGCCGCGCTCCAGATCGGCTTCGTCCGGCAGCCGCTCGAGAAACTGGTCCACCGGGAAGGTCAACTCGAAGGGCAGGCCCTGGAACAGGTCGCGGATCTCGCGGATCTTGCCCTCGTTGCGGGTGGCGATGAGCAGCTTCCTCGACGCCGCGGGGGGAGACGTCACCGCGCGGCCCCGCCACGCAGCCGCGCCAGCAACTCGGTCGTCGAAACCCCCGCGACGAGCGGGACCCGCACCACGCGCCCGCCCCAGCCCTCCACCTCATCCGCTCCCACGATCGCGTCGCGCTTGTAATCCGCCCCCTTCACGAGGACGTCCGGTCGAAGCTGCTCGATCAGGGCCAGCGGACTGTCTTCGTCGAACACCACGACGCAGTCCACGGCCGCGAGCGCGGCGACGAGCCGGGCGCGCTCCCGCTCCGGCACCACCGGCCGCTCACCCCCGCTCCCCTTACCCAGCCGCCGCACGGAGGCGTCGCTGTTCACGCCCACGATCAGCGCGGCGCCCTCGGCGCGGGCGGCTTCGAGCAGGGCGACGTGCCCCACGTGCAGCAGATCGAACACGCCGTTGGTGAACACGACGGGGCCGGGGTGCTGCTGGCGCCAGCGCGCGGCCGCCTCCGCGGCCCGGATCTTCTCGGCCGTGCTCACCGGACGTTACAGCGGCTGGCTCGCCTTGGGATGGAACGTGAACTTGTGGGTGAACAGCGGGAGGGTGACGGTCTCGGCGTACTCGGTCTCGATCACGATCTCACGCGGCGACGCGCGGCGCGCGATCTTGATCTGCTGGGCCTCGGGCGGGAGGCCAATCTCCTGCGCGGCCGCCTGGATGCGGCGCCGGATCGTGCCGTCGTCCAGCGACGGCGCGAGCTGGGCCTGCGTCTGCATCTCGTCCAGCAGGCGGTAGTAGCGGAAAAACAGCTCCCCGATGTTGACGCCGTAGTACAGGGCCGCGACGAAGAGGAGCAGGGTGACGAGACAACCCAGCGAGCTCGTGCCCCGCCGGTTCACCACTGCGACTGCGCTCCGTCCACCAGGTCCCTCACCAGCTTCTGCAGCGCGATCTTGCGTCCGTCCGCTTCCTGGGGCGGCCGGTATTCCCCCACTTCGCTGAGGCCCTGCCGTTGCCACAGCGTCTTGCCTTCGCGCTGGTCCAGGATCTCGACGTCGAGCGTGATCGACACCTGGCGCTGCGTGACGTCGGTGCGTCCCTGCCCCGCCTGGAACGACAGGGGCACGTCGGGATCGTAGCGGGTCACCTTGCCCCGCACCACGGCGTCGGCGTTGTTCTCGCCGGCCGTGCGGAGCCCGAGCCGGCCCTGGAACGCCTCGAGCACCGCGTCGTTCACTTCTTTCGTGAGCGCCGGCTCGGCGGTCTGGTTGTCGAACGGCAGGATGGCGACCGTCTTGATGTTGGGCAGGCCGCCGCCCTTGAAGCTGTACAGGCAACCGGTCAGCGCGAGCGCGAGGGCGCTAGTGGCGCCTGCGCCACGTCGCCGAATCGAACGCCACCGTCGTGTCCACCGAGCCGATCGTGAACTCAAAACGCGCCGGTCCCGGCACCACGATCCCGAACACGGCCGCGCCCACCGCCGGCGGCCGCACGATGCCGAGCCCCGCCCACAGCATCCGCACGGCCGGCACGAGCGAGCGGAAGTTCTTTTCCGGATCGGCCCACACCGTGGTGTCGCCGACCACGAGCGCCGCGCCCGCCCCCCAGTTGAACGGCCCGGCATAGTCGATGCGCAGCGAGTCCGGCGGCGCCGCCCGCACGGCGGCCCTGCCGGCGTAGCTCTTACCCGCGTCGCGATACTTCCAGCGGAAGCGGATCAGCGTGTGACGATGGGGCGCGGTCGCGGCCGCCCAGACCCTGGCACTGTCCCACTCCGCCGGTGCGAGCGGCATCGGCAGGAGCGGCGGCAACGCGCGCGGGCAGCCGAGCAGCAGCGCACAGGCGCCAATGTAGGAGAGTGCTATCCGCCGGTCAAGCGGAAAACGTTGCCGCCTCAATAGTTAAACCCGAGCAACAGTCACCGGTGGATGCTGCGAATGCGCTCACCCAATGCCACATTCCCGAGGGTCGCGAGCCCCGAGATCACCCGGCCGAATACCGTGTACGTGCCGTCGAGATGCGGCTGCGGCGAGTGCGTGATGAAAAACTGGCTGCCACCCGTGTCGGGCCCCGACAGCGCCATTCCCACGGTGCCCGTTTCGTACCGCACCGGATTCAGCTCGTCGCGCAGCACGAAGCCGGGCCCGCCCCAGCCGTCCCCCCGCGGATCGCCGTCCTGCACCACGAAATTGGGGACGACCCGAAACATGCGGGAGCCGTCAAAGTAGCGCCGATCGACCAGCGCCAGAAAGGCCGCGACCGTGAGCGGCGCCTCGCCCGGGAAGAGCTCGACCACCAGCGCGCCGCGATCGGTCTCGATGGTCACGCGCGGCGACGCGTCGCCCCGGCGTACCGGCAGGAGATAGCGCCGCACGACGGCGCGGTAGTCGTCGAGCGACCGCCCCGTCGCGATCGGGGCCGCCGGTCCCCAGCGCGCCGCGGCGTCGGGGAGCTTCTCCGCGGCGAGCCGCCGGACCTGGTAATCGTCCGGGCGGGGCGTCCGGGCGACGAATCGGGTCGCCACCGTGTCCCGGCCCACCGGACCGGTGGCGGCGATGGCGCCGAGCGCGGCCAGCGCGGAGAGCCGGGCATCGTCGAACGTATCGGCCGCCGCGCGCTCATAGGCGGCCGCGAGCTCGGCGACGTCGCCCAGCGCGGGATGGCGCGCGAGCAGGTCGGCGGCCGAGCTCCGCACCGCGGCGTCCGGATGCGCGAGCAGCGTCCGGGCGCGTGGGGCGAGGCTCGTGTCGCCCTCGGCCACGACCCGCCCGAGCGCCTGGAGCGCCTGCGCCACCACGCGGCCGTCGGAATCGGTCAGCTGGAGGTCGAGACGGGCGCGATCGCGCGCGGCGCCGAACGCTTCGGCGGCGACGCTGCGCCAGCGCCAGTCGCGGTCGCGTGCCAGCTCGGCCGCGGCGGCCACGCCGGCCGCGCTGTCCGCCTGGGCCAGGGCGATGCCCGCCTGGCGGCGCAAGGCGAAGCGGGGGCTCGCGAGCCTGGCCTCGAGTTGGGCCGCAGCGCGCGCGCCTCCCAATGCACCCAGGGTCGTCTCCGCCTGGACCGCGACGTTCACATCCCGGTCCGCGACGAGCGGGAGCGCGAGACCGACCAGCCCGCTGTCCTGGAACGAAGCGAGCGCCCGCAGCGCATTGACGCGGACGTGGCCGTCGCGATCGCCGAGCAGCGGCCGGATGCGGGCGATGACCTCCGGCGGAGCGATCTGGGCGCTGTCGCTCAAGGCGCGCGTCACGCCACGCAGCGCGACGGCGCGCACGTACGGCTCGCGATCGGCGAGCGCGCCCAGCAGGGTCGGAACGGCACGCGCGATGCGCAAGCGCGCGAGCGCGTACACCGCGTGGGCGCGCGCCGCGGGATCGGGGTCGCGGGCGAAGTCCGTCAAGCGGGCGACCGGCGCGCGGGTCCCCAGGCGCCACGCCTCGAGCAGCGCGACACGCTGCACCGCGGACGTGCCGACGCCGGCCGCGGTCTTCAGGTCGAGCAGGTCCGCCACGGCGCGCGCGCCCTCCTCCCCGCCGATCTTCGCGATGGCCGTCACGGCCTCGCATTGCGGCGCGCCGTCTCCGGTGCGCGCCAGCGCCGCGAGCGGCGCCACAGCACGCCCGTCTTTGAGCAACCCCAGCGCGAACGCGGCCGCCGCCTGCACGGCCGCACTCGAGTCCCGCAGCGCGGCGACGAGCAGTGCCACGGCGGCCGTGTCGCCGCTGCGGCCGGCCGCCAGGGCCGCCTGCCGCCGCACGAACGGGTCGGGAGCCCCGAGGGTCTCGCGCTCGAGCCCCGCATCGAAGGCGCGAGCATCCGCGGCGGCCAGGAGGCGCGCAAGGGCCTCCACTTCTCCCGCGTCGCCCTGGGCCGCGACGGGGCGCGCCGCGAGCAGCAACCCCACGAGCAGCACGCAAGAGCTAAAGGCGAACCGGATCCGGTGTCTGCTCGAGCAGGTCGAATACATGCGCGGGAAGGTGCGTGAGCGTGTGCTGGTGCGTGAGCGAGACGAGCGACGTCACACCGGTCGCCAGCAGCTCGCCGCTCTCCGCGCGGTCGACGGCATAGCCGAACGTGACGCGCCGCGAGGCCAACTCGCGTACCCAGCAGCGCACCCGCACCAGATCGTCGTAGCGCGCCGCGGCGCGGAACCGGACGTCGACCTCGGACACCGCGAGGTACACGCCCTGCTGCTCCAGCTCCTTGTACGTGACGCCGGTCTCGCGCATCAGCTCGGTGCGGGCGCGGTCGAACCAGATCAAGTAGTTGGCGTGGTAGACCACGCCCATCTGATCGGTCTCGGAGTAGTTGACGCGGAGCGTTATCGAGCTGATCACGCGGTGGAAAACATCCGCGGCGAGTCGGCAAAAGTCAAATACGACACGCGCTTGCGGGCGTTGCGCGGGATTCCTAGCTTGGGGCGTGCCCGCCCCAGCCGCGCGCGTGCTCGTCGTCGCCGACGCCCACCTGGGTCAGGTGCCACCCGCCGTCGTCACCGCGTTCCACCGCTTCCTCGATGCCGTACCCGATCTGGGCGACGCGCTCCTCATCAACGGCGATCTGTTCGACTTCTGGTTCGAGTACCGGGCGGTGATCCCGCGACGTCACTTCGGCACGATGGCCAAGCTCCAGAGTGTCCGGGCGCGCGACGTGGCCGTGACGCTGGTGGGCGGCAACCACGATCGCTGGGGCGGCGACTTTCTCACCAAGGACTTAGGGATAGCGTTCTACCCGGGCGAGGCCGAGATCGACGTCGCCGGACGCCGCGCCTTCGTCGCCCACGGCGACGGGCTGACCGAGCAACATTGGAGCGCCCGGCTCATGCACCGTGTGACCCGGCATGCCGCCACCATCCGGTTGTTCCGCGCGCTGCACCCCGATGTGGGGTTCTGGATCGCGCACCAGCTGTCGCGCAGGCTGGCGGACAACACGCGCGACCGCGCCGTGCTGGACCGGGCCGAGCGGGCGCAGGCCCGCTACGCCGAAGAGCTCTTGGCCCGGCGACCCGACCTGCAGCTGGCAATCCTCGCCCACACGCATCGACCGGCCCTGGCCCAGCTTCCGAACAGGAGGGCCTACCTCAATCCGGGGGCGTTTCTCGACGGGGGAAGGTACGCGGTGGTGACGCGCGACCGCGTGCAACTGGAGCGCTTCGGAGCGTGACGACACACGCCTCCCCTACGCGACGGGTGATCCTCGCCATCAGCGCGATGGCTGTGGTCGCGTGCTCGCGCGAGCGAGCGGCACCACGCGCGCCCGAGACCGCGCCAGAGGCGCCGTCCCGAAGTGTCCTGGCCGACTCGGACACCAAGGGCCCGCCAATCAACGACAGCCTGTTTGCCCTGATGGCGGCGATCGAGGACTCGTTACGCGTCCGGCCCGACGAGCCCGCGTCCGCACGGCTGTACCTGCAGCTCGGACGGCTCAAGAGCGGCCTCGGCGGCGGGGTGGCGTCCGGCTCGCCCATCGGGCGTTACCTACAGGCACATCCTGAAGAGTACCGGTACAACGACCCAGACGCTGACTACATCTACACCGGGTATCAGTTTCGAGAACTGGTCCGACGATTTCCGCAGAGCGAGTATGCGGACAGCGCCGCCTGGGCACTGACGCAGCTGCCCTGGGGCGGCGAGTGCGAAGGCTATGTGCCGTGTTACATCGGCCGGCAATTCGATCCGGTCGCGGACTTCCTGCGCCAATATCCGAAGTCCCCCTTCGCCTCAGACGGCGTGCGCTACGCCAACGAGGCCTTTACGACCGCGCTCGCGGACATCCCTGATCTCTCCGAGCCGAGCGAGGAGTTCCCACCGGACAAGGTTCAAGCCATGCTCGCGCGCTACGACACGATCGCGGAGGGCCTCCCTCCCCCGCTTCGAGCGAGCGCGGCCGTGACGATCGCGGATCTCTGGGCGAGATTCCTGCGCTACGACCGGGCGAGGGTGCTGTACCGTGAAGTCCTGGAGACGGCCGCACCGGGGCTCGACACATCCGACATCAGGCGCCGCCTGCATGCCCTGCCTGCAGGAGCGCTGCGGCTCCGGCCCGCAGAAGTCGTGAACGACAGGCGAGTGGAGCTGACGTGGGTGCGGCCGTCGACCGACACGGTCCAAGCCTATGTCGTCTACCGGGCGCGTTCCCGCGACAGCGAGGGTGAGCACCTCGCGCAGCTGACCCCAGCCGACGCTCCGGCATATAGCGACCGTACGGTTCGGCCCGGCACGGAGTACTGGTATCGCGTGAAGGCACGCACCGGCTCCGGCGAGCTCATCAGCAACCCAATCCACACAACCGTCGCGTCAGACTCGCTCGCTGCGCGGGCCATGGTTCTCAGTCCGGTCGATCATTTGCTGTACGTCTTCGGGTACCTGGAGAACCGCTTCCCGCGGGTGTACCAGGTGTCGCAAACGGGTGAGGTGCGGGCGACCTTCGACGGCGCCTTTTACGGCCTCGAGCGGTATGCGAAGGAGGACCATCGGTGGGACTCGTACGTCGACGAAGCGTGGTTCGTGGATGTCACGGGACAGCAATTCCTGCGCTTCCCGAGATCCCCTTCCGGCTTTGGTGACGACGTCCGGAAGGCTACTCACGCGGGCTGGGACCTCGTGTCCGTCGACACGGCGACGATGCCGTACTACGGCGTCGTCGTGGCGGTGGACGCGGCGGGACGGCAGATGTGGGTCGCGCAGGGCTCCAGGGCCTATGCCATCTCATGTGACCAGCAAGCGGGTCGGTGCTGGCAGGGCCGGGAGGGAGGCATCTGGGTGGTCGATGCGGCCGGGAAGACAATCAAGGAGATTACGCTGCCGCGGATTTCGTCGGTCGAAGCCGAATTCGTCACCGCTATCCAAGCAAACCCAATGGACCACTCCGCATGGGCATTTCTGTCTCGAAGGGGCGCGGTGATACGAGTAGACAGCTCGGGAGCGATCTCTCAGTCCCTCCAGCTCCAGTCGTACATCGGTGCGCCACCACCGCTCGCGCTCGACGTGCGCGGGGGATGGGTGTGGTCTGGCGCCGGAGGTCAGCTCATCAAAGTGGGGCTCGACGGGAAAGAGCTTGCGCGCCTCACGGCTTGGCGCGGCCCCATGCATTTGGCCCCCGACACCGCCACCGGAGCGTTGTGGGTGCTCGCCGGTTCTCGTCTCCTCCGACTGAACCGGGACGGCAAGCCGATCGTCGATGCCAGGCTTCCGGTGCGCTAGGACTCATCCCAGGGGCACCACTTCGACGATCTGCAGCTTCTCGCCCAGGAACCGGGCGCCGACTTTACGGAAATGCGGCTCGTCGTCCGAGACGACGAAGCGGTGTATGGCAGCGGCGTCGGGCGCCGTGGTCAGGCCGCCCTCGTCGAGCGCCGCCGCGGCCACCTTCGCCGTCTCCTCCGCACTGTCCACCAGCGTCACCCCCGGTCCGAGCACGCGCGCGAGCAGGGGCTTGAGCAGCGGGTAGTGGGTGCATCCGAGCACCAGGACGTCCACCCCGGCGCGTTGCAGCGGCTCGAGATACTGCCGCGCGATGAGCTCGGTCGCGGGGTGGTCGAACCATCCTTCCTCGACGAGGGGCACGAACAAGGGGCAGGCCTGGACGCACACGGGTGTCTCGGGCCGGAGCGCCTTGATGGCCCGCTCGTACGCACCGCTCGCAATGGTGCCCGCGGTCCCGATCACGCCGATCTTTCCGGACCGGGTCGCCGCCACCGCGGCGCGCGCTCCCGGCTCGATCACGCCGACCAGGGGGACCGGGCAGCGGGCGGAGAGGTACTCGAGCGCCTGCGCGCTGATGGTGTTGCAGGCCACGACCAGGGCTTTCACGCCGCGCCCGAGCAGGTACGCGAGGATCTCGCCCGCGTAGCGACGCACCGTGTCCGGCGACTTGGGGCCGTAGGGGACGCGCGCCGTGTCGCCGAAGTAGATCACGGATTCGTGCGGCAGGCGCTCGAACAGCGCGCGCGCCACCGTGAGGCCCCCGATCCCCGAGTCGAACACGCCGAGCGGAGCGCGGTTCACGGTCGCGGCACCGGCACGCTGAGTCCGACCCCCCCTGGAAACGCCCGGACTCTCAGATCCTTGGGGAAGTCCTGGAGGTGCGCCGACACGAACGCCTCCGCGCCGGAAAACAGATGGTTGAAGATCCACAGGACGAGCCAGTCCTGCACTTCCTGCCGCTTGGCTCCCACGCTCACGGACCCGGCCTCCCGCAGGTAGTGAAACTCCGACTGCGCCTTGAGGGTCATCATCGCACTGACGCCTTCCCACGTCGCGAACACGGCGCCGGCGACGGGCCGCCCGGTCACCGCCTGACCCCAGCCGGGCACGAGGAGCGAGCGCAAAAACGCGCCCATCGGCCGAACGCGGTGCGCGGTGTCGGTGGGCACGACGATCGCACCGGTGGTGACGATCGGCGCGTGAGTGGTATCGGGCACCTGAGCGGATAGACGGCTAGACGGATAGACGGCGAGCAGTACGAGACTCGCCGTCCAACCGCCTAACCGTCCAACCGTCTGTCTCATCGCGCCACCAGCACGTTCAGCCGTCCCGGCTCGACGCGCACCGTGCATTGGCGCGCGTCCGGCTCGCGCAGCTCGCCGTCCAGGTGCAGAACGAGCGGTCCCTCGAGCGAGCGCAACGTGATGCTGCGGGTTCGAAACAGGGCCACCTCCCGCATGGTAGCGTGGGTGCCGCGCATCACGCGCGGGACTGCGAGGAGAAAGCGCGCGAGCGAGACGCGCCGCACGACGCACACGTCCAACCGCCCGTCTCCGGGCAGCGCCGCCGGAGCGAAGCGATAGCTCCCTCCCGCCGTCGTGCCATTGCAGATCTCGACCATCATCATGTACCCCGTCTCGCCGAATCCGGACGCCCGCACCTCGAGGCGCGGGGGCCGAAACCGTGCGAACGCGCGGAACACAGGCACGAAATACGACAGGAACCCCGACAGACCTGGCATCGCGTTCCGGACGCGCACCACCTCGGCCCCGAACCCGACTCCCGCGCTGTTCACGAAGTACTCGTCGAACACGCGCCCCACGTCGAACGCGACGGGGCGCGCGGTGACGAGGCGCTGCACCGCGCGCACCGGAGCGTGCCCGTAGACGCCGACGAGCTTGGCGAAGTCGTTCCCGGTGCCGATCGGCACGACGCCCAGTACGGCCGTCGCAGGGTGCGCCGCTCCCTGACCGGTCGCGTGGCGCAGCAGGCCGTTCGCCACCTCGTGCACGGTGCCGTCACCGCCCACGGCCACGACATGACGCGCCCCCGCGCGGACCGCGCGCGCCGCGAGCTCGGCGCCGTGCCCCGGACCGTCGGTGCGCTCGGCATCCACGCCCCAGCCTTGGCGCCGGAACTCGCGCACGATCGGGTCGAGCGCGCGCGCCGCCGCGCCGCGCCCCGCGGCGGGATTGAGGATGACGTGGGCATGGACCAGAGGCCCATAATAAGCATTGAGGCCCGATCCGGCAGCGGGATCGGGCCTCGAAACAGCCGACCTTCCGGTCACCCCGGGCGTGCGCCCGGGGTCAGTCGAGCGCTAGGCGGCCGACCTGGTCACCGAGTACTGGCCGCAGCCGGTGAACGTAATCGTGACCGTCGTCGACGTCGTGCCCTTGGTCACCTGCACCGTGAGCGTCCCCGAATCGAACCGGGGCTCGACGCTGCAGCTCGCGTTGTAATGCAGCGGATCGCTCGTGGTCACCGAGAGCGCGTAGCTGTTGGTGCCGGACGTGAACGTCGACGACCCCGAGACGCTCCAGCTCCCGCTGGGGAGGGGCGAGCCCATCTGGATGGAGCCCGCCTGGTCCGCGGTGAAGGTCGCGAGCCACTTGCGGGCGTGCGACGCGGTGGCGCCGCTGCCGTACGTGTAGTCGGTCTGCGTCGTATCCAGGAGCTGAATCTGATCGGCGGCGCCCACCACCGAGCGGACGCCGTTTTCCACCACGGAGCGCGTGGTCCCCGTCGTCGAGTTGGTCACGGTCCGCGTGAACGCATTCGAGCGCGTGCGGAACGCGCGGTCGGTCGTGGTCGGTGTCGGATCGACGATGTCGATCGAGCCGCTCAGCGTGGCGGTGTGCCCGTCACCGGTGAACGTGCAGCCGGTGAAATCGATGCGCACCGAATCGGGCACCGGGTCGCCGTCCGAATTCGTCACGGGAGACGGGGTGCGAGTGGGCGTGCAGGTCGCGGACGACGGGGCCATCGCCGGCGCGCCCGGCATCGGAGCCACGGCGAACGGCATGCCGGTCGCCTCGTCGAGCGTCGCCCCACCGATGAGCGAGGCCGCATCGGTCGCGACCACTTCGGCGACGGCGTTGGCTTGCGGTTGTGTCAGCACGGGATTCTGGGGAGACGTCACGGGCGAGGTGGAGCAGGCAGCGATCAGCGCGACGGCGATCGTGCCGGCGGCGACCCGCGCGGCACTCCGGGTGACACGGCGCATGCGACAATCCTCCGACGGTTGCGGATGTGAACAACGCTGCGGCGGCGCTTCCGAACCTAAAGACTGCAGAGCCAGGCCGCTGGTCACACGTGACCCAGCTCACACGAGGACGCCTCAGCGCGCCGCGAAGTACCCCTTCGCGAGCAGCAGCTCGGCGTTGAGAACGGCCGCACCCGCGGCCCCGCGGATCGTGTTGTGGCTGAGCACCACAAAACGGTGCCCCAGCACCGCGTCCCGGGCGATCCGGCCGACGGTGATGCTCATCCCCCGCCCCGCGTCGCGGTCGAGCCGCGGCTGCGGGCGGTCCGGCTCGTCGCGCACGACGATAGGCCGCTCGGGGGCGGTGGGCAGGCGGAGCGCCTGCGGCAGGCCCGTAAACGACGCCCACGCCTCGCGCAGTTCGGCCGGCTCCGCTGGCCTGCCGAGCTCGACCCGCACCGCCGCCAGGTGCCCATCGACGACGTTCACGCGGTGGCACTGCGCGCTCACGGCGAACGCCGCGGGGCTCACGCCACCGGCGCTCAACGAGCCCAGAATCCGCCGCGTTTCACGCTCGATCTTCTCTTCTTCTTCGGCGATGAAAGGAACGACGTTATCGGTGATGTCGAGCGAGGCCACTCCGGGGTATCCCGCGCCGGAGATGGCCTGCAGCGTGGTGGCAACCACCTTCACGACGCCGAAGCGGGTGACGAGCGGCGCCAGGGCCAGCGCGATCATCACGGTGGAGCAGTTGGGGTTCGCGACGATGAAGCCGCCGCCCGTCTGTTTGCAGGCGTCGAGCAGCGCGAGATGATCGGGGTTCACCTCCGGAATGAGCAACGGCACCGCCTCGTCCATGCGGTGCGGCGACGAATTGGTCAGGACCGGGTACCCCGCGCGCGCAAAGCGCGTCTCGACCGGCCCCGCCACGTCGGAGGGGAGGCTCGAGAACACCAGGTCGCAGTCGAGCGGCGGCTCGGGCGCCTGAACCACGAGGCTGCGCACGGCATCTGGCGCCTCGCCCGGGAGTCTCCAGGCGCACGCGTCGGCGTAGGGCCTGCCCTGGGACCGGTCGGACGCCGCCAGCGCGGTGACGGTGAACTGCGGATGCCGCTCGAGCAGCTGCAGGAAGCGCTGCCCGACGGTCCCCGTCGCCCCGAGAATGCCGACCCGAATCTGCTCCATCGCTGCTCCTTGACGCATCGGATGCCTGCGGCGAGTATTGAACATACATATAACCGTAGTGCTCGTGGTGATTTGCCGCGTATTGCCGCCACGTTAAACAAGGTGCTAAAAAGCGACGGCCCGCGGCGTGGCATGCCCGGGCTTTTCTGTTTCCCGAAAGAGCAGGCGATGCGAGCGAGCGTGACCGTGCGGGTGGCCGGCTCGACGTCCAATCTGGGCGCCGGGTTCGACTGCGTCGGTGTGGCCGTCGGGCGCTGGCTGCGGGTCACCGCCCGGGTGTCCGACGCGGCCGGGAAGTTCATTACGATCGAGCGCGGCGGCACGCTCCGCGCCCTCGACACGGCACCCGAGGCGGACCTGCTGTATCGCGGCTTCGTGGCCGCCTGCCGGCGCTGCGCGCAGGACGTGCCCGCCGGCCTCGCCCTGACCGCAGACTCGGACATTCCGGTGGCCCGAGGGCTCGGCTCCTCGGCGGCCGCTACGGTGGCGGGAGCGGCGGCCGCCGTGGGGCTGCTGGGGCTCAAGCTTGATGCCCCCGCCCTGGCCGAGCTCGCGAGCGAGCTCGAGGGCCACCCCGACAACGTCGCGCCCGCCGTGTTCGGTGGCGCGAACCTCGTGCTGCGCGAGACCGACGGCCTGGTCGTGACGCCGTTGCCGCTGCACCCGTCGCTCGCGCTGGTGTTCGCCGTGCCGGAGTTCACGGTTGAGACGCAGCGCGCGCGCGCCGCGCTGCCGGCCACGCTGCCGCACGCGGACGCGGCGCGGGCCGCCGCGAAGAGCGCCGCACTGGTTCACGGCCTGGCGCACGCCGACCTGCGCCTGCTGGCCGCGGGGCTCGATGACGTGCTGCACGTGCCGTTTCGGCGCTCGCTCGTGCCCGGATACGACGAGGTGACGAGAGCGGCGCGGCAGGCGGGCGCGCCCGGCGCCACGCTCTCCGGCTCGGGACCGACCGTCGTCGCGGTGGTCGCGGGCGACCGCGCGCGCGCCGTGGGCGACGCCATGGTGCGGGCCTGGAAAGCCCGTGGCATCGTGGCGCAGGCGTTTCACGCCGACCGCCCGGCCGGCGGTTACGAGATCGACTGAGGATCTATGGCCAGGGCCAGGGCCCGCCCCACCCGTGCTCCCCACATCCACAAGTTCGGCGGCGCGTCGCTCGCGGACGCCGCGGCGATCGGTCACGCCGTCGGCATCGTGCGGGCCCAGCGCCCGGACCCGCTGGTGGTGGTCGTGTCGGCGATGAGCGGGGTGACCGACGCGCTGCTCGACGGCGCGGCCCGCGCGGCACGCGGCGACGCGGGTCACGTACGGGCGGTGGCCGAGTCGCTGCGCGCGCAGCACGCCACCGCGGCGCGGGCGCTGGTACCCGCAGGCGCCCGACTGGAGGAATTGCTGCGTCTGATCGACGCGGCGTTCGCCGAGCTGGAGCAGGTGGCGGGTGGCCTCGGTGTGCTGCGCGAGCTCACGCCCCGCACCACCGATTACCTGGCCGCGCGAGGGGAGCGGCTCTCGGCCCGGCTGTTCGCGGCCGCCCTCGACGCCGCCGGCTGCCCGGCGGCGTACGTCGACGCCGCCGAGATCGTGCAGACCGACGGCACGTTCGGCAACGCGTCGCCCGACCTGCGGCGCACGGAGCGGAGCGCGCGCACGGTGCTGCGGCCGCTCTTGGCCCGCGGCGTGGTGCCGGTCGTGCCCGGTTTTCTCGGTGCCGCGCCGGACGGCCAGGTGGCGACGCTCGGGCGGGGGGGCTCGGATCTGACCGCGACGCTCTTGGCGCGCGTGTTGGGCGCGCGCGAGGTGTCGCTGTGGAAGGACGTGCCGGGCCTGCTGACCGCCGATCCGCGCATCGTACCCGACGCGCGCGTGGTGCCGCAGGTGCACGTGCGAGAGGCGGCGGAGCTCGCCTACTACGGCGCCAAGGTGCTGCATCCCCGGGCGCTGATCCCCGTGATGAAGCGGAACGTCGCGATCCGGATCCGCCCGTTCGTGGACCCCACGTCGCTCGGCACGGAGATCTCGCGCCGCCGCACGCTGCATCAGTATCCCGTGAAGGCGTTGTCGGCGATTCCGCGACAAGCGCTCTTGACGGTTGCGGGCAGCGGTATGCTCGGCGTCCCGGGCATCGCGGCCCGGACGTTTGCCGCGGTGCATCACGAGGGCATCTCGGTCTCGCTCATCACGCAGGCGTCGTCGGAGCACTCGATCTGCTTCAGCGTGCCGGCCGAGAGCGCCGAGCGCGCCCGCAAGAGCCTGGAAGAGACGTTCCGGCCCGAGATCGCGCGCCAGGAGATCGACGGCGTGGAGGTGCAGACCGGTCTCGCCACGCTGGTCGTGGTGGGGCTCGGGATGGCGGGCACGCCCGGCATCGCGTCGCGCGTGTTCTCGGCGCTGGCGGAGGCGCGGATCAACGTGATCGCCACGGCGCAGGGCTCGTCCGAGCTGAACCTCTCGCTCGTGGTCGACGCCAAGGACGCCCCGCGGGCGCAGCGCGCCGTGCACGCGGCGTTCCAGCTCTCGAAGATCGGCGGCGGGGCGGTGGCGCACCCCGACCGGACCGACGTGGTGCTGCTGGGGTTCGGACAAATCGGGCGCACCCTCGCGCCCATGATCGCGAAGGTGAAGCAGGATGCGGTCACGCTCCGCATCGTCGGGCTGATCGACCGCAGCGGTCTGGTGTTCGACGCGCGCGGCCTGTCGCCGCGGCGGCTGGCGACGCTCGCCGCCGCCAAGGCCAAGGGCACCGCGCTCGCCAAGGCGACCGGCGGGCGGCGGGCGAGCGCCGCCGAGG
>WNFY01001589.1_pt1 | contig 33229 bp, 28 predicted proteins | sample 5400091 | NCBI WGS metagenome assembly WNFY01 (sample SAMN13153364, study PRJNA577476) | soil metagenome | isolation source: 60 cm soil or saprolite under grassland replicate 1 | place: USA:California | collected 2016-06-15 | reverse complement strand
GATCAGTACATCGAAGAAGCAGCAGCACACGGTCTTAAGATCAAGTACATCATCGAGACGCATCTGCACGCCGACTTTATCAGCGGCCATCGCGAGCTGGCAGACCGCACGGGCGCTGCCATCATTTTTGGCGAGCAGGCCCAAGCAGCCTTTCCCCATCGTGCCGTGAAGGATGGTGAAGAATTAATGGTCGGGAAGGTGAAATTGCGTATTATGGAAACTCCTGGCCACACGCCGGAAAGCATTTGCCTCTTGATAATCGATCCGGAAGTCTCCAATCAGCCGCAGAAAGTTTTAACTGGCGACACACTTTTCATTGGCGACGTGGGCCGGCCGGATCTCGCGGGCGCGAAGGGCTATACACCGCAGATGATGGCCGCAATGATGTACGACAGTCTGCACGGAAAGCTTCTAAAACTTGCAGATGCGGTCGAAGTCTATCCAGCGCATGGCGCGGGCTCGATGTGCGGGCGAAATCTTTCGAGCGAAACTTCTTCCACGTTCGGGCAGCAGCGCAAATTCAACTATGCGCTTCAGCCGATGAGCAAAGAACAGTTCGTCACCATGATGACGGCTGATCTGCCTGAAGCTCCCCCGTATTTTGCGAAAGATGCCGAGATCAATCGGGCCGGAGCGCCCGCTTTAGGTGAACTGCCGCAGCCTGAGGCATTATCACCCGAAGAGTTTTGCAAGTGTGCAGCACAAGGTCACGTAATTCTCGATCTGCGATCCGCGGCCGAGTTTGGCGCAGGGCACGTTCCGGGCGCACTCAATATCGGTCTGGGTGGACAATTTGCGATGTGGGCTGGCAGTCTGATCCCAATGACTTCATCAATTGTGATAGTGGCGGAGTCAAACCAAAAAGTTGCCGAAGCGCAGATGCGTCTGGCGCGCGTCGGATTGGAAAATGTAAGAGGCTATTTAGCCGGAGGAATGTATGCGTGGCATCGAGCCGGATTCGAAGTGACCACCGTGCCGCAGATTTCGGTCGCTGAGCTGAAGGATCTCATCGAGAAAGAAAGTCACCTGCAAGTCGTCGATGTGCGCCGTCCGGGGGAATATCAAAGCGGCCACGCCCCGCGCGCGATCACCGCGCCACTCGCGAAGCTGCGCGAGAGTTTATCCAATCTGAGTCTGAATCCGACGCAGCCGACCGCCGTGATCTGTGCTGGCGGTTATCGCTCCAGCGCTGCTACCAGCATTATGCAGCAGACGGGCTTTACCAACTTGCTGAACGTAACCGGCGGCACCAGCGCGTGGATCAATGCGGGATACCAGGTTGAGATGCCGCCGAAAGTTGCTGCCACATAACTTTTTACCGCAGAGGGACACAGAGGTTTTCGCAGCGGAACGCCGAGAAGGGTGTACTTCCTATGCGTGATCCTCTGCGGCCTCTGGGTTAATGAATCTTCTTTTGGCTCGCAGTTTCGCGAGGAGACTCAGATGAAACCGAACAAGCTCGACCGCCGTCATTTTCTATCACTGTCGGGCAAAGGCGTTGGCCTCGCGGCGCTCTCGTCATCGACAGTTGCAGGCCTTCTTAAGAATATTCATGCGGCCACAAAGGGTGTTGCACATCTGACGCCCCAACAGGCGGCGACGGATGAAGATTACTGGGCCACAATCCAGAACGCATTCACTGTCACCCGCGGCATCATCAATCTGAACAATGGCGGAGTTTCGCCCAGTCCGCGCCTGGTGACGGAAGCGTTGGTGCGTTACATCTGGCAACAGGAAGACGCAACCGCCTACACGATGTGGCAAATCCTCGAGCCGCAATCGGAAACGATTCGCACCGGGCTGGCAGAATTATTTGGATGCGATCGCGAAGAGATTGCGATTACGCGTAACGCTTCCGAATCCCTGGAGACTTTGCTGCTGGGTCTTAATCTCAAGTCCGGCGACGAGATCCTGACGACGACACAGGATTATGGACGCATGCTCACCACGATGCGACAACGAGAGCTGCGCGAAGGCGTCAAACTGAACCTGATCAAGATTCCGATTCCGCCAAAGAACATCAACGAAATCACCTCAGCATTTGAACGGGCAATCACGCCGCGGACTCGCATGATTCAAATCGCGCACCAGGTCAACATCACCGGCCAAATCACGCCGGTGAAGGCCGTCTGCGAGATGGCCCGGGCTCGCGGCATTGAAACTATTGTCGATGGCGCGCATTCCTTCGCTCAGTTCTATTTCAAGCAGCAGGATTTGAATTGCGATTACTTCGGTACCAGTCTCCACAAGTGGCTCTACGCGCCCAAGGGCACCGGATTGCTTTATGTGAAGCGCGAAAAGATCGCAAAGGTTTGGCCGCTGTTTGCCGCCGAGCAGAAACAGGCCGGCGATATTCGCAAGTTCGAAGAAATCGGAACACACTCAGCCGCGCCGAAGCTGGCCATCGGCGAAGCCATGCTGTTTCACAACGGCATCGGCGGCAAGCGCAAGGAAGCACGGCTGCGCTATCTTTCCCGCTATTGGATGGACCAACTTAAGAGCATGCCAAAGATTCGCTTTAACACGTCATTCGATCCGGCGCAGATGTGCGCTATTGCCAATGTACAAATCGAAGGACTGGAACCGGGAAAAGTTGGCAGCTATTTGTTCGACAGGCATCGTATCTTTACTACCCCAATCGTTCATGAAGAATTTCAGGGACTGCGCATCACGCCGAATCTGTATACGACGCTGCCGGAGCTGGATCGTTTTTGCGAAGTGATGGCGATGATTGCCCGGAAAGGCCTGCCGGCAGCTTAGAAATTAACGCCGCTTGGTGATGGTATTTTCCGGGTAGGCACGGAAGAATGGTCGCCGGAGCGGCTAAGCTTTGGCCCCATAGTCAACGGTCGCGCCACGCGCATGAAGTTTTCCGGCGTTGAGTTTTACCGCAGCTTCACACCATGACGAGCTGACAGCGAATCGGTGCCGAGGCAAAACGTTCTTGACTAGCTTTCACAGTGGCCTCCATAATCAATTTGACGGCGGAGAGGTCGTTAATTCCAGGTTTCCCTTCTGCTCCCTCGACAACTGAGCAGCGATAATTCAATCGGAGGATATTGCGTTGAGCGAAGAATTAGAGAATAGCTTACAGCAGGCGATCGAAAGTTACTTTGGCGAGCGTTTGCGCGCGATCGATGAACAGGTTTCGCGTTTGCAGACAGAATTCAGCGAAGCACTGGCGCGCTTGCGTGAAAGTTCCGCACCCGAATCGCTGGACATGGCTCCGGTAACCAGCGCGATTTCCGCCCATTTGCAAACAACGCGCGAAGAAACATTAAGCGGAGCCAGAGCCTGGTTGGCCGATCTGAAAAACATTCGACAAGCCGCCGCGGAGATAGAACAGCAGCAATCGCAAGCCAATGTGCTTAGCTCGTTGTTAAAGGGTGCAATTCAATTCGCTGAACGCGTGGCGCTATTCGTAATCAAGAATGAACAGGCCATCGGCTGGCGGGCCTGCGAAGCAAGCGACACTGCTAACCTCGAATCCATACGCGTGACGTTGCCGCTGACGGCGGAAACCCTGGTGACGCGAGCGGTTCGATCTCGCTCGACTGAAACAGCCGAGGTGGGATCGAACTCTGAAGACAGGCTCTTAACAGATCAACTCGGAGGCGAACCGCAGACGGCTGCCGCTGTACCATTGGTGGTACGCGGAAAAGTCGTAGCAGTGCTCTATGCTGACTCGCCGTCGCCGGATCAAAATGCGATCAATGTTGTCGCGCTCGACTTGCTGACGCGAATCGCCGGCATGGCCGTTAACGTGCTTTCGGCATCGCGTGGCGCACAACCGGCTCCCGCACGAGAATCCCAAACGGCGGCAGCGCCGGCTCCGGCAGAATTACCTGCTGAGGCTGCACAGCCAGCAGAGTCGCAGGCCAAAATTTCGGATGCCGCCGCTGCGGGGTCCCGTGAAGCAGAACAAACCTATAGCCCTCAGATCGAACCACAAGCGTCGGAACAGTTTAGAGGACCCGTCGGCGAGGAAGCTGCTGAACCGCCAACCGAGGCAGCGGTAACGGAGACGCGTCAAGTAGATACGGAACCGCAAGTCTCAATACCCGTTACTCAAGTCTCAACGCCCGTTACTTCTGACGTCTCGCCAGCCGAACAAATGTCGCCGTCGCCGGCGTTTGCTCCCAGCTATGCGGCGCCGCTCGGCAGCGCTCGCCGCTACGGAGTCACCGAACCCGAATTGCCCATTGAAGTTGGCGAAGAGGAACGTCGTCTTCACAATGACGCGCGTCGCTTCGCGCGTTTGCTGGTTTCGGAAATCAAACTCTACAACGAACAGAAAGTTAAGGAGGGCCGGAGCGGCGGCAATATCTACGATCGCTTGCGTGAAGACATTGATCGATCGCGCCAGATGTACGATAAACGAGTCGCGCCTCCGGTAGCTGCTCGACATGATTACTTTCATCAGGAGCTAGTCAACACTTTGGCAGAAGGCGATCCAGCCAAGCTGGGAGCAAGCTACCCAGGCGCTGCAATGGCTTCCAACTAAAAATCGCAGCACTGTTCATAAGGAAACGGCCACCATCAGGTGGCCGTTTTAATTTGCGGGCGGGAGAGCAGTTCAGGGACCGAATCGCTGACGATACTCAAGGGAGTTTACAAAACCCGTAACCATGACTCGTGAATCGCCCGTTTGATCCAGCGTCGTGATCCAAGCCAGATAAGCTGCATCAGGGTCGCGGCGCAAATAGCCGAAATATTCCATCACGACAAAGGCCTGATTAAAATATTTTTGCGATACTTCCGTGCTCTCACTGATCTGACGAAGTACCTGTGCTCTGGTCAGCGTCCCGTCGTTTAGCCCAGCGATCATCGTTTGCCGACTTGATAACATCACCCCGGCCGTTTGCAACAGCGCGTCCACATACTGCTGATTGTTAAGCCCGTTGTATGTGTTTGCAAATGCCGGCCGCGCCATGAAGTCGGCGATGAACGCGACCTTGGCCGCTTCCAATTGGGTCGCATCAAGAAAGCCGCTCACCCGCGCCAGGTCCACGACGAACTCGGCATAGTCAGGCTTTCGTCCAAAGCTGACCGGATAAAAGCGATAGACAAAGTAACCTCGTTGCTGAAACTCCGCTGATTGATAGAACAAGCTCGACACATGCACCCGATCACAGCTGGTATCTCCCGGCGCGCAATTATTGATCTCGCTCGTCCAACCCGCGAAACCCGGCGGATCAGGTTCTCGACCGAGGAAATCGATGTAATGCTGTCGCACGAAGAAATCCGTGGTATCGATTGGATTAGGTCCGTTGACGACTTCATTGTCGGTGATTGTCACAGTAGTTGTGAACGGTGTGCCCAAAGAAGCGCCGGACACTTTGTTTAGGCTGACGGTGAAGGTCTCGTTGCCTTCGGCATACGAGTCATCAACGATTGGTATGGAGAACGACTTGGAAGTCTCACCCGCGGCGAACTGCAAAGTACCTATGACCAACGATTGGTATGGAGAACGACTTGGAAGTCTCACCCGCGGCGAACTGCAAAGTACCTATGACATTTGCGTAGTCACAACGCGGCGACGCCGTGCCATTGAATACATTGCAGTTCTGCAAGCCTGCTGCATCGTTGGTCACGAAACCGACGGAGACCGCGGTTGCCGTATTATCGGTACGATCGACGGTGATGTCTACACGCGGACTGCTTTCACTGACCGTGTAACTGGCAGCACGGAACTGGACAACCGGGTTGGCCGTGGCGAGGCTAAGACATCCTGAATTCGCATTAACATAGCTGGTGATTTCATCAATTGAAAACTGACAGAACGTGAGAGTGTTTAATTGATTCTGGATCGTAACCATGATCGTGTTGTCGCAGCCTGCCTGGCCATCACAATGAGTGGCGCCGAAGTTATGACCAATTTCATGAGCGGGGATACCAACGCGAAATGGCGCAATCGTTTCCAGGTCTGAGAGCCCGTATGCAGCAGCCGGATCCCGGCATACAACTGCCTGCCACGCAACTCCGTTAGGTCCGCCGAGGTTCTTGCCAGTCCAGAGATGCGCTACGTCCCGGTTCACATTCGTAAAGTTGGCATTCCAGTAATTCGTAAATGAATTCAAAAGGTTGACTGCTGGTTGGCTCGGGCCAGTTATGCTGTAAGGATCAGCAGTACTCCACGTATGTTGAAATACGACAGTGAACGTCAGACCAATGTCGCGTTCATAGATACCCTGAATCTGATTCATGATGCTGAGGATGTCGTTGTTGGCCTGGGTTGAGCCGCCGAGCGCGCTTACATATTCGAAGTCAGCTTCGGTTGCGATCTCCGCGACTTTGAAAGGCGAAAACACCTGCGGCGTCGCATCGAATGAAGAGCCCGAGACGAACTGTTGAGCGCCGAGCGCGACTTTTTCATCCAGCGTGCCCTCGCAGGTTCTGGTTATGTCCGGTCTCACGTCGGAGCCTTTGTAAAGCAAATAATCTGCCTCGTCGGCTGCAGCAGAGTATTTACGCGCCGCTTCAAGAAAGTACTGCTCCTGCGGCATGATGATCATACCCTCGACTTTGTTGTCGTCGAGAGTGAAGCGCGCATCTGTGCCGGCCACGCCGTCCACATGTCCTTTATACGTATTAACGCCCGCCCTCTGAAGTTCATGCTCGACGCCACCAGCGAGGGCTTCTTCGGCCATGTACTTCGGCGAGCGCAAATCGTTCGGTGTCAGCTCGATTTCAAAGTCATGCGCGACTGTGCGCAGCGATAGATGGCCGGATTCTCGAACGCCCTGGGACACCGCACGAGTATCGAGCCTAAGGTCTTCGTGATTTGTGAAGACCTGCTCGACATCCTGTTCCAAACGTTCTTTGCGTGATTGAGCGCCGGCTGGCCCCGAATAGAATCCAAGCGGCATTAATAATGCCGCAAGCGTCAACGCAAGCAACCACAGAAGATAAGATTTACGAGGATGGCAAGCGCCACGACGGCTCTCCTGCTCGTCGACACGCTTTATCCCGCGCTGCTTCGAATGGAATACTTCTTTCATAAGCACACGTACTTTCTCTTTATTGGTTGTTACTTCAGAGGTCGGGAACCTGAAGTTGCGACCGCGAGGCCTTTGGTAATAAAGTCAGCGACTAATCCGAAAACTTTTCTACGCAACAAACTGATGAAGATTTCGCTATCCGAACCTTCGCTTAAGTCGATAAATGAAAACCTGAGCCTTTCCAACGGCGCCTTTGTGACCAGGTACCCCGGCGAAACCGGACGTCGCCAGCCAGTGCACACCGTTTATGGAGGCGCACACCTGTTTCGCGCTGACTCTGCGCAACGATTAGGGCAAGTGGCCGAGCGCGGTTTGCTCGAATACGCGCCGAATTTTGTTGTTTTTGCGCGAGCCATAGGATTGCCCAGATCTACCGAGTTACCCGATGTGCTCAATTACGCGACCGGCCTCAGACATCGTCTGGATACCGATGCTCAGGCTGTGCGCGAAGAAAACCAGCCGGCCTGGCTGGCATATACGATCTATTCGCGCGTTCAGGAAAAGCTGAAGCGTGAACCGGTGGAAGATTTCAGAATCGATTTCGAAGACGGTTACGGGAATCGTCCCGACACAGAAGAAGACGGACACGCCGAAAGTGCTGCCGTTGAAGTTGTCGGCGGAATGGCTGCAAGCTCGCTGCCGCCGTTCATCGGTATTCGCATCAAACCTTTCACGGAAGAGCTGCGACAGCGCAGCATGCGCACGCTGGATATTTTCGTTTCGACCGTCTTAGAGAAAGCCGACGGAACGTTGCCCGATAACTTCGTTGTCACGCTGCCGAAGATCACGACCCCGGAGCAGGTAGCTGCGCTCGCGGATCTTTTTGATTTACTCGAGCAGCAAAATAATCTCGCCAGTGGATCGCTGAAGATGGAGATGATGATTGAAACTACTCAATCGATCATCGACGGTCAGGGCCGGATCAATTTACCACTGCTGCTTCAGGCTGCGCGTGGCCGGTGTATCGCGGCGCATTTCGGGACTTACGATTACACTGCCAGTTGCAGCATCACCGCCGCGCATCAGCACATGATGCATCCGGCGTGCGATTTCGCGAAGCATATGATGCAGGTTTCATTTGGCGGCACAGGCATCTGGCTTTCGGATGGCGCAACCAATATCATGCCGGTCGCCCCACATCGGGCGGCCGATGGAACAATGCTCAGTCAGGATCAGATTGATGAGAACCGCGCTGCGCAACTTTGTCGATAAGGCCGCGAAGGCAACATTGGTCGGCGATGTGTTTGACGATGCCGCAACCGGCCAGGGCTTGTTAAATTATTTCTTGCGCGCGATGAATTGCGGAGCACTTACTGAAGAAGAGGCATTGAGGTTATCAGGTTTGACCGTGCAAGAGTTGCGCTCAGGCTCGTTCGTAAAGATTTTGAAGAACCGGCAAAGTCTCTAGCTATAGCTAGAACTCTTCGGAAGGATTGGCGATGAAAGCATCTAAGATTGTTTTCGGCGAATACTCAGGCTCGGGGCAGTAGCCCGACCGTAAGGGAGGGCGTGATATTGACGCCATGCTCAGGTCAAACGCAGTAGTCAGCAGACTAGAACAGCTTCCCCTGCGCCGATTCGTCATCCGGCTCGACAGACTCAGCCAAACGCGGATAAGTTTCAATTAGTTTTGCCGGCCCTGAAACGCGCTCCTCTTCCAAAGACGCCAATACTTCGAATGCGTTCACGAGGCTTTGTCCCCGCGCGTGATTGTTGGTGATCACGAAAGTCTGCTTCGCTTTCTGCGCTACTTCCTTAATCCGCTCGACCCAAGGCTCGAGTTCATCACGCGAATAAAGGTAATCATAGCGCTCGACGACGTTCGCTTCTTCACGAAACCAGTTCTGGTAATTTCGACCATGCAAACGAATATAACCGATGGTTGAGGTCACTTCGGCGGAAGGTTTGATCGAGTTGGCGAAGAGTGGCTGGTCAATGTCGCATAGTCCCACGCCGAGATCTTCGAGCGTCTGCAGGATCCTCGGGTTGTTCCAGGATTCATGCCGCAACTCAACTACCAGTGGATACACTTTGAAGCGTTCGACAAGTTGATTCAGGTAAGCGCGCTCGTCCAGGTCGTTTTTGAACGACCAGGGAAACTGAATCAGAACCGCGCCGAGCTTGCCGGCTTCCGCAATCGGATCGATACCTTCGCGAAACGCTTTTTCATCTTCAATAGTGGCTTGCCCGCGCTTATGCGTAAACCCTTTGTAGAGCTTAGCAGTGAAGATGAAGTTCGGATTGTGCTCGATGCGACGCAGCCACGAGCGCGCGGTCGCAGTCGTAGGCGGATAATAGAAGCTGCTGTTTACCTCCGCGGTGTCAAAGTATTTCGCGACCAGGGCCAGCGTATCAAACTTTGCACCCGCGCCTTCCGGATAAACGCGACCGCGCCAATCAGCATAAGACCAACCGGCTGGACCAATATGAATGTCACGAAGTGCGCGCACGCCGGAATAGCCTCGCCAATAATTTGTTTAGACGAGGGACTTGTCCCTCGCAGGCGGGACAAGGCCCGCCTCTAAAAGTTTCCGCCCAGGAGTAGTAGGGATAATCGATGCGGTAGGTCCAGCCTTCGCTCGTTGGTGTTGCGATCAAAAACATTTCGCCCCGCGCGTAATACGAAATCGCGGTGAAGGGCGCGGCATGACGGGTAGGCTTAAAACCTGAAGGACTGAAGATTTCCGGCTGGAGTGTGATGACCGACAACTTCGCTTCTTTATCTTCGTCAACGCTTGAACTGCCTTTGGCAAAGCTGTCCAAAGCTGCTGCGATTCGATTCCATGGTTCACGCCACAATAATTCATATTCGCTCGTGCGTGTTAGCACGCGTTCCACGTGCGGCAAAACCAATTCGTAAGCTCGCGCTTCGTCATCGATTGATTCACCGGCAAGTTGTCGCGCCAACGGCGAGCCCGCGTCTTCATCTATAGGCGATTCCGAACCCTGAATCACAATACTGGCGCGCACCCCGTCTTCAGTACTCAGTTCCGAAAAGTCGCCCGCTTCCGCCGCGGCAATCAGTTTGTTGCGCAATTCGAGCGCGCTCTCACCCCTCAACAGCGTCCACACCGAAAGCACGCCGTCGGTATCGAAATGATTGTTCGTGACCAGATCGATTCCGCGCGTTAACTCGTCTCGGTTCGGAGCGGCGACAAGATTCAAAGCGATCTCAGTCGAAGTATCAGCCTTCACTGACACCGGCGTTTCATTGCCCTTCCAGTGTGAAAAGTGAACCGCGTTGCTGACTGTGCCATCCACCGAAAGCTTCGGCACGTCAATTATTCCTTCGTGGTAGTATTCGAATCTCATTTGTAACCTTCATCCAAAGCGTTCTCTAGAATTTCACAAAAACGAGTAGGTTTGCGTATAGGCATAGGGGAATTCGTGCAAAATCTTCAATGTCCACTTTCCATCAATTTTCAATTCTGTAAATATCTGTCTTGAGCATGAGATCAGTCTAAGCATCCCCTGAGATTCTGCAAACCGTTTTCTGATCGCCTCAGACGATAAGCCCTCCCTGACGGTCGGGCTTCTGCCACAACCTAGTCCTCGAAATTAGGTGGGTCGTCACCTTGACCATGGAGCACGTAGTCAATCGCTTTCTCCACGTGTTGTTCTTTCCACAAATAGCGGGTGCTCCCATGACGAACCCAAGGCTTGGTTTCAAGCGAGATTAGCCCATTTTGGCGCAGTTTTCTCGTTGCGTAGGCTTTCATCGCGTCCATGATCCGTTCTGGTCTACACACTGCGGAAACCACGGCATGTACATGATTAGTTCGCACATTGATCGCCAGTAGAGCGTAACGCCGATTATGACAAACTTCTTGCGCGGCGCTTTCGATCGTTCTCCTTTGGGCGGCACTTAGAATGACGGGCGAGTGTTTTAATTGCACCAATTCAGCTTGTCTCAATTTGGCATTGGGCGCAATCCGCGGCATTCCGCGGATGTTATGTTTACGATTCATCGAGCCCCGGTTGTCTCCGTGAAGCCAGGTCCCATAGGTATGAAAAGTAATTAGGTAGGCGAGAGGAAAATCGTTTGTGTCAAACTCAGAGGACATAGTCACGTCCAGTGATTACATTGCAGCGCGTGGCAGAAGCCCGACCGTCAGGGAGGGCTCCTCAAGCAGGAAGCCCTTGTTTACGCGCGAGCTTCCGCTTAAATCAAGCCGTTGCGCATTCGCGCTGCGAAAGCAATTGGTGGACGGTGTTGATGAGCTCCTCGACATCCGGTTTGGGGATGTAAGCCCGAGCGCCGGCGGCCATGGCTTCCTGACGATGAATCTCGTAGGCGTCGCCGGAGTAGAAGATGCAAGGAACTCCCGGCGTTAACTGGCCCAGCTGCTGACACAGTTCCAACCCGGAACCGTCGGGAAGTCGCTTATCCAGCACATAGAGGTCGAACTCGTGGATACGCGCGAGGTTGAGCGCCTCTTCCATATTACGCGCGGTGTGAATTTCGTAATCCGATTCAGACAACACGAGCTTTAACATTTCTGAACTATCTTCGTGATCATCCACACATAGGATTCGGCATTTGACTTGCGGCATACGCACCTCCGGGTCGGGAATCTCTCAATACAAGTTTTGCAATTAGCAGAGCGAAACTCGCTTGTCAGAAGAGAGCGAATTATAGTCTAAGCGGAGGGCGTTGCGCCAGATGACGACGAGTAGGCCGCTAGGCCAGAGGCACCGATTGACCTGCTTGCACGTAGGCATGCTCGTGAAACAGCAGACCCATCGCCACCGCAGGAACTGCCAGTGCCGGGAGACCGTTGAAGTATCCTATGATTCTCAAATCTTCAAGTACGGCCAGCCATAAAAAGACAACTGCGAACAAGGTTAGAGCTAGGCCCAGCCAGAAGGGCTTCCAATAGCGACCCCGAACCATCTCGTAAGCGGCCACTCGCGCATGTGCGGTCGGATGAGTCAAGGTGATCTCCCCAATCACACAAAGCAGATGAATCGGCAAGGTAATAGCGAGTATCCAGAACATTCCATCGGAGGCCTCTGGCCAATACCAGATCGTCGGCAGAACTAACGTCGCAGCGCCAAGCAGCAATGCCTGGACCAACAGATGCGGCGGTAACAGTGGATTCTGCCAGAGATCGCGCGCCTTAGCTTGCGCGAAGAGATATGCAGTATAAATCGCCGCCAGAATCGAAAGAGGAATGCCTGGAATCAGCAACCAACTCTGCAGCAATCTCGATCCTGCCCAACTGCCGATGAAGTGAAGAGCGAGCACAATCGAGTAACCGGCAATGATGAACGCTCCCTTCACCAACCAGCTCCGCCATTGCGGTCTCGTGAAGATCATGTAGAAGCGTGCGGGATGTTCCAAATCCCAAATCAGCAAGCCGCCTGTAATTGCGAGAAAAGTGCCGCTCACTATTGGCGCGACCCACAGCCATAGCGCGCTGTCCGCTCGTAAGGACCCGAAAAGAACTGACAAAGCCGCCACGAGATAAACTCCCGCGGCAATTCCTTTCGTCCAGGTATACAGACTCACTCGCCAATCCCACGGGATCGAATGCGCAACGTCATAACTCAGCAGCGCGGCGGCCGAACTATTGTTGTAGGTTGGATTGCCGGAAACGACGTGTTCAGGCGATTGCTGCTGCTCGCTCCACATAAACAATCCTCCCGGAGGACGACACGCAGCCAGCGGATCAAGCGTCGTTTGATGTGCGCCCTTGTAAAAGAGTTTCGGCAGAGTTTCCTTTTCCGGGCGGCGAACGTTGACAGGTTCCCGATTCACGATTTGTGCGACGTACGATGACTGATCGTTGAGGTCTCCAATCAATATCGCTTGCGTTGGACAGACGACCACGCAGGCGGGCTCGAGTCCGACATCGATGCGATGCGCACAGAAGTTGCATTTTTCAGCCGAGTGATCTTCGGGATTGATGAAAATGGCGTCGTAAGGGCAAGCGGCCATGCAGGCTTTGCAGCCGATGCAGATAGATTTATCGAAATCAACGATGCCGTCGGCACGCTTGAACATAGCCGTTGTGGGACACGCGGTCACGCACGGCGCGTGCGCGCACTGATTGCAGCGCGTTACCTGGTGGGCGCGGCGCACCTGTGGGAAGACGCCGACGTCAACGTGCTTGACGTAGGTCCGAGTAACTCCGATCGGCACAACGTTCTCAGACTTGCAAGCGGTCGTGCACGCATGGCAACCGATACAGCGGGTGTGATCGATGACCTTCGCCCATTGCACCTGGTCGCTTCGAGCTATTTGATGCTCGATCATTTTGCTTGCTGGAAACTACGCGAATATATCACGGAAGATAGGGCACAACCGTCCATTCCTACCGGCAAAGCATGGAAATGCGTAGCATTCCGCACATTGGAGCTGGGCACAGGCAATGGAGAATTGTCCCAACGGAAAGCCTTAGAACAGCTTCTTTCGCCTGCCACACTACCCGGTCAGGAAAACCGTTGACCGTTCTTCTCTTGACCCGTTATGATGCTGAAGGCCCTGGCGTTCATTCCCAACCGCCTTTGACCTCCTGGTTTCTTGCCCTTTCACCTCTCCAGCTTTTTAAGGGATCGGAACTGAAACCGTAGAGCATTTCTATGTCTATCAAGATTGATGACCTCCTGGTAACGGCAACTGCTCACTTCGCGTCCGACCTGCATCTGAAAGTCGGTTCATTCCCAGTGATGCGCATTGGCGGCGAATTGCATCCAGTGGCGGACGCGCCGCGACTTTCGCCGGAAGACACGCTGGATATGGCTTTCTCGATGATGACGAATCGCCAGAAACAGAAACTGAAGGAAGTGTCAGAGGTGGACATCGCTTATAGCGTCAAGGGTCTGGGACGTTTTCGGGCGAACATTTTTCAGCAGCGCGGTTCGGTTAGCATTGTGCTGCGCGTGATTCCGGATCAGAGCAAGAATACCGCTGCGCTGGGTTTGCCCTCGGTAATCGACCGCATTGCTGAAGAGCGACGCGGCTTGATTCTGGTTACCGGCGCAACTGGTTCAGGAAAGTCAACCACGCTGGCCGCGATGATCGATCGCATCAACTCGACGCGCTCGGGGCACATCGTGACGATTGAAGACCCGATAGAATTTCTGCACCGCGATAAGAAGGCATTCGTTACGCAACGCGAAGTCGACGTCGATACCCGTTCATTTGCCGAAGCCCTGCGGGGCGCGCTGCGACAAGACCCCGACGTTATCCTGGTTGGCGAAATGCGTGACCTGGAGACGATCGAAACGGCCCTGACGGCTGCGGAAACCGGCCATCTCGTGCTTTCAACTTTGCATACACTGGACGCGACTGAGACCATCACGCGTATTGTTTCGTCGTTCCCTTCGCATCAACAAAAATCCGTGCGTATTCAGTTGGCGGGCATCATGAAAGCTGTAATCTCGATGCGTTTGGTACGCGCCGCGAAAGGCGCAGGTCGTGTGCCGGCAGTTGAGATTATAGTTTCAACCGGCCTGATTCGTGATTACATCATTAATGAAGAAAAGACCTACATGATTCGCGAAGCGATCGCCAACGGTGCCTCGCAATACGGCATGCAAACCTTCGATCAATCGCTGTTCCGTCTACTTCAGTCGCGCCTGATCACGCTCGAAGAGGCCGTGCATAACGCCACGAACTCCGACGAATTCAAGATGCGCGTCGCGGGAATTCTTTCCGCCGAGCAGGCGATTGGCGATATCGGAGGCACCAGCCAGATCGGAGGCACCAGCCCGGTTAGAACTATTGAGCCGAAGCGGGATGCGCCTGAAACGGTTATCGTAAAGCACTGATTCTGGGGCCGGGATCAAGTATCACGCTTGGCGCTTTGCCAAAGCTCTTCCAGTTCATCCAAAGTTGTCTCGTCAAACTTGCGGTTGCCTTCTTGCAACTTGGTCTCAATGTAACCGAACCGGCGCCGAAACTTTCGGTTCGTGAGCTTCAGGGCAGCTTCCGGTTCGACGTTCATGTGCCGCGCAATATTCGTTACCACGAATAGTAGATCGCCAATCTCTTCACGCACGCGAACATGATCCGCTTCATCTTCCGTGCTCTTGTGTGCGTCAATTGCAGCGCGCAATTCATCGACCTCTTCCTCTAGTTTTTCGAAAATGTCTTCGACGCGTTGCCAGTCGAATCCGACGCGCGTGGCTTTGGTGGAAAGTTGATGCGCCTCCATCAGTGCCGGAGCCCTGGTCGATACGCCATCGAGGATAGAAAGCTTTTCAGATTCGCCGAGACCTTTACCAGCCGCGCGCTTTTCTTCCGCTTTGATAGCTTCCCAGTTGCGAAGAACTTCGGCTGAATCGTCGGCCTTTGCTGTGCCGAAGACGTGCGGGTGACGGCGCACCATCTTTTCGTGAACCTGGTTGATTACGTCGTCAATCGTGAACTCACCGCGTTCTTTTGCTACCCGAGCAAAGAAAGCTATTTGGAACAGCAGGTCGCCCAATTCTTCGCGGAGATCATCAGATCGACCCTGGCGCGCTTCTTCCAGCGCATCAAAGGCTTCATAAGCTTCTTCAAGCAGCATCGGCGCGAGGGTAGCGTAGGTCTGTTCGCGGTCCCACGGGCAGCCATCGGACGATCGCAAGCGATCCATCAGACTGACAAGGTCATTAAATGTTTTCGGCATCACGTGAAAGTCCCAAGCCTGAAATCTTTGGTCTCAAGTCAAGAGCATAAAGGCAAGCATGGTTTCATCCAAGGCAGCTTTGCGATCAAGCGAACACGGGTGCTAACATCGCGCTTGTCCAACTCAATCAATCTATGACTAGATGAATCGGCAGAAATGCCTTCGGACTGCGGGTAAAACACCGGCGATCAAAACGCATTAGTGCTAGAGAGATAAAAAATGGATGACCAGCAACCAACATTCAAAGTAGTTGACCGCAGGCCGTTCAATCCGGACGGCACGCCGCGCGAACTTTCGCCGGAGGAAAAGGCAGAAGCCGATCGCGCAGCAAAAGGTCCCGTTGTCGATGCGACCCAGCAAGCGACTGCGCCATCAAAGACTTCGGCATCAGAGCAGGCTTCGACTTCGCCATCGCCGCAAGCGACCCCGGGCACGCCGCCTGCTTCGCGGGCCGAACGCCAGCCGGCAGCCGGCGGCGATCCTCTTGACGATCCTGCGAGTTTCTTGAGCTTGATTATGTCGCTAGCATCAAACGCCGCAGCGAGCTTGGGAATGATGCCGCATCCCGTTACAGGAGAAACCGGCGTCGATCTAAAGACTGCGAAGCATTGGATTGACGTCCTCGGCATGCTCGAGCAAAAGACGCAGGGCAATCTGGATCCACAGGAAGCGCAAGTGCTCGAAGGTCTATTAGCAGATTTGCGAATGCAGTACGTTTCCTTTTCCGGTTCGCCTGCGCCTCCGCCGTCGAAATTCAGCGCCAGCGACATTACGGGCGGAAAATAAGTCCAGAGTCCAATGTCCAAGGTCCAACGTCAGACAACAAACATCAGATTTATCCAGACCATTCGGCCCTATTAAAGAGCAGACGTTGGACTTTGGACTTTGGACTAGTATGCGACTGACCTTCTTAGGCACCGGCACTTCAACCGGCGTGCCCTCGATTGCCTGCGACTGCGAGACTTGCACGTCAGACGACCCGCGAGACAAGCGCCTGCGCGTCTCGGTTTTGATCGAACACGCCGGCCAAACCGTTATCGTCGACACTTCCACCGACTTTCGTCAGCAAGCTCTGCAACATCGTCTAAAGCACCTCGATGCAGTGTTCGTCACGCATTGTCACGCCGATCATATCTTCGGCCTCGACGACATTCGCCCGCTTAATTTTCGTCACGGCGCGCTTGGTCTTTACGCCAATGAGCACGCCTGGAAAGACATTCGCCGAATCTTTCAGTATGTGTTTGAGCCGACGCATTTTGGCGGCGGGTTGCCGCAGATTGTGCCGCACACAGTTGTTGCCGGCGCGCCGTTTTGTCTCGGCCACGATTTGGAGATAACACCGCTCGAGGTAATTCACGGGCGGCTACCTGTGATTGCCTATCGCTTCAACGATTTTGCTTATGCCACCGATCTGAGCGAGATTCCACCGGCGACAATAGAGGGGCTGCGCGATCTGAAAGTGCTGGTGCTTGATTGTTTGCGCATCCGTCCGCATCAAACGCACCTTTGGCTGGAACGCGCGCTGCAGTACGTCGAAGAACTGAAGCCTCAGCGAACCTATTTCACGCACATTACACATGACGTAAAGCATGAGCGCGATTCGGCGCTGCTGCCGGAGGGAGTTGAGTGGGCCTACGATGGACTCGTCGTAAGTGATGAGTCATGAGTAATGAGTGATGAGGTTCAAGCACTGACCTGCTCATCACTCATTACTCATCACGCATCACTTTTTATGCGTTTATTTCATGGAACCGATAACGCGGATATCGCGCGCCCGACTGTGCTGACACTCGGAGTTTTCGATGGCTTGCATCTTGGTCACCAGGCGATCATGCGGACTGTCGTCGAACGCGCCCGCGCCGTCGCGGCATCGCCGACCGTTCTGACTTTCGAGCCGCATCCGCGCGCCGTCCTGCATCCCGAATCCGCGCCGCCGCTCTTGCAAACCTTCGATCAGAAAATCGAGGCGCTCGGCGTCCTGGATATCGAACAAACCATCGTCATTCACTTCGATAAATCATTCGCACAGATCCGGGCTGAGGATTTCCTCCGCGAAATCGTTGCGGAGCGTCTACATGCTAAGGAAGTTTATTTAGGGCGAGGGTTCGCCTTTGGTCACAATCGCGAAGGAAATATCGAGCTGTTGCGCGCCATCAGTAAAGACCTCGGTTTTTTTGCCGACGAAGTGCCGGAAGTTCGTTTGCGCGGTCAGCGCATCAGCTCAAGTCGCATTCGCGAACTCCTGCTTCAGGGCCGGGTAAATCGCGCGCGACGGATGCTGGGCCGGCCGTATGGCGTTGAGGGCCGTGTTGTTCGCGGCGCTGAGCGGGGCGTGAAACTCGGATTTCCGACCGCTAATATTCATCCGCAGAACCGGGTAATTCCGCGCGGTGGCGTTTATGTCACGGCAGCTCTAATCGACGGCCAGTGGCGACGCAGCGTCACGAACATCGGTACTCGACCAACATTCGACGATGCCACGGAGACTTCAGTCGAAACTCATGTAATGAACTGGTCTGGTGATCTATATAGCGACGTGGTGCGCGTGCGTTTCCTGCATCGGTTGCGCGCGGAAAAGAAGTTTAATTCGATCCACGAATTGAAGTTTCAGATCGAACGCGATGTTGCGCGCACGCAAACCTACTTCGAACGCGCAGGAGTTAGAAAAGAGTTGTCGGTGATCTGAAAGTCGAACTCAGGCCAGCATCGAGTGTGACTCTCAAGATGGCTGAAAGGGAAATCAAGCCCGGGCGAGTTAGATGGCGATGGGGACTTTCGGCTTCCGTCCTGTTGATGCTCGTAGCGCTTTTCCCGCAGGTCCATTTCATAGTCAACCGCGGGCACGAGTGGCATGGCGCCAATGCGATTACGCATCCGGATGAAGTTGCCTATTCCGCTTACGTCGCTTCGCTGATCCGGGGCAATCCACGTCGCTACGATCCATACACCGGGCGCGGAAACGATCGTGATGAATTGTTACCGGAATCGCTCTTTTCTATTCAATTCCCACCCGCATATGCAGTGGCCTTGCCCTCACGCTGGTTCGGGCTCAGTGCCTCAACTGTTTTCATGATCCTCCCGGCGCTTTGCGCGCTCGCTTCGTCGCTGATTATTTTTTGGTTCCTTTGGTTGCTGACTCGCGATGGGCGATTCAGCGCCGCTTCGGTATTAGTCATTCTCGGATTCGGCACTCTGATCGCAGGCCAGGGCATCGCGCGACATGTCCCGAATTTGAATTATCTGATTCCACTCTGGATCTCGAAATCAGTTTCGCCTCCGTCGTTGTATCACCTTCCATTCCTGCGTCTTTATCAACCAGCGGTCGCGTTTCCGCTGTTCTTTGCCCTCTGTGCTTTGGTGTGGCTGGCTTTGACGCGAGCAAGTGGTCAACAGGCGGTCATTACCGCAATCGGAGCCGGCCTGCTCTTTGCGTTCCTGATCTTTTCTTACTTCTATCTGTGGACAGCGGCGGCGGCCTGGTTGTCGTGCCTATGCGCACTGTGGTTGATCGTCAGAAAGTTTGAACGCAAGCGAGCCTTCATCGTGTTTGGCGTAATCTCTGTGTTTGCGGCGGCGGCGCTGGTTCCTTACTTCAGAATGCTCTCGCATCGCGCTGCTACGGTTGATGCCGCCCAGGCCCTGATGTTCACTCACGGGCCCGATCTCTTTCGTCTTCCTGAGATCGTTTCGTTGCTCGTGCTTCTGATGATCGGAGCCGGAGCAGGGCGCAGCATTTCTGGATGGCGCGATCCGCTCGCGCTTTTGGCGGCCTCATTCGCGCTCTCGGTCCTGGTTGTCTTCAATCAACAGATCATCACCGGGAGATCTTTGCAGCCGATTCATTACCAGTGGTTCATTGCCAACTACTGTACGCTGGTCGCTCTTGTTTTGACGGTTGCGCTGAGGTGGCGGCGCCGCGGGACCCGATTGCGCCTTACTGACAAGCGACTGATGCTAATCGCCATTGCGGCGCTCGTATGGGCTTTTGCCGAAGTGTGGTTGGCGGCGAGTGTGAGCTTTGACTACAACCGCGGGATCGACGCAGGGAAGCCGGTAGCTAATCGTCTCGTGGAGGCAAATGGAGCAACATTCCGCTCCTCTTCCGTCGTGCTGATGGAGGATTTCAAGTTAGCTGATCGATTGCCGACCGACGCGCCGCAATCACTCCTGTGGGCGCCGCGCATGCTGGTCTTTCCCGGAATCACCGATACCGAGAATCGCGAACGGTTTTGGCGCCAGCTTTATTACCTTGGCTATGACGAAAAGAAATTCTGGGCGGAATTGAATCACGCCGACTGGAATTTTCTGACAGGAATGTTCTCGTATTCTCGCTTGAGTCCGGCAGTAGTCGGGAGCAACGCTCCGATCGCTCCGGATGAGCTTCGCGCACAGATTGCCAGTTATCTTGGTTACACTCGCGGCTTCGATCGTGAGCGCGCCACGTCTCCGGCACTAACTTTCGCGATAGTTAATGCTGAGAACCCGCCTGATTTTACGAACCTGGATCGCTGGTATGAACGGGATGATGGAGAGCGGATCGGCAATTTCGTTTTGTATCGATTGAAATTGCGTGAGTGAGTGCGGACGTCTCGCCCGCATTGAGCGCGAAGCGCGAATAGTTGTCAATCTAAAGAGACTTGCATCGTCGCTTTCGTTTTTGGAAGTGCTATTTAGCGATCAAAAAAACTTAGCGCCTGCGGCACTGTGCGGGCGAGGGCGCCCGCGCTCCCGGCAATGAGAGGGCGGCAGCGCTGCCAGTAAGAAGTAGCGCAGGTTAAGAAACTTTCAGCTTATTCGCTTTGTCCTCGAAACCACGCGCTGCCGAACGGCCAATATTCGGGTCTCTTGCACAACCTTGCCCCCACAGGATTGTTTTTACGACCCACGACAATAGCCGATAATTCTTACGGTCATAGTAAAGCAGTTCTGTCTGAACTATCTCTGCCACCAAATGAATCTTCAAGAAAGCTTCACCGTGTCCCTGGTCAATATATTTTTCGATGCGTTTGCGAAAGGTAATTTGTTCCTTTCGTGAGTTCAGGACATCAAGCTCTCGCTTCCATCTCGCCAGGACCACCCTGGCAACGGAATCAAATAAGCGTAAGGTAATAAATTGTGGAATTTCGGTCTGTCGAAGTGAGGTAAGTAGCCCGCGGCTGTGCCGACCTGCTTCCCGAAAGTCAGTTTTGTGGGGGTTCTCTGCTAAAGTCTCCTTGTTTCGTCTCACTTAGGGCATTTGATGTTTACGTCGAAGCATCAAGGATTTACTGGGAGCGCGGGCGCCCTCGCCCGCATTGAGCGCGAAGCGCGAATAGTTGTCAATGTAAAGAAAATTGCATAACCGTCTTCGGTTTGAGCTGGGGTCCGCTCTCTAGTCTCAAAAAAACTGAGCGCCTGCGGCACTGTGCGGGCGAGGGCGCCCGCGCTCCCAGCAACAAGTTGAGCAATTAGGCGCGATGCGGAAGGGACTCCGCGCTCCCAGCGATTACTTGAGTGATATCGAATTGAAGAAGAGCGGATAGGTTGCCAGCGTCTGGCCACGATATTGGGGGCGAAAGCCGAAAAGGATGATGCGGCCTTTGCCCAAGCCGACTTCGACCAGCGCGGCCTTGCCTTTGATGCGATCGCCGCCCAGCAACCAACCGGATAATAGGGGTTCTTTGTCTTTCGGATACCAGGCGATGATCTTGACGTTGGACGCTGGGGGCGCGGACGTCCCGTTCACATTTGCGCCCTCCCTTACGGTCGGGCTACTGCCCCGTGCGCCGTCGTTGATTTCAAACGCCGGTGAGTTCTCCACCCAGGCGATCGATTCCTTTGCCATTCCTTGCGCGATCGGATCCGTCGTATCCAGTTCGATGCGCAGTATGGATCCGGGCACGTAGAAATCCGTGCGCGGCAAACCATCCACCACATCGCGCACCGGCAACTTAAATTGTTCAATAGCAAAATCCGAGGCGCGATTGAGACAGACAAGTGTGCCGCCTTGCTCGATAAATTCGCGCAAAGCTTTCACGCCTTGTTCACCAAGACCGCCGGTGTATTCAGGCGGCATCGCGCCGGGGCGGTGGCCGTTGAGGATTGCCGCGCGAGGTTGGTCGGGGATTACAATGGCGTCGTACTTAGCACTCAGTTTGCCGGAGCGCACCTGTGCATCTGTAAGTGACGAAAATGGCAGCTCATGTCTGACGTTCTTCATGTTGGATGGGTTAGCTCTCCCGTTCTGCTCGAGCACCCACCGTGTCCATCCTTCGTCTATGGATGGTACGTAAGATTTATAAACAGCCACTCGTGACTCTTTACCGTAGTAATCGAGTCGCGCCTCTTCTTCAAGAAGCAGTTTTTTGTAGCTAAGCGGAGAGTAGACCGGCTTAGCCTCAATGCCCATTAACAACGGCAAAGTGTGTGCGGTCACGTCGTATGGCGATATTGGGCGTCCGGCGGAGTCACGTAGATCAGGATAATGCTGCGACTCAAGGAGCGCCTTGGCAAAACTTCCATAAGGCTGTGCCATGGTTACATACATGTAAACCGGAACTAAATTTCCCCTCGATGCAGTACGGGCGCGGCCGTAGTCTACGTGCACTCCGCCGCGATTCAGAATACAGCGGAGAAGCGCCGGATCACCTTCCGCGCCAATAATTTCAAACCCTTGCAATTCACCATTTTTTCTTGGCCGGACCGCCTCCTTCTCTATCTCATAAAACCTCTCTAACCAATGCTCGCGGTTCTGGGCGGCGTGCTTCAGCAATAGAAACGCAGCGGTGGTCATATGATTCGTGATGTCTCTGATATGCCATTCGCCGCCCCGCCACAGTGGGCCAAAGTTTGGCGACTCTTTCTTTGGGTCATAGCCTTCGCGCGAGTTCAATTCTTCGAACTTCACGGTGATCGGCGTCGCCAACCTGCATGATGCGGTTTCAGACAAGATGCGAACGCCGCCGTGATAATGCGAGTAGGCGCGTGAAGGCGACCATGCGTCGTAAGTCGAATCCGTTGTGACGCCTTTGAATCCCGCGGCGCGCATCTCTTTCGCAATATAGTCGCCGAGCTCGGTATAGCCTTCAACAATCTGCTTCGGCACGTTGGGCTCGACGGGTTGCATGTATGGCGGCAGAAACAGGCGCGACCCAAACGCTCCCTGCTGGTGAATGTCATGGACGATCTGCGGATGCCAGACGTTGAGAATCTTGTCGACGACCAGTTGTGTTTCGACCTGCGTAAAGGCGTACCAGTCACGATTGTCATCATGGCCCGTGTACTTGTGATAAAGCTCCGGCGGATCGGTGCCTTCGTAAGGCGTGCTCAGAGTCTTCTGATACCAGTTGTTAACAATGTCCACGCCGTCGGGATTCGTCGAAGGTACGAGCAGAATGATCGTATTTCGGAGAATCTGTTGAATATCCGGCTCATTTGACGAGGCAAGCTGATACGCGATCAGCATGCTGGAAAGATACGAGCCGACTTCAGTCGAATGAATGCCGCAGGTAATCGCGACGATGGTCTTGCCGCGCGCAATCAATGCCCTTGCCTTGCGATCGGCTAGTGCGGGATTGGTGGGCGAGCCGAGACTGCGCGGGTCCGCGAGTTGCCGCTGAATATCTTTATATTCTTCGAGTTTTTCGAGATTCTCAGGCGCGCTGATAGTCGCGTAGACAAAAGGTGCCCCCATCGTCGTCTTGCCGATTTCTTCAAACTTCACGCGATCGCTGGCCGCGGCGAGTTTTTGAAAGTACTCGACGACTTTGGTCCAGCTTGCGAGTTTGCGATCGTCGCCCGGACGAAAACCGAGGACATCTTCCGGCGCGGGAATCGACCTTTGGGGGAAGACACTGTTCGCGGCGGCGCGTCGAACGATGGCTTCTGATTGAATCGAGACTGCAAAAACCAGGAGCGCGGCGAGGATTAACTGCGGGCTTTTTCTCATCTAGAGTTCTCCTCAGCCAGCGAGGTCAGTACCACCCGCGTTAGCGGATAGGTTCATGACTCAACCTGGCATTCAATAGAAGCGGATAACCGACTTTTTCGGATCATCGAGACATCTTGACCCACCCGCTAACGCGGGTGGTACTGACCTCGTTACCCCAGGCCTTACTACTACTGCTAAATCCCATGCAGTCGCAAACGAAACTCGTCGTTGAAAGCAACAATCTCCGGCAAACGATTCGAAAATGAACGAGCCTCGCGCTGGAGTATTGGCAGCCCGCCCTGCGCGAGCGGTAATCCATAGGCGGGACTGGAAAAAATTGCGGCAATCTGGGGATTTACACGCTGCGGCACGCCAAAGCGAATTGCTTTAATGGCTGTCGGCGCAAAGCCGCCGCTGCGACGTGGGTTAACAAGTTCAATAGCGCGATCGAAAATGTGAAGACGCGTGGTTACTTCGCGCAAGGCCAGGTCGCGATGGATCAATGCATTAGTGATGACTTCAGAAACCGCGGCGCGGGAATACTTCGATCGAGCCGGCACCGGCACATCATTATGTGGGTTCGGCGCGATACCTGTGGGACGAACGTCCCACAGATCGCAGTACCGCGTGACGAAGTGCAACATCAATTCGTAAATCGCTGCCAGATTTCCGCTGAGCTCCAGACGCTCAACAATTGGGGCCTTGTTCGTATCGCCGCCAAATCGGGTGGCAATCACGGACGCTCGCGGCAGAAGCCTGGCCACGCTTTCATCGCGGCCGAACAACAGCAGCCCGGCGATTGTCGGCATGATTTCACCACCGCTGTTCGTAGCGAGCAATAACTGGCGTTCAAGTATTTCGTCAGTCGGATAACCTTTGGCGCTTGCCTCATCGAACGCACCGCCCTCGAAGCCGCGCATGAAACTCCACAGGTGCGCTTCGTCGATGTCGGAGATTGTGGCGCCCAAGGCAGGCATGTTCTCGTACGAGATCGGCTTGGTTTCGTCCAGTAATGCGGCGAGTTCTTCCGGCGTTGCTTCGCGTTTATCCGCGCCGATGCGAACGTAGAAGCGCCCATCACGAGTGCGATAAGGAGGACGCTTGCCGTTGACATCAAGCGCGACAATGCGGCGGCCATTATCAAATGCAATACGGTCAACAAAGGGAATGATTGGCGGCAAAATTTCTTCGCGGCAGATGCGCACCAGCTCTTCCTGAACTTCTTCCGGGTGCTCGATGCCTTCGACGCGCATCTGATCATTGACGCCGAACACGATGATGCCGCTTCCCGTGTTTGCCAGCGCGACAATCTCCTGCGCGATGCGCTCAGAATTTGAAAGTTTGACTTTGAGTTCGAGGAAGGTATCTTCGCCGCCGCGCACCAGACGCATTAGTTCAGTACGCGAGGTCTGTGGCGCGCCGCTCGAATAGAGATACTCTTGGAAAGAGCGTTCGGTGACCGGCTCGTGCCGTTGGTTGCTGCGGAATCTTCTGCGAGCCATTTGTGTAATGACGGGGCCGGCGAGCCCGCCCGGATGCGAACGCTTTGGCGCCCACATCACTGGAATCAAAAGAGCTGGGGGAAGATTAATTCACGCCTTAACGCTTTTGCAGGACTCAGTGTAGCATATCTGACTTGCGGATCAGGCCCGACAGACTGCAAATTGGTAAGCTCAAATGTTTTCACATCGCAACCACGCAACCAGGGCCTATATCAGTCTCGGCTCGAATCTTGGTGATCGCGCCGGAAACCTTCTGCTGGCTGTCCGCGGAATGATGCACGCCGCTCTTTCCGTAACTTGCTTGTCATCGATTTATGAGACCGAACCGATCAGTGAATTCGAGCAGCCGCCTTTTCTTAACATGGTGGCAGAGCTGGGAAATCCTCTGCCGGCGCCCGAGCAGCTGATGGCACGTCTGCTGCGAATTGAATACGCTCTCGGTCGCACGCGCGAAGTTAAGGATGGCCCGCGCACGATCGACCTCGATTTGCTTCTTTATGGAGAAGTGCAGAGTAATACGCAGTATCTGGTGCTGCCGCATCCACGTTTGCACGAACGCCGCTTTGTGCTCGAGCCACTGGCCGAGGTTGCGCCGCGAGTCGTCCATCCGACGTTGAAGCGGAGTGCTGCGGAGTTATTAGAGAGTCTCAACGATAAGTCGACAGTGAAACGATGGTCGTCGTAGCGATGGGAGCGCACGCACCCTGCGTGCGGTTCGCGGGCATCCTGCCCGCATTAAAGTGACGAACTGCGCAGGCACGATGCTTGCGATCCGCCCGCAAGATGCGGGCGTTCCTTCCTATCCTATCTTCGCCGTTGGCAAGAACTGCGGCGCACCGCGGACCTTCGTAGCTTGTTCGAATGCGTAAGCAAGCTTGATTAGAGTTGGTTCGCTCCACGCGCGGCCGAAAAACGAAATGCCGACCGGCAAGCCAAAGACATAACCTGCCGGAACCGTTACATGCGGATAGCCCGCGACCGCCGACGCGGTTGAATAGCCACCCGTGAAGTGGTCGCCGTTGATCCAATCCGTCGCCCAGGCTGGTCCGCCGGTCGGTGCAATCAACGCGTCCAGCTTGTTTTTGTCCATCACAAAGTCGATGCCTTCCCTGCGCGACATGCGATGGTTCTTTAACAACGCATCCCGGTAGGCTTTGTCAGTCAATGGACCTTTGGCTTGCGCCTTGGCGAACAGATCCTGACCAAAATAAGGCATCTCCCGATCGCGATGCTGCTCGTTAAAATCGATGATTTCCTTTAATGATTTCACCGGCGCTCGCGGGCCGAGTGACGCAAGGTAAGAATTCAAATCAGCTTTGAATTCATAGAGCAAAACTTCCAATTCCGAATCGTCAAACTTTCCCTGCGTCGGAACGTCAGCCGGATCGATGACGGTCGCGCCACGTTTCTTAATAATGTTGATGCAATCATTCAACAACTTGTCGGTGGCATCGTTAAATCCAAACGACTTGCGCTGCACTCCGAGGCGCGCGCCACGCAGTCCATTCAAATCCAGAAACTTCGTATAGTCACTGAAAGATTTACCAAGGCTCGCTTTGGTTGCGTCGTCGTGCGCATCGATTCCCGCCAGCGCGCTGAGCAGGATTGCGGCATCGCCAACGGTGCGGCACATCGGTCCCGCCGTATCCTGGCTATGCGCGATGGGAACGATGCCCGCGCGGCTAATCAGACCCAGGGTGGGCTTGATTCCGACGAGCGAATTCGCATTGGAAGGACATACCACGGAACCATCCGTTTCGGTCCCGACTCCAATAGTCGCCAGGTTAGCGGCGACTGCCGCGCCTGTGCCCGAGCTTGAGCCGCACGGATTGCGGTCAAGCACGTACGGGTTCTTTGTTTGTCCGCCCCGCCCGCTCCAACCGCTGGTCGAGTGGCTGGAACGAAAATTCGCCCATTCGCTCAAGTTGGTTTTCCCAAGAATTACGGCGCCGGCTTCGCGCAGTCTTCGCGCGACGAAGGAATCCTGCAATGGAATAGATCCACCCAGTGCCAGCGATCCCGCAGTCGTTGTCATGCGATCATGCGTGCCTATGTTGTCCTTAATCAGAACAGGAATTCCGTGCAGCGGCCCACGTGGTCCTTTGGCCTTGCGTTCTTTATCGAGATCGGTGGCGATCGATAGGGCATCCGGATTCAGCTCGATGACCGAGTTGATTGCCGGACCACGCTTGTCGATATCGTCGATGCGATCCAGATATTTTCGCGCCAGCGAATGCGCACTATATTTGCCTATAGCCATGTCGCTTTGCAGCTCTGCCACTGTTCTCTCGTCAAGCTCAAATGGCGCCGGCGCCATTACAGCCGGTGAAGCGTCCGGGCATGATGACGCTTTGGCCGGCGCACCTTTGACACTTGCCAGACCGATGCCGACAACCACACCGTTTCTCACAAACGTTCTGCGATTCATTTTTTTCCTCGCCGATGAAATGTTGGAACGAGGCACTTCTATGCCGAGGTCTCGGCAAAAGTCAATCGAAATGTCGAAGCACCCGACTTTTTGAAAGCTGTCCGGCTCGCTCTGCGAGTGAATTAAGGTGCGCAGGGTTAGCGAGGTGAAGTCCTCTTTATCCCTCTCCGAACAGAGGATAGTGGTGCAAGAGTGTGGTGCTAATCCGGGGCACTAGCCCGACCGTGAGGGAGGGCTCCGAATGTGCTATAGACAAGCCCTCCCTCACGGTCGGGCTAATGCCCCGCTCCGCGACTCGACCCGTCGCTCCACACAATTACCCCACTACCGAACAGAGAGAGAAAATGAGACTTTGGCGGGAAGGTAGCAATTTAAATAAGGATCTCGTCCGGATCTTCCATCTCGGGAAGGTCGAGAAAGAACCTCGGGTGACGGGTAGGTTTGAAATTAGAGCTGACTGGAGTGCCATTGCGGACGCTTTCGGCCAGGCGCTTCGCATCGGGCAGCATTCCTATGGCGCGCAGCGTTTGCGGATCGCTTTCCAGCAGGATGCGCTGTCCGCCGTCGGCGCCGAAAGCAGCGGTAATTATTTCTTCGCGTAAGCGCAGTTTGACGAATTCGAGTTCAGCGTCTATTTGCGGGACCTGAAGGTGCCGGCTCGAATCCTTACGCAGATAGTTTCGGAAGGCCTCCAGGACCCGGTCTGTGATCGGATAGTCGGTCGATTTCGGCGCGTGATTGTATTCGACCTTATCGACGCGATATGACTCCAGTCCGGGAACCGTACCCGCGGCGAGCTCGCGAGTGAAATAGAATGCGGCTTCGATGATCCGCCCGCGCCCCGGCGTGGCGGTCAGCGGTCGTGCTTCAATGTCAGGCGTGATGCCGCCGCCACCATAAAAGACTCGTCCCGCTGCTGTGCGGAATGCCGGAGCATTCAAGTTTCGCGGGGCTGCTGATTCATTGGGGGAGGGCTGTCCCGGCTGTGTGGCTTGCAGATTCTCGTCCTGCTCGCGGCGCACATAATAGTCATAAAGCGATCCGCTGGAATAATCACGCTGCAATGACCGGCCGTAAGGCGTGTAGTAACGCGCCGTAGTCAACGTCAGTCCGGTATTAAACGGTAATTGGAAAACGTGTTGCACTAATCCTTTGCCAAAGCTGGTCTCGCCGACGATCAAACCTCGTCCATGATCCTGAATGGCTCCGGCAACGATTTCAGACGCCGAGGCAGTATTGCGATTTATCAAGACCACCAAAGGCAGATCTTCAGGATCGTTGCCATTTGACTTGTAAACAGCGGGCTCGTGATATTCGCTGCGGCCTTTGACCGAAACGATGACCTTATTACGCGGCAGAAATTCGCTGGATACATCGATCGCCTGATCCAGTAATCCGCCCGGGTTGTTGCGCAAATCCAGAATCAGCTGGCGCATCCCATCTTTTTTGAGATTAGCAATTGATTCGCGCAATTCATCATCAGTGGTGTGCTGAAAGCCCCCGATCAGGCCAACGTAGCCGGTTCCGGGCGTAATCAAGAACGCGTTGCGAATCGAAGGCAGTGGTACAGCATCCCGGACGATCTTGAAGTTGACTGCGGCCTCCTGGCCGGCACGCTCAACTTTCAAGCGCACGGCTTCTCCACGCGCCCCACGGACATTCTTTGAAACTTCATCGCTCGACCAGTCACGCGCGTCTTTGCCATCAACTTCCACGATGCGGTCGCCATACCGCAATCCCGCGTGCGATGCAGGCGTGCCTTCGACGACTGATTGAATGTAAACACCGTCGTCATGACGCAAAATCTGGACGCCGATGCCATAGAAGCTCGACGCCTGATCTTCTTTCAGTTTCTTGAATTCGGCGGATGGAAAATAGATCGAGTGCGGATCAAGGGTGAAGAGCATTCCCTGAATCGCAGCCTGGGTGGCCTTTTCGTAATCGATTTCGCCGGCGTATTTGTCTTCTACGGTTGAAATCGCCTCACGATAATCGTTTTCGACCTTGTCCGCTTCATATTTTTCTTCGGCCGAAACGTGCGCCCCACCGCTGTTGATGTTAGTGGCGCGCCGGTGCGTTGAACGCGAGCGAAAGCCGCCGGCGACACTGGCGGTGATGATTACCAGGACTGCGACGATGGTGAAGCTGCGATTCATGAAAGCGATGTTTGTCAAAACCCTTTAAACCGCGTCAAGGTGAACAGGCAAAATATATCACAGCTGCACGTTCACGTCCGAAAAGGGCGTGCCTTCACTTGTGCGGGGCCTGTTATTCATTGAGAATGTGGTTCATCAACGATGCCACCGCGATTGTCCATCGTAGTTCCGGCTTATAACGAAGCTGCGCGGCTTAGTTCGACCTTGCCCAAGATTCTGACCTACCTGAATGATGCGCGAAGTAGTGCCGAGTTGATCCTGGTTGACGATGGATCGAAAGATGAAACCAGGCCAGTCGCCGAAAAATGCCTGGCCGGCACGGGAGCCGTTGCAGCGCGCGTGATTCATTATGAAGAAAACCGCGGCAAAGGCTACGCGGTCAGAACTGGCTTGCTAGCGGCGCGGGCCAACATCGCGCTGTTTTCCGATGCGGATCTTTCAACCCCGATTACCGAGATACCAAAGCTGGTTGATCCGATTCGACGGGGCGAATGCGATCTCACGTTCGGTTCACGCGCCCTCGACCGCAGCTTGATTGGTGTACATCAGCCCTGGCGACGTGAACAAGGCGGGCGAGTTTTCAATCTTCTGGTGCGGCTGGCAACAGGTCTGCCTTTCTGGGATACGCAATGCGGCTTCAAAGCATTCCGCATGAGTGTCTGTCGTCCGCTAATCGAAGCCGCGCGAATCGATCGCTTCGGTTTCGATGTCGAGTTGATTTATCTTGCGTATCTGGCGCGCTTGCGCCTGCGCGAGGTTCCCGTTCGTTGGAATCACGATCCTGCCAGCAAGGTTGCCGTCATGCGGGATAGCTTTCGTATGATGGATGAAGTTCGACGCATTCGTCGCGAAGTCGATCGCGGAGTGTATTCCGAAGCAATCAGTGCCGCGCGCACGGCGGCCATGGTTGAGCAGAAGCATGGACTCGTGCGCGGGGCGCCAGCGCTCTTGTAACTCGCGAACGGCTGTGGACTCGTTGTGTGTAGGAAAATCCAGCATCGCAAAAAGCGGTAACCCTACCCCGGGGTCCCGTCCCATCCGGCTGGGGTGGGACGTTGAGGGAGAACTCAGGTTTGATTAGCGAATGACCGCACGACTCAACGTCAACATCGATCACGTCGCGACCGTGCGTCAGGCGCGGCGCGCGCCGGAGCCAAGCGTGGTTGCCGCGGCAATGATCTGCGAACAAGCGGGCGCCGACGGCATCACTATCCATCTGCGCGGAGATCGCAGGCACATTCAGGATTCGGATCTGCGGCTGCGCTGCCGTTAATCGGCTGCGCGAAGCCGGCATCGTGACAAGTCTTTTCATCGATCCGGAGCCGCTGCAGATCGAAGCCGCACGGGAAGTGAATGCACAACAGGTTGAGCTGTGCACGTCTGCTTATGCGAAAGCGACTCTGGGAGCGTGCGGAATTCACGGCGGAGGCGCGGCGCGTGCTAATCATGAATTGCGCAGACTGAACGAAGCTGCCGCACTCGCTTCTCAATATGGTTTGCACGTGGCTGCGGGCCACGGACTGACCTACCGCAACGTCGGAGCTGTGGCGACAATCAGGGAGGTAACCGAATTCAATATCGGCCACAATATCATTGCGCGTGCAGTGTTTGTCGGATTAGAGCGAGCTGTACGCGAAATGCGAGAAGCAATTGCCGTTGGATCGGGAAAGCAGGGGTAGCGCAGCTTCAAAAAAATAAGCCGGCGACATCAGAAGGGTCGTCGGCTTTAGTTTAGTGTGCGGGTTTAGCGTTCGCGCGAGCCGGAAACCAGCTGCAAACGCACCATCGAACGCTCGAGTTTCACGCGTGCCTTTTCGAAATCCCCTTCGCTGCCGCTCCAGGTACTCAACTGTTTTTCCATGTGATCGCGGGCGATGCGAGCGCGCGCGGCGTCGATCTCTTCGGGGCGCTCGGCGATTTCGGCCAGCACGGCGACGCGATCGTCGTTAACCTCGATGAAGCCTCCGGAGACGTGCAACTGAAAGGTCGTTCCATCCTCGTTGTACGACAGCACACCTGTCTGCAGCTCTGAAATCAAAGGGGCATGACCCGGCAGAATTCCCAGCTCGCCGCCGCGCCCGGGCACCGTGACGGAGTTAACCGATTCCGCCAATACGCGACGTTCGGGAGTTACGACCTCGAGTTGAAGTTGATTGGCCATAATCCAAGTGACGCGTGATGAGTTATGAGTGATGAATAGCATGCAACTTCGCGCGCACGAATCATAAACTCATCACGCATTACTCATCACTCATTACTTTGCTATTCCAGTTTCTTGCCGGCCTCGCTGACTTCTTCGATGGTGCCGACCATGTAGAAGGCCTGCTCGGGCAGATCGTCGTGTTTGCCGTCAATGATTTCTTTAAATCCTTTAATCGTGTCTTCGAGTTTAACGTACTTGCCTTCGCGGCCGGTGAATTGGGATGCGACGTGGAACGGCTGCGAGAAGAACTTCTGGATCTTACGCGCACGCGAAACGACCAGCTTGTCTTCATCCGACAATTCGTCGAGACCAAGGATCGCGATAATGTCCTGCAGGTCTTTGTAGCGCTGCAGGATCTGCTTCACATTCTGGGCCGTGTTGTAATGATCTTCGCCCACGATGCGCGGGTCGAGGATGCGCGATGACGACGTGAGCGGATCGACTGCCGGATAAATTCCCAGCTCGACAATTTGACGCGACAGCGCCGTGACCGCATCGAGGTGCGCAAACGTCGTAGCCGGCGCGGGGTCGGTATAGTCGTCCGCAGGGACGTATACCGCCTGAATTGAAGTAATCGATCCAGTCTTGGTCGAAGTGATACGTTCCTGCATCTCGCCCATCTCAGTCGCCAGGTTCGGCTGATAACCTACAGCCGAGGGCATGCGGCCGAGCAACGCCGAAACTTCCGAACCGGCCTGCGTAAATCTGAAAATATTGTCGATGAACAACAGCACGTCCATACCCTGATCACGGAAGTATTCAGCGACGGTCAAACCAGAGAGCGCCACGCGCAGGCGCGCGCCTGGCGGTTCGGTCATTTGGCCATAGATGAGCGCGACTTTCGACTTTTCGATCGCTGTCATGTCCACCTTGGTCATGTCGAAGGCGCCGGTCTCTTGCATGTTGTGATAGAACGATTCGCCAAAGTCGATGACTTTCGATTCAACCATTTCGCGCAGCAGGTCGTTGCCTTCCCGAGTGCGTTCGCCAACGCCGGCGAACACCGAAAAACCGGCACGCGCTTTCGCGATGTTGTTAATGAGCTCCATCACGATGACTGTCTTGCCGACGCCCGCGCCGCCGAATAATCCGATCTTGCCGCCGCGCAGAAACGGTTGAATCAGGTCGATGACCTTGATTCCCGTCTCGAACATTTGCAGTTCTGTTGACTGCTCTTCGAATGTTGGTGCATGACGATGAATCGGATAGCGTTGCTGGTGCGGAATGTCGCCGAGATTGTCCACCGGCTCGCCAATCACGTTCATGACGCGGCCGAGCGTGCCTGCACCGACAGGTACGGTTATTGGCCCACCGGTGTCAGTGGCTTTCATGCCGCGCACCATCCCGTCAGTTGGCAGCATCGAGACTGCGCGCACGCGCCCTTCGCCAAGATGCTGTTGCACTTCGGCGAT
>WNFY01001839.1_pt1 | contig 33260 bp, 29 predicted proteins | sample 5400091 | NCBI WGS metagenome assembly WNFY01 (sample SAMN13153364, study PRJNA577476) | soil metagenome | isolation source: 60 cm soil or saprolite under grassland replicate 1 | place: USA:California | collected 2016-06-15 | reverse complement strand
GAAGTTGCCGATCTCCTGCGGGTCGGACATCATCCCGACGCGGCCCTTGTAGGCCGGGTTCCACAGCTCGTTGATGCTGGTCACCGGGGTCTTGATGTACTTGGGGTTCCAGGCGATGCCGGTGCTGCCCGACGCCCACGGGACGCTGTAGGTGTTCCCGGGGTCGAACGACCGGCGCTTGAACTTGGCGGAGGCGTTCTGGTAGAAGTTGCCCAGCATTTCCTGGTCGATGGGCAGGAGCTTCCCCTCCGCCAGCAGCTGGGAGAACTGGAAGCCGTTGGTGATGACCATCACGTCGTAGCCGATGGCTTCGCCGGCCATCAGGATCGGGTTGATCTTGGTGAACCAGGACGGGGTGTCCTGGATGACCTCCGTGTAGCTCACCTGGACGCCGGTCGTCGCGGTGAACTCCTGCAGCGTCCGGTGGCCGGTGTCGATGTAGAGCGGCCAGTTGGCGAAGTTCACCTGGCCGTGCCTGCGCTGGCGAGACCAGAAGCTCGCCACCGAGTTGGTCGGCGCCGGCTGGGGGCGGGGGGCCGACGGGCTGGTGGCGCTGCCACAGCCGGCCCCGGCCAGCCCGGCCAGCGCTGCCACGCCGGCCAGCGTGAGCACGTCACGGCGACGGTAGTCGGCAGCGTGACCACGCGACGTGTGCTCGTTCACCTAAGGTCCCGCCCAAGTCAGGTCTGCTTGCGTCAGCCAACCACGATGCCAGCGCTCGCGCGGGGGATTCACCGCTTTCTCTGGTGCGCTGGCCTGTGGTGGCAGCCGGGAAAGCGACGCCGCTGACCGGCTCGCGTTCCCGGCTGCACGGTGGGCTAGGCGTCGCCGCGCCGCATCCGGAGGGCGGCGAGGGCCAGGAGGACGGCTGCGTATCCGCAGAACACGCCGAACCCGGTCCACGGCGGCAGCGACGACGTGGGGTCCGGGTGGACCGTGGTCACGGCCTGGCCGGCCGTGGTGGGCACGTACTTGCCGACGTCGTCCGCCCAGCTTCCCGGCAGGAAGCCGGCCACGAGCTGGACCGCGAACAGCAGGCCGAACAGCGCCGCGATCCCGCCGGCCGTGCTGCGCAGCAGGGCACCCAGGCCCAGGCCGAGGAGCCCGGCTACCGCCAGGTACAGCGCGCTGCCGATCACCGCGCGGGCCACACCGGGCTGGCCGAGGTGCACCGCGAGGTGCTGGCGGCCCAGAATCGACTGCCCGGCCAGGAAGGCCGCGAACGCGGCCGGCAGGCTCACCGCGACGGTGGCGGCCGTCAGCATCGCCGCCTTGCCCCACAGGACCGGCAGGCGCCGGGGCACAGCGGCCAGCGTCGTCCGGATCAGCCCGGTGGCGTACTCGCTGGTGATCAGCAGTACGCCGAGCACGCCGACCGCGATCTGCGCGAGCTGCACCCCGGACAGGCTGATCGCCGCCGGGTCGAAGGATGCGATCGCCGCGGCGCCGTGCGGTGGCCGGGCTTCCCGCAGCAGGCTGTACAGGATGCCGAACGCGACGACCAGGATCACCGCGGACAGCAGCGACCACAGCGCGCCCGGCTGGGTGCGCAGCTTGGTCCATTCCGACTTCATCACCCGGGCCTGGGTCACCTGCAGCGTTGAATTGGCCTGGGCCTCCGGCCGCGGCGTGCTCATTTTTCCTCCTCGAGGCAAACGGCGCGGTACTCCACCGCGTCCTTGGTCAGGTCGACGAAGGCGTCTTCCAGCGACGTCTGTTCCGTGGACAGTTCGGCCACCGCGATCCCGGCCGCGGCGGCGATCGCGCCGATCCGCTCGGCGAGCAGCCCGGACACCAGCAGCGCGCCGTCGTCGGCGAAGCTGACGGTCACGTCCGGCGACCGCAGCAGCGTCGCCAGCCCGCGTTGGTCCGAGCTGCGCACCCGCACCGAGGCGGGCGCGGCCGAGGCGATGAACTCCGCCACGCTGGTGTCCGCGATCAGCCGCCCCTTGCCGATCACGATCAGGCGGGTGGCGGTCTGCGCGATCTCGCTCATCAGGTGCGAGGAGACGAAGACCGTCTTGCCCTGGGCGGCCAGCTCGGTCAGCATCCCCCGCATCCACCGGATGCCCTCGACGTCAAGACCGTTCACCGGCTCGTCCAGGACCACGGTGGCCGGGTCGCCGAGCAGCGCGGCGGCGATGCCGAGCCGCTGCGCCATGCCGAGGGAGAACTTGCCGGCCGGCCGGCCCGCCACCGAGCGCAGCCCGGCCGCGTCGATGACCTCGTCGACCCGGGACCGGCGGATGCCGGTGGTCTGGGCGAGCGCGAGCAGGTGGTGGTAGGCGCTGCGGGACGGGTGCACCGCCCGCGGGTCCAGCATGCCGCCGACCTCGTGCAGCGGCGCGGCGTGCGCCCGCGGCGCCCGGCCGTTGACCGCGACCGAGCCGCTGGTCGGCTCGTCCAGCCCGAGGATCATCCGCATCGTGGTGGACTTCCCGGCGCCGTTCGGCCCGAGGAAGCCGGTGACCGTACCGGGCCGGACGGTGAACGTCAGGTCCGAGACGGCGGTGGTAGGCCCGTACCGCTTGCTGAGTTCGCTGATCTCAATCATGGAATCCACAGTGCCGAACGGGCGGGCGTCTGTAATTGTGGCGCTCAGCCTGTCCGGACTGGGGAAAACCCCACCCGTTCGGCAGGATCGCCTCATACCAGCCGGCCGGAAGCCCCTTATACCGTGACCTCATGACCTGGCGCGCGATTCCGAACGCCCTGGCCGGCTTGCTCGCCGGCCTGGCCGGCGGCGTCCTGCTCGGCGTGCTCATCGTGATCTGGGGCGTGACCTTGTTCACCCTGGCGACCGGCACGGATGACTGGGAGCACGTCGTCGTGTACGTCGGGATAGTCCTGCTGATCATGGCGCTGACCCCGTGGGTGGTGCATGGGCTCAGCGCCATGCAACGATCCCGGCTCCGCGCGACGCTGGGGGCGGAGATCCCGGCGCCCGTTCGGCCCCTCGGGCGCACCTGGCACCAGCTCGCGTACCACCTGCTTGCGGTGCTCACCGGCCTGGCCGGGGGCCTGCTGGTTCCCCTGTTTCCCGTCGTGCCGCCGTTGGCCGGGTGGGTGACCAGGACCGATGAGGGCCTGGCCCGGACGCTGCTCGGGCCCGGCCGCCGCGAGGCGCTGGCGCTGCGGGTCGAGACGCTGGCCCGCAGCCGTGCCGACCTGGTCGCCGCGGCCGACGCCGAACGCCGCCGGATCGAACGCGACCTGCACGACGGCGCGCAGCAGCGGCTGGTATCCCTGGCCATGAACCTGGGCATGGCGCGGGAGCGGTTCGAGGCCGAACCCGAACCCGTCCGCCAGGCCATCGCCGCGGCCCACGACGAGGCCGTGCTGGCCCTGACCGAGCTGCGCGAGTTCATCCGCGGCCTGCACCCGGCGGTGCTCAACGACCGCGGCCTCGACGCGGCGCTGTCCGGCCTGGCGGCCCGCGCCCCGCTGCCGGTCCGGCTGCGGGTGGACGTGCCGGAGCCCGCCGCGCCCGGCGTCGAGGCGGTGGCCTACTTCATCGTCTCCGAGGCGATTACCAACGTGGTCAAGCACGCCCAGGCCACCCGGGCCGAGGTGACCGTGACCCAGGCCGGCGACCGGCTGCGCATCGTCGTCACCGACGACGGCCGCGGCGGGGCTGTCCCTTCGGCTGGCGATAGTACGGGTTTGCGCGGCCTGGCCCAGCGGGCCGCCGCGGTGGATGGCACGCTGAGCATCGACAGCCCGCCCGGCGGGCCCACCACCATCACCGCGGAGCTGCCATGCGAATCGTGATCGCCGAGGACTCGGTGCTGCTCCGGGACGGGCTCACCCGGATGCTCACCGACGGCGGCTTCGAGGTCGTCGCGGCCGTGCCGGACGCCGCCCAGCTGCTCAAGGCGGTGGCCGAGCACCGGCCGGAGCTGGCCGTCATCGACGTCCGGATGCCGCCCACGCACACCGACGAGGGCATCAAGGCCGCCCTGGTCATCCGCCGGCAGTTCCCGGACGTGGCGCTGCTGGTGCTGTCCCAGTACGTGGAGGAGAGCTATGCCACCGACCTGCTCTCCGAGGCGAGCAGCTCGGTCGGCTACCTGCTCAAGGACCGCGTCGCGCACGTCCGCGACTTCCTCGACGCGCTGCGCCGGGTGGCGGCCGGCGGCACCGCCCTGGACCCCGAGGTCGTCGCCCAGCTCCTGGTCCGCCGGCGCGACGACCCCCTGGACCGCCTCACCCCGCGCGAGCAGCAGGTCCTCAAGCTGATGGCCGAGGGCCGCTCCAACACCGGCATCATGGAAACCCTGAAGGTCAGCCCCAGCGCGGTAGAGAAATACGTCACCAACATCTTCCTCAAGCTCGACCTCCCCCCCACCAACACCGACCACCGCCGCGTCCTAGCCGTCCTCAAATACCTCGGCACCTAATCCCGCGCCGCCGAGGCTCATCCGGTCCGGCCGCCTGCTCCGGCTCATCACGTACCTGACCAGGCTGACCAGCACGTGCTTGACCGAGTCCCGGTCGCGCGCGTCGCACAGCACGATCGGTACCCCGGGGTCCAGGCTGAGCGCGATCCTGATGTCATCCGGCTGGAACCGGGGGGCGTCGTCGAAGCAGTTGACCGCGACGATGAACGGCATCCCGTGGTGTTCGAAGTAGTCGATCGAGGCGAAGCAGTCGGCCACCCGCTGCGTGTCGGCCAGCACCACGGCGCCGATCGCGCCGATGGACAGCTCGTCCCACATGAACCAGAACCGCTCCTGGCCCGGCGTGCCGAACAGGTAGAGCACGAGCCGCGACGGGAAGCTGATCCGGCCGAAGTCCATGGCCACCGTGGTGGTGGTCTTGGCGCCCACGCCCCGGGTGTCGTCGATGCCGACGCTGCGGTCGCTCATCGGCTCCTCGGTCCGCAGCGGCCTGATCTCGCTGATCGCGCCGACCAGGGTGGTCTTGCCCACGCCGAAGCCGCCGGAGATGAGGATCTTGGCGGTCGACGGCGCGCCGTCAGAGTGATTCAAGGCCATCGAGCACCATCCTCAGCAGTCGCTGATCGGTTGCCGGCTGCTTCTGCGTGGACAGGACCCGGACCAGTCCCTCGCTGATGAGGTCGCCGAGCAGGACTCGCACCACCCCGAGCGGGAGGTCGATTTCCGAGGTCAGGTCGACGATCGGCGTGGGCCGGCGGCACAGGCTCAGGAGCCGCCGGTGCTCGGGCCCGGGCCGGAAGTGTTCCGGCATCCGGTCGCTGGTCGCGACCACCACGTCGATCAGGTCGAACGACTCCCCGCCGCTCGGCAGCGTCCGCCCCTTGGTCAGGGCATAGGGCCGGACCACCGGCCCGGCGTCCCGGTCGAACCAGCGGTCCCCAGAACCGTCGTGCCTGGTCACTCCGCGGCGATTTCCTGGTCAGGAAACCTCGGCTCGGTGGCGAGGTACTTGCCCATCCGCCGCACCAGCATCGCCATCTCGTAGGCGATCAGGCCCACGTTCGCGTCCGCGGCGGTCAGCACGGCCAGGCAGGTCCCCCGGCCGGCCGCCATCACGAACAGGAAGGCAGAGTCCATCTCGATGATGGTCTGCCGCACCTGTCCGGCCCGGAAGTGCTGGCCGGCCCCCCGGGCCAGGCTCTGCAGCCCGGCCGCCAGGGCGGACAGGTGCTCGCTGTCCTCGGGCGTGAGACCCCGTGAGGCCGCCACCATCAGCCCGTCCCGGGACAGGATCAGCGCCTGCTGGACGTGCTCGACCTGATCGACGAGATTATCCAGTAGCCAGCTGAGCTGTCCGGTCGTGTCAGTCTGTGCCATTCCCCCACCTCGCTCTCAGTCAGTCCCCATACCCGGCACGCCCTCGGGGTCGTCGAGATCGTCCATCCGCCCGCGCCGCCACCCGTGCTGCATCATCGTCAGCATGCTGCGGGTCGCCTCGGGCGACCGTGCGCCGAACCAGGGCACATCGTCCTCGGCCGCCTGCAGGCCCTGCGGGTCCCGCGGGTCCTGCGGGTCCGCGCCGCGCTGGTCGCGCAGCTGCGGCGCCATGCTGGCCTGCGGCACCCGGATCGGCATCCCGAGATGGCTACCCGACGCGGGCGCCGCTGGCGTGGGCGCCGCCGGCCCCGGGGACGCCGGCGCCGGTCCGGCCGCCGCGGCCTCCGACGGCATCGTGATCGGCCCGGTCTCCCACGGTGCCATCGGCCATTCCGCCTCCCCCGTCCGCACACCCGGGCCGGGTCGTGCCGCGACAGCGGGCGACGGCGGCAGCCGGTGCCGTCCGGTCAGCGACCGCGGCCCGCCCTCGGCCGGCCGGCCGTCCCAGGGAGCCGCCCGGCTGGCCTCTTCCTGCCGTACCACCACGCCGAACGGCATCAGCACCACGGCCGTAGTGCCGCCGTACACCGACCGGCGGAGCGAGACCTTGATGGCATGCCGGGCCGCCAGCCGGCTGACCACGAACAACCCGAGCTGCTCGCTGTGCGCCAGGTCGAACTCGGCCGGGCTGGCCAGCCGCGCGTTGATGTCGTCGAGCTCGTCGGGCGACAGCCCCAGGCCGCGGTCCTCCACCTCGGCGGCCAGGCCGGTGCCCACCCGTTCGGCCCGGACCTCGATCCTGGTGTTGGGCGGGGAGAACGCCGCGGCGTTCTCGATCAGCTCGGCGATCAGGTGGATCACGTCGCTGACCGCGCTCCCCGCGACCAGGTCGTCCGACTCGCTGGTCACGTCGACCCGGACGTAGTCCTCGACCTCGGCCACCGCGGCGCGCAGGATGTCCACCACCGGCACCGGGTCGCGCCAGCCGCGGCCGGGCACCGCGCCCGACAAGATGATCAGGCCCTCGGCGTGCCGGCGCATGCGGGTGGTGAGGTGGTCGAGGCGGAATAGGTCGGCGAGCGCGCCCGGTTCGCTGGTCCGCCGCTCCATCGAGTCGAGCATTCCCAGCTGCCGGTGCAGCAGGGACTGGTTGCGCATGGAGATGTTCAGGAAGACCTGGTTGACCCCCTTGCGCAGCCGGGCCTGGTCGACGGCGGCGGAGACGGCCGCCGCCTGCACGGTGCCGAACGACTCCGCGATCCGCGAGATCTCCTCGATGCTGCTGGTGGGCGGCTGCGGTGACTCGGCGGCCACGTCCACGTCGTCGCCCCGCCGCAGCCGCTCGACCACGCGTGGCAGCCGTTCGTCGGCCATGCCGCGGACGCTGTCGTTCAGCCCGCCCAGGTCCCTGGTCACCTTGCGGCCGAACCACAGCAGCAGGAAGACCGAGGCCACTACGGCGGCCAGCCCCAGGCCGCCGACCAGGACGGCCTCGAGGACCAGCCGGTTGCTGAGCGCCGCGCTCTTCGCGGTCAGCTTGTTGCCGTTGGCGGTCTCCACGTTCTGCAAGGCGGCCAGCGTCCCGAGCGATGCCTTGGCCCAGGCACCGGCGTTCACCGTGACCGGTCCTGGGCTGGCCAGGACCTGGCTCTCCATGGCCTCGAACTGCCGGTAGGCCGACGACTTCTCCTGCAGGTTCAGGAAGCCGGCCCTGAGGTCGGGCGTCATCAGGGCGAGGGCCTCGTTCATCAGCTGGTGCCGGTTCGCCGCGCTGGCGGCGAACTGCTGCCGGACGGCCGGGCTCATCTGGCCGCGGGCGAGAAACGCGCCTCCCACCAGTGCGGCCTCCCGCCCGGCCATTTCGGTCGCGTATCCGGAGTCGGCGGCGCCGACCGAGATCCCGGTCAGCGAGGCGCCCCGGTCCTGGATGGCCGAGTCGAAGAAACTGTACAGGTCGTCGACGATGGTGCTGTAGGCCGCGAACGCGGCCGACGGGCTCATCGTGCCGGCGTCGATGGCCGCCCGGATCTTCCCGAGCCGCGCGATCTGGTTGAACAGGGCGCTCTGCGCCGACCTGGACGCGGCGGACAGCTGGCTCTGCTCCGCGCCCAGCGCGGCCCGGGCCACCGGGATCCCCTTGTCCACCGCCTTCCGCGTGGCCAGCATGGACGCGTTGGAGCTGGTCCCGCCGCTGAGCAGCCAGAGGTAGGACTGCACCCGTTCCTGGGGCAGCTCGACGGTCAGCGACCTGACCCCCGAGGCGATGGCCGTCGCGCTCGTGTTGTACTTGTGGTCGCTGATCGCGCTGCTGACCGTGATGCTCGCCGCGAAACCCCACAGCGCCAGCAGGGAGACAAGGGGCACGGCGAACATGCTGATCAGGAACACCCTGATGGGCCGCGAGCGGACCGGACGCTTGACCGCCATTGCGCCTCACACAAGAGTAAAGGAGAGAGGCACGGAGGGAGGTGCCGTCCGTCCGCCCGCGAAGTACGCCAGCCAGACCTCGCCCGACATCCCCACCCGGCGGTCGCCGGTACCCCCCGGCGTGACCAAACCATGACTTTTTCAACTAGTAAGACTTCCGGACCGTAACACCGATATATGTGCGTATGTGGGGTTAATTCCGAAGATCGTTAGCAGACCGCGACCTCCGGTCACGGAGGTCACGCGGCCCCCTACGGCCTGCTCTGGCCGGGGTCCTCACCAACGATCCCGAACGGGCCCGGTTTTCCCGCCATGCCCTAGAACGGGAGCAGCTGTTGGCAAAAGTCGCGAAGTTGTTGACATCTGACAGGTGACGGCCATGATTTGGGGGATGGAGAACAAGGATGTTCGGAGCCGCGCTGGCTCTACCCGCCGCGCGTTCCTGTCCGCCTCGGCCGTCACCGCGGTCGCGGCGCCCCTGCTCGGCGGTACGGCCCTGGCCGAGACCGACCCCGCGCTCAGCCGCCAGGCACCCGATCCGGGCCTGCGTGCGATGCTGCGCGAAATCGACCCCGACCGGATCAAGGCGACGATCCTGAAGCTGGTCAGCTTCGGCACCCGGCACACGGCGTCCAGCCAGACCGACCCGAATCGCGGCATCGGCGCGGCCACCAACTGGGTGTTCAGCCAGATGCAGTCCTTCGCGGCCTCCTCGGGCGGGCGGATGACCGTGCAGAAGCAGACGTTCGTGCAGCCGGTCTCGTCCCGGATCCCGGTGCCGACCACGATCACCAACGTGATCGCGACGCTGAAGGGCACCGCGTCCCCGGAGCGGTTCTACGTCGTCACCGGGCACCTGGACTCCCGGGTGACCGACGTGCTGGACTTCACTAAGGACGCCCCAGGGGCCGACGATGACGGCTCCGGCGTCGCGGTCGTGCTCGAGCTCGCCCGGCTGTTCGCCACCCGCCAGTTCCCCGGCACCCTGGTGCTCGCCACCGTCGCCGGGGAGGAACAGGGCCTGTACGGTTCGGCCCACATGGCGGCGCAGATGAAGGCGGCCGGCCACGACGTGCAGGGCATGTTCAGCAACGACATCGTGGGCGCCAGCCAGGCCTGGGACGGCACCCGGCCGGACCCGCACACCGTGCGGCTGTTCGTGGAGGGCATCCCGACCGCGGTGACCCCGGCGCAGATCTCGGTCATGCAGTCGGTCGGCGGCGAGAACGACGGGATGACGCACCAGCTGGCCCGGTTCGTCACCGACGTGGCGCCGTCCGGGTTGACCGGCATGAACATCCGGGTGATCTGGCGCCGCGACCGGTACCTGCGGGGCAGCGACCACCTCTCGTTCCAGCAGCAGGGCTACCCCGCGGCCAGGTTCACCGAGCCGCGGGAGAACTTCAACCACGAGCACCGGGACGTCGAGGTCATCAACGGCGTGCAGTTCGGTGACCTGCCGCAATTCGTGGACTTCGACTACATCGCCCGAGTGGCCAGGGTGAACGGCGCGGCCCTGTGGGCGCTGGCGACCAATCCGGGTACGCCCAAGAACCTGCAGATCCACACGACGCCGCCCGACGGCTTCTCTGGCATCAACACCACCACGCTGAGCTGGGACGCCAACACCGAGGCCGACCTGGCCGGGTACGAGGTGGTGATGCGGGAGACGACCAGTCCCGACTGGACCAGCGCGATCGGCGTCGGCAACGTCACCACGGTCACGCTGAACATCTCCAAGGACAACGTCCAGTTCGGCCTGCGTGCCATCGACAAGGCCGGCCACCGCAGCCCGGCGGCCTTCCCCCAGGTAGCGAACTAGCCGCGGCCCCGGCCGGGCCCACGGCGCCCACTCCCGGCGCGGGCCCGGCCGGATGGTACCGTTCGCAGGATGCCGCCCGTCTGGATAGGCCTGACGCTCGCGTTCGCTTCAACGCTGGTCACCAACACGGCCTATTCGCTGGAGCACGACGCGGCGGCGAGGCTGCCGCCGCTGTCGCCGCGGCGTCCCTTCCGGTCGGTCCAGGTGCTGCTGCGCGACCGCCGCTGGCTGGTCGCGTTCGGGGCCGAGAGCGCGGGCTGGCTGATGTACGTGGCGGCCCTGCGGCTGGCGCCGCTCGCGCTGGTGCAGGCCGTGGCGGCGTCCGGCGTCGCCGTCCTGGCGTTCAGGACCGCGCGCGGCCACCCGTCCCGGCTGGCCCGGCGCGAGCAGGTCGCCGTCGTCCTGGCCGTCGCCGGGCTGGTGCTGCTCGCGCTGTCGCTGGTCGACACCGTGGAGTCCGATCAGCATCCTACGGCGATCGGCATCATCATCTGGCTCGCGGCCTGCGGTGCCGGCGCGGCGCTGCTGATCGCCATACCGACCCGCTTCGGCCGGGCCGCGTCGCTCGGGCTGGCGGCCGGCCTGCTGTTCGCCGACGGCGACATCTCCGCCAAGCTCATCGGCTACGGCGGGGTGTGGCTGCTCGCGCTGATCACGCTCATCGTCGCCTACGCGATCGGGACGAGCGTCCTGCAGTGGGCCTACCAGCGGGGCGACGCGCTGACCGCGGCCGGCACCGCGACGATGGTGACCAACGCGGTCCCGATCGCGGCCGGGTTCGTGCTGTTCGGCGAGTCGCTGCCGCACGGGGGGCGAGCCGTCCTGCAGGTCGCCGCGTTCGCGTGCCTGGTCGTGGGCGCCGTCGCCCTCGGCCACCAGCAGCCGCCCCCGGCCGCCGCCGATCCCGCTCCCCGCGCCGACAGCCCTGAGGCGGGCCCCGGAGCGTTACCGCCGATGGTCGCGGTCAACCAGGACACCGGCGCGGTCGAATGGGACACCCCGCTCCCGTCCTCGCCGTACGGCGCCGCCACGGTGACGAACGACGTCGTCTTCACCACCACGTTCCGTGGCGACCTCTTCGCCCTGAACACGGGCACCGGCAAGATCTTGCTGAAGACCCCGCTGTCGGCCGGTTCCAACGCCCCTGTCGCGGTCGACGGCGACTACGTCATCGCCGGAGCGGGCGTCTCCCTGGTCCCGTCCCAGCAGAGAATGATCATCGCCTACAAGCTCGGCGCGACCGGCAAGCTCCCCGAGACCGTGGGCTCGTAGAATGCGCCTCCATGACCGCCACCCTCACCTGGAGCGGCGTCACCGCCCGGCGGATGGCCCGGCACGCGCTGGCCGAGCCGGCCACCGATCTTGGCCCGGACGGCGTGGCCGGCCTGCTCTGCGGCGCGCACGCCCAGGTGCTCAGCGCGGCCGAGCTCTCCATCGGGCGGCGGATCGCCGGGGCGACCCGCGCCGACGTGCAGCACGCGCTCTGGCAGGAACGCACCCTGGTCAAGACGTTCGGCCCCCGCGGCACCGTCCACCTGCTGCCAGCCGCCGACCTGCCGATGTGGACCGGGGCGCTGTCGGCCTTGCCCTCACCGGTACCGATCCACCCGGAGGGCGTCCGCTTCACCCCCGGTCAGGCGGACGAGGTCATCGCGGCCATCGGGGAGGCGCTGGAGGCCGAACTGACCGTCGACGAACTGACCGACGCGCTCGCCAGCCGGCCCGGCCCGTGGGCGGTCGAGCGCACCATGGACGCCTTCGGTGACAAGTGGCCGCGCTGGCGCCAGCTCACCAGCACGGCCGCGCACCGCGGGGTGCTCTGCTTCGGCCCGGGCCGGGGCCGCAAGGTCACCTACACCAACCCCCACCGTTGGCTGCCCGGCTTCCGTCCCGCCGACGGCGAGACGGCCCTCCGCACCCTGGTCACCCGGTACCTGCACGCCTACGGCCCAGCCACCCCGGCGCACTTCGCCAGGTGGATCGGCGTCCCGCCACGGCACGCCGCCGCCCTCTTCGGTGAGCTGGCATCCGAGCTCGAGTGCGTCGAGCTGGACGGCGAGACGGCCTGGACTTGTGCCGGCGACACCGGGACGCCGTCCGAACCGCACCGCGGCGTCCGCCTGCTGCCCTACTTCGACCCGTACGTCGTCGCGGGCCAGCCCCGGGAGCGGCTCTACCCGGGCGCGGCCGCCGCCCGCGCGCTCACCCCGTCGGGCCAGGCCGGGAACTACCCGGTCCTGCTGGTCGACGGCGTGGTCGGCGGGGTCTGGCACCAGCGGCGCTCCGGCCGCAAGCTCACCATCACCGTCGAACCGCTGCGCGAGCTGACCGCCCGGCAACGTTGCGAGCTCGACGACGAGGCCGCCCTGGTGGGCGCGGTCATGGAGGCCACTCCGACACTGACGGTAGGCCCCGTGGCCGTCGGCCCGCACGCGTGAGCGCCGGAGCTACCGATCCCGCTCGTCAGCGGCCCGGCGTGACGACATGCACGTCGCAGCGCCGTCCCGGGCAGTCGCGCAGCTTGCCGTCCGTCGTTACCAGGCGGCAGCCGCGCGCCTCGGCGAGCGCCAGGTAGGCGGCGTCATAGGGCGTCACGTTGTGGCGCAGTTCCCAGACCCGCCCGGCCAGCTCATTCCAGGCCGCGTAGCCGATCGTGAGCTGGTTCAAGGTGCGCACGGCCGCGTCGGCGCGCTCGTCGCTGAGCTTGCCAGCCAGCCACCTGCCCCTGATCGCCGACGTGACCTCCACCCGCAGGTGCTCCGGGGCCGTCCAGTGCGGGTCAATCGCCAGCTCAGCCTGGGCGGCATCCCCGGCCGGGCCGTCGTCGGTCAAGGCGTCCACCATGAGCGCCGCGTCAACGACGATCACGCGTCACCGGTGTTCCGCTGATCCCGTTCGGCGCGGATCGCGTCAAGTTCCCCGGCCGTCTCGCCGGCGGCGGCCACGTAGCCGCCGCCGGTCTCGCGGACCTGCTTCAGCAGCATCACGTTCCGCGCCCGGCGGGCATCCTCTTCCAGCAGCGCGAGCAGGTACGCCTGCATCGACTGCCCCCGCGACCGGGCCACCTGCGCGAGCGTGTCCCGCATCCTCTTCCAGCAGCGCGAGCAGGTACGCCTGCATCGACTGCCCCCGCGACCGGGCCACCTGCGCGAGCGTGTCCCGGACCTGCTCGGGGACGTCCCGGACCTGGATGCTCACCACGCTGTCATTATACATGCATGCATTATGATGGCGGCCGGAATTGGACCTTCCCTCAGGCCACCCGCGGGCCGGCTTCAGATCGGATTCACGCTCTAGAACCGGGCCTGACGGCGGACCCGGTGGTTGCTGACGTTGACCTGGTTGGCGCAGCGGACGCTGCAGAACCGGCGGGTGCCGTTGCGCGAGGTGTCGACGAACGCGGTGGCGCAGCCCTCCCGCTGGCAGCGGCCGAGCCGGCCGCCCCAGCCTTCGGCGATCAGGTAGGCGAGCCCGGCCGCGGTGAACGCCTTGACCCGGGCCGCGAGGTCGCCGGCCAGCGGCCGGTAGTGCAGGTGGTAGGGCAGCCCGTCGTGCGAGAGCAGCCGGGGACGGCAGTCCGACTCGACCAGGAGGTCGTTGACCAGCTCGGCCCGCTCCGCCCCGGCCCGGGGCTCGAACACGGACCGCAGCCGTGCGGTCCAGGCTCGCAGGTCCGCCAGTTCGGCTTCGCTCGGCACCGGCTCCTCCACGTCGAACCCGGCCAGCAGGGCCCCGACCGCCGCCGCGTCGGTCATCGGGTCGTTCACCAGGGCGGCGGCGATGTGCGCGCCGGACGACGTGTAAGTGTTGAACTGCACAAGGGCATTACATCATGCTGGTCCGGTGGATGAACGGGCGACCGGGACGAAGGTGCGGCCGGGCGGTATCGGGGCCGGCCTGATCGCCGTGTGCCTGTGGGGGCTCGCCCCGGTCGCCACCCGCTCGCTGGTGTCCGAGCTGGCCCCGCTGCCGCTGCTGACCCTGCGCCAGCTGCTCGCGGCCGGCGTGCTGCTGCCGTGGGCCGTTCCGGCTCTGCGCCGGATCGACGCGCGCGACCTGCCGCGGTTGATCGCCGCTGGCCTGCTCGGCATGGTCGGGTACAACCTGCCGGTGACGGTCGGGCTGCAGTGGCTCCCGGCGTCCTCGGCCGGCCTGCTGCTGGCCACCGAACCCGTCTGGGTCCTGGTCATCGGCCTGGTTTTTCTCGCCGAACGGGCGGGCCTTCGTATCGTGCTCGGCACCGGAGTCGCCCTGGCCGGGATCGCGGTGATCGCCGGGCCGTCCGCGATGTCGCCGGGCAGCGGGACCCGGGTGGCGGCCGGGGCGGCGCTCGTCCTGCTGGCCACGCTGGCGTTCGGCGGGTACACAGTCGTGCTGCGCCCGCTCAGCGAGAAGTACGGCCCGGTGTCCGCCACGGCCGCCTCGAGCGTGGCCGGGGCAATGCCGTACCTGGCGATGGTGGGTACCATCTGGCCGCCGCGGCTGTCCCGGCCCGCCTGGGGCGAGATGCTGTTCCTCGCCCTCGGCAGCACGGTCGCCGGGATGCTGCTGTGGAATCGCGCGATCGTCCGCGGCGGCAGCACCAGGATCAGCCGGCTGCTGTACCTGGAGCCGGTGGTCAGCGTGCTGGGCGCGATGGTCTTCCTCGGCGAGCGGGCGACCGCGGCCGTCCTGGCCGGCGGGGTGCTCGTGATCGCCGGGGTGCTCGTCACCGGGGACTCAGCTACCGGGCGAGCTCCCCGGGCCCCATCATCACCCCGCGGCGGCCGAACCCCGTACCGGTTTTCGCCGGAGTGACCTCGGGGAGCCGGAGTGAGCGGGGAGGCAGTCCGCGAGGGACCAGCCTGGACCTTCGGTGACAATTATGCTCTAATCGGACAACTACGGTGAATTTTGTGTAATATTGGCGCAACCAGTCCGTGTCTCTGAGGTATCTCATCGGAGAAGGGTTAGTTATGGCGCTATCTGAGCGGCAGGACTGGAGCCGGCGGCGGCGGGTACCAATCCGGCGCCGACCGCTCACCTGGGTGGCCCATTACCAGTGGCAGCTGGTCGCGGTTGACGTGGCGTGCGGGCTGCTGGCCGGCCTGATCGCGCTGCTCGGCCGGTTCAACGGCGTGTCAGATCATTCGCTGTACGTCGCGGCGACCGCGGGCCTGCCGCTGGCCTGGATCGTCTGGGTCGCACTGGCCGGCGGCTATGATCAGCGCTTCATCGGCCTGGGCTCCGAGGAGTACCGGCGGGTCATCAACTCGGCGGTCAGCCTCACCGCCGCGATCGCGCTTGTGTCCTACGCCTTCAAGTTGGAGTTCGCCCGCGGTTATGTGCTGATCGCCATACCGGTCCTGTGCGCCATCGACACCGCCGCCCGCTACGGGATGCGCAAGCAGTTGCACCGGCGACGCGGGCGCGGCGGGTGCATGCACCGGGTGACCGCGGCGGGCCATTCCGGCGCGGTGGCGGACCTGATCGCGCAGCTGCGCCGGGACCACCATCACGGGCTCGAGGTGGTGGGCGCGTGCCTGGCCGACAGCCACGGCCGGACCGAGGTCGGGGGCGTCCCGGTGACCGGCGGCCTCGGAGACGTCGCCTGGGCAGCGGGCGAGACTTGTTCGGACACGGTGGCCGTGCTGGCCTGCCCCGAGATGGACGGGGTTGCGCTGCGCCGGCTGGCGTGGGAGCTGGAGAAGGAAGGGACCGACCTGTGCGTGGCCCCGGCGCTGATGGACGTGGCCGGGCCGCGGACCACGATCAGGCCGGTGGCCGGGCTGCCGCTGCTGCACGTGGACCACGCCGAGATCACCGGCGTGAAGTGGGCGGTCAAGAACGTCTTCGACAAGGCGGCCGCCACCGCGCTGCTGGGCGTCTTCGGCCCGCTGCTGATCTTCATCACCATCGCCATCGCGGTCACGGACGGCTGGCCGGTGCTGTTCAACCAGACCAGGATCGGCAAGGACGGGCAGCCGTTCACCGTGCTCAAGTTCCGCACCATGGTGACCGACGCGGAGCAGCGCCGGGAGGCCCTCCTCGCTCGGGACGAGGGCGACGGACTGATGTTCAAGATGCGCAAGGACCCGCGGGTGACGGCGACCGGGACGTGGCTGCGCCGCTGGTCGCTGGATGAGTTCCCGCAGCTGTTCAACGTGCTGCTGGGCGAGATGTCCCTGGTGGGACCGCGGCCGCCGCTGCCAGCGGAGGCCGCCAAGTTCGGCGGCGACGTCCGCCGGCGGCTGATCGTCCAGCCGGGCATGACCGGGCTGTGGCAGATCAACGGGCGGTCGGACCTGAGCCGGGAGGACGCGGAGCGGCTCGACCTGCGCTACGTGGAGAGCTGGTCGTTCGCGCTGGACCTGCAGATCCTGTGGAAGACATGCGCCGCGGTGGTCAAGGGACGCGGCGCTTACTGAGCGAATCGAGAGGTGTCACGGCAAGCAGACAACCCGGGAGCAGCACTCCGGTTCTGGGAGCAGCGCGCCATATGCCGACATGGGGAGGTACGTCATGAATCGTCTTCGGCTGGGCCGCAGGGCCCGAGCTGGACTGGTATCAACGGCCGCCGTGCTGGCCGCGACGTGGGCCGCGGTCCCGGCGCAGGCGGCGACCGGGCCGGTGTCGTCGACCCCGGCGTCGGGGACGCCGCAGCTGGCCACGACCGGCACCACCGAGCAAGTGCGCCAGCTCGTGCAGTGCGGCGGGACCATGTACGCGGTCGGGACCTTCACCTCCATCCAGCGCTTCTCGACCGTGTTCGCGCGGAACAACGTGTTCAGCTTCGCCGCGACCTCGCCGTTCCAGGTGACGTCGTGGAACCCGAACGTGAACGGCACCGTCAACTCGATCGCGTTCAGCCCCGACTGCTCCGTGGCGTATCTGGGCGGCAAGTTCACCTCGGTGCACGGCACCGCGGCGACGAATATCGCGGCGGTGTCCACCAGCACGGGCGCGGTCATCACCTCGTTCGCGCACAGCGCGAGCGGGCAGGTGGAGACGCTACTCACCGTAGGCAGCCACCTGCTCACTGGCGGGTACTTCGGCTCGATCAACGGCAGCTCGGCGAACCCGTTCTTCACCAGCCTCAACACCACCACCGGAAGGGACGACGGCTTCCTGCACCTGTCGATCTCGGGTAACTATCAGTTCCCCGGGGTGTCGTCCAACCCGACGCGGGTGTACAACCAGCAGCTGAGCCACGGCGGGACCCTCGACCTGGTGGAAGGGGACTTCACCTCGGTCGGCGGGCAGCCGCGGCAGCAGATCTTCATGCTCAACGTGTCGGGTACCACGGCGACCGTGACGGGTTGGACCTCGGCTGAGTTCAGTCAGCCGTGCGCGACCGTCGAGCCGTTCTACGTGCGGGCGGCGTCCTGGTCGCCGGACGACTCCAAGGTCTACGTCGCCACGACGGGTTACCACCCGTTCAACGAGCCGACCGGTTCGTTTCCGCGGACCGGGCTGTGCGACGCGGCGGCGGCGTTCCCGGCCGCCCAGGCCAGCGTGTCCCACCTGTGGATCAACTACACCGGCTGCGACTCGCTCTACTCCACCGCCGCGGACACCTCCACCGCCTACATCGGCGGGCACGAGCGGTGGGCCAGCAACCCCAACGGCTGTGACTTCGCCGGCCCGGGGGCGATCAGCGCGCCCGGCATGGCGGGCCTGAGTCCCACGACCGGGGCGCTCACGTTCAATCCGACCCGCGACCGCGGGCTGGGCGCGGACGACATGGAGATCACCAGCGCGGGCCTGTGGATCGCCAGCGACAACCTCGATGGCTCCAACCGGTGCGCCGGAGTCAGCGGGCACGCCGGGATCTGCTTCCTCCCGTACAGTTAGGCGGCGCCTGTGGTGAGAGTGCTCTATGTCGGCGGTCTGGGCCGGAGCGGCAGCACGCTGGTCGAGCGGCTGGCCGGTCAGTTGCCCGGGGCCTGCGCGGTCGGTGAGCTCGTCCACCTGTGGGACAGGGGGATCACGGAGGGCGAGCGGTGCGGCTGCGGCGCGCCGTTCGGACGTTGCCCGTTCTGGGAACAGGTCGGCAAGACGGCCTTCGGCGGCTGGGATCACAGGGGTGAGGTCGACCCCGGCCGCATCGCCGCCCTCCGGGCCCGGGTGGACAGGAACCGGCACATCCCGGCGCTGGCCAGGCGTAAGGTCCAGGCCAGGCTGCGCCCGGCGCTGCAGGAGTACACCTCTTATTACGCCCGGCTGTACGCGGCGATCGCCGAGGCGAGCGGGTGCGAGCTGGTGATCGACTCGAGCAAGCATCCGTCGCTGGCGCACTGTCTGCGCTGGCAGGACGGCGTGGAGTTGCGAGTGCTGCACCTGGTGCGGGACAGCCGGGCGGTGGCCTACTCGTGGAGCCGGCAGGTGCGGCGGCCCGACACCGACCGGGAGAGCTACATGACGCGGTACTCGCCGGCCATGTCGGCGGCGCAGTGGAACGGGCAGAACGCGGCGTTCCACCTGCTGGCCCGGCTGGACTGCCCGGTTATGAGGCTGCGGTACGAGGACGTCGCCGGCGCGCCGGAGGCGACCGTGGACCGGATCGCGGGCTTCGCCGCACTACCGGAGCCGGCCGAGTGCTCGTTTCTCGGCACCGAGGACGGAGCGCGGTGGGCCGAGCTGGACCCGGTGCACAGCGTCTCGGGTAATCCCATGCGGTTCGCCGCCGGCAGGATCCCGATCACGCTCGACGAGCAGTGGCGCACGGACATGCCGCCCGCGCAGCGCCGGGCGGTCACCGCGCTGACGCTCCCGCTGCTGGCCGGATACGGATACCTGGGGGCCATGTCATGACCGGATGGCCATCGGTAGGCGTGGTGATACCCACGCGCGACCGGCCGGGACCGCTGCGGGGCGCGGTGGCCGCGGTGCTCGCGCAGGACTACCCGGGGCCGGTGCGCGTGGTGGTCGTCTACGACCAGGCCGAACCCGACCCGGGCCCGGCCGGCCCGGACGACCGGGTAACGGTGACCGTCAACGGCAGGACGCCGGGCCTGGCCGGGGCGCGGAACAGCGGGATCGCCGGGCTGGACACCGACCTGGTGGCGTTTTGCGACGACGACGACGAGTGGCTGCCGGGCAAGCTCCGCGCCCAGGTCCAGGCGCTCCGCGGCCGGCCGGAAGCGGAGTTCGCCAGCTGCGGGATCCTGGTCGACTGCGCCGGGACGACCCATCCCCGGCTGGCCGGGCGGGCCGAGGTGAGCCACGAGGATCTGCTCCGGTCCCGGATGGTCATGGTGCACTCGTCCACCTACCTGGCCCGGCGAGCGGCGCTGGCCGACGGGATCGGGCTGGTGGACGAGACCATCCCGGGCAGCCAGAACGAGGACTGGGACCTGGCGCTGCGGGCGGCGCGGCGGCACCCGATCGTGCACGTGGACCAGCCGCTGGTGCGCGTGGTGTGGCACGCGTCCTCGCACTATGCCCGCGAGTGGCAGGCGAAGGCCGACTCGCTGCTGTGGATGCTGGCCCATCACCCGGAACTGGCCGAGAACCGGTCCGGCGCGGCGCGGGTGTACGCCCAGCTCTCGTTCGCCTACGCCTGCCTGCGGCGGCGGGGGGAGGCCTGCCGGTGGGCGTGGCGGGCCGTGCGCCGGAACTGGCATGAGCGGCGGGTGCCGTTCGCGCTGGCGGTCGCGTCAGGGGTGGTGCCGGGTGAGGTCGTGCTGCGGCAGCTCAACGCGCACGGGCACGGGATCTGATCAGGTGAATCGCAGAATCCTCCTCGCCCTGGCCCTCGTGGTCGTGTCCGCCGTGGTAGCCGTCGTTGTGACCAGTCCGTTCTCATCGTCGCCACGTCCGTTTACCCCCGCGCCGCAGGTGACCACCAGCGTGAACCCGGCTCTCGCGCCGGTCCCGCCGACCCGCGGGGCGTACTTCGGCGCATGGGTGGGCCCGGACGTGTTCACGCAGGTCAACGAGATCAACGCGGTCAACTCGCTGCAGCAGCAGCTGGGCCGCAGGCTCAGCATCGTGCACACCTACGTGAAGTGGCAGGCGAGGTTCCCCACCGCCAGCGCGCTGACCTTCCTGGACCAGGGCAGCATGCTGCTGATCTCCTGGGCCGGCGCCGACACCCTCCAGATCGGCTCCGGCGCCGACGACGCGTGGATCCGGACCCGGGCGCTGCAGGTCAAGGCGCTGGGCAAGCCGGTATTCCTGGAGTGGCGGTGGGAGATGGACCGGCCGAACCTGCGTGCTCAGGTGCATTCCGGCGCCGACTACGTCCGGGCCTGGGACCGCATCCGGCGGATCTTCGCGGACGCCGGGGTGCGGAACGCGGCGTGGGTGTGGTGCCCGACCGCGGCGGGGTTCGCCGACGGGCGGGCGGCCGCCTACTACCCGGGCGACGACCAGGTGGACTGGGTCTGCGCGGATGCCTATCCGGACTACGGCAGCGAGGCGTCGTTCGCCTCGACGGCCGGCCCGTTCCTGGCCTGGGCGTCGCACCACGACAAGCCGGTGATGATCGGGGAGTTCGGGGTGCCAGTGAGCTTCGGGGACCGGCAGCGGGCGCGGTGGCTGCGGGCGGCGCAGCAGGTGGTGACCGGCGACCGGCAGATCAAGGCGGTGCTGTACTTCGACGCCAGCCCGGCCGGGCAGGGGCCCGCCGGGAGCTACTCGCTGGGCGGCGACGCGGCGGCGCTGGCGGTCTTCCGGTCGATGGCGCGGGATCCGTACTTCAACCCGACTCCCGACTTATCAGGAGGTGGCTCATGCCTGTGGTAGCAGGTCTGGAATTCGACGCGCTGACCGAGGAGCAAGTGGTGGCGCGAATTGTCACGGAGCTGGAGCACGGCGAGGGCGGCCGGGTGGTCACGCCGAACGTGGACATCTGCCGGCAGGCCAGCCGGGACCCCGAGGCGGGGGAACTCATCCGCGCCGCCTCGACCGTGGTCGCGGACGGGATGCCGCTGGTCTGGGCGTCCCGGCTGCAGGGCGACCCGCTGCCGGAACGGGTCACCGGGGCCTCGCTGATCTTCTCCCTCAGCGCGGCCGCCGCGGCCGACGGCTGGTCGGTCTACCTGCTCGGCGGGGACCCTGGGGTGCCCGAGCAGGCCGCCGCCGCGCTGGCGGACCGCTCGCCCGGGCTCCAGGTGGCGGGCACTGACGCGCCGGCGCCCGGCTTCGACCTGGCCGAAGTTCGGCGGCGGGTGGAGGCAGCCCACCCGGACATCGTGTTCGTCGGGCTCGGATTCCCCAAGCAGGAACAGGTCATCGCCGCGGTCGCCCCCCGGCTGCCCGGCGCCTGGTTCGTCGGCTGCGGGGCGGCGATCCCGTTCGCGGCCGGGGCGCTGCCGCGGGCGCCGGAGTGGATGCAGAGGACCGGGCTGGAATGGGCGTGGCGGCTGCTCAGCGAGCCGCGCCGGCTGTTCCGCCGGTACCTGGTCGAGGACCTGCCGTTCGCGGTGCGGCTGCTGGTCAGCGCCAGGACGGCGGGTGGCCGAGCCAGCCGGTGAGCTTCTCGTCCCAGGCGGCGAAGTAGTCGGCCAGGCTGGCCCGCAGGGCCTCGGGCATGGGCGAGCGCGGGCGGGCGTTGTGCCGCTCGAAGACGGGGTTGCCGTGGCGGTGCAGGCCGAGGAACGCCAGGACGTGATCGTAGGCCCGTTCGGGATCATCGAAGAACAGTCCGCTGTCCACCACGTGTATGCGGTCACGGCCGAACAGATCCTCCAGCCTTTCCAGTTGCTCGGCGTACCGGCCGCGGGCCCGGTAGGCGTGGTGCTGGTGGCTGTGGCTGTGGTAGCCGGGATCGCTGATGATCTTCTCGGCCTGGCCGGCCAGTCGATGGTCCTCCAGGTCCAGGGCGCGCTCGAACGGCTCGGTCTCGTAGCCGCGTGCGAGCTCATGGGCGTGGGCCGAGTAGGCGCGCTCGATGGGGTCCCGGACCAGGATGAGGAGCTTGACGCCGGGCAGGTCGCGGTGAATCCGCGCCGCGGCCAGCGGGTGGAACAGGTAGTACGGGCTGGACTCGAAGGCCAGCGGCGTCTCGCCGGTGGCGCGGCGGACCGCGGCGGCGCGGGCGCGGAGCGGGAAGTGGCCCTGGTACCAGGCTAGGCCGTGGTCGTAGCCGGTGTCGAAATAGTGCACCCCTTTATGCAGCACGGCCTTGAGGATGGCCGGGTGCTGGCTCAGCGTGCGGTACATCGAGGTGGTACCGCAGCGCTGCGCGCCGACGATCAGAAAGCCAGGCAGCATCCGGGCCTGGTGGGTCAGCCGGCCGGCGTTCACCGAGACGACGTGCGCGGTGCGGCGGGCGGCCGGCGGGACGGTCCTGGTCATAGGCTCCTCATCTCCTCTTCCATCGCGGGGATCAGCCAGGTGCCGGGGTGGCCGAGCCGGGCGCCCGCCTCGGCCTGCCGGTCGGCCAGGTAACGGGCCGACAGCTCGGCCAGGTACAGGACGGCGACCAGTTGCGCCTCGGCGGCCGGGACGCCGACGGGGGCCAGGGTCGTGGCCGCGTTTTCCACGCACTCGGCCGCGGCGTCCCGGGGTGGCCGGCGGTGGCGGACCACGGCGGTCTGCAGGCCGTAGTGCAGGGGGTCGAAGCCAACCGGAACGGGCCGGGTGAACCGCTCCCAGTCCCAGAGCAGGAGCCCGGCTGAGGTCGACGCCATGTTCCATCGGGTCCAGTCCCCGTGCCAGGCCCCGAAGCCGAGCTCGGGATCGGCCCCGGCCAGCTTGCCGAGCGCGACGGCGAGGGCGTCGCGGTCCGGCCCGGGCGGGGCCGCCTCCAGGCGGGCCTTGATCCGGGTCAGATATTCACTGGTGGCGAGGCGGCCGCGGCCGCGGCCGCCGACGGCGGTGAGTTCGGTCATGGCCGCGGCGAGCTGGCCGGGGCGCAGCGGCTTGCGGCGGCGCCAGACCGGCAGCGCGGTCATGATCAGCACGTCGCGGCCGCGCCACTGCCCGTGGTGCAGCACCCGCGGAATGGTCAGGTGACGGAGGTCCTGCGTGGCCAGGGCGTCGAGCGCGGCGCGTTCGGCCCGGATCAGGTCGCGGGTCAGCGGATTGACGCTGATCTTGGCGAAGCCGACCGGCTCGCCGCGCGGGGTCAGCAGCTGGAGGACCGGCTTGCGGTTGGCCCTGGCCGCGCCCAGGTGCGTGCTGATCAGCACGTCCCGGCCGAGGACGAGGCGGAGGTAGGTCTCGATGGTGTCGGCGCCGGGTTCCGCGCTTACCCGGAGCCGACCGCCGAGACCGACCTTGGCCGCGCCGGCGCCGAGGGCCAGCGCGAGCCCCCGGGTGCCGGCCCAGGAGGTGAGGGAGCCCGGCTCGCCGTAACGCCGGAGCGCGGCCGCGCTGGCCCGGCGGGCCGACGGCACCAGCACCCGGGGCCGGGCCGCGGAGGGCAGCACGATGAAGTCCCGCTCGCCGGGCCGGGCCCGCCCGCCCAGCCGGCCACGGGCCGGCGACGTGGCGGCCGGCGGCGGCCAGAGCACCGCGGAGACGTCGCCGAGGGCGGCCCGCGCGTCGCCGACGGCGGTCACCGCGGTGCCGGGGAGCGCTGGCCGGACATCGCCGGCTCGCCGATCATGGGTCTAGCTACCACTGTGCGGGCCGGGCCGGCTACCAGCCGGATAGTCGCGATGAACACGGCCAGGATCAGCCCGCCGTAGATCAGCCCGCTGATCGCGTCGGTGAACCAGTGCAACGTCAGGTAGACGCGGCTGTAGGCCTCGGTGAACCCCAGCGCGGTGACCACCCCCGCCAGCCACACCGCGGTGCTGCGGCGCCCGCTGACCTCGCGCCAGATCAGGTACGCGATCAGCCCGTAGAACACGATGACGCGGTCGCAGCCGCCGGACGGGTAGGTGCCCAGCGGGCTGTCCGGCGGGCCCAGCCGGTGGAAGGTGTGCCGCAGCGCCAGCGTCAGGTAATGATCGATGAATATAGCCGCGCCGAGGACGACGGGGGGCAGCCACTTCTGCCGACGGTAGAACGCGGCTAGACAGGCGGCCGCGCCGGCCGCGACGCCCCAGGTGGTCCACGTGTTACCCATCTTGGTGAGGCGTTCCATGACCGCCTTCATGAGGTGCACCCGGTGATGGATCATCCAGGTGTAGATGGGCTTGTCGATAGACGGCCCTCCGTGCGTCACCAGCACGCCGAGCAGGCACATCACCGCGTAGACGGCGACCGCGCCGACGGTCAGGATGAGCAGCATGCCGATGATCGAGGACCGCGCGGCGCGACGGGAGGCCAGCGTTGTGCCGTGCCCGTTCATCGGGGCGGTGACGGGAGATCGGTCGCGAGCCCATCGTTTAACGGAAATCGCCGTCAGCACCGCAATCGCGACGAGACCCGCTGGCCATAGAAGTACAACTAGTGCCTTGAACATGAGACCGCTCCCAGATGGTGGCAATTCATCAGGTCGGATTGCCTCGAGTCGTTTGGCCCGGTTGGCTCGTTGTGCCGTGCGGCGCGCGAGGAGCTTTGTGAGCTGCGCGGCGCCGGGTATGGAGGTGAGGTTGAGTTCGGCCCGGAAGCACCGCATGCCGACCGCCATCGCCACGCAGCCGTAGGCGATCGCGGCCAGCGAAGGGACGGCCGCGTGGTCGGCCAGCGTACGCGTTATCCAGGGCAGCAGGCCAAAGGAGAAGACGGACAAGGTGGCGGCGATGAGGGTGCCGCGGCCGAACGGGTGCAGTCTTCGGGTCGCGGCGATCTGGGCCAGCGGCAGCAGGTTGGTCAAGATGATCGCTGCCGACCAGCCGATGGCCGCGCCGGTGATGCCGTACCGGGGGATCAGCGCGACGTCCACCCCGACGTTGACCGCCACCGCGAGCAGTCCGTTGGCCAGGCTCCAGCTCGACCGGCCGGCGGTGACCAGGACCATGTCGACCTGCCCGCACCCGGTGGCCAGCAGCATGGTCAGGCCCAGGATCACCATCACGGTCGCCCCGGCGGAGTAGGAGCGGCCGAAGATCTCGATGACCTGGGGGCCGAAGGCGACGGCGAGCAGGTACAGCGGCCAGGTGAGCAGGATCAGCCAGGCGGTGGTGGCCTGGTACACCTTGTTGGCCGCGCGGTGGTCCCCGGCGGCGAACAGTTCGGTGAACCGGGGCTGGGCGGCCATCGCGATGGCCTGGTTGCCGAACTGGCCAGCCACCAGGAACCGGGTAGCAGCAGCGTAGACGGCGGCCAGCGCGGGGCCGCGCATGACGGCGACCAGCACGATGTCGATGCGCTGGATGGTGATCTGCGCCAGTGCGGCCAGGCCCCGCGGCGCGGTAAACCGCCAGAACCCCAGCGGGTCGGCGTGGTGGGGCGCCGGATCGGCGGCTGGGCTTGGGCTTTGGCCTGGGCTTGGGTGCCGCTGGCGGCGGATCCGGCCGAGCCAAAGCCAGAGGATGACCGCGGCGGGCAGGTAGGGCAGCGCCCACAGGGGCGCGAGAAGGGCGGCGCTCCCGGCCGCCGCGGCGACGCCGATCCCGGCCAGTTGCAGAATGGGGCGGCCGATCCGGTCCACTGCGACCGTCGGGCCCATGGCGCGGTAGCCGCGGGTGGCGCCGGCCAGGGTGTCGAGCAGAGCGGCGAACGGCAGCGCAGCGGCGAGGAGCCTGAGCGCGGTGGCCACGTCGGCGGGCCGCGCCCCGGCCTGGCCCAGGCCGCCGGCCAGCAGCCGGGCGGCCGGGGCGGCCAGTAGCGCGAGCGCTACCGCGGCGGCCACCGAGACCAGCGCCACAGGGCGGATGGCGGTGCGCAGCACCTCGGGGATCCGGTGCTGCTGGCCCCGTGAGCGCAGCCGCGCGATGAAGTACACGGTGCCGGTCGCGGTGCCCAGGCTGGCTATCGCCTCCATGATCAGGAACAGCGACATCGCGGTGAAGAACGCCCCGGCCGCGGCCTTGCTGAAGGTCCGGGTCACGATCACCGTCAGCGCCACCGTGCCCAGCCCGGCCACCGCGGCTCCGGCCAGGTTGAGCACCCCGCCCCGGGCCACGCCGGCCAGCCGGCTGTCCGCTCGTGAGCGTGGGTCTCGGCGTGGTGCCGACGCGGGCGTCATCGGCGGCTCACCGTTCGGGCCTGCCGCAGCCACTGGTCGTTGCGCCACAGCAGGGCCGCCGAGAACATGGTGAACTCCAGTGCTGCGGTTACCGACACATAGGCGAACATGTACAGGAACGACAGCAGGATCACCAGCACGCCCGCCGTCCCGTACGGGGTCACGTCGCGCCGGTAACGCCAGGCCAAATGGGCGAAAAAGCTGAGGAACAAGATCGTCCCCACCCAGCCGTCGCAGACCAGGAGCAGGTACAGCTGGCCGTTGCTGCCGACCGGCAACTGGCCGCAGGACGGGCAGTCCTCCGACGGGCCGACCGCGATCGAGCTCGCGCTGCCCTGCTGGTGCCGGGTATCCCCGTACCCGATGATCGGCGCGGCGTTGGCATCGTCCAGGGCGGTCAGGGACAGCGACCCGCGGAGGGAGTTGCTCTGCTGGTGCTGCAGCCGGGAGGTGATCAGCCCCTGCAGCGGTGTCGCCACCACCGCCACCCCGACCAGCGCCATCCCGGCACAGACCAGGGCTAGCATGGCCACCCGGCCCCGCGCGGCCAGCCTTATCGCAAGGTAGATCACGGTCACGCCCATGCCTACCCAGACGCCCCGGTTGAGCGAGTAGATCAGCGGGATCAAGGCGAGGGCCACCGTGACGACGGCGAGCTTGCGCTGCCGCCTGGTGCCGTAGGACCACCAGGCCACCAGCAGCCAGGGCAGCAGGATGCTCAGGCAGTTTCCCCAGGTGTTGGTGTACTCGAACGGCGCCTTGGGCCGCCCCTCGGTTATCCCGAGGACGTCGGTGACCTGGGAGAAGCCCGGGTAGAGGGCGGCCTGGACCAGGTTGTTCTGCTGCATGCCCTGCGGCAGCACGTAGGCCATCGGCGACTTGAACTGGAAGCCCGGCGCCACCACCCCGGCCAGGCCGCCGATGGTGGCGTAGATGCCGACCAGGCCGAGCAGCCAGGCCAGTCGGCGCCGCGGCAGCTCGCTCTCGGTCAGGTTCCCCGCGTAGAGCAGTATGACAGTGAGCGCCAGGTAGGTCAGGCCACGGATGACGAAGGCCAGCAGCCGGTTGGACAGCGGGCTGACCACGGTGCCGGGCGCGGTCAGGCCGAGGGTGGCGATCCCGGCCGCCACCACCACCAGGAACATCAGCCACAGGCCGAACGCCGGCGGCACCCTGACCCGGCGGCCCTGCCGGTGCCAGGCGTGCATTCGCAGCATCATCGGGACGGCCATGATGACGACGGAAAGATCGCCGAGCCCGAGCGCCCACCAGACCGGGTAGCCGGCCAGCAGGGCGGTCACCGGCCAGGCCGGGTGGGCCGCGAACCACCGCCTGCGGCGGCCGACCCGGCGCCCGCCGCGCGGCGCCGTCATCCCGGCCCACGGGCGCGGCCCGGCGGCGGTTCCGGCGGCGCCAGCGTGCGGGGCGGTCAGCGTCATGCGCGTCAGCCCCCGGCCCTGGCCGCCTCACTGTCCGCCGCGCCGTCCCCGTTCAGCGCGCCGTCAACGGTCACAGGCCTGGCGCCGTCGCCGCTCGCGTAGGGAATCTCCCGGCGTTCCCGCGGGGCGGCGCAGCCCTCGAGGGAGGCCTGATAGCCAGCCATCTGCCGCGACGTGCCCGACCCCCTCGGGGGCGGCAGGAGCGCCACGCCGAGCACGGCCGCGCCCATCTTGCCCAGGTGCTGAACCCCGTCGTGCAGCTGATCGCTGCGCGTTCGGGAGACCTCGGCCACCAGCACGGCCGCGTCGGCGACGTGGGCCAGCGTGTTGATGTCGGGCCGGGAAGTGACAGCAGGTCCTTCGACCACGACCCACCGGGATTCGGCGCGCAGCTCGTCCAGCAGCCGTTCGAAAGCGTCCTGGCGGATATCCTCGGCGGTCAGGCCGGCGTCCGAGCCCGGCGGGATCACCTGTAGCCGCGGTGCCACCGTCAGCCGCCGTCCGGCATCGGTGGCCCGCTCGCTGCCGGACAGCACGTCGGTGAGGCCGGGCGCGGACAGCAGGCCGACCATATCGGGGATCACCGAACCCTCCAGGTCGGCGCAGACCAGCGTGACATCGGGCTGGTTACGGGACAGCGCGACGGCGAGGTTGGCCGCCACCAGGCTGGCGCCGTGACCACGGGTGGTGCCGGACACGAGGATCACATGGCGGCCAGCTCCCATCGCACCTGTGAGCATGTGCGCCAGCTCGGAGAACTCCCGGCCGAGCGGGGAACGGGCGACGGTGATGGTGAGCTCGGGCGCGGGCCCTTTCGCGGGCAAGCTCATCAGCACCGGCACATCGGCCTCGGCGACATCCTGCGGCCTGCGGATCCAGCGCCGCCTGCGGTCCGAGATGAAGGCGAGGACGAAGCCGGCCAGCAGGCCGGCCAGCAGCCCGCTGGCCAGGACGAGCGCCGGTTTCGGGCTCGACGCCCCCCGCGGCGGGATGGCATTGCTGATGATCGATCCGCCGGACGGGTTGGCCAGGGCAACGGTAAGCTGCGCGACCTGCCTGTTCAGCGAGCTCAGCTGGCTGTGATCGGAAGTCAGCTGCACCTCGGCGGCCGCCCGTCGCGACGAGTTGGCCGGCAGGCTGGAGGCCTCGATGGTCAGCTTGGCCGAGGCCGACTCGAGGTCGGCGATCCTGGACTTCAGGGCGGAGATCTGGCTGTTCACCGACGCCGTGGTGGTCGTGCGGCTGTAGCTCAGGTATGCCTGTGCGAATGACTGCGCGCAGCTCGCGGCCTTGGCGGCCGTAGAGGCCTGGCAGCTAATGACCAGCACCTGGGAGTTCGCCGGGACCGCCACGCTCACCCGGTCGAGAAGCTGCGGGATGGTATCCGTAGCGTGCATCATCTTGGCCGCGGCCAGCGCGGCCGCTGACGACCGCACCATCTGTGCCTGGGTGTCGAGGTTGACGGCACCGGTGGTGCGCCCGTTGGCCACCTGGTTGGTGGTCCCGCTGGTCGCGGTCACGTACACCGAGGCGGTGGCGGTGTAAACCTTATGGGCGGCATGGAGGTAACCCGCGCCCGCCAGCAGCCCGGTGATGGCGCACGCGAGGATCACCCGCCAGCGACGACGCAGCACTCCCGCGTAATCGGTTAGTTGCAAGTCTTCAGGCTCAGACGTATAGCTCATCGATCGCGTCCACCTCCCCGCCGAGGCGTCCGGGCCTGGGCCCGGAACGCTCAGCGTGCCCCTTATATGGACAACGTTTGCTAAACAGATCCTTATAATTTAGTTTCCGAACATTATAGTCAGGTTCGACCATATTCCATCACCCAGGGGGCGATTTTGTCCGAATTTGACGTAACGTAAGGGAGCGGCGTGGTCACGCTGCGCTGATCTCGCGATGCGGTGCTGGCAGGTCGGTGCATCCGCTGGCTCTTGCCGGCTGGCAGGATGTTTGATTCGGGGAGATTTGAGTAACTGTCACCAATGCGGATTCCCTGCGTCTTCCGGTCGGACGGACCACAAATCGCTACCTCGGCGCCGAGTGGCCGGGCTCGGCCGGGACCTGGCTGACAGGGAGAAGAAGTGCGGAAATACCTCATCACGGTAGCCACGGCCGCGGGACTGCTGGCTCTCGGCATGCCGGCTGCCCTGGCGGGCACTGGCGGGGAGCAGCCGCCGTCCGGCGTAGTCTCGTCCACGCCGGTCAGCAACACGCCTCACCTGAAGGCCGCCGACGACAATCCGACCCAGGAGATCCGCCAGCTGGTGCAGTGCGGCAACACCATGTACGCAGTGGGCACCTTCACCACCATCGTGAAGGGCAGCACCACCTACACCAGGAACAACGTCTTCAGTTTCAGCGCGACCGCGCCGTACACCGTGACGAGCTGGGCGCCCAACGTCCTGGGCACCTACGGCACCATTTCCAGCAGTAGCAACACGGTCAACACGATCGGGTTCGTCAACGGCAACTGCGCCGACGCCTACATCGGCGGCAAGTTCACCTCGGTCAACGGCACCGCGGTGCAGAACATCGCCGAGATCGACACCACCACCGGCAACGTGGTCAGCACATTCGCCAGCAAGGCCGCGGGCGCGGTGCAGACCATCGTCGGCGTGGGCAATCACCTGCTGGCCGGCGGCAACTTCACCGGCATCAACGGCGACACCACCGACCCGTACATGGCCAGCCTGAATCCGGTCACCGGCAGGAGCGACAACTTCCTGCACCTGAACATCTCCGGCAACTACCAGTATCCGGGGGTGGTGAGCAACGCCACCCGCGTGTACAACCAGCAGCTCAGCCACGGCGGCACGCTGGACCTGGTGGAGGGCGACTTCACCTCGGTCGGCGGCCAGCAGCGGGAGCAGATCTTCATGCTGAACGTGGGCGGCTCCTCGGCCACGGTCACCGGCTGGACCTCACCGGAGTTCGACGGCAGCAACTCCTCCTACCCGTATCAGTGCGCCACGGTGGAGCCGTTCTACATCCAGGCCGCGTCCTGGTCGCCGGACGACCAGACGGTCTATATCGGCACCACCGGCTACCACCCGTTCGTGCAGAACCCCGGAAACGGTCCGTGGACCGGCCTGTGCGACGCGGCCGCCGCGTTCCCGGCCACCCAGACCTCCGTGCTGCACACGTGGGTGAACTACACCGGCTGCGACTCGCTCTACTCCACCGCGGCCGATGCCAATGGTGCCTACTTCGGCGGGCACGAGCGGTTCTCCATGAACACCAACGGTTGCGACGGACTCGGCCCGGGCGGCTATAACGCCCCCGGCATGGAGGGCTTGGACCCGGCCAACGGCAACCTGTACGTCACGCCGGACAACTCGGCTGGCTACTACAGTCGCGACCGCGGCCTAGGCGCTGACGACATGCTGGCCACCGGCGCGGGCCTGTGGATCGCCAGCGACAACCTGGACGCCAGCCAGATGTGCGGCGGAGTCCAGAACCTGTCCGGGATCTGCTTCCTGCCCTACCGGTAGGCCGTCCATGCCACGAGGCCGTGCCTCTCCCCGGGGCGGCACGGCCTCGCAGTGGGCCTAGGGGTCGGGGGCCAGCGTGCCGTCGGGGGCGATGTGGCCGAAGATCTGGTCGAGCATGGTCAGCACGTGCGGATCCTCGACGGTGTAGTAGGTGTGGCGGCCCTCGCGCCGGGCCGAAACGATCCCGGCCAGCCGCAGCTTGGCCAGGTGCTGGCTGGTGGTGGGGATGCTGAGGCCGACCCGCCGGGCCAGCGTGCCGACGTCGGAGGTCTCGTGCGCCATCAGCCAGGCCAGGTGCAGCCGGGGCGCGCTGCCGAGGAGCGCGAACGTGGCCGCGGCCGACTGGAGCTGGGGCTGGGTAGGTTCGGTGCCGAGCCGTGAGTCCGGCAGCCCTGGCGGCGTGGACTCGTTCAGCATTGTCTCAGTCTGCTTTGCTCAGGCCGGTTACGCCATGGGGGAGCTGTCTCACAAAGATATTGTCAGTTGCGCAATCAACAAAATGACCGGTAAAATGGCGGCGTCTGAAGGGGAGTAGTCCGGCAACCTGTCGTCGACATACTGAGAGCCTCGTGGCTCTCCGGTGGCAGGGCCCGACCCAGGGTGGGCGAGACCTTCGGCCAGCTGAGTCGCCTGGCCGGGGTGCCCCTGGTCTCCGGTCGGGTGGCGCGTCCGTCCCCGGAGGGTCGTCATGTCCCCGAAGCTGGCCCGGCCGATCGGCCGGCCGATCGGGCTATGCGTCGCGCTCACCGCCCCCGCGCTGATCTTGCGCCTGTCTGGCGTGCACCCGGCCGCCGCACTCAGCCTCGCGGCGTTCGGCACGGCCGTGGTGGCCGCGTCCTTCCTGCTCGCCTGGGCCGCCGAAGCGGCCCGGCTGGACATCGCCGGCCCGCTGGCCATCGCCATCCTGGCCGTCATCGCGGTGCTGCCCGAGTACGCGGTGGACCTGTACTTCTCCTACACCGCCGGGCACAATCCGGGCTACGTGCAGTACGCCGCGGCCAACATGACCGGATCCAACCGGCTGCTGCTCGGCCTGGGCTGGCCGGTGGTGGTGATCATCTCGCTGTGGGTGGCGTCCCGGCGGTCCGGCCGCGGCGTCCGGGAACTGGTGCTGCAGTCCGGGTACCGGACCGAGCTGGGGTTCCTGTTCGCCGCCTCCATCGCGGCGTTCCTGATCCCGCTGTCCGGGCAGATCAGCCTGGTCCTCGGCTTCGCCCTGCTCGGCTTCTTCGTCTTCTACCTGTGGAAGGCCTCCCGGGCCGAGGCATCCGAGCCGGATCTGGTCGGGCCCGCCGCCCGGATCGGCGACCTGCCGCGCCGTCCCCGGCGCCTGCTGGTGACCGGCCTGTTCGTGTTCGCCGCGGCCGTGATCGTGGCCTCGGCCGAACCCTTCGCCGAGTCCCTCATCAGCACCGGCACCGAGCTCGGCATCGACCGGTTCCTGCTGGTCCAGTGGGTGGCCCCGCTGGCATCGGAGGCGCCGGAGTTCATCGTGGCCATCTTGTTCGCGGTGCACGGCAGGGGCTCCGACGCGATCGGCACCCTGATCTCCAGCAAGGTCAGCCAGTGGACGCTGCTAGTCGGCAGCCTGCCGCTGGCCTACCTGGCCGGCGGCGGCGGGACCGCGCTGGTGCTGGACGGCCGCCAGGTCGAGGAATTCCTGCTGACCGCGGGCCAGACGCTGCTCGGGGTGGCCGCGCTGCTGACCCTGCGCTTCCCGCGCTGGCTGGCCTTCACCCTGCTCGGGCTGTTCGCCGTGCAGTACGCGCTGCCCGGCCAGGGCGCCCGCTACCTGCTGTGCGCCATCTACGGCGGCATCGCCCTGGTCGCGCTGATCCGCAACCGCCGGTATATCCTGCCCGCCCTCACGGCCCCGTTCCGCGCCCCGCCCAGGCCGTCGCCGGAACCGGAGCCGGAGCCGGCCACGGCTATCACCCTCGGCCCCCGGATCGAGCAGATCGAGCGGATCGACCAGGACGACGAGGACGGCCGGCTCAGCGACCGGCCGGCGGGCGCCAGCGCCGCAGCCGCAGGCTATTCCCCACCACGAACACGGAGCTGAACGCCATCGCGGCCGCGGCGATCAGCGGGTTGAGGAAACCGAGCGCCGCCAGCTGGATGGCGGCCGCGTTGTAGCCGAACGCCCAGAACAGGTTGCCCTTGATCGTGGCCAGCGTGCGCGGCGACAGAAGGATCGCGTCAGCACGGCGAGCAGGTCGCCGCGGACCAGGGTCAGGTCGGACGCCTCGATCGCGGCGTCGGTGCCGGTGCCCATGGCCAGCCCCAGGTCCA
>WNFY01002411.1_pt1 | contig 33268 bp, 33 predicted proteins | sample 5400091 | NCBI WGS metagenome assembly WNFY01 (sample SAMN13153364, study PRJNA577476) | soil metagenome | isolation source: 60 cm soil or saprolite under grassland replicate 1 | place: USA:California | collected 2016-06-15 | reverse complement strand
CCCGCGTCGCCAGGGTGGCGCGCCGCACCGCCACGAGGGTGGCGGGGACGAGCCCGCCCCCGGCGGCGGCGCCGGGACGAACTGCCCGTACCCGTGCGGCGATGGGCGCGGCGGGCCCGGCGTGAGCGAGAGGCGCGATCGCGAGCGTGAGCGCGGCGAACGTGGAGCGACCGATGATCATGGCAGCAGTCCTTCGATGGGCTGGTGGAGCGCGAGCGCGAGGCGCGCGCGGGCGAGGCGGGCTTCCAGCCTGCTCGCGAGGAGGAGCGCGCGGGCGCCGGCGAGGCCGGCCTCTGCGTCCAGGACGTCGGTGAGAGGCAACAGGCCTTGGCGGTGCCGGGCGGCGCGCAGCGTCCGGGCGGACTCGGACGCGGAGACCGCCTCCTCCCCGGCGCGGATCCGGGCGCCGGCGGTCTCGACCGCGAGCCGCGCCTCCGGCACCTCGCGTGCAGCCTCGCGCTCGCGCCACGCAAGCGCATCGGCCGCGGCGCGGGCGCGAGCCGCCGCCGCCCGGGTCGAGTCCGCGTCCGCGAGGGAGAGGTCCCAGCGGGCGAGCACTCCGAGCGTCGTCCAGGACGCCCCGTGCGCCAGATCGGAGGTCCGCATCGTCTCGGCGCTCGCCTGGAGGAACACCGCCGGCAGGAGCGCGCCGCGCGCCACCGTCACCCCGGCGGCGTTGGCGTCCCGGCGCAGCCGCGCTGCGACGAGATCCGGCCGTGTGGAGGCGCCGTCGCCGCCGCCGGCGGGCGCCGGGAGCGCGGCGATAGGGGTCGCGAGGTCGGCACCGGCGGCCTCGTCCCCGGAGAGGAGCGCCAGCGCCGAGCGCGCGGACGACCTGCGCTGGAGCGCACCGGCCCGCTCCGCCTCGGCCTGCGCGCGAAAGGCCGAGGCGCGCGCCACGTCCGCGTCCAGCGTCAGGCCCTGGGCGTTCCGCGCGCGGATGAAGCGCTCGGTCTCGGCGGCGTGGGCGAGCAGGTCCTCGGCGTACCGGACCCCCTCCTCCGCCGCCTGCGCCCCGAAGTACGCCTCGACCACGCCCGCGGCGACCTCCATGCGGCGCCGGACGTGATCGGCGCCCTCCGCGTCGGCCGCGGCGCCCGCCGCGCGCTGCCCTGCGAGGAGGCGGCCGCCCATGAAGATGGGGACCGAGAAGGTCACCCCGCCTCCGAATGCGCCCAGGGAGGCGGGGCCGTTCAGGCGGGCGGGATCGAAGTCCGCCGCGCCGATCCGCCCCTGATCGAGCTTCAGCCCGAACGCCATCATGGGCTCGTCGGTGCGCACGCCTCGCGCGGCGAGCGAGAGCGCCGGGAGGCGGGCGTCGCGGGCACGCGCGGCCTCGGCGCGGGCGGCCTCGACCTGCGAGGCCGACGCGCGCAGGGCGAGATTCCGGGTCCAGGCCGAGCGGATGGCGTCCTCGATCGTGAGGGGAGCGCCGGCGGCGATTGCGGGAGCGAGGGCCAGCGCGAGCAGTGAAGCGCGAGTGAGGCGGATGCGTGTCGTCGTGGGACCGGTCACGGGCGATGTGAGCCGCGTGGCGCGGGATCGATGCAAAGTCGTCGAGATACGCTGGCGGCGAGGACGCGACTCGCAGCATGACCGCGAACCGCGCGGCGGGCCGGCGGCTCCAACGCCGAGCGCGCGGGCCGTACGGCTCCTCCGCCGGGCGGCACCTGGGCGCTGGAGAGACGCTGCAGGGAGGGACGCCGGCAGGTGAAGCAAGTCGCAGGCGCCGGTCTATCGCGTCAAGCGCCGTTCACTTCTCCTCATCGAGGCGCTTCCCGCCATTCACGTTGCGTATGGGCCACGCGAGGACCACACCCGCCACGAGTCCGTACAGCGCTCCCGCCCAGGCACTTGCGATCAGAGGGCATGAGGAGCTGTCGCATCCGATCGCCCGTGCGAGGCCAACCCCACTCGCCACACCGATGGCTCCACCCAGCGCAGTGCGTAGGTGCGAGCGCGCGAGGCTCTGCCGAGCGCGGCCCATGGACTCCCCTCCCCCAACCGGTGGGAGCCGCCCACGACAAGAAGGATTCGCGCCAGACTGCGACCCGGAAGCACGCGCTCAGCGGTGCTCGGATCGTCCCAGGAGATCACGCCCGGCTCGTCGCCTCCGGCAGCTTCTCGGCGCGCCACGCCATCATCCCTCCGGCGAGCTGAACCGCGTCGAAGCCCCGCTCGCGCAGGAGCCGCACGGCCGGCACGCTCCGGTGCGCGGTGAGGCAGATCGCAACGACGGGACGGTCGCGCTCGAGGCTCAGCGAATCGAGCCTCGACGGCAGCGCGGTCACGGGCACGTTCAACGCGCCACGCACGTGCCCGCGCGCGAACTCGGCGGGCGTTCGCACGTCCACGATCTGCGGCTCCAGCTCGCGCTCCAGCAGCTCGGCCAGCGAGGACGGGGCGATCTCCGGCACACGTCCGAAGGGCAACCACCACGGGAGTCTCATGCGAACCATGAGAGCCAGCCCCTGGTCCTGGGGTTCGATTCGGGAGCGCCGGAGGCCGCCCATGCGTCGGGATCGTTCCGCACCGTCTCGGGACGGGCGAGGACTGGCATCCGCTCGCGCAGTCATCGCTGCACGTCCTCGCCGCTGGCGAAGAGGTGCTGTCCACCCGCATGTTGCATCCTTCGGCCTCGCCGCGGCTCGTATCGAACATCGCCCTCGGGCTCGCGCGTGAAGCGTCGGCCGGCCCGGACGGCGGAAACGTGACGAACCTAAGGAGCGAACGCGTGACCGACTTCGACGCACGAGCCAGGACCTGGGACGCGGACCCCGCGAGAATCGAGCGCGCGCAGCGCGTCGCGGAGCTGATCCTGCGCGAGGCGCGGCTTCGACCCGACGCGAGCGTCCTCGAGTACGGGTGCGGCACGGGCCTGCTGGGCCTCGCGCTACGTCCGCACGTCGGGGCGATCACGCTGGCCGACACGTCTCGGGAGATGCTCGCCGTCGCGCGGGAGAAGATCGCCGCCATGGGCGCGAAGAACGCGACGACCCTGGAGCTGGACCTCACCGCGGGGCCGGTGCCGGCCACCCGCTACGACCTCGTCTGCACCCTGCTCGCGCTGCACCACATCGCGGACGTGGGCGCCATCCTGGAACGATTTCACGAGCTCCTCTCGCCCGGCGCCACCGTCTGCATCGCCGACCTCGACGAGGAGGACGGATCCTTTCACGGCCCGGGCGCTGTCGCGCACGACGGCTTCGACCGAGCGGAGCTCGCGGCGAGGCTGCAGCGAGCCGGATTCGAGAACGTCCGCTTCACCACCTGTTGCGAGGTCGTGAAGGATGGACGGCGCTACCCTGCGTTCGCCGCGCTCGCCGACAGGCGCTAGCGGCAGCTCGATCCCAGCGCGAACATCGACCAGCGTGCTCGATTTTGACGAGACGCGTCGGGCTCTTCCGTGTCCGCCAGTGCGAACCCTCCACGCAGCCGCGACGCTCTACCAGCGGAGGGGCCCGCCGAAGAGCCCGCCCTGCTTCGCACCTCCGAGCGCTGCGCAACGCCCGAGGGCGGGAGATCCCGGTGCACGCGCAGCACCGCCCGCATGAGCGCGTCCGGCCCACCGGACGGCGCAGGAGCAGAGCGCATGGCCATGAAGCGCAGGGACTTCCTGAAGGCGCTGTCGGCGACCGGCGCGGCTGCAGCCGCGGCCCCGCTCTTCGTCCGCCACGCGGATGCGGCCGACAAGATCGACATCGGCGCCGTCCGCTCGGTGAAGGTGGACGTCCTCTCCGAGACGAGCTGGTTCGATAACGACAAGTTCAAGGCCAACATGACGGAGGGCGGCGGCGCCTCCACGAGCCAGTACTCCATCGCTTGGGACCCGGAGAACTCGGGCGGCTACTCGGCCCTCATCACCGTCACGACGCTGCAAGGCGAGGAGAAGAAAATCCTCCTCGACAGCGGCTGGAACAACGGGTGGATGGACTACGTCTTCGAGAAGAAGGGCGTCCAGCGCATGCTCCAGCGCGGCGAGATCGACTTCATGGTCCTCTCGCACTGGCACCTCGACCACCTGTGGGGCATCGAGTCGACGCTGAAGAACAACCCGAACATCAAGATCATCGCCCCGAAGACCCACTTCCCGGAGGACCTGGCGCTGCTCCGCGAGAAGGGCCGCTTCACGGCCAAGGACAAGGGTGGCCGCGAGATCGTCCTCGCGAAGAACGACGTCCCGCACCGCGGCGAGCTCGTGCTCACCGGGCCGGAGGGTCAGAACAACCAGGGCGTCTACAAGCTCATGCCCGGCGTCGCCCTGAAGATGTTCGACGTCCCCATCCTCCTGCGTGTCCGCGGCGAAAACGTCCTGTACTTCAACGTCCAGGACAAGGGCATCGTGACGGTCACCGGCTGCTGTCACCCCGGCATCCTCTCCCTGTTCTCGTTCGCGAAGCAGAACTTCGCGGGGTACCAGCCCTACGGCGCCTACGGAGGGCTGCACCTCAGCCTCTTCGAGAGCTGGGACCCCAAGTTCGACGACGTCATCGCGGGCGTGAAGGCGTTCAAGCTGCAGAAGGTGGCCGCGAACCACTGCACGGGGTGGCTCTGGGCCGAGAAGGCGGCGGCGAGCGGCGTGCCCATCGTGAAGGGGACGGACACGTACAAGACGTACAAGCGCCAGTCGCTGGTCGCGCGCGCGAGCAACGCGTACCTGACCAACGGCGATTCCGTGCTATTCGGATAGCGCATCCGCGCCGGCCCGAGTGCCGCCGCCGAGGCCTCCCATGTCGAGCGTCCCGAGCGAGACCATCACGTCGTCCGGCGAGGTGCGTCGCGCCCACGCGAGCGCGACGCTCCTCGGCGTGCTGAGCCTCGCTGTGGCGTTCGCGATCACCTGGGCGCTGTGGTGGGTGTTCCTCGATCCGAACGGCGTCCTGAAGCTCTACACGCCCATGTACGGGTTCTCCCTCGTGGCGGTGCTCGTGGCGGTGCTCATCGCGATGGGGGGAGAGCCGACAGACGCCACCGCGCCGTCGAGGCCTCCTTCTCTCGCGCGCGGCCTCTTCGCCACCTCGCTCGCCGTGGGGATCGCAGCGTTCACCGTCCACGGCTTCTTCTGGGGCTTCCTCGGCCGATTCGGCGTCACGTATTTCAGCCCGCGCGCCATCATCGCCGCCGGCGGCGTCGGCGCGGAGCTCTTCAACGCCCGCGAGAATGCCTCGACAGCCATCATCTACTTCGCCACGGCGTTCATCTGGATGGCGCTGGTGCTCTCGCTCGGCTTCGGATCATGGCCATGGCAAGCGTCATCGCGTGCAGTGCGTGCCTTCTCGCGGCTGTCGCTCGCGGCCCTCCTCGCCGTCGTCGCCTATGCCGTGCTCTTCCACCCCCATGTGACGCAGCTCTTCTACCCGGCGCAGACGATGGCGGGCGTGCCGCCCTGGTGGGCGGACTTCGCGCAGACGGGCAGCGCCTACTTCAACCTGGGCTGGGTCATGGCCGCCGTCGCGGTCCTCGTGGTCGCCGAGGTCCTCTGGGAGGGCTGGCCCTGGCGGCTCCTCGGAGAGGGAGGTCCGCTGCGCGGAGGCGTCGCGCTCGTCGGTTCGGTCATCGCCGGAGGCGTGCTGTTCGTGCTGAGCCTGCGCGCCATGAATGCGGCGTGGGGCGAAGCCTTCCAGGGTGGCCAGTACACCGATGCGCCGTATTTCCGCTACCTGCACGTGGCGGAGCTCGCAGGCTTCCTCATCCTCGCGACCTTCGCCATCGACACCTTCTTCGGTCGAGCGCACACGGCGATCGCGCGGTCCATCCGCACGCTCTTCGCGATCGCAGGCGCTGGCGTCCTCCACCTCTTCTACTACTCGCCCATCGCGACGCGGATGCTGGGCAAGGTGCAGGGGATGGCGCAACCCGAGGACACTCCGCTCGTGTGGACGCTCCTCTTCGTCGCGGTCGTGCTGGTCCAGCGCGACCTCTTCGGCGGTTGGCCGCTCCGGCGCGGGGAGGAGGCAGCGTGAACGCGGCCGAGCTCTTCCGCCTGCGCATCCAGTCGCTCCTCTCGCGCGGCCTGTCCGCGAGCGGGATCGCGACGAGCGTGGGCCTCGCCGCCGCGAGCGAGGTGTGGGGGGGCGACACGCCCCGCGAGCTTCCGGCCTGGTACGTCTGGCTGCGCGGGAGCGCCGGCGCGTGGCAGCTCGAGCTCGTCGCACCCGAGCGCCTCGAGGGCGTCGGCGCCCATGCGTTCGTCGGGAAGCTCGCGGTCCGCCATTACCCATCCCCCCTGGAGCGCGATTTCCGCTCCTTCTCCGCGGAGGAGCGCTCCTTGGCCGACGCCGCCTTCGACGCGACGGGCACGCCCCGCATCGAGCTCGCCTCGGCGATCCCGCCGAGCCTCTTCACGGTGGGGTCGATCGAGTGGGCGCTCGACCTCGACGGGGACGCCTCCCTCATCACGATGTCCAGCCTCGACCGCCTCCGCCAGCGCTCCGATCCCGGAAGCGACGGTGCGGCGCAGCCAGCGGTGCTGCGCGACGTTCCGGGCTGGGAGCTCACGGCGGCGATCTTCTCGGCGTTCGCCGGACTTCACGCCCAGGTGGAGCGACGCACAGCCACTCGGCTCGTCTTGACGCGCCAGCCTGGGTTCGAGCTCGTGGGGGTCGGTGAGCGCGTCGTTCCTCACGAGACGGCCGAAGCGTGCCTGGGCGAGGCGCTGCTGCTCTTCGCGCCGGCACGCGCTCGCGAATCGCGGGCTTCCCTGCTCGACGCGCTCAGGGACCCCGACGCCTCAGTGGTCTCCGACCTCTCCTTCGGTCCGTACCGTCACGAACGCGCTCTGCCCCTCGATCCCACCCTTCCGCTCACCGTGAGCGATGCCTGGTTCGGCGGTGAGGAGCACACGTCCGACGGCGTCGCGTGCGCGTGCTGACCTCCTCAGAGGAACCCGTGACCGTCCACATCCTCCTCGCCCTCGCCGCTGGAGCGCGGGCCGGCGGCGATGGCCAGCTGTTTCCGATGTCCTTCGTCGCGAACGTCTTCGTGGAACAAGGCGACTCAGGGGGCGTGGCCCGCCTCGCCGTCAATGACGACAAAGATGCCAGGCACATCCTGAGCGCCATCCGCTCGCGGAATGTACGCATCGCGCGCTGATCACCCGCGCGGACAGTTCCGTGAGGAGCTTCATCGCGCCGCGGCGCCGGGGGTGCAGCCGGGGATCGTGTGATCCCAGCCCATCGTCCCGCCGTCGGGCATCTGCCAGCCGCCGTCCATCATCCCGGAGCCGCTCGCGCCGCCCATCATTCCGCCCGATCGGTTCGCCATCTCCGCCATCTCGGCAGCCCGCATCTGCATGTGATCGGCGTACCCTTGCATCGCGTCGGCGTGTCGCGCAGCCTCGGCGGCGTTCGCCGTCATGTCGGCCATCGTGCAAGCCACGGAGAGGTGGTGCATGAGCTCCTGCGCCATCACTCCCGTCCCGCACTGCATGTCGGCGCCCATCGTCTGGCCCATCGCCGCCATGTGCCCGTCCATCCGAGGGGCCATCTCCTGCATGCGCGCGACCATGCCCTGCATCTGCGCCGCGTAGTCGTCGACGTCGGTCCTGCACGCGGCCGGCGTCGCCATCGTCGCGCTCGCCTGGCGATAGCTCGCGACGGCGGAGGACGCGGACACCGCGAGCTGGCTGTACGCAGCGGCGTCCGCCGCGGTGGCACCCGAGGTATTTCCCATCGAGCCGCACGCTGCGAGCATCAGCATGGCCACGGCGGCGAGAAGCGTCTTCATCATCTGGCTCTGCTCCGATCCTGTGCCGCGGCATGCGGCGCCATTCCATGGAGCAACGGGCGTGCCTGACGGGAGGCTTCATCGTTTCGCTGGGTTGGGATGGCCGCCTCCCGCTCGGTGTTCCGCCCGGTACGGAACGATGTACCGGGCGGTACAGGTCCGGCGCGCCGCCCGGCGTAACCACCTGGAACCACTACATGGTATGTGCATTGCTGTGCTGGGGCACGGTCAACATCCGGAGCACGCCTTGAGCTCGATCAAAGCCATCCTCGCCGCAACGCTCCTCGCGTCCGGTCCAGCAGTGGCCGACGACCCCGTCGACGCCGCGCACCGCTCCATGGACGCTGCGATGCGTGAACACGCGCCGATGCCGAGTCATGTGCCTGCCCTCCCCGATCGCACCGTCCCGGCGCGCCGGGTCCAGGACCAGCAGCACGCGACGCGGCGCGACGCGGATCGCGCAGCCCAGTCCCGTGCGACCGCGGACGCCCATCGGCGCGCCCGCGAGATGCGCTCGGACGCGGCGAACCGCGCCGCGATGGGCGCCATGATGAAGGGCACCGCGGGCGGCGTCGGGGGTGATGACATGCTGGCTCCCGCGGACATGATGAAATCGCGCGGGATGATGCCCGGTGGCGGGCAGACGCCTGGAATGCCTCCGACCGGAATGCCCGGCGGTGGCATGCAGCACTGAGTCGAGCTCGCTCGTGAATCTCGCGGCCGTCATCGCGCTCCAGCTCCTCGTCGCGACCCCGCAGCCATCGGCTGGCGAGCACCTGCTCGCGGGCGCTCGAGCGTTCCGCGACGGACGCTTCGATCTCGCTCTGGTGGAGTTCCGGGTCGCGCAGTCCCTCGGCGCCGAGGACGCGGCTCCTTACGCCGCTGCGACCCTCGTGAAGCTCGGGCGCTCCGAGGAAGCCGTCGAGGCCTTCGGGTCCTCGAATCCGGGGAGCGACGCGCTGCTCGACTACTACCGCGCCGTCGCCTGCTACGAGGCGCGGCTCTACGGGTGCGCGGATCGCCTGCTCGCCAGGCTCGGCGAGCGCGCCGGACCGCGCGTCACCGAGCAGGCGGCGCGCATGCGCGCTGCCATCGCGCTCGAGCTCACGAACGAGCCGCCGCAGGCGAGCGTCGACTGGTACCTGGCTCGCTGCTCCGACCGGCGCGCGGCAGGACGGCTCGGGCTCGCCGCTGCGTACTGCCGCGAGGCCGCGGACCTCGCAGCCCGTCGTCAGGACCGGTACCGCCTCGCGGAGGCGTCCTCGCTGCTCGCCACCCTCCCCGCTGGTCAGCGGTCTGGAGCCACTCGATGACGCCGCTCCTGCTGGCGCTGGCGTTGGCCGCAGCCGACCCGTGTGCGACCGTCGATACCCGCGCTCCCCTCGACCCCGAGAGCGCCGTCGCATACCGGCACGTCGGCGACGGGGAGCGCGCCGCTGGATCCCTGGAGACCGCCGCGGTCGCCTACGGCGAGGCGGTGGCGCGCGACCCGGAAGACGCCGCCTCCCGCGCCGCGCTCGGCGAGATCTGCCGCGAGCGCCGAGCGAGCGAGCCTTTCCAGCGCGGGCTCGTTCTCATGGAGGCGGGCGACCTCCGGAGCGCCGTCGCGGCCTTTCGCGAGGCTCGAGCTTCCGGTCCGGACCCGTCGGCGGCGCTGGTCGAGGGAGTGTGTGATTACGAGCTCGGCGACCGCGGGGAGGCGCGCGAGCGGCTCCGCGAAGCGCGGGAGGACCCCACTCACCGGGAGCTGGCCGATCTCTACCTCGGCCTCATCGCGCTCGACGACGGCGACGGCGTCGAGGCGGCGCGCCTGCTCGACGCCGCGGCCGCGAGCCCGGGCGTCGCCCCGATCGCGTCGGACCTGGCGCGCCTGGCGCGGCGCACGGGGAAGCTGGTGATGTCGGTCCTCGCCGAGTCGGGATGGGACTCCAACGCGCAGCTCGCGCCGAGCGGCACTCCGGTGGGCGCGTCGAGCGACGGCGCGCTCGGCGTCACCTTGACCGCCTTGTTTCGGCCGTCGGGCGAGAGCGGTCCATACTTACGAGCGGGGGGGACCTACCACCAGCAGCTCCGGTTCGGGGACCTCGACCAGGGCGCGCTCTCCGGCGCCATGGGCTGGCAGCTCGGCCGCGGGTCGCGCGCGGCGATCGCCGAGTACGCGTTCGACGAGCGCATCCTGGGGGGATCGTCCTTCCTGACGGCGCACCGGCTGCTCGCGGGCGGGTGGATCCCTGCCGGCAGACTCTCGCTCGGCGCCTCGTACTTCGCGCGATTCGAGTCGTACCACGGCAGCCTGTACCAGCCTTTCTCGGGCACCCTTCACCGCGTCGAGGCGACGGCGAGCGCTCCTGTGGGACGCGCGGGCCACTTCACGCTCGGTTATCGAGTCGCGCGCGACGTCACCGATCGCTCCGAGCTGTCCTTCCTCGAGCACGGTCCTCACGCCCAGCTGCGCCTCGACCTCGCACCTCGCGTGCATGCCACGCTGGACGCCGCGCTGGCCTGGCGGGGCTACGATGCCGTGGACCCGCTCCTCACGGTCCTCCGCTCGGACACCTATCTCGACGCCGCCGCCGCGCTGGAGTGGGACGTCGCGGACCACGTCGTGCTACGCGCGTCGCTCGACACCCGAAAGGCCTGGTCGAGCTCCGCCACTTTCGCCTACACCAGGCTCGCGCCCGTGCTCGGGGTCGCATGGGTGGCGGGCCTCTGACTCGCCTTTCGCCATTTCTCGTGCTCGCAAACGCAGTTCTCGGCGAGTCAGAGCGATTTCCGGTCGAGCTGCGCTTTCGCGCAGCTCGACCTCAGCTGGGGGGAGCGGGCGCAGCTCCCCCCAGACCCCCCACCGCGGCGGTCGAAAAGGGCGAAACGTGAGTCTGATGCGTTCGCGCGCGCTCGCGCCGACCGCCGCGGCGCTCATCGGGCTCGCGGGCTCCCTCGCGGCGACCCTGTTCCTCTACCGCGCAGCGGCCGCAGCGCTGGAACGCGTCCTCGAGGAGAGGCTTCGCGGCGCGGGCGAGACCGCGGCCGAGCTCTTCGCCCGCCGCGATCCCAGCGGCGATGCGCTCCGGGCCGTGATGACGGCGAATCAGCTCGAGGGCGCCTACGTGCTCTCCCCGTCGCTCGACGTGCTCGCAGACGCGACGGGGCCTGCCCCGGCGAGGGCCGACCTCCTGCGCGTGGACACCGTGCGCGCGGCGCGCGCGCTCCGGGGGGACGCATCGATCGCGTTCGCGTTCGCCATGGGCGACCTGCGGGTCGCGACGGGCTATTTCCCGGTGCGCGGAACCGACGGCGCGGTGCGCGCGGTGCTCGCGCTCGAGGCGGGTCAGTCGTTCGCCACGGCGCGCGGCCGCGTACGGCGCGCGATGTGGATCGGCGTCGCGCTCTCGTTCCTGGGCGCGCTCTCGTTGGCCGTCCTGGCACGCCGGTGGGCGCTCGGCGAAGATCGGCGTCGCGCTGCCGCCGAGCACGCAGCGCGAGGCGACGCCCTCTCGCGCATGGCGGCCATGACCGCCCACGAGATTCGAAACCCGATCGGCATCATCCGGAGCGCGGTCGAGCTCGTCCAGACCCGCTCGGGCGAGCGGCTCCCGTCCGACGACCGGGAGGCGCTCACGGACGTGCTGGGAGAGGTCGAGCGCCTGCGCCGGTTGACGCAGGACTTTCTCGATCTGGCGCGCGAGCCCGCCCTCGTCCCGGCTCGGCTCGACGTCGCCGAGGTGGCGTCGGACGCGGCGCGCGGCCTGGCGCGAACGCACCCCGAGCTCGACGTCGTGGTGAAGCTCCCGCAGACGATCGTCGCCGGAGACGCGGTGAGGCTCCGGCAGGTGATCTCGAATCTCCTCACGAATGCGGCCGAGGCCGGTGCGCACCGCGTCGAGCTCGCGGGAGGCGTCGACGGTCATGCGATTCGCATCCTCGTGCGCGACGACGGCCACGGGATCGACGCGGAGGTTCGCGACCGCCTGTTCGAGCCGTTCGCGACGGGCCGCTCGAGCGGGACCGGCCTCGGCCTCGCCATCTCGCGGAGGATAGCGGAGCGCCATGGAGGCACGCTGACGCTCGCGAGCTCCACGGCCCGCGGCACCTCGTTCGAGCTGCGCCTGCCGCTCGGAATCGAGTAGATCCCCGCCATGGCACGCGTCCTCGTCGTCGATGATGAGCCGAAGCTCGGCAAGTTCATCGCTCAGGCGCTCGAGCTCGATGGGCACGAGGTCACGCGCGCGGGCGGGGGCCGCGAGGCGCTGGCGCACCTCGGGGATCGGTCCTTCGAGGTCGTCATGACGGACCTCCGGATGCCCGACGTGGACGGGCTCGCCGTGCTGAAGGCGGCGCGCAGCCTGGCCGAGCCTCCCGACGTGGTCGTGATGACCGCCTACGGCACGGCCGAGAGCGCGGTGGAGGCGATGAAGGCCGGCGCCGCCGACTACCTGACCAAGCCGTTCGCGATCGACGAGCTGCGGATCCGCGTGAAGCGCCTCGCGTCCCAGCGGATGGCGGAGACACGGAGCGAGCGTCTCCTCCAGCGCCTCACGCCCGATCTCGTCGCCGAGAGCGCCGCCATGAAGAACGTGCTCGCTGCGGCGAGGCAGGTCGCCGCGACGGATGCGACCGTCCTCCTGCTCGGCGAGAGCGGCACGGGGAAGAGCCAGCTCGCGCGCTTCGTCCACTACCAGAGCCGGCGCGCCGCGGCGCCCTTCGTCGAGGTGCACTGCGCGGCGCTCCCCGAGGCGCTGCTCGAAGGGGAGCTCTTCGGATACGAGAAGGGGGCGTTCACGGGCGCGACGCAGCGAAAGCGCGGCCACCTCGCCGCCGCGGAGGGCGGCACGCTGTTCCTGGACGAGATCGGCGAGATCACCGCCGCGACGCAGGTGAAGCTCCTCCGGTTCCTCCAGGAGCGCACGTTCGTTCCCCTCGGAGCGACCGACGCGAGGACTGTCGACGTCCGCGTCATCTCGGCCACGAACCGCGACCTCGACGCCGCCGTGCAGGGCGGGAGCTTCCGGGAGGACTTCTATTACCGGCTGAACGTCTTCGCGATCCGCGTCCCCGCCCTGCGCGAGCGTCCCGAGGACGTGCTTCCGATCGCGGACCGTCTCCTCGCGTCGCGCGGGCTCCCCCAGGAGAAGCTCTCCGCCGCGGCGCGCGAGCGGCTCGTCGCGCACCGCTGGCCGGGAAACGTCCGAGAGCTCGACAACGCGCTCGAGCGCGCCCTGATCCTCGCGGGGGAGGGCGAGATCAGCCCCGAGCACCTCGCCACCGCGGGGCCCGGCGCGGCGCGCCTGCGCGGTCCGGCCGACCTCCTCGTCGACGGCTTCGATCTCGACGCTTTCAATCGAGATCTCATCCACGCCGCGCTCGTGCGCGCCGGCGGGAACAAGACGCACGCCGCGCGCATGCTCGGGATCACGCGCCGGAGGCTGTACTCGCTCCTGGCGAGCTTCAGCGCCGGCGGCGATAAGGAATAGCGACCAGTCCCTACAGGCACGGGGCATCCGGCACCTCGCTTGGGTCGATGACCGGAGCGGCATGCGCCCGGCCAGAGGCCCCCCGCCTGGTCCCTTGACGTTCAGCCGCTTGGTCACGACCTTCAAGCAATCGCTTGATCATGAGAACTCGCACATTCACCGAGAGCCTCGCCCTCACGCACTACGGAGAGCTCGCCCGCATCGGCAAGGTCCTGGCGAGCCCGGTGCGGCTCCAGCTCCTCGACCTCCTTCGCCAGGGACCCCTGAACGTGGAAGCCCTTGCGGAGGCCGCTGGCGTCTCGGTGGCGAACGCCTCGCAGCACCTGCAGCAAATGCGCTCCGCGCGACTGGTCGCGACCGAGCGGCGTGGGCAGCAAGTGGAGTACCGCCTCGCCGACGAGAGCGTCTCTTTTCTATTCGGTGCTCTTCGCGAGCTCGCGGAGGCGCTCCTCCCCGAGATGGACCGGTTGCGCCGCGAGCTGCGCGCGCTCTCGCCCGAGGACCGCGAGGAGCTGCTTTCTCGCATCCGGCGCGGCGAGGTCACGCTGCTCGACGTGCGGCCGGCGCACGAGTACCGTGCGGGGCACCTCCCCGGCGCGCGCTCCATCCCGCTCGCCGAGCTGTCCTCCCGGCTCGACGAGCTCCCGCGCGATCGCGAGGTGGTCGCCTACTGCCGCGGCCCGTACTGCCCGCTGGCGTCCGAGGCGGTCGCGGTTCTGGCGGCGGCAGGCTACCGCGCCCGCCACCTCGATCTCGGCGTACCCGAGCTGCGTCGCCGCTTCCGCGTCATCACCGGCGATGGCGCGCCGGGGCAGGGGCGGCGCGCGTCGGGCGTCGCCGCGCGAACGCCGAACCCCTCGATCGTCCGCGCCGCGAGGAGGCCTCGATGAGGTTCCTCGCGGTCGTCCTCCTGCTGGCGAGCACATTCCGCGCCGGAATCGCGCGCGCCGCAGACGACTTCGTGAGCGTCGATGAGGCAAAGTCGCTCGCCGGCAAACCGAACGTGCGCTTCGTCTTCTCCGACGCGGAGAAGGAGTTCGAGAAGGGCCACATCCCGGGCTCGGTCGCGGCCTATTCGCACGATCTGCACTACCTGGACGACGTGAAGGCCTGCAAGGGCCTGCCCATGTGCGAGCCGAGGGCCGCGAAGCTCGTCGGGGAGGAGATGGGCATCGGCCCCGGCACGGAGGTGATCGTCTACGACTCCGGCCCCGGCGTGAACGCGAGCGGCAACTGGTTCTTCCTCAGGCTCTATGGCGTGAAGAGCGTGCGCATCCTCGACGGCGGCCTCGCCACCTGGAAGGCGCACGGTGGCGCGGTCGAGAAGGGCGCGCCGGCGAAGCCCCCGGCGGCGGCGTTCATGCCTGCCGTGCAGTGGGACATGATCGCGAGCGTCGAAGAGGTGAAGAAGGCGACGGGCGATCCCGCGCACTTCCTCCTCCTCGACGCCCGCCACACGCTCGACGAGTACGCGGGCAAGACGCTGCTTCCGGCGCTCGCAGGACCCGGCAACGAGGAGACGGTGAAGCGCGGCGGGGCCATCCCCACCGCGGTCTTCTCACCCTGGAGCAAGTACGCCGGCAACAAGAACGGCGACCCCGACAAGCCGACGCTCAAGGACGCCCCCGAGCTCGCGAAGCAGCTCGAGAAGCTGAAGAAGAACGGCTATGCCGCGGGCAAGACGGTGATCAGCTACTGCCACGTGGGCCTCGGGCGCGGATCGTTCCAGTACCTCGCGCTGCGCAGGGCCGGCCACGAGAACGTGAAGGTCTACGTCGGCTCGTGGGACGAGTGGGGCAACGACCCGTCGCTGCCGCTCGCGGCGCAACCGTAGTCCTGAGGAGGCGCGGCCGTGCTGCCATTCCTTCGAGGTGCGCTGATCGGGATGGGGTTCGGGATCGTGCTCTACAAGGTGGGCGCGACCCGCTACTCGCGCGTGATGGGCATGCTCACCCTGCGCGACACGAAGGTGATGAAGTTCGCCTTCACCGCCATCGGCGTCGCCTCTCTCCTCTACGGCCTCGCCGCTGCCCTGGGGGTGGCCGAGGCGTGGAATCTCGTGCCGCGGGTGATGCCCTTCCTCGGCCTGGCCCACGTGCTCGGCGGCTCCCTCTTCGGCGTCGGGATGGGCGTCTCGGGCCTGTGCCCGGGCACCTGCGTCGCGAAGGTGGGCGGGCGGGGCGGCGGGAACAAGCTCGCCGCGCCCGCCGCGATCCTCGGGCTCTTCGCGGGCGTGCTCCTCTACGCCGCGCTCAAGGATCCGCTCATGAGCGCCGGCGTCATCGCCACGAACCAGAAGCCGCTGACGCTGCACGGCGAGCTCGGCCTGCCGTTCGCCGCCGTCGCCCTCGGCTGGGGCGCGCTCTTCCTCCTCGTCGCGCTCGCGGTCGATCGCCTCACCTCGGAGAAGGTGTACGAGCCCGCTCGAGCCCGGCGCGGCCTGCTCGACGCCCTTCGCGGCGAGTGGAGCTGGGCCGCGGCGGGGACGGCGGCGGGCCTGCTCGTCGTCGCCGCGACCGCGCAGGGCGGCTACCTCGGGTTCTCCGGGGCGATCCTCGCGCTGGTGGGTTCGCTCGCACACGGGGTGGGACATCCGCTGGAGATCGTGCCCCGCGTCGACGGCGACATCCTCTGGCGCGCCGCGCTCATCGTGGGCGTGCTGCCTGGCGCCTACCTCGCGAAGGCGCTTTCCCTCGCGTCGAGGGCGGCCGAGGCCGCGCCCCTGCCGCGCGTCCTGAACCTCAAGGCGATCGCGACGAGCTTCTCGGCGGCGACCGTCATGTGCCTCGGCGCGCTCATCGGCGGCGGCTGCACGACGGGCGCCTTCATCGCGGCTTGGCCCACCTTGTCGGTGGGCAGCCTCGCGATGGCAGGCACCTTCTTCGTCGTCTCGATGGCCGTGAGCAACGCGCGCCTCCTCGTCGTGCACTCGCTCGACCTCCGCGAGGCGCAGGCCGTGGGCGACCGGGTCTACGACTGAGGGAGGTTGCCGTGAAGACGCACGTCCGCATCCTCTTCGCCGTCGCGGCCCTCGCGGTCGCCGTGGGGTGGATCGGGCTGCGGCGGGGCAACGCGGCGCTCGCAGCGCGGCTCTCCGGAGACGCCACCGCGGCGCGAACGAAGGGCGGACCATGAACGCTCGAGCAGAGCCGGTCGCCTGGGCGGCGCTCCTCGTGGCTCTCTCGACGCTCGTGGCGGTCGAGGGTCGAAGGCGCGCGGAGCTGGAACGGCAGATCCCCGTCGCTCCCCAGGAGCTTTACCGGACGCTCGCCCATTCCCGGACGAGCTGGCAGATCGTCGACGTGCGCGCTGACGTCGCGGAGGGCTACGAGGACTCGCACATCCCCGGCGCCGTCCCCCTCCCCGGCTGCGACCTGGCGAGGGCGCCCCAAGCAGCACGCGACCGGATCTACACCTCGGTGCCGACCGTGATCGTCTCCACGAACGGAGACGCGGCGGACGTGCATCGGTGCTTCGCCCGCTTCACCGGCGCTCGGAGGCTCGCCGGCGGGATGGCTGCCTGGGTCGCGGCGAAGCTGCCCGAGGACTCCGGAGAGTACGCTCCGCCCTCGGTGAAGGCCGGTGGTGGCTGCCTGTGAAGGAGGACCGCGCGCCATGTCCGTGAGCCGCCGCAACCTCCTCAAGGGCCTCGTCGCGCTCGGCACGTCGGGGGCCGCCGTCAAGGTCCTCGGCAACGACGAGGCGCCCGCGGCCGCGGCAGCCAAGGTCGAGGCCCCGCGAGCCGCCCCCCCGTCGCCGACGTCCACGGAGGATCTCTACCGGCAGGAGTTCGCGGCCACCTACGGTGACGGCGAAGCGCACGGGTACGCCTACCACTGCGTGAACTGCCAGGGGAACTGCGCCTGGGAGGTGTGGACCGACGAGGCCGGGCGCATCACGCGAGAGAACCAGTCCGCCGCGTACCCTGCCGTCGCGCCGAACATCCCCGACGCGAACCCTCGCGGCTGCAACAAGGGCGTGCAGCACTCGCAGGTGCTCTACGAGGCGGACCGCCTCCTCTATCCGATGAAACGGGTGGGCGCCCGCGGCGAGGGCAAGTGGAAGCGCATCTCGTGGGACGAGGCCATCACCGAGGTGGCCACGCACCTGTACGACACGATGCTCGAGAAGGGGCCGGCGGGGAACTACGTCCACATCGGCTCGGGAATGCTGTCCGAGGCGCGCGCCGCCTCCGTGAAGCGGCTCGGCACGCTACTCGGCGCCGTCCGCCCCTACATCGCGAGCTACGTGGGCGACATGTTCCCGGGCGCGAGCGTGGTCTACGGAGAGGGAAACTTCGGCTGCACCTACGACTTCCTGTACGGCGCCAACGTGGCGCCGAGTTCAACTCGACCGCCATCCACGCCGATCTGTGGGTCCCGGTGAAGCCGGGCTACGACGGCCACCTCGCGCTCTCGATCCTCCACCGTCTCGTCCACGCGCGGCTCTACCGGGAATCCTTCCTCCAGAAGTTCACGGACCTCCCGCTCCTCGTCCGGACCGACACGAGGGAGCTGATACGCCTCGACGACGTCGACCTCTCCGATCCGCGCTTCGACGTAAGGTCGGCCGAGCTGTTCGCCGCCGACGAGGCGCGGCGACGCGAGGTGTTCGTCGCCTTCGATCGGCGGCGCAAGAAGATCACCGCCTTGCCCGGCTGCCAGGGCTCGACGATCGAGACGCTGCGCCTCGAGGACATCGAGTGGAAGATCGATCCCGCGCTCTCCGGGACGTACCACCTGCGCCTGAAGGAGCACGGGGAGGTCGAGGTCGCGCCGGCGTTCACGCTCCTCGTCCGCGAGCTCGAGGCGTTCGCGCCCGAGAAGACCCAGAAGCTCACCGGCGTCCACCCGTCGATCGTCGAAGAGCTCGCGCGCGACCTCGCGAAGTCGAAGGTGGCGGTGCTCACGCTCGGGTTCTCCATCGGCAAGCACTTCAACGGCATGCTCTCGCAGCGCGCCATCGCGTCCCTCGCCGCTTTCCTCGGGAAGCTCGGCCCGTTCGGCGGCCTCAACACGGAGAACGAGTGGAACATCACCGGGCTCGAGGGCCTGTCGGGCTTCTCCGGCCGCTACACCCACCGGTTCGCGTCCGGCTTCGTCTCGGAGTTCATGCTGGGCGAGGGGCTGGCCGGGTCCGACGCCTGCTTCGGCGACGAGGACTATCGGCGCGCCACCGGCGCGTCGAAGGCAGACTACCGCAGCCAGGTGGGGGCGTTGGTGCAGCAGTCGGCCGGCGACGCGGGGGCGAAGCGCGGCAAGCCTTGGTGGAGGGAGACGGAGACCTTCCTGCTCTTCGCGGACGCGCGCTTCCGGCGAAACAAGGCCGGCTACCGCGAGGGGTTCCTCGAGAAGGCCAGGTTCATCGCGTACGGCGACTTCCGGATGAGCGACTTCGCCACCTACGCCGACGTGCTGCTCCCGTGCACCACGCCCTACGAGTCGTGGGACATCCGCACGAATCCGGGCTACCACCGCTTCGCGAACATCGCCATCCCGCCCGCTGGCCTGAAGCGCTTCGGGGAGGCCAGGTCGGAGTGGGAGATCTCCACGCTGATCGCCGAGAAGATGCAGGCTCTGGCGCTCTCGCGCTACGAGCGGACGGGCGACGAGCGCGCCCTGAAGATTCCCGACCCGACCCACACCGAGGCCGGCTTCCACGCGATGGACCGGCTCGTCGAGGAGTTCACGCTCGGCGGAAAGCTTCGGACCGACCGCCATGCGGTCGAGTACGCCCTCGAGCACGTCGATCAGTTCAAGCCCAACTCGCCGAGGACGATGGTCGAGCGCGGCGGCTTCCTCACGCTCAACGAGAAGGCGGGCAAGTCCTCTCCACTCTATCCCGACAAGCCCTACAGCTCGTTCGAGAACAACCTCTACCTGAACGAGCGCTTCGAGACGGTGAGCGGGCGGCTCACCTTCTACGTCGACCACCCGCTGTGGATCGCAGCCGGAGCGCACGTCCCCAGCGCGCGCGAGCCGATCCGCAGCCGGCGCTTCCCGTTCCTCCTCATGACCCCGCACGCGCGCTGGTCGATCCACTCCACCTACAAGACCTCGCCCATCCTGCTGCGCCTGCAGCGGGGAAAGCCCTGCGTCATGCTGAACCCGCAGCTGGCGGCGTCGAAGGGCATCGCCGACGGCGACGACGTGCGGCTCTTCAACGACCTCGGCGAGGCGGTGGTCATGGCCAAGGTGGTCGCCGGCGTGCCACCCGACGCGCTCGTGATGGAGCACGGCTGGGAGCCCTTCCTCTTCAAGGGGAAGCGGGGCGAGGGCGCGCTCATCGGCGACGCCCTCAACCTCCTCGAGTTGAGCGACGGCTGGGGCCATCTCAAGTTCGGGACCGCCTGGGACGGCAACCAGCACTCCTACGACGCGACGGTGGACATCGCGAAGCTGCAGGGGGTTGCCTCATGACTTCGCGCCAGCTCGCGATGGTGATGGACCTCAACAAGTGCATCGGGTGCCAGACCTGCACCGTGGCCTGCAAGACGCAATGGACCAATCGCGACGGCCGCGAGTACATGTACTGGAACAACGTCGAGACGAAGCCGGGCTCCGGCTATCCGTCGAAGTGGGAAGAGATGGGCGGCGGCTTCGACGCGGGCGGCGCCCTGCGCGATGGCACCGTCCCGTCGAGGAGCGCCGACTACGGCACGCCCTGGGACTTCAACCTCGACGAGGCCGCGCTGGGCGCCGAGGTGCGGGCGCAGGGCACGCCGAAGAACGGCCCGAACTGGGACGAGGACGCCGGCGCCGGCGAGTTCCCGAACAGCTACTTCTTCTACCTGCCGCGCATCTGCAACCACTGCTCGAATCCGGGTTGCCTGGCGGCGTGCCCCCGCGGAGCCATCTTCAAGCGCGCGCAGGACGGGGTCGTGCTGGTCGATCAGGCGCGCTGCGAGGGGCTGCGCTACTGCATCGCCGGCTGCCCGTACAAGAAGATCTACTTCAACCCGAAGATCTTCAAGTCGGAGAAGTGCATCTTCTGCTTCCCGCGCGTGGAGAAGGGATTGCCGCCAGCCTGCGCGCAGCAGTGCGTGGGACGCCTCCGGTTCGTCGGTTACCTGGACGACGAGGGTGGCCAGGTCCACAAGCTCGTCGAGAAGTACGAGGTCGCGCTCCCGCTCCACCCCGAGTACGGCACGCAGCCGAACGTCTACTACGTGCCGCCGCTCTCGGGGCCACCCAGGTACGACGCCCACGGGAAGCCGATCCCAGGCAGTGAGCGCATTCCCATCGCCTACCTCGAGTCTCTGTTCGGGCCGGGGGTGAGAAAGGCGCTCGCCACGCTCGAGGCAGAGATGACGAGGCGGCGCGCCGGAAAGCCTTCGGAGCTGCTCGACCTGCTCATCGCGTACAAGCACGCCGACATGTTCCGGCTCGGGGTGCCGAGCTCTCCCGGGCTCGTGCAGCTCGGCCGCCGGGGCCAGAAGGCGCTCGGGGCGTCGCCAGCGAGGTGACCATGCGCGCGACCCGTCCCCTCGGCCTCGCCGTCCTCGTCGTCCTCGCGCCTGCCACGCGCGCCAGCGACGAGCTCCTCGCCGAGGCGATCGAGGCGAAGGACGTGTCGGGACCGCTCGCCGCCGATCCGGCCGCGAGGCTCTGGGACGACATCGCAGCGCATGCGGTCATCGCGGCGCCGCAGCGCACCATCCGCCTCAACGACCGGGCCGCCAATGCCGCGCTCGCGGAGGCAGCGCCTCGCACGCTCGCGGTGCGCGCCGCCTTCGACGGGAAGGATCTCGCCGTCGCGGTGGACTGGAGCGACTCCAGCGAGGACCGCGTCCGGCCCGACGAGACCGATGCGTTCGGGGACGCCGCCGCACTCGAGATCCCGGTTCGTTTCGGCGCGGGCCTCAGGCTGCCCTACGTGGGCATGGGCGACGAGGAGATGCCGGTCATCCTGTACAGGGTGCTCGCCAGCGCCGGCGGGACGATCGGCAGCGCGGGAATGGCGTCGGGCTTCGGCTCGCTCGCGCGCAAGGACCTGGGCGCGGTTCGCGCGGGGATGCGCTATGACACGGGACGCAAGACGTGGCGCGCGGTCTTCGTCCGCCCTCTCGTCGCGGGCGAGCACGACGTGCGTCACGGCCTCGTCCCCTTTGCGCTCGCGGTCTGGAATGGCGCGCAACACGAGCGCGGCGGGAACAAGGCGCTCACCGGGTGGAAGTTCCTGCGCCTGCCCCGGTACGCGCTCGACAGCGCCTACGTCGGCGAGATGTCCTATGGCCGCGCGCCAGGCGACCTGGGCGATCCCGCGCGCGGCAAGCTCCTCGTGGAGAGCGTCTGCGCCGCCTGCCACGCCGTCGGGGATCGGCGAATCGCGCCTCCGGGGATCGCGCCCGACCTCACGACCATCGGCGCGATCTCGACGCCCGGGTACCTGCGCGACTCGCTCCTCGAGCCCAGCGCCGTCATCGTGCCGAACCCCAATCCCCACCAGCACTACGTTCGGTCGAAGACGCCCGGCGCGTCCGGCGCCTTCCCGAGCAACGACGCCTTCGTCTGGTACCGGCGCGATCCGGGCGGAAGGAAGATCTCCAAGATGCCGGCGTTCGGCACGCTCCCGAAGGCGGATCTCGACGCGATCGTCGCGTACATGATGACGCTCGGCGTGCCTGTGGACGGCGAGCGGAGGCAGCCATGAGGAAGATCCTGGCCGTGCTCGTGCTCCTGTGCGCGGGGTCAGCCCGGGGCGCGCCCGGCGAGGAGGTCGAGGTGACCGCCGGGGTGGTCACCGGTCTCGACTGCGCGCTCGAGGCGCGGGCCAAGGGCGAGCTGAAGCAGCTCTCGGCGTGCCCGCCCGCGAAGGCGAAGGTGGAGCTGGTCGTCTTCGACGTCGCCGAGCAGCGCATCTACCGCATCTCCGGGAAAAAGGTCTTCCGATACCAGCTCGAGAGCGCGTTCGGCGGCGGGAGCATCGATTTCTCGGGGCGGACCGTGAAGGTGGATGCGCGCACCCGAATCGCCACCGTGGACGTGGCCGAGTTCTCCATCACCAAGAAGCCGAAGGCCGGCGCATTCAAAGGATGCCTATGACCATGGATCGCCGCAGCTTCCTCAAGACCTCCGCCCTCGGCGTCGCCGCCGCGGCGTACTGGCTCGAGGCGCCGAGCCTCGCGTTCGCCGCAGAGGCTGGCACGCTCGTGCCGCTCTCCACGCGCCCGCCCAACTACGAGTCGGTGCGCGCCACCTTCACGACGCGCATCACGCCGCTCGAGCGCTTCTACCTGCGCAACCACTTCGACATCCCCAAGGTGGACGTGAAGGCGTGGCGGCTCCACCTCGGAGGGCTCGTCGAGAGCCCGCTGTCGCTCGCCGTCAGCGACCTGGAGAAGCTGCCGCAGGTGAAGGTCGAGGCGGTGCTCCAGTGCGCGGGCAACGGCCGCGGGCTCTTCAAGCCGCATGTCCCGGGCGTGCAGTGGCGCTTCGGCGCGATGGGCAACGCGGAGTGGACCGGCGTGCGCCTGCGCGACGTGCTCGCGCTCGCACGGCCGAAGGAGGGCGCTGCCCAGCTCCGGCTCCAGGGCGCGGAGCGGCCGGTCATGAGCACCACCCCGGCGTTCATCCGCGGCGTCCCGCTCGCGAAGGCGCTCCACGCCGACACGCTCCTGGCGCTGAAGATGAACGGCAGGCCGCTCTCGCCCTATCACGGGAGTCCCGCGCGACTGGTGGTTCCGGGCTGGGTGGCCGACGACTGGATGAAGTGGTTGACCGACGTCGAGGTGCTCGGCGAGGAGCCCAAGGGCTTCTTCTATGAGACCGCCTACCGATATCCGGTGAAGCCCGGAGCACCGGGCGAGGCGATCCCCGCCGACCAGATGAAGCCGATGACGAAGCTCAACGTGAAGTCGATCATCGGCTCGCTCGAGGACGGCCAGGTGATCCGCCCTGGCATCCACCAGGTGGTCGGGGTGGCGTTCTCGGGCGAGGCGGGCATCGCCGGCGTGGACCTGAGCTTCGACGGCGGGAGCACGTGGCAGGCCGCCGCATTGGAGGGCCCGGCTACACTGTATGGGTTCCGCGTCTTCCGCCACGCGTGGAAGGCCGAGCCTGGGCGCTACGTCGTCGCGTCCAGGGCCACGGACGCGGCCGGCGCACGGCAGCCCGACGTCGCGGTGTGGAACCCGAGCGGCTACCTGTACAACGCCGTCGATCGCGTTGAAGTGGAGGTGCGCGCGTGATCCCCGTCCTCCTCGTCGCCTCGCTGCTACTCGGCGCCGAGCCCGCCGAGACGACGGCGGCCGCCGCATCGAACCAGGCCGAGCTCCTCGAGGGCAAGCTCCCCGAGGAGCCGGCGCGCAGCGTGCTCCAGGGAAAGTGCCTCATCTGCCACACCGGCGACTACGTGACGCTGCAGCGCCTCACGCCGACGCAATGGCAGAAGACGGTCGAGAAGATGCGCAAGTTCCGCAACACCCGACCTCTCCTGGGGCCACTCGGCCTTTCCACGGAACCGCGCCCCGTACGCGCGGCGCGTCGTCATCTTCACGAGCGGCAAGGGGGGCGTCGGGAAGAGCACCGTCGCGGTGAACGTGGCGAGCGCGCTCGCCCAGCGCGGTCATGCCGTGGGCCTGCTCGACGCCGACGTCCACGGCCCGAGCGTCCCCCGCATGCTCCAGCTCACGGGCGAGCACGTGCGGTGGAACGACGCAGGCCAGATGATCCCGGCCGAGAACTTCGGACTCCGGGTGATGAGCGTGGGCCTCACGACGCCCGAGACCGACACGCCGCTCGCCTGGCGGTCGGCGGTGGCGACGAGCGCGCTCGTCCAGCTCCTGGAGGACGTCGCGTGGGGGCCGCTCGACTTCCTCGCCATCGACCTGCCGCCGGGCACCGGGGACGTGCAGCTCACCCTGGCGCAGGAGCTGCCGATCGCGGCGGCGGTGGTGGTGACGACGCCACAGACGGTGGCGACCGACGACGTGCGGCGCGCGCTGCGCATGCTCCACGACGTGGGCGTTCCCGTGGCCGGCGTGATCGAGAACATGAGCTGCTTCGTCGCGCCCGACACCGGCGCCGTCTACCACCCGTTCGGCGAGGGCGGAGGGCGGATGCTCTCGCGCGAGTACGGCGTCCCGTTCCTGGGCGAGATCCCGCTCGACCCGCGAATCCGCGAGGCGTCCGACGAGGGGACGCCCATCGCGGCCGTGGGGGACGCGCGCCAGAAGGCGATCTTCGCGGAGCTCGCGGACCAGCTCTGCGCCGCAGTCGGCGTCGTTTGCCACAACGTCGAGCGTCCCGAGGACGCCTCCATGGAGGGTGAAACGCATGTGCCATAGGACGATGAAGCTCCTGGCCGCCGCCGCGGCGCTGCTGCTCACGACCGCCGCCCGCGCGGCGGAGCCTCCCAGGAAGACGCCCGAGCTCATGGAAAAGGGCAAGGCCTCGTTCAACGTGAACTGCGCCTCGTGCCACGGTGCGAGGGGCGAGGGCGACGGCGTGGCGGCGGCGGCGCTGAACCCGAAGCCCCGCAACTTCACCACCGACCAGCTCAAGAACGGCGCGAAGGTGGGGCAGGTCTTCGAGACGCTCGGCAAGGGGATGCAGGGGACGGCGATGATCGCGTTCACGCACCTCCCCGAGGACGAGCGCTGGGCCCTCGCCTACTACGTCGTCGACCTGAGGGCGAAGTCGCCCAAGGCCAAGAAGAAGTAGCGCCCCGTGGCAGCGAGAGCACGCCAGGCCTGGATCCGACCCCTCTTCGCCTGCGCCGCGCTCGCGTGCGCGGGCGGCGCGGGCGCCGAGACCGCGGACCAGCTTCGCCGCGAGATCGCCGCGGTGGGGACCACCGAGCGGCTCGGCGCCTTCGTGCCGCGCGAGGCGCCGCTCACGGAGGACGACGGGCGGACGCTCACCCTCGGCGCGCTCGGTGGACGTCCGGTCCTGCTCTCCTTCAACTACACGAGCTGCCCGAAGCTGTGCGGCCTTCAGCTCGCGGGGCTCGCCAAGGCGCTGCGCGAGCTGGGCTGGAACGGCGAGCGCTTCTCCGTGGTCACCGTGAGCCTCGACCCCACCGAGGCGCTCCCGCAGCTAGGCCACTACAAGCAGGCGTTCGCCCATCAGACCGGGGATGGCGATGGGGTCGCGCGCGCGTGGCGCTTCGTGAAGGGCCGGCAGCGCGACGTCGACGAGCTCGCACGAGCAGTGGGGTTCAAGTACCGCCACGACCCGAAGACGGGCGAGTTCGCGCACCAGGCGACGCTCGTGGTCCTCACCGGCGACGGCCGCGTGAGCGGCTACCTGCACGGGATCACCTACGCGCCCGGAGCCTTGCGCCTCGCCCTCGATCGCGCGGAGAGCGGCCGGGTGGCCAGCGCGACGGAGCAGGCGAGCCTCGGCGGCTTCCTCCTGACCTGCATGGGCTTCGACCCTGCCGACCCGGCGCCTCGCGCGCTCAAGATCATGAGGGCGGGAGGGACGGGGGCGCTCCTCTTCCTCCTCGTGTTCATGAGCGTTTACGCGCTGCGCGACCTGAAGGTCCGACGCTCGAGGCTGCGCCGTGATGGTCCTGGTCTCTGAGCGCCTCGCCGCGGCGGTCGTCGGCGCCGCCCCTGGCTTCATGCCCGAGCGCGCGTCGAGCGTCGCCGCGGGCGTGGATCGGGTCTTCGCGTTCATCTTCTGGTTGAGCGCATTCTTCCTCGCGCTCATCGTCGTGCTCACCGTCGTCTTCGTCGTGCGCTACCGCAAGCGGGCCTCGCGGCTCGAGCCGGAGCCGTCGCCGTCGCACGACATGCGGCTCGAGCTGCTCTGGTCCGGCATCCCGCTCGCGCTGGTGTTCGTCATCTTCGGCGTCTCGACGAAGACCTATTCCCGCATGACGAAGCTCGATCCGGGCGCCGCTCCGCTCCGGATCCAGGTGACGGCGCGCAAGTGGTCCTGGTGGTTCGATCACCCCGGCGGGAAGGGCGCGGGCGAGCTGCACCTCGTGGCGAGCAGGCCCACCGAGCTGGTGATGGCCTCGGCGGACGTCATCCACTCGCTCTACGTGCCCGACTTCCGTCTCAAGCAGGACGTGGTGCCGGGCCGCTTCACCAGGATGACCTTCACGCCCGTCCTGCCCGGCACCTTCCCCATCGTCTGCGCCGAGTTCTGCGGGACCGACCACTCGCGCATGAGCGCGACGGCGACGGTCCACCCCGATCAGGCGTCCTTCGATGCCTGGGCGCGCGAGGGCGTCGCCCCGGCGGCCTCGCTCGTCGAGCTCGGCAAGCAGGTCTTCCTCGCGAAGGGGTGCGTCGGCTGCCACAGCCCGGACGGATCCCCACGCGTCGGGCCGACCTTCAAGAACCTCTGGGGTAAGAGCGAGACGTTCGCCGACGGCACGCAGGCGCGCGTCGACGAGAGCTACGTCCGGGAGTCCATCCTCAGGCCGGCAGCCCGGATCACCGCCGGCTTCGCCAATGTCATGCCCCCGGTCCCGCTCGACGAGCGGGAGATCCAGGGCCTCTGCGCGTACCTCCAGGCCCTCAAGGACGCACCATGACGATGGCCGCGAGAGCCGCGCCGCTCGAGCCGGAGTTCGAGAGCTACCTGCAGCACGGGCGCGGCATCCGCTCGTGGCTGCTGACGCTCGATCACAAGCGCATCGGGGTCATGTACCTCGTCGTGATCACCGCCTCGCTGCTCCTGGGCGGCGTCTTCGCGCTCGTCCTGCGCCTGAACCTGTGGCGCCCTGAGGGCGGGCTCGTCTCGAACGACGCCTACAACAAGCTCTTCACGCTCCACGGCGCGGTGATGATCTTCCTCTTCGTCATCCCGGGCATCCCCGCCGCGCTGGGCAACTTCGTCGTGCCACTGCAGCTCGGAGCGAAGGACCTCGCCTTCCCGAGGGTGAACCTGCTCAGCTTCTGGCTCTACGTCGTCGGCGCGGTGCTCTTCATCGCGGTGCTGGTGGCCGGCGGCATCGACACCGGCTGGACGCTCTACCCGCCCTACAGCCTGGAGGAATCGCGCGGCCTCGGGATCCTGCTCGCGCTCGCGGCGCTGTTCGTGGTGGGCTTCAGCTCGATCCTCACCGGGCTCAACTTCATCGCCAGCATCCACAAGATGCGGCCGCCGGAGGTGGGTTGGTTCGACCTGCCGCTCTTCCTGTGGGCGCTCTACGCCACCGGGATCATCCAGGTCATCGCCACGCCCGTGCTGGGCATCACCGCGGCCATGGGGTTCCTCGAGCGGCTCTTCCACCTCGGCATCTTCATGCCGGAGTATGGCGGCGACCCCGTCCTCTTCCAGCACTTCTTCTGGTTCTACTCGCACCCCGCCGTCTACATCATGATCCTGCCCGCGATGGGGATCGTCAGCGAGGTCGTCTCGGTCTTCAGCCGCAAGCCGATCTTCGGCTACCGCTTCATCGCCATGAGCTCGATCGCGATCGCGGTCATCGGGTTCTTCGTCTGGGGCCACCACATGTTCGTGAGCGGGCAGTCGAGCTGGACGAACGTCATCTTCAGCTTCCTCACCCTGCTCGTGGCGATCCCCTCCGCCATCAAGACGTTCAACTGGCTCGCCACGATGTACAAGGGCGCCATCGTCCTCGAGACCCCGATGATCTACGTCCTCGCGTTCTTCGCGATCTTCGGCGTGGGCGGGCTCACCGGGCTGTTCCTCGGCTCGCTCGCGACCGATGTCCCGCTGCACGACACGTACTTCGTGGTGGCGCACTTCCACTTCGTCATGGTGGGGGCGGTGCTCACCGCCTTCCTGGCCGGCCTGCACTACTGGTGGCCCAAGATGACGGGGCGCATGTACGACGAGACGCTGGGGAAGCTCTCCGCGGCGCTCGTGTTCGCCGGCTTCCACCTCACGTTCGTGCCGCAGTTCTTCGCCGGCGTGGCCGGGATGCCGCGCCGGTACGCGACCTACGCGCCGGCGTTCCAGCGGGACAACCGGCTGTCGACCGTGGGCGCGTTCGTGCTCGCGGTCGGCATGTGCATCGCGCTCCTGGGCCTCGTCGCGTCGCTCTTCCGCGGTCGCCGCGCGCCCCCCAATCCGTGGGGCGCCGCGTCGCTCGAGTGGACGACCCCGTCGCCGCCGGCGCATGACAACTTCGCGATCGCGCCGCGCGGGAACAAGCCCTATGACTTCTCCGGGCTGCGGTTCGTCTCCGAGGACTCCGGCTGGGTGCGCGCCGGCGGCGAGGGCGCGAGATGACGGCGCCCTCGCTCGATCGCGCGGACACCGCAGCCGCCGCGCTCCCGGAGCGCCCGCGCTTCCTCGCGATGCACTTCGAGAGCCTCGGAGCGCAGCTCGACGCGAGCAAGCTCGGGATCTGGCTCTTTCTCGGGAGCGAGGTGCTCTTCTTCAGCGGGCTCTTCACCGCCTACGGCGTCTACCGCGCGAACCACCGCGAGCTGTTCCAGTACGCCCACCACTTCCTCGACTGGAGGCTCGGCGCGCTCAACACGGTGGTGCTCATCGGCAGCAGCCTCTCGGCCGCGTGGTCCGTGCGCTGCGCCCAGCTCGGACAGCGCCGCGGGCTCGTCACCACGCTCCTCGTCACGCTCGCGCTCGCCGGCGTCTTCATGGCGGTGAAGTACGCCGAGTACGGTCACAAGCTCCACAACGGCGTCGGCTGGGGCGCATCCTGCCGGCCTTCGGGCGAGATCCTCGCCACGCTCCCCGACGCGGTCCGCGCGCTCCCGGTGCCGGCGCGCCTCGGCGCCTTCTTCAGCGTGTACTACCTCATGACCGGCCTGCACGGGATCCACGTGCTCGTCGGGATGGGGCTCTACGGCTGGCTCGTCGCCCGCGCGCGCAGGGGCGACTTCGGCCCCGGCTACTTCGCGCCGGTCGACGTGGTGGCGCTCTACTGGCACCTCGTCGACATGATCTGGATCTTCCTCTTTCCGCTCTTCTATCTCATCTGAAGGGACCGCCCGTGACGGGGAACACCACCCATCGCTCGCACGACGCGCGCGGACCGCACGTGCTCCCGGCCTCCGTGCTCCTGCGCACCGCGGCCGCCCTGATCGCGCTGACGGCGATCACGGTCGCGATCTCGCGCGTCGACCTCGGCACGTTCAACGTGGTCGTGGCGCTCGCGATCGCATGCCTGAAGGCGTCCGTCGTGGCGCTCTTCTTCATGCATCTCGGGTACGAGAGCCGGTTCCAGCTCGTGGTCCTGGCAGCGTCGGTGCTCTTCGCCGTCCTGCTCGTGAGCTTCGTCGTGTTCGACACGACCCAGTACCAGCCGGCCCTCCGAGCGCAGGAGGCGCAGGTGCGGGCGAAAGGGCGTTGATCCAGGCCTTCCGTGCCGCCCGCGTCACGCCCGGGGCATTCACCGGCTTCGGTTGCGCACGGAGCAAGTGGCCATACATGATAGACGGGCGTGCGGCGGTTCCTCGCGATCGTGGTTGCGGGCGCTGTCGCGGTGACGTCCGTCGCCGCGGCGGCGGAGCCGTGCCCGACGATGCGCGCGCATGCGCTCAAGCGGTGCTGTTGTCCGCCTGCTCCCGAGGAGACCGCTCGCCTCACCTGCTGCACGGCCAACAAGACGAACGACTCGACGGCAGCCGTACGGGACCGCCAGGAGCAGCCGCGGATCGCGGCCGGTGTCGCGGCGGCGCCTTGGGGATTCGTGAACCTCGTACCGGCGCTCTTTGTCGCTTCGCCGACGCACGCGCTCACCGCGAGCGCCGCCGGCCCGCCTCTCATCGCGCTCCGCATCTAGACCACGCGTCCGTTCGAGTCCGGCGCGCCGCCGCGCTTCGCGGTGGGTGTGCCTTTGACGTGAACGGGCGCGGGTCGGCGATCACCGCCCCGCGCCGGAAACCCGGAGCAGAGCGTGTCGATCCTCGTGCCTGCGCTCGTCGCAGCCGTCTCGGCTGCGGCGGCGGAGACGTCGCCAACCCTTTCGCTCGTCCACGCGACCCGCGTCGCCATGGAGCGCAACCCCGAGCTCGCGGAGGCCTTCTCCGCCGCGCGTGCGGCGGAGCGCGGCGTGCGCGGCGCCGGAGCGCTCCCGGAACCGATGCTGTCTTACCAGGCATGGCAGCAGCCGCTGTCGCGCCCATTCGATCCGACCTCCACGAACATGCACATGATTGGCATCCGGCAGTCGCTGCCGTTCCCGGGGCAGCTCGGGATCGCCGAGCGGGCGGCGCGGAGCGAGGCCGAGGCGCGACGCGACGACGTGCGCGCACGCCGCCTCGCCGTGCAGGCGCAGGTCGCGCACGCGTACGTCGCCTGGTGGCGCGCGCTCGAGGAGCTGCGCGTCCATCTCGAGCACATGAAGCTGGCGGAGCGGACCCTCGCGGCCGTCCAGACACGGTACGGGACGGGCGGAGCGCGCCAGGCGGACATGCTGCGCGCGGAGACGGATCTCCACCGCCTCCACGCCGACATCGCCGGTATCCGGGAGAGCCTGCGCTCGTCCGAGGCGCTCCTGGCGGCCGCCATGGGCGCTCCGGACGAGGCGCTACCGCCGCCGGCGGCGCCGGAGATCGTGCTCCCGGCGAGCGGCGGTGAGCGCCCCGAGGTCGCATCCGCGCGCGCGCAGGTGGAGCGAGCGCAGACGACGGCTCGCCTCGCGGACCGCGCGCGTCGCGCGCCCGACCTCATGGTCGGCTTCGACTACATGCTCATGCCCGGCTTTCCAGACGCCTACTCCGTCATGCTCCAGGTCGGCGTCCCGTGGTTCTCCTCGCGGCGCGCCTCCGAGGCGGAGCGCGCCGAGGCCGAGGCGCAGCGCGCGCGCGACGCGGTGGCCGCCGCCGTGAACGCCGCGCGTTACGAGCGGGCCGAGGCGCAGGCGCGCGCGCAGGCGGCGAAAGCGCAGCTCGCGATCCTGGAGGAGGACGTGGTCCCGCGCGCGGACCGCACGCTGCAGGCGATGCGTGCGAGCTACGCGTCGGGCGAAGCCGACCTCGTCGCGCTCCTCGACGCCGAGAGCGCGCTCATCGACGCGCGCCTCACGGCCGTGCGCCAACAGGCTGCGCTCGCGGACGGCGCCGCCGACCTTCGGCGGGCGCTCGCGATCGACCTTCTCGATGAGGTGAAGCCATGAACGATTTCAGCCGTGGTTCCATGCCCGAAGGCGAGGAGGGACCGCCTCGCGGGGTCCGGACGATGGCCATCGTGCGGTGGGTGATCCTGGCGGGCGTCGTCCTCGCGGCGCTGTACACGCTCGGTCTCGCATTCCTGCCGGCTCGCTCCAGCGCGACGCCCTCGAGCAGCGAGCACGCCGGCCACGAGCACGGGACGAAGTACTACTGCCCGATGCACCCCCAGATCGTCTCCGAACAGCCGGGGCAGTGCCCCATCTGCTCGATGACGCTCGTCCCGATGAAGGCGGCCTCATCGACGGCGACCGCCGCGAGCGCCGCGCCGGCGGTACCGGGCCTGGCGCCCGTCGACGCGCCTGCGGACCGGGTGCAGGCGATCGGCATTCGCGTCGAGGCGGCGCAGCGGCGCTCCCTCGCGCCGTCGCTGCGCGCCGTCGCCCGCATCGCCGCCGACGAGTCGCGCCTCGCACGCATTCACGTACGGTTCGGCGGATACGTGGAGAAGCTGTTCGTAGCCGAGCAGGGCGCGCCCGTGAAGAAGGGGCAGCCGGTCGCGGCCATCTACAGCGACGAGGTGTTCCGCATCGAGCAGGAGCTGCTGCAGGCGAAGGACTGGGGCGACGGACTCGCGGACCGGGCGCGGCAGCGGCTGCGCCTGCTCGGGATCTCGCCCGACGAGATCGCCGCCATGGTCCGGCGAGGCAAGCCGGACGGGGTCGTCACGATCCGCAGCCCGGTCGCAGGCTACGTCGTCGCGCTGAACGTGGTCCAGGGCGACCGCGTCGACCCGGACCGCGAGCTGTTCGAGGTGGCCGACCTGTCGCGCGTCTGGGCCATCGCCGACGTGTACGAGCGCGACCTCGCGCGCGTGAAAGCGGGACTCGCCGCGGCGCTCACGCTCGACGCGTACCCCGGCGAGCGGTTCGACGGCCGGATCGACTACGTCTACCCGCGGCTCGAGGCGGAGACGCGCACGCTTCCGGTCCGCGTCGCGTTCGCGAACGGGCGCGGGAAGCTCAAGCCCGGGCTCTTCGGAACAGTCGAGGTCCGGCTGCCGGCGAGGAGCGGCGTGACCGTCCCTTCCGAGGCGGTCATCGACACCGGCGACCGCCGGTACGTGTTCGTCGAGGCGTCGCCCGGCCACTTCGATCCGCGCGTCGTGACCACGGGTGAGCGCAGCGGCGATCGCATCGAGATCCTGGAGGGGCTCGGCGAGGGCGAGCGCGTCGCGTCGAGCGGCAACTTCTTCATCGACTCGGAGAGCCGGCTCAAGGCGTCCATCGCGCAGGCGCCAGCGCCCCCGGCGACGCCCGGCGCGAGCAAGGCGGCGCCGCCGGGATCTGGGCCCGACTGCGACGCCGAGTTCGACGCCAGAGGGATGCCGGACAAGTTCCAGCAGTGCAAGGCGTGCGAGCGCATCCACCGCGGCATGGGGACGATGGAGGCGGACTGCAAAAACGCCATCCCGAAGCCCTGGAGGAAGCCGTGACGCGCGCGCTCGGAGCCGTCATCGCCTGGTGCGCCCGGCACCGCTGGACGGTGGTTGCCTCCTCGCTCGCGGCGGCCATCGCGGCGTTCTACGCGATGCGGGCCGTGCCGGTGGACGCCATCCCGGATCTCTCGGATCCCCAGGTCATCGTGTTCACCGAGTGGATGGGGCGGAGCCCGACGCTCGTCGAGGATCAGGTCACCTATCCCATCGCCTCGGCGCTCCTGGCCGCGCCGCACGTGAACGACGTGCGCGGCGTGTCGATGTTCGGGATGAGCTTCATCTACGTGCTCTTCGACGAGGGCACCGACGTCTACTGGGCTCGCACGCGCGTCCTCGAGTATCTACAAACGGTCAAGAAGCGCCTGCCGGCCGGCGTGACACCGACGCTCGGTCCCGACGCGACCGGCGTCGGCTGGATCTACCAATACGCGCTCGTCGACAAGAGCGGTAAGCACGACCTCGCCGAGCTGCGCGCGTTCCAGGACTATTCGTTGCGCTACGCGCTCGAGAGCGTGCCCGGCGTGGCCGAGGTGGCGAGCGTCGGCGGGTACGAGAAGCAGTACCAGGCGA
>WNFY01000863.1_pt1 | contig 33270 bp, 32 predicted proteins | sample 5400091 | NCBI WGS metagenome assembly WNFY01 (sample SAMN13153364, study PRJNA577476) | soil metagenome | isolation source: 60 cm soil or saprolite under grassland replicate 1 | place: USA:California | collected 2016-06-15 | reverse complement strand
GAAGGATCTTCTTGCCCTTCATCGGGCAGGAATGTACGTCGTGCCCGCTACGCTGTCAGCGTGGTCATCGTACCGTGACCGGAATCGGTGGGGCGAATCCGACGTAGTACCCGGCCCAATTGGTCGTGCGACCCCCGACGAGCAAGCTGGGCAACGCCAGCACGGTCGCCACCAGCAGCGAATCACCTGCCGTATCGATCAGCCCGAGCCAGTGTTCGAGCTGGAGGGCCGGCGTCGGGACGTCCGAAACGATCAGCAGCCAGTATCCGCGCTCGTCGGCGAGCGAGTGCGATCCTCCAAGCTCTGTCAGCTGGAAAACGGACTCGGCCTCGCGCGCGACGCCGGGTACCGGCTTCGCCGCGTCAGATTCTTGCAGGCACGCTCGCGTGTGGGAATCACGGATGTCACCGCCATAGTAGCGGATCGTCAATGCACAGCCTTTCATGGAATGTGCGCCGGCTTCAAGCGGGTGATCGGTCCCCCAGCGTGGTTGTATCTGCTCGATCCCCGCGTCGGTGATGCGCAATACGATGACGTGCGCTGCCGCGGCGATCTCAAAGTGCACCCAGTGTGCCGAGGCGGAGTCGATACCGGGGCCGAAGCCCTCGCCGAGACCGATGCGATTCTGTGGTGTGAGGATCACGGATGGCGGTGGCGGGAGCGCCAGCGCGCAGCCCGCGAGTGTCACCGCCATCGGCAGAAGTAGCACGCGAGGCATGGAACGTTGCGCTAGGGATCTCTCGGAGCGCCGAAGGGCGCGTAATACGCCGCCCAATGCGAGGTGCGCGAGGCAACGAGCGGCTCGGGGATGCTTTGGACGAGAGCCACGAGGGACGTGTCCACCAGTTTCATCAGGGAGAGGCGCCGCATGACGTCGACGGGAGGTGTCGGTGCATCCGAGACAACGAGCAGCCAGTACCCAGCGGCATCGGGCGCTGCGCCGCCCTGGATGAGCTGGTTGATACGGTACTCCACCGGAGCGCCCACGCACGACTCTCGGGTGTCGGGGCGAATCGTGCACGCCTTGCTGCTGACGGTGCGCATCGAGGTGTCGGCCGGTGCCTTTTCACCGCCCCGAAAGTAATGCGTGCCGGGTTTGAATCTCGGGCTGCCGGACACAGGCGCGACCACCTGGACCCCGAGCTCATGTGACACACGGAGCGCGATGACGTAGGCCGGGACCTCGAGTCGCAAGTCAACGTCGCTTGACGTGACAGCGGCGATGCCGGGACCAAAATCCGCGGCCGGTCCAACGCGTGTCTGTGGTGTGAGATCGACCGGACGAATCGCGTGTCGCGCACAAGCAGCGAGCGCCAACACGACCAGGGGACTGACGGACCGTGACCACATGGTGGAAGCACCTCGCGTTGGGAGCGTTTCTCTTCTACACTTTGCCTCATGATCCGTTGCGGGACAATCGTTCTTGCTGGCCGGCCCAATGTCGGCAAATCGACATTGCTGAATGCGCTTGTGGGCGAACACCTTGCCATCGTGTCCCCCAAGCCACAGTCCACGCGTCTGCCGGTGGTCGGGCTGCTCACCAAGGACGACACGCAGTACATCTTCACCGATTCACCCGGCCTGCTGGAGCCCGAATACCGGCTACACGAAGCCATGCGCGCCGCCGCCCTGCGCGCTATCAACGACGCGGAAGTGATCGCCTACCTGCACCCGTTCGGCGAGTATCCGGCCCCGCCGCTCGCCACGGTCGCTCGCCTCGAGCGCGCCCCGCGCGCGCCAATCGTAACCGTCTACACGAAGTCCGATCTTGTGAGTCCGTCCAACCGACCGACCGTCCAACCGTCCGACATTCTTCTCTCCGCCGTCACGGGTGAAGGCATCGACGCCTTGCTCGCCACGTTACGTGAGCGACTGCCGGAAGGTCCCTTTCATTATGATCCCGACGAGCTCGCGACCCAGCCGATGCGCTTTTTCGCAGCGGAATTCATTCGGGAGGCGGCCTTCGAGCAGCTGCATGAAGAGCTGCCCTACAGTGTGGCGTCCGAAATCGACGAGTTCCGGGAGGGCGCCGAGCCGGTATATATTCGGGCCGTGTTGTACGTGGAACGCGAGAGTCAAAAAGGGATCGTCATCGGCGAGGGTGGCCGCACCATCAAGGCCCTCGGCGCCGCGGCGCGCGCCAAGATCGAAACGCTGCTGGGTGGCCGGCGCGTGTTCCTCGACCTGCACGTGAAGGTCTTGCCCAAGTGGCGCCGCGACGAACCATCCTTAAAGCGACTGGGGTATGCCGCCTCATGAGCCTCGCCCCCGACCTCCTCGAGATTCTTGTCTGTCCGAAATGCAAAGGACCGCTCGAGCATCGGACCAATCCGCCCCCCGAGGCGCTCGCGTGCAACGCCTGCCGGCTGATCTACGCGGTCGAAGACGACATTCCCATAATGTTGATCGATGAGGCGAAGCCTTTTTAGAAGAACGTTGGCATGTTGGACGGTTGGAATGTTGGTTCTTTCCAACATTCCAACCGTCCAACTTTCGGCCCAGGAACCGCCCCTCAACGCCGGCGCGCTGTTCCTGGTGTTTCCCGTGGGCGCGCAGGCTGTCGGGATGGGCCAGACGGCCACCGCCGCGGCAGGGCGGGGGGAAGCGGCATTTTGGAATCCCGCGGGACTCGCGAGCCTGGCGGACGATGAGTTCGCGCTGCACAGCGCGTCGTTGGTCGCCGGGCGCAGCAATGTGTTGGGGGCGTATTTCCCCTCGCGCGGCATCGGCGTCATCGGCGGCGCGGTGTACCTGGTCGACTACGGGGATCTCGAGCGCACCGATCCCAACGGCAACACCATCGCGCGCATCGCACCGCGCAACTTCGAATTCCTCGCATCGTACGCCACGAACCTCACCGGCGCGGTCGCGTTCGGGATCAGCTACAAGCTCGTCCAGTTTCGCGTCGACTGCAGCGGCGACTGCCGCGACTTTCCCGCGGGGACGGGCGCGACGCACGCACTCGACCTGGGCGGACAGTTCCGCGTGGGTCCGGGCGGCCCACTGCGCATTGGCGTGGCGCTCCGCAACATCGGGTTCCGGCTGCAGGTGCAGAATCAGGCGCAGGCCGATCCGCTGCCCACGCGGCTCGCCGTCGGCGCGCAATACGAGGTCCGACTGCGTCCTGCCACGGGACGCGGACTCGATCAAGCCTTTGACGTGAAGCTCGCCGCCGATGTCGACAGCCCCTGGGGACAGGTGGGGCAGTCGGAGACGCGCCTCGGCGTCGACGTCGGCTACCAGCAACTGGTGCGGGTACGCGCCGGCTACGCGTTCGTGCAGGACGGATTGAGTGGACCGAGTGTGGGACTCGGGATCGAAAGCGGCTCGCTCGGCGTCGATCTGGCGCGCGCGTTCCTCACCGGCTCCGATCTGCAGGCGGACAGCCCCACCTTCTTTTCCTTCCGGGTCACATTCTAGTGCAGCGGACGGCGGCACTGGCGGGCATCGCGTCGATCGTCGCCGCCGGTGCGGTCGTGGCGCAACGGGAGGAGCCCTTGCCGAGCACGTTGGTCCGGCCGCTCGCATCGCTGCTGGTGCCCGGGACCGGGCAGCTGCTCGCGCACCAGGACCGCGGCGCCGTGTACCTGGCGGCGGAGGTGTATCTCGTCTCGCGGTTCCTGCAGCTCGACCACGAAGCGATGCTGGAAGCCCGGCGGTTTCAGAGTCTCGCCTTCGACGTCGCCCGGCGGTCATACCTCCCGGTGCGGCGCGACACCATCTTCGAGTACTACGAACAGATGGAACGCTTCGCCGAAAGCGGCAGCTACGACGGCGATCCCGGTCCCGCGTTCGTTCCTGAGGCCGATCCGCAGACCTACAACGGCGCGGTGTGGCGCCTGGCGCGGCGGACGTTCTGGGAGAATCCCGACGTCCCGCCCGATCCGACGTCTCCCGAGTACTGGCGGGCGCTGCAGTTCTATCAGGCGCGCGCGGTCGGTCCCAACTTCCAATGGAGCTGGCGCGATCATTCGCTCGAGCACGAGGTGTTCCGCGACTACATCAAGCGCAGCGACACGGCATTCCGGCGCGCCCAGAATCAGGTCGGTCTGCTGCTCGCCAATCACGTGCTGAGCGCGGTGGATGCGCTGATTTCCGCCCGCATGAGCGCGGCGGCCGGTCGGGCGGCCCAGATGCAGACCAGCGTCGGACTCGGCACGACCCAAGTTCGCTTTTCCATCTCGTTCTAGTGCCGAATGTCCAATGATCAATGTCCAATGATCATTGGTCATTGATCAGGCAGCACATCGCCAAGGGCTACATTTATTTCGCGATGGGCTTCTCGGTCTTCGTCGAGATGCTCAACACCCGGCACCGCGCAGTTAATTTGACACGGGAGGCGACGAGGCCTAAGTTTCGGCGGATTCTACCCTTACGCGAGGAGTAAGGTGCGGTCGCGCCAAGCCATTCTCTTCTTCTCGCCGGCTGGACGTTCCGTACCTGAGTTCGTGACCGCATGGGTCAACGGGAAGGGGCTGCCGGTCATCTCCCTTCCACAAGCCGCAGGCGTGGAAGAGCGAGTGCTGCGCGCGCTGCCGACGCTGGTGGTGATCGATGCGGACAGCGCGGGCGATGAAGGCATGCAGCTCTGCGCCCGTCTGAAGGGTGATGCGTATACGGCGATCGTACCACTCGCCGTCGTGACCAATCGCCATGCGACGGACGCGGTGCGGAAGTGGTTCGGGGCGGGCGCGGACGAGGTGATTACGCCGCTCTTCGAGCCGGGCGAGCAGGCGGGACGGCTCGACGCCCTGGTGACCCGGGCCGAGCGCGATGTGGCCGTGAATCCCTCGACGCGGCTGCCCGGAACGACGGAGATCGAGCGGGAGATCAAGCGGCGGATGGAGCTCGGCGAATTCTTCGCCGTCTGCTACGCCGACCTCGATCACTTCAAAGAATACAACGATCGCTACAGTTATTACGACGGCGATCGCGTCATCTACCTGCTTTCCCGCATCCTGCATGATGTCGTGCGGGGCATGCTCGGGAAGCAGGGCTTCGTCGGGCACATTGGCGGGGACGATTTCATTTTCGTCCTGCCGATCGAAAACATCGGGCTGGTGTGCAGTGAGATCCTCGATGTGTTCGACACGCTGGTGCCCTACCAGTACAACGAGCAGGACCGGCGGGCGGGCTACTATTTCGGGAAAGACCGGCGCGGCCAGCTGCACCGCGTGCCGTTGATGACGCTCTCGATCGGCGTGGTGACGAATCAGCACCGGCGGTTTGCGCACCCGGCGCAAGTCAGCGAGCTGGCGACGGAAATGTCCCCGCCGGAGGCTTGCGCGCCCGTTGCAGTGTTTGCAGCAACGTGTTCGCGGTGAGCCCCGACGGCGCCCGCGCCGCTGCTGCCGCCGCCGCGCCCGCCGCACCGCCGCCCGCACCAGCACCGCCGCGAGCGGCACCTGCGCCACCCGCGCCGCCGCCGCCCCGTCCGGCGATGGCGCCGCCGTCAGCGCCGCCACCCTCGATGAGCCGTCCGGTGATGCCGACGGCGCCGCCGCTTGCCCGGCCGCCGTTCGCACCGGCACGGCCGGCGAGTCCGATCGCTCCTCCGGCCGCTCCGGCGCCGTCGCTGACGGTGCCCAGGCCGGCCGTGCAGCCACCGCCCCCGCCGCCGCGCGCTCCGGCGCCCGCGCCCGGCGTCAGCACGCCGGGGAAGCGGTCCACGGGACCACTGCGCCCGGTGAATCCGTTCATGGTGCAAGATCCCAAGCAGAAAGCGCGGCGCCTGGCACGGGCACTCATCTCCGACATGCTCGTGTATCATCCGGAGAAGCGAACGCAAGGGATTCGCGACGGCACGCTGCCGCAGCTCTTCAAGGACGAAATCCAGAAGAGCTGGCAAGAGTACGTGGAGCAGGTCGGCGCCGAGCTGGCGCAGAGCACGCCGTTCTGGACCGAGGCGCTGAACGAGATTCTCGCTGGAGGACACAAGCTTTTCTAATGGCACTGGCCGAGAGATTTGCCGATTTCGATCGCCGCCTCACCGAGCTCAGGGGCTTTCTTTGACGTTGAGGGGAAGACCGCCCGCCTGGCGGAGCTCGAGCAGAAAATGGCGGAAGGCGCTCTCTGGGCCGACTCCGCGCGTGCCCGCGCCACGGTCGCCGAAGTCAAATCCCTGAAGGGTTGGCTCGAGCCTTACCACGCGCTGAGGAAGCGTGTGGACGAGGGCCGCGAGCTGAACGATCTGCTCGAAGCGGAATCCCACGTCGATCTCGCATTGCAGCGCTCGCTCGAAACCGAGGCGGAGCAGATCGCCGACCGGCTCGAGTCGCTCGAGATGCAGAACATGCTGCGGGGTCCCGACGACGCCCGTGATGCGCTGCTCACGATCCATCCCGGCGCCGGGGGCACGGAGTCCCAGGACTGGGCCGAGATGCTCGTCCGCATGTACACCCGCTGGGCGGAGCGACACGGCTTTGTGGTCAACGTACTCGACATCCTGCCGGGCGAGGAAGCCGGCATCAAGTCCGCCGAGATCGAGATTCGCGGGCAGTACGCGTTCGGCTTGCTGCGCGCCGAGAAAGGTGTGCACCGCCTCGTGCGCATCTCGCCGTTCGACTCGCAGTCGCGCCGCCACACCTCGTTCGCGTCGGTCTTCGTGTATCCCGAAGTCGACGACGAGATCGAAATCGAGATCAAGGATGACGATCTGCGCATCGACGTGTTCCGCGCGTCCGGCAAGGGCGGGCAGCACGTCAACAAGACGTCATCGGCGGTCCGGATCACCCACCTGCCCAGCGGCATTGTGGTTTCGTGCCAGCAGGAGCGCAGCCAAGGAAAGAACAAGGCGACCGCGATGAAAATGTTGAAGGCACGCCTGTATGAACGCGCCGTGGCCGAGCGCGAGGCAAAAAAGGCGGAAGTGGACAAACAGAAGACGGACATCGCGTGGGGGAATCAGATCCGCTCGTACGTGTTCCAGCCGTACACGATGGTCAACGACCATCGCACCGAGCTGAAGGTGAGCGACGTGCACAAGGTGATGGACGGCGACCTCGATCCGTTCATCGAAGCGTTCCTCAAGCGCTTCGGGAATAAGGCCGCGTAAATGACCGGGTTCGTCGAAGCCGCCCGGCGCGAGAAGCTCAAGGAGCTGCTGGAGCGCGGCGTGGCGCCGTTTGCCTACCGGTTCGAGCGCAGCGCGACCGCCCACCAGGCCGTGGCCGCCTACCACTCGGACGACGACGCCACCGTGCACCGGGTCGCGGGGCGCCTCGTCGCGCTGCGGCCGCACGGCAAGACGACCTTCGCGCACCTCGAGGATGCCACGGGCAAGATCCAGCTCTACTTCAAGGGCGACGAGCTGGGCGCGGATCGCTACGGCCTCGTCGAGCTGCTCGATCTGGGTGACCATCTGGGCGTCGAGGGACGTCTCATGAAGACCCGCACGGGGGAAATCACCGTGCGCGTGGCCCAGTTCACACTGCTCGCCAAGGCGCTCCGCCCGCTGCCGCTCGGGAAAGAAGACGCGAGCGGCGTGAAGCACGGGGAGCTGACCGATCCCGAGCTGCGCTACCGGCAGCGCTATGCCGATCTCGCCGTGCATCCCGACGTGCGCGAGGTGTTCCGGCTCCGTACGCGAATCGTGCAAGGAATCCGCGCCTTCCTCGACGGCAAGGGGTATCTCGAGGTAGAGACGCCGGTGCTGCAGCCGCTCTATGGCGGTGCGGCGGCGGTGCCCTTCCAGACGCATTACGAAGCGTTGGACACGACCTTCTATCTCCGCATTGCGGATGAGCTGTACCTGAAACGGTGCCTCGTGGGCGGTCTCGAAAAAGTGTATGAGATCGGGCATGACTTTCGGAACGAGGGGTTGTCGCGGTTCCACAATCCCGAGTTCACGATGGCCGAGTGGTATCAGGCGTATGCGGATTACAACGACATGGCCGCACTGACGGAAGACATGCTGGCGGGGCTGGTCCTCGAGCAGTTCAAGAGCAGCGTGCTGGAGCGCCACGGTGCCACGCTGTCGTTCGCGCGGCCGTTCGCGCGCAAGGACTACTACGGTCTGGTGCGCGAGCACGCCGGCATCGATCTCACGAAGGCAAGCGACGCGCAGCTGCGTGACGTCCTCGAGCGCCACAACGCGCCCGACACGGACAAGCTCAACGGCCCCAAACTCGTGGATGAAGTATTCAAGACCTGCGTCGAGCCCAAGCTCGTGCAGCCCACGTTCGTGTTCGACTATCCGCTCGCGCTGTCGCCGCTCGCCAAGCCCAAGCGTGGCGATCCGGCCAAGGTCGAGCGCTGGGAGCTGTTCGTGCAGCACCGCGAGCTCGCCAACGCGTTCAGCGAGCTGAACGATCCCGACGAACAGCGCCGCCGCTTCGAGCAGCAGGCGGCGTTACGGGCTGCCGGGGACGCCGAGGCGCAGCAGCTGGACGAGGACTATCTGCGGGCGCTGGAGTACGGGATGCCGCCGGCGGGCGGCGTCGGGCTCGGGGTGGACCGGTTGACGATGATCCTCGCCGATCAGACCAACATTCGCGACGTCATCCTGTTCCCCATGCTGCGGCCGGAGTGATGTCGATCGCGATGGTCGTGCTGAAAGTCGTGCTGGCCGCCGCGGCGGCCGCCGCCCTGTTCGTCCTCATCACGAACTGGCCGTCGCGGCTCGATCTGCGGGTGGCGATGCGCTACCTGCGGAGCCGGCGGTCGTCGCGCCTCCTGTCGTTGATCACCGTGATCGCCGTCGGCGGCGTCACCATCGGGGTCATGGCGCTGGTGATCGTGCTCGGCGTGATGAACGGCATGCAGAACGACCTGCGCGAGAAGATCCTGGTCGTCAATCCGCATCTGCGCGTGCTGACGTACGGAGAAGGGCTTCGCCTGGATGACTGGCAGGACGTCGTGACGAAAGTGCGGCGGACCCCGGGCGTCGTGGCGGCCGCGCCGTTCGTGTTGACGCAAGGGTTGATCTCGGCAGGTCACGACTATGCCGAAGGCGTTGCGGTCATCGGCGTCGAGTCGGACACCGGATCGCGGGCGGTGACGAGTCTGCCGCGTTTCTTCAAGCAGGGCGATTTGACCTTTCATACGACCCAGCGTGGCGTCGAGGGCGGTGTCGCGATCGGCACACGCCTCGCGAGCAAGTTGTCCGCGTATCCCGGCGACATCGTCACGATGGTCGCCCCCGCGGGGTCGCAGTTCAACAGCAGCGTCGGCGCGTTCATCCCGAAGTATCGCCGCTACGAGGTGACCGGGGTGTTCGAGACCGGCATGTACGATTACGACAACAGCTACGTCGTCATGCGCCGCCAAGGAGCCCAGGATTTCGCGGGGTTGGGCGGCGCCGTGAGCGGTATCGAGGTGCGGCTCGCGCACCCCGAGCAGGCCACCGAAGCGGGCCAGCGGATTGAGAGCATCCTCGGCTATCCCTATCGCACGCTCGACTGGCAGCTCCAGAACCGCCCGCTGTTTTCCGCGCTGAAGCTCGAGAAGCTGACGATGGGGCTGGTGGTCTTCCTGATCTGCGTGGTCGCGGCCTTCAATGTCGTCGGCACCCTGACGATGGTGGTGCGCGACAAGACGCGCGAGATCGGCATCCTGCTCGCCATGGGGATGCACCGCAGCCGCATCCGGCGCGTCTTCCTTATTCAGGGCGTGCTCATCGGACTCGTCGGCACGGCGCTCGGGGCGGTGCTGGGCCTGGTCGTCGGCGCCGGCGTCAACAACGGCCGTCTGATCCCGATCGACCCGTCGATCTATTTCATCGATCACCTGCCGGTCCTGAACAATCCGCTCGACGCCCTGGCGGTGATCGGGGCGAGCCTCATCATCGCCACGCTCGCGCCGCTGTATCCGAGCATGCAGGCCGCCCGGCTCGATCCGGTGACGGCGATCCGCTACGAATGAACGCGCTCCTCGTGGCCAAGACGATCCGGCGCGTGTTCGCGGGCGGCGACGGACAGTTGCTCGAGATCCTGCGGGGTGTCGACGTCGACGTGCGGCGCGGCGAATTCGTCGCGATCGTGGGCTCGTCGGGGGCGGGGAAGAGCACGCTCCTGCATCTCCTGGGGGCGCTCGACAGCCCGACGACCGGTGACATCTGGTTGGACGGGTCGCGCTATGCCGATCTCGACGCGCGGGGCGCGGCGGAGCTCAGGAACCGGAAACTGGGATTTGTGTTCCAGTTTCATCATCTGCTGCGGGAGTTCTCGGCTCTGGAAAACGTCATGATGCCGCTCTTGATCGGGGGCACGTCGCCGCGCACCGCGCGATCCCGCGCGGAGGAAGTGCTGTCCGAAGTCGGCCTCGCGGGACGCATGAGTCATCGGCCGTCCGAGCTGTCGGGTGGCGAGCAGCAGCGCTGCGCCGTCGCGCGCGCGCTGGTGCACGATCCGAGTGTCGTGCTCGCGGACGAGCCGTCGGGCAACCTCGACCACGCCAATGCCGAGCGGCTGCACGAGATCTTCTTCCGGCTGGCGCGGGAGTACGAAACGGCAGTGGTCGTGGTCACGCATAACCGCCAGCTGGCGGGGCGCGCGGACCGGGTCCTGTTGCTGGAGGACGGCCGACTCACCACGGTGAGCTCGGCCGATGCGATTCCCTGATGCTCTGCGATAACTGCAAGGAGCGGGACGCCATCATCAACCTCACCCAGGTCGAGCATGACTCCAAGGTCACGCTCCACCTGTGCGAGCAATGCGCCCAGCAGAAGGGCGTGGAGACCGGCGGTGCAGTGTTGAAGAGTCCACTCGGCAACTTCCTGGGAGCGGTGGTGAAGGGCGGCGGGTCCGGCGCGCTCGTCCCCGCGGGCGGTGAGGGGCTGCGCTGTCCGGCCTGTGGCAGCACGTTACGCGATTTCCGCGACTCCGGTCGCTTGGGGTGCGACCAGTGCTACTCATCGTTCGACACGCACCTGCGAGACCTGCTGCGGCGCCTGCACGGCTCGAGCCAGCACGTGGGCGAGCGCTACGACGTCCCAGGCGCAGCGGGGGGGGACGCCGATCCCCGCAGCGAGCTCCTCGACCTGAAGGCGCAGCTGCGGCGTGCCGTCGAGGGCGAGAATTTCGAGCTCGCGGCTGAGCTGCGAGACCGCATCCGGGTGCTGGAATAATGGATCTCTCACTGCTGCCCGACGGCGGGATGCGCTGGCTCGACGCCTCCGGTCCGAAATCGACCATCGTGCTGTCGACCAGGATCCGGCTCGCGCGGAACGTGCAGGGCGTGCCGTTCAGCCAGCGCGCGAAGGACGCCGACCGGACCGCGGTGCTGGCGCGGGTCAGTGAGGCGGCGGCCTCGTCCGATCACCTCTCGTCCGCCGTGGCATTCCACCTCGACCAGATGGAACGGCCAGAACGGCAGCTACTGCACGAACGTCATCTCGTCAGCAAGGAGTTGGCGGGTCTGGACCGGGACGCGCGCCCCCGGCCCGGCGCCGCGTTGCTGGTCCAGGACCAGGTTGGGGTGATGGTGAATGAAGAGGACCATCTCCGGCTGCACGGCATGTGGTCCGGATTCGATGTGGAAGGCGCGTATGCCGCTGTCGAAGCCGTCGATGCCGAGATGGGCCGGCTCGTTCCTTTCGCCTTTCACCCTGAATTTGGCTATCTTACGTCCTGTCCGACGAATGCCGGAACGGGGCTCCGGGCCAGCGTCCTTATCCATTTGCCGGGTCTTGTTTTGACCAAAGAAATCACCAAAGTTCTTCAAGGGCTGTCGCAGGTCGGATTAACCTTTCGGGGCTTGTACGGGGAAGGCAGCGATGTCGTCGGCAATTTCTTCCAGTTGTCCAACCAAACAACCTTAGGGAAGACTGAAGACGAGCTGATCGACCACCTCGGGAAAATCGTGCGGCAAGTCGTCGAATACGAGGAGCAAGCGCGGGATGTGCTGCTCCGCACGGCGCCAGAGGAAGTGGAAGACAAGACTTGGCGGGCGTATGGGCTGCTGAAGCACGCGCGCCGGCTGACGTTTGAAGAGACGATGAATCTGTTGAGCGGAGTGCGGTTGGGTGTCGGTCTGAATCTGCTTCCCGGGCCGGGGGTATATACGCTCAACAAGCTGCTGATTTACACTCAACCTGCGCACCTGGCGGCTATGGATGGCCGGTCGACCGGCGACCGGGAGCTGCCGACGGTGCGCGCTGCGTTTGTGCGGCGCCTGCTCGAAGCGGAATCCAGCTGAACGGCGAAAGGTGAGTTCGGAACTGCGATGAACGGCTACAACTTCACGGATCGAGTCCGGAAAGTTCTGCAGATGGCGCGGGAAGAAGCGGCGCGTCTGCATCACGAGTACGTCGGCACCGAGCACATTCTGCTCGGCTTGATCCGCGAGGGCGAGGGCGTTGCCGCCGCGGTCCTGACCAATCTCAACGTCGATCTCGAAGAGATCCAGCAGAAGATCGAAGAGACTGTCAAAAAAGGGAAAGCCGCGGCCGCCGCGGGCCCGGATCTCCCCTATACGTCGCGCGCCAAGAAGGTGCTCGAGCTGGCGATGAGCGAGGCGCGTGAGTTGAATCACTCCTACGTCGGCACCGAGCACCTGTTGCTCGGCCTGCTGCGCGAAGAGAAGGGGATCGCCGCGCAGGTCCTGACGGACGCCGGCGTGAACCTCGAGCAGGCCCGCGCGGAGACGCTGCGGTTGCTCGGCAGCGAAATGCCGTCGACGCCGGCTGGCGGCGGGACCGGCGCGCAGCCGACGCCTCCCAAGAGCGAGAAGAAATCGAAGACGCCCGCGCTCGACCACTTCTGCCGCGATCTCACGCAGCTCGCCGCCGAGGGCGCGCTCGATCCGACGATCGGCCGTCAGAAAGAAATCGAGCGCGTGATGGAGATTCTGTCACGCCGCAAGAAGAACAACCCGGTGTTGATCGGTGAGCCCGGGGTGGGCAAGACGGCGATCGTCGAGGGGCTGGCCCAGCTGATCGCCAGCGGGCAGTGCCCCGACGCGCTCAAGGATCACCGCGTGCTGTCGCTCGATATGGCCGCCGTCATCGCCGGCACCAAGTATCGCGGTCAGTTCGAAGAGCGTCTCAAGGCCGTGATCAACGAGATCGCGCAGAACAAGAACATCATTTTGTTCATCGACGAGCTGCACACGCTGGTGGGCGCCGGCGCCGCCGAAGGTGCGGTCGACGCGTCCAACATGCTCAAGCCGGCGCTGGCGCGCGGCGAGCTCCAGTGCGTGGGCGCATCCACGTTGAACGAGTATCGCAAATACATCGAGAAGGACGGCGCGCTCGAGCGGCGCTTCCAGACGGTGATCGTCGATCCGCCGACCGTCGACGAGACGATCGAGATCCTCAAGGGGCTGCGGAAGCGCTACGAGGATCATCACCGCGTCATTATTCCCGACGACACGCTGATCGAGGCGGCGAAGCTGTCGGAGCGCTACATCACCGACCGGTTCCTGCCCGACAAGGCGATCGACGTGATCGACGAGGCGGGCGCCCGGGCCCGGCTGGCCGCGCAGGTGCCGCCACCCGAGGTCGCCGAGCTGAAGGACAAGCTCGAAGCCTTGAGCGGCGACAAGGAAGCCGCGGTGCGCGACCAGAACTTCGAGCGCGCCGCCTCGCTGCGCGATTCCGAACGCGAGCTCCAGGCCGACATCCGGCGCAAACAGGAAGAGTGGGAGCGCGAGCGCCAGACCCGCCGGCCGACGATCAGCGAGGAAGGCGTCGCGTTCATCGTGTCGCGCTGGACGGGGATTCCCGTCACCCGCCTCCAGGAAGCGGAGACCGCGCGCCTGCTGCGCATGGAAGACGAGCTGCACGAGAGCGTGGTCGGTCAGAACGAAGCGATCCAGGTCATCTCGCGGGCCATCCGCCGCAGCCGGGCGGGCCTCAAGGATCCCAAGCGTCCCATCGGCTCCTTCATCTTCAGCGGCCCCACGGGCGTCGGCAAAACCGAATTGGCCCGGGCGCTCGCGCGCTTCCTGTTCGCGGATGCCCAGGCGCTGATTCGCGTCGACATGTCGGAGTACATGGAGAAGTTCTCGGTGAGCCGGCTGATCGGCGCGCCGCCGGGATACGTCGGCTATGAAGACTCCGGCACGCTCACCAAGGCCGTGCGGCGCAAGCCGTACTCCGTCGTGCTGCTCGACGAGATCGAGAAGGCGCATCCCGACGTGTTCAATATCCTGCTGCAGGTGCTCGACGAGGGCCACCTGACGGACAACTACGGCCGCGTGATCGACTTCAAGAACACCGTCGTGATCATGACCTCGAACGTCGGCGCGCGCGACGTCGTGAAGGGGAAGGCCCTCGGCTTCGCCCAGCAGGACGCGAAGAGCGACTTCGAGCGGATGTCCGAGAAAGTCAAGGAAGAGGTCAACAAGGTCTTCAATCCCGAGTTCCTGAACCGGCTGGATGACGTGATCGTCTTCCACTCGCTCAATCGGGAGCATATTGCGCTGATCGTGGCCATTCTGGCGCGCGATGTGCAGAAGCGGTTGGGGGAAGAGGAGCTGACGCTGCGGCTGACGCAGGGCGCGACCGACTTCCTCGTCGATCACGGATACGATGAACACTTCGGTGCGCGGCCGCTCAAGCGCGCGATTCAGAAATACGTCGAGGACCCGCTGTCGGAGAAGATCCTCGTCGGAGATTTCGCCAAGGGCGACGAGATCGAGGTGGACGTCGCCCCCGACAAGGAGCGCCTGGCATTTCGGGCACTCTCCGGCTCGAAGGCGTGATCCGCCGGCTCACACTTCCATTCTGCTTCAGTCTCGCCGCTGTCGCCCCGGGTCTGTGCGCTGCACAGGCCGGCGGGGCGACGGGGGCGGGTGCCGCGCCCGTCACCGCCCAGACGCCCGTCCCCGATTCGATCGCGGTGCTCGGCGCCCAGCGCAATAGCACCATCAGCATCATCCAGATCAGCGGCCTGGTTCCGGGCCGCGCGATCAACTATCGCGACGTACAGCGCGCCATTCAGGCGCTCTACACGAGCGCGCAGTTCGACGCGGTGGCGGTGACGCAGACGACGGCGGCGGGCAAGAACGTGCTCGTGATTCACGTGCACGAGCGGCCCCTGCTGGTCAAATGGGCGATCCGGGGCGTGGCGCGCGTCCCCGAGCACAGCGTGCGCGACAAGGTGGCCCTCGCCGAGGGCCGCCCGCTCGATCTGGCGAACGTCGCGCGCGCGCGGGCCCGCATCGATTCGCTGTATCACGCCAAGGGATACTATCTCGCGCGCACCAAGCCGCTCTTTGTGTATGAGCGCGATTCGTCGAGTGTCCGCGTGATCTTCGACATCGACGAAGGGCGCCGCGTCGCGATCGCCCGCGTCGATTTCCAGGGGAATACGCATTTCAGCGACGAGCAGCTCGCGGCCCAGATGCACTCGCGCTCCGAGGGGTTCTGGTGGTTCCGCTCGGGCGAATACAACGACGAGAAGATCGGCGAGGATCTGCACCAGACTCTGCCGTCGTTCTACGGGAAACAGGGTTTCGTCGACTTCCAGGTGCTCGACGACACCCTGATCGTCCACGAAGGGACGGGCAAGGCGACGCTGGTCGTGACCGTCAGCGAGGGCGAGCCGTACCGCATCGGCTCGTTCGAGATCGTCGGCAACCGGCGGTTCTCGACCGACGAGCTGCAGACGTTCTATCCCTTCACCGGCGAGCAGCGCACGGGACTACTGGGCCTCGGCGGCAGGCGCCACATCGTGAATTTCGATGACCAGCTCTGGCAGGACGCCACGCGCAAGCTGCAGACGCTGTACTACAACAACGGCTACATCTACGTCACCGTGCGCAACGACGTGCTGCGGCGGATCGGGCCCGACGGCAAGCCCGTCGTCGACCTCCGGTGGGTGATCACGGAGGGCCAGCCGGCGATCGTCAGCCACGTGGAGATCCGCGGCAACGACGTCACGCACGACCGCGTGATCCGCGAGGCGATCGTGATGGTCCCGGGCGACGTGTTCCGGCAGGACGCGCTCATCGCCTCCTATCAGCGCGTGTCGAACCTCGGCTTCTTCAATCAGCCGATGCCGTTCCCGGACACCAAGCCGGCCAACGAGCAGGGCGACATCGACGTGGTGTTCCGCGTCTCCGAGAAGCGCACCGGCAACATCAACTTCGGCGCGTCGGTGGGGCAGGGGACGGGGGTCGGCGGCTTCCTCGGCCTCGACGAGCCCAATCTGTTCGGGCAGGGGAAGCGGGGCCGGTTCCAGTGGCAGTTCGGCAAGAACATCAACGACTTCGACGTCTCCTTCACCGATCCGGCGGTGCGCGAATCGCGCATCTCGGCGACGGTCGGCGTGCACAATACGCGCGTCCGCTACGTCATTGCGAACGTCGGCCGCCTGCGGCGGCGCGGCGCCAGCCTGCAGCTGGGCTTCCCGGTGTTCGGCGACAACTATACGCGGCTGTACGCGTCCTACGGGATCGATCAGCAGAGCTTCACCGGTTCGACGACCAACCTTGCGTTCTCCAGCGCGTTCCGCTGCAACGATTGCGTGCGCTCGTCCCTCGGGCTGTCGCTGATGCGCGATACGCGGGTCGATCTGCCGTTCCCGACCGCGGGGACGATGGTCCAGTTCGGCCTGTCGCAGAGCGGCGGCCTGCTCGGCGGATCGGGCAACTTCCAGCGCGCCGATATCGAGGGACATTTCTACGCGCCGATCGGCACGCTCGGCAATGGGGCGTCGAACGCCAAGTTCGTGCTCGGATTCTCGACCCGGTCGGGCTTTGTGTTCGGCGACTCGCCATTCTTCGAGCAGCTGTTTACGCTCGGCGGCACGCAGTTCTTCATTCCGTTGCGTGGCTATGACGAGGCCTCCATCACGCCGTTCGGCTACGACCCGAACGCCAGCGCCAGCGGCGCGAGCCCCAACGCGTTCGGCAAGGCGTTCTACACGATGACCGGCGAGTTCGGGATCCGGCTGTCGCAGATGCTCTATCTCTCGACGTTCTTCGACGCCGGCAATGTCTGGTCGCGGCCCGCCCAGTTCAACCCCACGCGGCTGTTCCGGGGCGCGGGCATCGGCGCCGCGGTCATCTCGCCGCTCGGACCGCTCGGGATCGACTACGCGTACGGATTCGATAAGATCGATCAGTTCGGCCGGCCCGCGCCAGGTTGGAAACTGCACTTCAAGCTCGGCAATTTCTTCTAAGCCACACCCACGTCCTACTTCGGGAGTTTCCGCTTTATGCAGCGTCTCGTGCTCAGTTCGCTCGCCGCCGTCGCCGTGTTCGCCACGGCACCGACCGCCTTGCTCGGACAGGGGGGGGGACCGCCGCCGGCTCCGGGGCCGCTCAAGATCGCGTTCATCAGCTCGCAGGAGATCCTGAGAGCGACACCGGGCTACGCCGTGGCGGAGTCCACGTACCGGCGTGAATTCCAGGCGTCGCAGGTCGAGGTGCAGAAGCTGCAGCACCAGCTCGATTCGGCGGTCCAGGTCTTCGACCAGCAGTCGCTCGTACTGTCGCCCGCGGCGCGGCAGGCCAAGCAGAAAGACCTGCAGACGATGCAGCAGCACATGGAACAGCGCTCCAGCGAGCTGCAGGACCACCTGCAGCAGCGGGAGCAGGAGCTGCTCGGCCCGCTCCGCGCGCGCATCACGTCCGTGATTCAAGGGATCCGCGCGGAGATGAACTACGCGCTGATTCTCGATGCCGACGCCGCCGGCGGATTCGTGGCCGCCGCGGATCCGGCGCTGAACATCACGCCCCGGGTGCTGCAGCGCCTCACGCAGGCGCAGTAACTCACCACGCGTACACTCTCCGCGAGTGAGATTGCTGCGCTCACCGGCGGCAAGCTGGTGGGTCCAGGAACTACCACGGTCGCCGGGGTCGCGCCGCTCGAGCGCGCAGGTCCCGGCGACCTCTCTTTTCTTGCCTCGCCCCGCTACGTCCCCTACTTTGAGCGCACCAGCGCCTCGGTCGTGCTCGTCGCGCCGGCGTTCGAGTCGGCCGGGGGTGGGGAGGGCGGAGGGCCAGGGACGCGCATCGTCGTACCCGATCCGTACGCCGCGCTGCTGGTCGTGCTTCCCGTGCTCTATCCGCAGGCCGTCTGGGAAGCGGGCATCCACCCGACGGCGGTGGTGGGCCGCGGCGCCACATGGCAGGAGCCGGTCGCCATCGGTCCGCATGCGGTGCTCGGCCACGCGGTGCAGCTCGGCAAGAACGTGCGCATCGGCGCGGGGTGCGTGCTCGGCGACGGCGTGGCCGTCGGCGACGACACGCAGCTCTTTCCGGGCGTCACCCTCTACTCGGGGACCGCACTCGGCAAGCGGGTGATCGTGCATGCCGGCGCCGTGCTCGGCAGCGACGGGTTCGGGTACATCCCCGGCAAGGATGGTGAGGCGCACCGCAAGATCCCGCACGTCGGGCGGTGCCTCATCGGAGACGACATCGAGATCGGCGCGAACACGTGCATCGACCGGGGCAGCGTGGACGACACCGTGATCGGTTCCGGCACGAAGATCGACAATCTCGTCCACATCGCCCATAACGTGCGGATCGGCGCGCGCTGCCTCATCATGGCGGAGGCCGGGATCGCGGGCAGCTGCCAGGTGGAGGACGACGTGATCATCGCGGGGCAGACCGGCATTGGGGACCACATCACGATCGGACGTGGCGCGCGGCTGCTCGTGCAGTCGGGCATCATCGCCGACGTGCCCGCCGGGGTCACCGTCTCCGGGTATCCCGCGCGCCCGCACCGTGAGCTGCTGCGCGCGCAGGCCGCGATGTACCGCCTCGCAAAGATCGTTGACGAGCTCGAAGCCCTCGTGCAACCCAACCCCGAGCCTCCCCCTGCCGCCACCGAGCGCTAGGCGCTCGATCACGCGCCCCGCGGGCGTTCGCGGCACGGGGCTGCATACCGGCGCCGCGACGGAAGCGACATTCCTCCCGGCGCCGGCCGGCCAGGGGATCGTGTTCCGGCGGATCGATCTCGCGGGGAAGCCCGAGGTCCCGGCGCGGCTGACGGAGGTCGAGGCGGTCGAGCGACGCACGGCGATCGGGCACGGTGCGGCGACGATTCACACTGTCGAGCACGTGCTGGCGGCCGTGGCCGCCCATGTGATCGACGATCTGACGATCGAGCTCACGGGCCCCGAGCCGCCGATCCTCGACGGCAGCGTGCTGCCGTATTTCGACGCGCTCACGCAAGCGGGGCCGGCCGCGGTGGGTGGCGAGCCCTCGGTGCTCACCGTCACGGCACCCTTCACCGTGACCGACAAGGACGCGTCGTACGTGGTGGCGCCGGCGAAGGCGTTGCGTCTGACGGTGTCGATCGAGTGGCCGCATCCGTTGATCGGGCGGCAGGCGGGCACCTATGACGTGACGCCGGAGAGTTTCGCCGCGGAGCTCGCGCCGGCGCGGACATTCGGCTTCACGCACGAGGTCGCCGAGCTGCAGGCGCGCGGGCTGATCAAAGGCGCGTCCGAGGCGAACGCGATCGTATTGGACGAGCGGGGCGTCGTGAACGGCGGGACGCTGCGCTGGCCCGACGAGTTCGTGCGGCACAAAGCCGCGGACATCGTGGGGGACCTGGCGCTCACCGGCGCCCGGATTCAGGCTCATGTGGTGGCGACGCGGCCCAGCCACGGCGGCAACATCGCCCTGGCCCGGGCGCTCGCTCGCGCAGGGAGGCGCACCGGAATGCCGGCGATGGATATCGCGAAAATCATGGACTATCTGCCCCACCGCTACCCATTCCTGCTCGTGGACCGGATCCTCGAAGTGGAGGGCAACAAGCGGATCGTCGGGATCAAGAACGTGACGATCAACGAGCCGTTCTTTCAGGGACACTTCCCGGGCCATCCCATCATGCCGGGCGTGCTCATCATCGAAGCGATGGCGCAGGTCGGTGGGATGCTGCTGATGAGCCACTTCGAGGGGCAGGATACGGCGAACAAAGTGGTGTACTTCATGTCACTCGACAACGTGAAGTTCCGCCGTCCGGTCGTCCCGGGCGACCAGATCCGCTTCGAGCTCGAGATGCTGCAGTTCCGCGGCAAGACGTGCCGCATGAAGGGCGCCGGATTCGTGGACGGGCAGATCGTCGCCGAAGCGGAGATGATGGCCATGGTGGTCGATAAGTGATCCATCGCACGGCGCTGATCGATCCGACTGCCGAGCTGGGCGGCGACGTCTCCGTCGGCCCCTACTGCGTGATTGGTCCCAAGGTCACCGTGGGGGAGCGCTGCAGCATCGCGGCGCACGCCGTGCTCGAGCGCAACACGCGCATAGGCGACGGCGTGAAAATCGGCTACGGCGCCGTCATCGGCAACGACCCGCAGGACCTCAAGTACAAGGGCGAAGAAACCTGGGTGGAAATCGGGAGCGGCACGATCATCCGCGAGTACTCGACGGTCAACCGCGGGAGCACGGCGACGGGCAAGACGACGGTGGGCGAGCGCTGTTTCCTGATGACCTACGTGCACATCGCCCACGATTGCGTCATCGGCAACGACGTCATCATCGCCAACGCGGTGCAGATGGCCGGTCACGTCACCGTCCACGAGCGCGCGATCATCAGCGGCCTCGTGCCGATCCATCAATTCGTCCGCATCGGCACCTATTCGTTCGTGGGCGGGGGGTCGCGCGTCAATCAGGACGTGCCGCCGTTCACGAAAGCGGCGGGGAATCCCGTCCACCTCTACGGGCTCAATTCGGTGGGCCTGCAGCGCGCCGGCTTCTCGCCGGAATTGAAGCTCGCGCTGAAACGCGCCTACCGCCTCGTGTTCAACTCCGATCTCACGGTGAGCCAGGGGATCGCCCGTGCCCGCACCGAGCTGCCGCAGATCGCGGAGGTCGAAACGTTCCTGCAGTTCATCGAGGCCTCGCAGCGCGGGGTCATGGTGTGACGCCGCGCGTCCGGCCGGTGAAAGTGGGCGTGGTCGGCGCAGGCGCCCTCGGTTTCCACCACATCCGGCTGCTGAAAAAGATCGATGGCGCGGACGTCGTCGGCTTCTACGACCACAATGCGCCCCGTGCCGCGCAGGTGGCCAAGGACCTCGAGACCACCGCCTTCCCCTCACTCGAGGCGCTGCTGGAGCGGGTCGAGGCGATCACCGTCGTCGTGCCGACCCCGGCGCACGTGGACGTAGGGCAGGCGGTGCTCGAGCGCGGCCTGCACGCGCTGATCGAGAAGCCGCTCGCGGACACCGTGCCCGGCGCCGAGCAGCTGGTGCAGCTCGCGCGCGAGCGCGGGGCCTGTCTCCAGGTGGGGCACGTGGAGCGATTCAATCGCGCGGTGCGTGCCGCGACACCCTATCTCGACGAGCCCCGCTTTCTCCAGACCGAGCGGTTGGCGCCGTTTCAGCCGCGCGGCACCGATGTCGCCGTGATCCTGGACCTGATGATTCACGATCTCGATCTGGTGCTGGAGCTCGTGCGATCGGACGTCGGCGAGGTGCGGGCCACCGGCGTGCCGATTCTGTCGCCGCACGTCGACATCGCCAACGCGCGCGTCGAGTTCGCCAATGGCGCCGTGGCGATCATCACGGCGAGCCGCGTGTCGCGCGAGCGGACGCGCAAGCTGCGGATTTTCCAGCCGACGGGATACTTCTCCCTGGACCTCGCGCAGGGGGACGGCCATTTCTACCGGCTGAAATCGGGATGGCAGGGGGCCCACGCCACCCGGATGGAAGACATCGTGGAGCATGTGAAGCTCGAGGCCCCCGAGGCGGAGCCGCTCAAGCTCGAGCTGGAGAGTTTCCTGCGCGCGGTCCGCGGTGACGGCGACGTCGTGGTCACCGGTGCCGCGGGGCTGCAGGCACTGAACCTCGCCTATCGCGTCGCCGACGCCATCAGCGCCTCGCCGCTCGCCGCGGCGCGGCCGTGACCAGGATCTACATCTCGGCAGGGGAGCCGTCGGCGGACGCACACGCCGCCGCGGTCGCCACCGCGTTGCGGCGCCGCCTGCCCGGCCTCGAGCTCGAGGCCCTGGGCGGGCCGCTGCTCGAGCGCGCGGGTGCCCGCCTGCTCGACCGGATGGAATCGTACTCCGTCGTCGGGTTCGTCGAGGCCATCGCCAAGATTCCGGCGCACTACCGCTTGCTCAACCGGATCAAGCAGTCGTTCGCGGCCAAGCGCTACGATCTCGTGATCCTCGTCGATTACCCCGGTTATCACCTCCGTGCCGCTGCTGCCGCCGCCGCTTCGGGCATTCCGGTGCTCTACTACATCGCGCCGCAGATGTGGGCGTGGGGGCCGAAGCGCGTCCGCAAGCTCGCGCCCGTGAATCAGCTCGCGGTCATTCTGCCGTTCGAGGAAGCGTTTTTTCGCGAGCGGGGAGTCGCCGCGACGTTCGTCGGACATCCGCTCAAAGACCGGCCGGCCCCGCCGGCGCGCCCGGATGCGCGTCGCGCCATCGGCCTCGATCCGGGCCGGCCAACACTGGGCCTGTTCCCGGGGAGCCGGCGGCAAGAGGTCCAGCGTCACTGGCCCATCTTCCGCGCGGCCGCGGCGCGCGTCGCCGCCGCGCGCCCCGACATCCAGATCGTCGCCGCGGGTACCCGGGACGCGCAGTATCCCGACCCGGGCGCGATCACGGTGCATCTGGGCGATCCCTTGCTGGTGTTTGCGGCGGCGGACGCGGGGATCTGCAAGTCGGGCACCACGACGCTCGAGGCGGCCATCGCCGACTTGCCGATGGTCATCACCTATCGCGTCCATCCGATCTCTTCCTTCATCGCGTTCCGGCTACTCCGGGTGCCGTGGGTCGGTCTGGTCAACCTCGTGGCGGGCTACGAGGTCGCCCCCGAGTTCCTGCAGCGGCGCGCGACCGCCGACGCGCTCGCGGGCGGTGTGTTGCCGCTGCTCGACACCACGAACCCCGCGACGCGGCGCCAGCGGGAAGGGCTGCAGCTGGTCCGCGACCGCCTGGGAGCGCCGGGCGCCGCGGATCGGGTCGCCGAGCTGGCCGCTCGCTTGATCCCATGAAGCTGCGCTGGGCGGAGCCGATCGCGCAGGCGCTGGGGCCGCCCGCGATCAAAACCCTCGCGGCCACGTGGCGCTTTCGGGAAAGCGGGCTCGAGCAGTGGAAACCTCCCTTCATCTTTGTCCTCTGGCACTCGCGGATCCTGCCGCTGTTGGCGCTCCACAAGCGTGAAGGGGTGGTGCTGCTGATCAGCCGGCATCGCGACGGAGAATATCTCGCCGATCTCGCGCAGGGGTGGGGCTACCGCTCGGTCCGCGGATCCACGCAGCGCGGCGGCGAGGTCGGCCTGCTGGGCATCGTCCGGGCGCTGCAGGGAGGCGCGGTGGTGGCAATCACGCCCGACGGTCCCCGGGGACCGCGCGAGCGGGTGCAGCCGGGCGCGATCGCCGCCGCGCAGCACGCCGGCGTGCCGCTCATCGCGGCTGGCGCGCGCACCGCCTCCGCGTGGTATCTCGGCTCCTGGGATCGCATCTGCATCCCGAAGCCGTTCGCCGCGGTCGATGTGCGCTATAGCGCGCCGATTCGGATCGGGCCTGGGAAAGACGGCTTGCGGCAGGGCATCGCGGTGGTCGAACGCAGCCTGCACGATGTCACGGGGACCGGGTGAGCGCGCAGCGTATCGCGCACTGGATCTGGTGGAGCGGCGCGGCCCCCGCGCGCGCGGCGCGCGGCATGTTGCTGCCGTTTGCGTTCGTGTATCGCACGATCATGAGCGCGCGGGCGAAGGCCTACGCCCGCGGCTGGCTGCGCCAGCGGCCCCTGCCGCTGCCGGCAGTCGCGATCGGCAATCTGGCCGTTGGCGGAGCCGGAAAGACGCCGCTCGCGGCCTGGACGGCGGCGTTCTTCGCTCGGCGCGGCGTGAAGCCGGGAATCCTGCTGCGGGGCTATCGCGGCGACGAGCAGGCCGTGCATCAACGCCTGGTGCCCGGGGCGATCGTCGTGCCCGATGCCGATCGCCTGGCGGGCGCCGAGAAAGCGCGCGCGCAAGGCGCGCGCGTCCTTGTCCTCGACGATGCCTATCAGCGGCTGAATGTCGAGCGCGACGTCAACGTTGCGGTCGTGAGCACGGAGAGCTCGCCGCCGCGCCACGTTGCCTGGCCGCTGCCGGCGGGTCCCTGGCGCGAGGACTGGGGCGCCCTGGGCCGGGCAGACGTCATCGTCGTCACGCGCCGGCGGGCCGCAGTGGCCGAGTCACGCGCACTCGCGGGCCGGATCGCGGCCCGCTGGCCGGAAGCGGTGGTCGCGAGTGTCCAGCTCGCGCTCGACGGTTTGGTCGGGCTCCGCACGGGCCGGCGGGTGGAGTTGGCGGCGCTCGCCCACGCCCGGGTCATCGTCGCCGCCGGGATCGCCGATCCCGTGAGCTTCGCCGCGCAAATCCGCGCCTTGGGCGCGAGTGTGCAACTCATGGCATATCAAGATCATCACGCCTATCCGCCGAGCGATGTCGCCCGGCTCGCGCGGGCCGCACAAGACGCCGATTATCTTGTAGTCACCGAGAAGGACGCGGTGAAGCTGCGCAGCCGTTGGCCTGCCGATGCGCCGGAGCCCCTCGTGGCCGAGCTCGCGCTGCGATGGGAGCTCAATGGCGCCGCCGTCGAACGAGTCCTGGAAGGGGTCCTGAAAACGGTCGTATGAGCGAACCAGCGATTATTCGTCCCGACAAGCAAACCTTTCTCGCCGAGGAGAATCCCTTCGAGGCGATGATGGAGCGGTTTGACCACGCCGCGAAGCTGCTCAATCTCGATCGCGGCTTGTACAAGGTTCTACGGAATCCCGAAAAACAAATCATCGTGTCGGTCCCGATTTTTCGCGACAACGGCGAAGTCGAGGTCTATACCGGCTACCGCGTGCTCTACAATACGTCCCGCGGCCCGGCCAAAGGCGGCATCCGCTTCGATCTCAACGTGACGCTCGAGGAAGTGAAGGCGCTGGCCGCGTGGATGACATGGAAGTGCGCCCTGGTGAACATCCCGTTCGGCGGCTCGAAGGGCGGCGTCGTGTGTGATCCGACCACGATGTCGATGGCGGAGCTGGAAAGAGTGACGCGCCGCTACACCTCCAGCATCATCGAGGTCCTGGGGCCCGACTCCGACGTTCCCGCGCCCGACGTCAATACCAACGAGCGGGTGATGGCGTGGATCATGGACACCTATTCCATGCACAAGCGCCACACCGTGACCGCGGTCGTGACCGGCAAACCCGTGGAGATGGGCGGGTCGCTCGGGCGGCGGGAGGCGACGGGGCGCGGCTGCATGATCGTGACCCGCGAAGCGCTGGCGAAGTTGGGGATGAGCCTCAAGGGTACACGCGTCGCGGTGCAGGGCTTCGGCAACGTGGGCTCCGTGGCCGCCGACCTCATGGCCAAGGAAGGGGCCGTCATCGTCGCCGTCTCGGACAAGTCCACCGCGCTCCACAATCCCAAAGGCTTGGATGTCCAGGATTTGATCAAGTGGGTGAAGGAGCAGCGCCAGCTCGCGGGGTACACGAGGGCCGAAACGATCACGCACGAGCAAGTCTTGACCGTCGACTGCGACGTGTTGATCCCCGCCGCTACCGAGAATGTCATCACCCGCAAAAACGCTCCCCACATCAAGGCCAAGATCATCTGTGAGGGCGCGAATGGACCCACCAGTGCTGCGGCCGACAAGATCCTCGAGGATAAAGGCGTGTTCGTGATTCCCGACATCCTCGCGAATGCGGGCGGCGTCACCGTGAGTTACTTCGAATGGGTGCAGGACCGCGGCGGCTATTTCTGGGACGAGGAGACGGTGAATCGCCGGCTCGAAGCGATTCTGGTGCGTTCCTTCGGCGAGGTGATAGCGATGGCGTCGAAGCACAAGGTCGCCAACCGGATCGCGTCCTACATCGTGGCCGTGGATCGCGTGGCCGCGATGCACCGGTTGCGCGGCATGTATGCCTGATGCGCTATCGGCTCGTTGCCGTGGGGCGCATGAAGAACGCGGCGCTCCGTGCAGCGTGTGACGACTATCTCGATCGGCTGCGGCATTATACGAAGGTGGAAGAACAGGAAGTCAAAGACGAGGCGCGGGTTCTCGGGGCGGTGCCCGAGGGCACGCGCCTCGTGGCGTTGACCCGCCGCGGCGAGGAATGGACGTCTGGTCAGCTCGCGGAATGGGCGGGGCGGTGGGAAATGGATGGGCGCGACGTCACGTTTGCGATCGGCGGCTCGGAGACCCTGCCGGACGACGTCCTGCGCAAGGCCGAGCGTCTGTGGAGTCTCGGCCGGCTGACGCTGCCGCATGAATTGGCGCGCGTCGTCGTCTACGAGCAGCTCTACCGGGCGCACACGATCCGGCGCGGAGAGCCGTACCATCGCGGATCCTGAGCTGACGGCTGCCGATCGCGCCGCGCTGCTCGCGCTGGCGCGTGGCGCCATCGCGGCGGCGCTCGCCGGCCGCTCCCCTCCCGAACTGCCCGCTGTGCCCGGCGCGGCCCTCCGCCGTGGCGCGTTCGTGACGCTGGAAGAAAAGGAAGGACACGATCTGCGCGGCTGCATCGGGCACATCATGGACGACCGGCCACTCGGTGAGGTCGTGCGGCAAGTGGCGGTGTCCGCGGCGCGCTCCGATCCGCGCTTCGCGCCGGTGCCGCTCGCCGAGCTCGGCGCGCTGCGGATCGAGATTTCCGTTCTCACGCCGCCGGTGCGCGTCGCGCCGTCCGAGCTCCCGCACCTCGTGATCGGGCGGGACGGCCTGCTCGTGCGCCGCGGGCGCGCCCAGGCCGTGCTGCTGCCGCAGGTCGCGGCCGAGCAGGGATTCGGACCCGAGGCGTTCCTGAACGCCGTCTGCCACAAGGCGGGTCTTGCCCCGGCCAGCTGGCGGGAACCCGATACCCACGTCTTCACGTTCACAGCGGACGTCTTCGTCGAATGACCGAATGGTTCAAGCACTGGTTCGGTGAAGAGTATCATGACCTCTATCCACATCGCGACGACGAGGATGCCCGTCGCGCGGTCGCGCTGATCCGGAGCGCCGTCACCTGGAAAAACGGCGATCGCATTCTGGATCTGGCATGCGGCCCCGGCCGCCACGCGGCCGAGTTGGCACGTGGGGGAGGGCGCGTGATCGGGTTCGATCTGTCGCGCGCCATGTTGCGGCGCGCGCGCGCGCACGAGCACACGCGCGGGACCGCCGAGCTGGTGCGTGGCGACATGCGGGCACTGCCGTTTCGCGCCGGCAGTTTCGCGCTCGCTGTGAATCTCTTCACGTCATTTGGTTACTTTCTGGACGATGACGAACACCGGCGCGTGGTCCAACAGGTGGCGGCAACGCTCGCACCCGGCGGTCATTTCGTGCTGGACTATCTCAATGCCGAGTATGTGCGGCGCACGCTCAAAGTCATCGAGCAGACCACCAGCGAGGATGTCCTCGTCACGCGCCGCATCGACAGCGCGAACCGTTTTGTGATCAAGGAGATCGAGCTGCGTGCCGAAGGACGACGGTTTCAGGAGCGCGTGCGACTGTACGGGGCCGAAGAGCTCGTGGAGCTCTTGACGGATGCGGGTCTCCGCGTGACGGCGCGGTTCGGCAACTATGACGGTGCCGCCGCCGGGCCCTCGACCCCACGTGTGATCCTCGTGGCCGCCCGCTCATGATCGCGCGCATTCTGTCCACGCCCATTGCGGCGCCGGCGGAGAAAATTCCCGCCGGCAAACGTCGACCCGTCTCCCCGGACGTGCTGGCGGCCGTCCTGCCGGGACCGGGCCGCGATCGCCTGGCGGATGGAGACGTCCTGGCGGTGACGACGGGACAACAGCCCGGCCTGTTCACCGGGCCACTGTACACCGTGCACAAGGCGCTCTCGGCGATCGCGCTGGCGCGCCGGCTCGAACAAGAACGCGGCGTACCGGTGGTGCCGGTCTTCTGGGTCGCCGGCGACGATCACGATTTCGCCGAGGCGAATCACGCCTGGGTGCTCGGGCGCGACAATGAGCCGGTCAAGATCGTGCTGCGCGAGCGCCCCCACGAGGCGCCGCAGCTGCCGTTGTTCCGCGAGTCGTTGGGCCCGGACATCCGCGGCGCGCTCGACGCCCTCGATACGGCCTTCCCCGATTCGGAGTGCAAGCCGGACGTACGACAGTGGCTCGAATCCATCTACCGGCCAGACACGAATCTGGCGGACGCCGGCGCCAATGCACTTCAGCAGCTGCTCGGCGGGCGGGGGTCGGGTCTCGCGGTGTTTCGGGCGCACGACCGGAGCGGCAAGCGCGCGGCGGCGCCGTGGATATTGCGCGCGCTGGACGAAACGCTGGCCGACGGGCTGACGCCCGTCATGGTCGAAGGACGGCTCGGCCGGGATCGGTTGCGGCGGGAGGGGAGCGCGTACGTCACCCGCCGGAGCGGCGAGCGATTCTCGAGGGCCCAGCTGGAGCAGATCGCGGCCGAGACACCGGAGCGCTTGTCGCCCAACGTGCTGCTGCGCCCCGTGATCGAGGCAGCGCTGTTTCCTACGGTCGCCTACGTGGGTGGTCCCGGAGAGATGGAGTACCTCCCCGAAGCCGCGCCGTTGTTTACGGCGTTCGGTGTCGCGCCCCAGGCGCACGTGCCGCGTTGGTCCGGACTGATCATCGAAGCTCGCATCGACAAGGTGTTGCAGAAGCACGGTCTCACGCCGGCGGACTTCGCGAGCCCGCCCGGCGTCCTCGAGGCGCGGTTCGCGCAGGCGGACCTTCCGCCGGCGCTCGCCGCGGCGCTGCAGGACCTGCGGGACGACGTCGAAGCGCGGTTCGCGCGCATCAGCGGCGAGGTGGCGCAGCTCGACCCCACGCTCGAGCGCACGGTGCAGTCGGCGCGCAACGCAGCGCTCGCCGGGACGAACGACATCGAGAAGAAGCTCGTTGCGAGTGTGAAGCGCACGCAGGGCACGCTGCTCAGCCAGCTCGCGCGCGCCCGTGCCGCGCTCGCCCCCGGCGGCAAGCCGCAGGAGCGCGTGCTGACCGTCGCGTCGTTCCTCGCCCGCTACAACGGCTCGGTGTTGGACGAGATCGATGCCGAGGTGGCGCGGTGGGCCGCGAGTTTATAGAATCCGGTCCATGTGGGTGCTCGCCGTAATTCTCATCGTCGCGTTGCTCATCCCGGTCGCCGCGATTCTGGTCGACTCGCCGCTCGGCAAGTCGGTCGCGCGACGCATGGAGGGACGCGTGGACGGCGGAGATTTGCAGCGTAAGGTCGAGATCATGGAAGCAGAGATGGAAGAGCTGAACCGCTCGGTCGCCGGCATGCGGGAAGAGCTCCAATTCATGCAGCGCCTGCTGGAAGATCCCCGCCGCAAGAAACCCACGTCTTGAAGGGCGCCGCACGGGTTGCGGCCGGGATCCTGGTTACGCGGGTCCTCGGCTACATCCGAGAAAGAGTCTTCGCGCACTACTTCGGCAACGGCGCCGCGGCCGATGCCTTCCGGGCGGCACTGCGCATCCCCAACGCCCTGCGCAATCTGCTTGGGGAAGGCACGCTGTCGGCGTCGTTCATCCCTGTATATGCCGCGCTCAATGAACAAAAAAAGGATGCGGCACGCGCGTTAGCGGGCGCGATTCTGGGGCTGCTGCTCCTCGCGAGCGGCGTGCTCGCTGTCATCGGCATCGTGTTCGCGCCGGCAATCACGGCATTCGTAGCGCAGGGGTTCGACGGCCCCCGCCGCGAGCTGACGACGGTGCTCGTCCGCATCCTCTTCCCGATGACCGGGCTCATGGTGGTGTCCGCCTGGTGTCTGGGGATCCTCAATACGCACCGCCGCTTCTTTCTCCCCTACGCCGCGCCGGCCCTGTGGAACGTCGCCGGCATCGCGGCGATGGTCGGAGCAGCGGCCTGGCTGAAGGGCGGGGACCTGTACGGGTTCTCGCTCGCGCTCGCCTGGGGCACGGTCGCCGGCAGCGTGCTGCAGATCGCGATCCAGCTCCCCACCTGCTGGCGGCTGTTGCAGGGGATCCCGCTGCGCGTCAGCCTTGCCCCCGAGGGCGTGCGGCAGGTGATCACCGCGTGGCTGCCGCTGCTCGTGGGCGCGGGCGTCGCGCAGTTGTCCGGACTCGTCGACACGTTCCTCGGGTCCTTCACCGGGGAAGGAGGGCTGGCCAGCCTTGGCTACGCCCAGCTGGTCCAGGTGTTGCCGATCAGTCTGTTCGGGGTGGCGGTGACCGCGGTCGCCCTGCCCGATCTCGCGCGGGACGCAATCGGCGAGGCGGCAGACGCACAGCTCCGGGCCCGGATCGCCGTCGGCTTCCGCCGCATCGCGTTCTTCGTGATTCCAGCCGCGTTCGCGTTCGCCGCGCTGGGGCCGCAGATCATCGGCGCATTGTTCCAGACCGGCCGGTTCGATGCCGACGACACCGTGCTTGTCGGCGGCGTCCTCGCGGCCTACGGCATCGGCCTCCTCGGGCAGTCGACCGTGAAGCTCTTTGCCTCCGGTTTCTACGCGATGCGGGACACCCGCACGCCGGTGCGGATCGCGATCACCTCGCTCGTCATTTCGGCGCTGCTCTCGTGGTTCTTCATGCGTCGCCTTGGCCCGGCGGGGATCGCCCTCGGCTCGTCGATCGGCGGCACGTTCAATACCGTGATGCACCTCTACGATCTCGACAAACGCATCGGGACGATTCTGCAGCGCGCCGACTGGCGGATCATCGGGCTCGTGGTGCTCGCGTCTCTCATCGCCGCCGGGCTCGCGGTCGGTACGGGATATCTGGCCACCGCCTGGCGACCTATCTCTCGGGGCATTGCCGTGCTGGGTATCTTTGGTGTGGCATACGGGGCGCTTACGCTGGCGTTCCGTCACCCCGACGCGATACGCGCATGGCAATCTCTGACCGGCTCGCCCGCCAACTAGCGGCACTTCCCGCTCGCCCCGGCGTCTATCTCTGGAAAGACGCGGCCGGGGAGATCGTGTACGTGGGAAAGGCGGCGAACCTTCGCTCGCGCGTCCCCCAGTACTTCGCCGATGACCAGGGCAGTCCGGAGCGCGAGGTGCTCCAGGGGCAGATCGCCGATCTCGAAACGATCATCGTCCCGACCGAGGCGCAGGCGCTGCTGCTCGAAAACACGCTCATCAAGGAACACCAGCCGAAGTTCAACATTCGACTGCGCGACGATAAGAGTTATCCGCAGATCGCGGTCACCCTGGCCGAGCCGTTCCCGCGCGTGCTGGTGGTCCGGCGCATCACCATCCCCGGCGCACGCTATTTCGGGCCGTACACCGACGTCGCGACGCTGCGCCAGACGTTGAAAATCATCCGCCGGATCTTCACCGTGCGGTCCTGCTCCTGGAATCTGCCCGACGACGCCCCCGACCGGCCCTGTCTCGACTTTCATATCGCGCGCTGCAAGGCGCCGTGCGTCGGCTCCCAGAGCCGGGAAGACTACCGCCGCATGATCGACGATGTGCTGCTGTTCCTGTCGGGAAAGACGCTCGAGGTGCGTACCGGGCTGCGGCAGCGAATGCACGAGGCCAGCAACGCCCAGGATTACGAGCGCGCCGCGCAGCTGCGGGACGCGCTGAAATGGCTGGACCAGCTCGAGCAGCCGCAGACGGTGGAGGTCGTGGGCGGCGGCGACGCCGACGCGATCAGCCTGGCCCGCGACGGCGACGATGCCGTCGGCGTCATTCTGCGGATTCGTGACGGCAAGCTGATCGCGCGCGAGCACCGTTTCCTGGAGCACGTCGAGCACGCTCCCGAAGGCGACGTGCTCCGGACCCTCCTCGTGGGGTACTACCTGCCGCTCGAGCAGCGCGCCCAACGGGTCGTGCTGCCGTTTGCCCCGGCCGACCTCGACGCAGTGCGTGAGCTGGCACCCGGCGTGGAGTTTGCCGTCCCACAGCGCGGATCCGCCGCCAAGCTCGTCGAGCTGGCCGATCAGAATGCCCGGCACCTGCTCGACAGCTTCAAGATCGATGCGTTCGACATCGACGAGCGGTCCGCCGATCCGGTCTTCGCGTTGGGACGGGACCTCGGCCTGCCGGTCGTGCCGCGCGCGATAGTATGCATCGACATCTCGCATAACCAGGGCAGGGACACGGTGGGGTCGCTGGTCTGGTTCGAGGGCGGCCGGCCGCGCAAGGCGGAGTACCGGCGATATCGCATCAAGGGGGTAGAAGGAATCGATGATTTTGCGGCCATGAAGGAAGTGGTCTCGCGATTCCTCATCCGGCGGATCGCCGAGCACAAGCAGATTCCGGATCTGGTCGTCATCGACGGAGGAAAAGGCCAATTGGCGGCAGCAGTCGAAGCGGCGCGCGCCCAAGGTCAGGAGCGACTGCCGATCGTGAGTTTGGCAAAACGGGACGAAGAGGTCTTCCTCGCGACGAGTGGCGAGCCGCTGCGCCTGTCGCGCCGCAGCCCGTCGCTCAAACTGCTCCAGCGGGCGCGCGACGAAGCCCATCGCTTTGCCGTCACCTACAGCCGGAAGCGTCGCGCACAGCGCACCCTGACTTCCGAACTGCTGCGAATTCCCGGGATCGGGCCGGCGCGGCGGCGGCTGTTGCTCGAGCGATTTGGCTCCCTCGCCGGTGTGCGGACCGCGACGCCTGCCGAGATTGCCGCGCTGCCAGGGTTCTCCTCCAAGCTCGCCGACCGGATCCTCGACCGGCTGCACCCTTCCCAACACGCGTGACGAACTGGACGTTGGAATGTTCAGCATGCGATCCCGTGCGCACGCGTGAGGCCGCCGGTCTTCCCGGCGTCTGCGAGGTGTGCGGGTCGCCCTACCTTGTTCGCTACGAGACGCTCCCCCTGCCGGAAGCCAAGACGCAGCTCCGCGGGCGGCGTTGGACGATGTGGCGCTATGACGGCTGGCTGCCCCTGGGCGACGGTGAACAGCCTGTCACACTCGGTGAGGGCGGCACGCCGCTGCTCAAGGTGGAGCGAATCGCCGCGCGCCAAGGATTCGACCAGCTCTGGGTCAAGGACGAGGCCACGAACCCCACGGGATCGTTCAAAGCCCGAGGACTGGCCGCCGCGGTCACGCGTGCGGCGCTCTCGGGCGCCAAGGAATTCGTGGTACCGACCGCCGGCAATGCGGGCATCGCGCTCGCCGCCTACGCGACGCGCGCCGGAGCGTCGGCGCGCGTGTACGCGCCCGCCACTACGCCCCGCACGATCCTGGATCAGATCCGCGCCTTTGGCGGAGATCTGATATTGCTCGATGGTCATATCGGCGACTGTGGCATCGCCGCTCGGCTACACGCCGCTGAAACCGGTGCTATCGATGTCTCCACGTTGCGCGAGCCGTATCGCATCGAGGGCAAAAAGACGCTCGGCCTCGAGTTGGCCGAGCAGATGGCGTGGACGCTACCCGACGCGATCATCTATCCGACGGGCGGCGGGACGGGGCTGATCGGGATGTGGAAGGCGTTCCAGGAGCTGCGCCAAAGCGGTTGGCTGCGTGGACCGCTGCCCCGGATGTTCACGGTGCAAGCGA
>WNFY01000579.1_pt1 | contig 33282 bp, 25 predicted proteins | sample 5400091 | NCBI WGS metagenome assembly WNFY01 (sample SAMN13153364, study PRJNA577476) | soil metagenome | isolation source: 60 cm soil or saprolite under grassland replicate 1 | place: USA:California | collected 2016-06-15 | reverse complement strand
CACGTATTGCCCGGGGGCCTCGCTCGCGGTCCCCGCGCTCTGCCATCCCGTGACCGCGGAGGTCCACCGCGCCGCCGACGGGTACCCGTGCTCCCACGCGAGCGCGACCCCGCCGCCGGGCAGCGCCGCGAGCCGAGGCGGCCCGGCGAGGCCGGCCGACGCGGTACCCGTCGGAAGACCGATCGAGCTCCACGCGGTCGCGCCCGGAGCGAGCCGGAGGACATCCGTCGGGACCATCGCGGAGACGTCGGCGGTCGCGGCGGCGTACAGCGCGCCCGATTCGTCGGCGGCGAGATCGACGAAGTGGCCGTCGCCAGTCCCGTCTGCGGACGGCAGCGCGACCCACGCGCCGAGCCCCGCGTCCCAGCGGTTCGCGGTGAACGAGGCGCTCCCGCCCTCGACCGTGAGCACCACCGGCTCGCCGCTCGGCAGCGCCGTCACCGCGGGCTCCGGCGTTCCGAACATCGTCGTGCTGAGGCCGGCTCCGAGCCTGTTCCAGGTGGCTCCGTCCCAGCTCGCGGCGAGGAGCGCCTTCGCCGTCACGTTGTACGGCCCCTCCGACCAGACGACGACCGGCCCTGTCGCGCCGGCGACGACGGCGACCGAATACACGGTGTCGCCGGGCACGCTGAGCTGGCCACCGAGCGGTGTCCACGCGGCGCCCGACCACCGGGCAGCGAAGACTCCGTTGCGGCCGCCGACCTCGCACCACGCGGCGACCACGCTGCCGTCTCCCAGCACCGCCACGGTGGGATAGCCGGCGGTCGCGCCGGCGGTGACGGGCGAAGGGGCCAGCTCGGTCCACGCGCTCCCGTTCCAGCGGTCGACGCGCATCGTGGAGGGCGAGCTGCGGTCGATGCGCGCGACCAAGGGCGCGCCGGTCGTGTCGACTGCCACCGCGTACGCGTAGTGGAGGCCGAATTCCTCCAAGACGTCGAGGGACGTCCCGAGCGCCGCCTCATGCCATGTCGGGTTCCCCGTGCCGCCGTCCGTGCCGCTGGTGGTGTTGCCCGTCGACGAGCTGCCGGAGCCGGAGCAGGCGGCGGCGAGAAGGAGCAGCGAGGCCAGGAATCCGCGAACGGAGCGCATGGACATCACGAAACCAGCGCGTGCACGCATCGTCAAATGTTTCCCGCCGGCGCCCCACGTCCATGTTGGCGTACATGTCGGCGCGAGCAGGAGGACGACGGGCCCGCCGGCCCGCCGCTCCCCGGTGTTCGCTACGGAACGATGCGCACCGAGTCGCTGCCGTGGACCTTGACGCCTGCGAACGTCGTGCCCATCAGCTCGGCCGCGGTGTCGGAGCCCGTGAAGAGGAGGGCCTCGGTCGAGACCTGGACGACGAGGTCGAGGAGGCCGTCACCGTTCACATCGCTGAGCGATGCCATGGGAGTGCCCTTGCCCTTGAGCTCGACCGGCGCGCTCGCGAGCGTGATGCTCAGGGGATCGATCTGGGTGGCGTCGAAGGTCGTCGTGCTCAGGATCGCCACCGGCACGACGCCGTTCGAGCCGAGCTGGATCGAGTTCGGGACCTCGCCCGGCTTGATGTCGATGACGACCACCACGTCGGGCACGCTGAAGTCGACCTGAGCCACGTATGCAGCCGAGATGGGGCACGGCGCATTGAAGTTCTCGAGCTCGTATCGGACCTCGTTCGTGCCGGCGCGGAAGAACGAGGGGTCGGTCGTGCTCAGGGTGAAGTTCGCCTGGCCGGGGACGGGGCCGCAGCAGGTCTGCGCCCGTCCGACGAAGTTCCCGTTCAAGTAGACGCTGGCAGCGTCGTCGTTGGTCGTGGTCATCACGAGCGAAGGGTCCGCGAATCCAGCCGGGAGCTCGAAACGGTGCACGAAGCTGATGCTCGTCGGTCCCGGAGGCGTCGCGCCCGAGCACATCGCCAGGACCGAGCCGCAGGTCGGGCAGCTGCTCACGTACGACGCACCCGGAAACGGGTAGGCCCAGCTCTCGGTATGCGTGACCACCGCCGGGACCGGGCTCGCCAGCGACACGCCATCGATCGCGTCGATGAAAGGGGCCTCGACGGTCGTGCCCTCGGACAGGCCGGGCGGCGCGCTGACGAGGGTGATCGAATCAGCTTGGACGAAGCTCGAGAAACACGCTGCGGCAATTCCGATCGGGAGCGCAATCCAGCGGAAACGTGGCGAACGGAACATGGTGATCCCCTCGTGGCACAAGGCGGACGGGTCGCGGTTGATGCCGCGCCGTCTGCATCTTGGAGGACGGACCTTAGCACAGGGTGAAAACGGACGGGACGAGAAGACACCACCGCGCCGCGCCGCCCGGACGGACTCTCGGTGATCGGCTACCCCTCGAGATCGCGGAGCTTGGCCATCCGCTTCTCGTGGCGTCCCCCTGGAAGGGCTCGGAACCGTGTAGACTGCAGCGGTCCGATTGACGGAATGTTTATCCGTCCCGCCCGCTTCGACCCGGGCGCGTCGCGAAGCACAAGCGCCTTTCACTGTCACGCGCGGTCCGATACGGTGGCTCGACGCTCGCTCCCCGAGACGGTCGTCCGCCCTCGCTCGTGCGAGGCATCCTCCAGTACCTTGCAGCACAAGGAGTGCCCCCATGCGCCTCGCCCCGGCTCTCGCTCTGCTCGTCGCGTGCAACGCCCCCGATCGCACGAGTGACGGGTACGCGTCATTTCACGAGATCTGGAACCACCCGAAAGTTCAAAGCGCCTACACAGAGATGACGAACCGCGCATTCGCGGCGGGCTACGGACTCTGCAGCTTCGATACGGTCGGCAGCACGCCGCCGGCCATGCCCGGCACCTGGAACATCTCTGGCAAGATCGTGTTCAGCACCGTCCCGACGCGCGTGCCCAACAGCGACTCCGGAGCGTCGCTGGTGCTCCTCAACCAGAGCGATGGAATGATCGACGAGCAGTACCAGGTCACGTCCACCCACTCCGGCATCGGATCGGGGTTCATCACCGGACACCAGCAGGCGACGATGAAGTACCCCGAGGGAACTCGGACGTTCGCTCAGAAGGAAGCGACGCTCTGGTTCGCGAACCACGCCACGGCGTCGAGCTGCGAGCAGCGGACGTTCAACCTGATCACGTTCTGGGAGTACTCCCTCAGCTCCATCGACACGCAGCCTCCGCCGCCGGGGAGCCCGTGGAACGTATGCGGGCTCACGATCATCTATGAGTCCACCTGCGGTGGCGAGGGCTGGTTCTCGTGGTGGGGCACGGTGCCCACTCCGTAGCAGGGGGCGCGCGGAACGCGCCGCCCTTCATCCACATAAGCATGAACTCGCGAACCGCGGGCGTACTCCGCGGCCGCCGCTTTGCATGGTCCTGCGGCCCGGGTGTCGCTCGTCGAGCTCGTGCCCTCCGCTCTGGCACGGGCGCTGGAGCCGTTCCCGTTCCCGATCCGGACGCTCGACGCAGTCCACCTCGCGACCGCTCACCACCTCGCCCCGCGGCAGCAGGTTACGATCGCGATCTTCAACGATCGGATGCGACCAGCGGCCGTAGCTCTCGGCCTCACCGCCGCGTTTTGACCGGTAAACCGGTCGGCGGGGGCGACCCCGACCACAACCGGCGCCGCTCGCTCGCGCCCGGCACGCACCTTCGCCGCCCTCACCCTACATCCCCGCACCTCGACCTCGCGGTCAATGGGGTGTCATTGTCCTGCGTCACGGTTGCATCGGGAACGGAGCACCATTCTGCACCTGCTGGTGACTGCGGACCGGACGCGCGTTCGACGCGAGCGCTCGGGAGGTGACGATGCCTTCGATGATCGACTTCTCGACCCTCGACCTGAGGGCGGCGTTCGACTTCGCCGTCATGATCGAGGAGGACGCGCAGCTCCGGTACGCGCAGCTGGCGCGGCTGCTCGGGGACGACGCCGGCGGCGCCGGCGACGTCTTCCGGACGATGGTGGTCACCGAGGGCAAGCACCGGAACGACCTCATCGCTCGGCGCGAGGCGATGTTCCGGGACGGTCCGCGGCGGATCGAGATCTCCGTCCTGGACGAGGATGTCGAGCGTCCTCACGTCGACGACGACGATCTCCCGTCGTCGCCCCGCGAGGCGCTCGAGGTCGCGCTCGCTGCCGAGCGGCGCGCGTACGCCTTCTTCCGGGCCGCGATCCCGCACGTGGTCGATCCCGCCGCCCGAGAGCTCTTCGCGCAGCTCATGGAGGAGGAGGCCGGGCACGAAGCCTTCATCGCCGGAAAGATCGCGGCGCTCCCGCCGGCGGATGCGACCTTCGGCGAGCCGCGCGAGCGCCCGCGGGCCGCTCCGGCCATGGCGGCGCCGGAGACGTACCCTGACCGCGCCGCCCTCGAGGCGGCGCTCCCCCGCTTCGACGCGGCGACGCAAGCCGTCGCGAAGCGCGTCGTGGTCGACGGGCTGAAGCGGGAGGACGTCGCCGAGGGGCTCGGCGTCTCGCGACGGACCGTCTCGCGCAAGCTGACGCGGTTCCTCGCCCTCGCGCGCCAGCACATCGCGGTCGCGCTGGCGGCGGCGACGGTCTCCGGCTGCGCCGCCGTCCCGCACGAGGCCCCCGCCGGTCCGGCGCAGCGCGATGCGCCGGCCGTCGTCCGCACCCTCCCCGATCGCCTGCACCCCGAAGACGCGGCCTCCCGGCACGAGGGTCCGCCGGCGGCGGAGCGCGACCGCGCTCGCCGCGACCTGGCCGCGCGGATTCGCGCTCAGGTCGCCGCGCGGATGCCGGGGCACGATCCCTCGGTGCAGCGCCGCGTCGCGCGCGCGATCGTCGCGGAGACGACGCGCGCGGGCGTGGACCCGCTGCTCGTGCTCGCCCTCATCCACGTCGAGTCCTCGTTCGACCCTGCGGCCGTCTCCGACGCCGGCGCGGTCGGCCTCATGCAGCTCGTCGAGCCGACGATGCGCCGGGAGCTGGAGCGGTCGGGACTCTCCGCGGCGGATCCGCACGACCCCGTCGCGAACGTCCAGGCCGGCGTCCGTTACCTGCGCCGCCTCATCGACGCGTTCGGCGAGGTGGACACCGCGCTCATGGCCTACAACGCCGGGCCGAACCGCATCCGCGGACACCAGCGGCGCGGCGGGATCCCGGAGCGGTTTCACGTCTACCCGCGCCGCGTGAAGCGTGAGCTCGAACGGCTGCGGGTCACCGTCGGCGCCGGCGCCTCGACCGCCGTCGCGGAAGCGAGCGAAGTCCACACCGTTCCGTTGGGCTCATAGCGATCGCGCCGGCGCGTGCTCACGCCGGACACCCGCCGACCGCTCGCATCATGTCGCCGTCGAGCGACGGCAGCCTGCCATCGAGTCGGAGCGGAACCGGACCTGCCGGAGCCCGCCCGCGCGACATGGAGCGCCGCTCCGCGACTCTCACCGTCTCGACGGCCTCTTGCGTCCGTCGCGTTGGACGCTCCCCCTGGCCCGTTGCTATAGACGCATGAATGGAGCCCAGCCGCGCCGTGACCTCGCCAGCGAGCGCGCACGCAGGATGGCTCGACCGGCCCGAGCGCGTCGCCTTCGTCCTGGTCGCCGCGTCGATCGCCCTGCACGTCGCGGTGGCGGGCAGGGTGCCGCTGTCCCCCCAGGAGGCCTACTACTGGCAGTACGCGCGCCACCTCGACCTCTCCTACTTCGATCACCCTCCTCTCGCCGCCTGGACCATCCGCCTCACGACCTCGCTGTTCGGCGACGGCGAGACGGCCGTACGCCTGGCTGCGGCGCTGCACGCCTCCCTCTTCGCCTTCTTCTTCTTCCTCGCCGGGCGGCGCCTCTTCGGCGGCCGCGTCGCGCTGCTGGCGATCGTGGCGGCGCTGGTCACGCCCGTGTTCGCGCTCGGCCAGCTCGTCATCACACCGGACGCGCCGTTGCTCGCGGGCTGGGCGGCGGCGCTCTACTTCACGGTCCGCGCGCTCGACGAGGAGCGGGGGGGGTGGCTGCTCGGCGCCGGCGTCGCGGTGGGCTTCGCCACCCTCGGCAAGTACACGGGCTGGCTCCTGGCGCCCCAGATCTTCGTCGTCCTGCTGCTCGACGCGCGAGGCCGCGCGCTCCTGCTCTCGCCCTGGCCGTATCTCGCGCTCGCGATCGCGGCGGCGATCTTCTCGCCGGTCCTGATCTGGAATGCGCGCAACCACTGGGTCAGCTTCGGATTCCAGCTCGGCTTGCGCGGCGCCACGGCCGGCGCGCCCTCGCTCCGCCGCGTCACGAAGTTCGTCGGCTTGCAGGCGGTCGCGCTGACGCCGCTGCTGTTCTGCGCAGCGTGGGCGGCGGCGGCGGCGGCCGCCTTCCGCTGGCGCGAGGCCGCGTTCCGGCTCTGCGCCGTGTTCGCGCTCCCGGCGCTCGTCCTCTTCCTGGCCGTCTCCCCCTTCATGTGGGTGAAGGGCAACTGGCCCGCACCGGCCTACCCGACCGCGCTCCTCGCCGCGGCCGCGTTCTACCAGGGCTCACCGCGCCCACGGCGCCTCTTCGCGCACGCCGCCCTGGGGCTGGCCGCCGCGGGCACCCTGTATCTCCACCTCGCGATGGCCGCCCCGGTCCTGCCCATCCCGGCCGAGGACGACGTCACGAGCGGCTGGACGGAGCTCGCCGCGCGCGTCCACGCGGAGCAGCAGCGCATCAAGGGGCCCAGCTTCGCCATCGGCTGCTACTACAAGGTCGCGAGCACGCTCGCCTACTACCTGCCGGGCCGGCCGGAGACGTACTCCTCCAACGCCATGGGCGAGGAAGGCCTCCAGTACGACTTCTGGTTCTACCCGGAGGGCATCCTCGGGCGCGAGGGCATCGTGGTGGTGGACCGGCGCGACTGGAAGTGGTGTCTCAAGCGCAACCAGTACTGCAAGCCCCTGGAGCAGCTCCCCTCGCTCACCGTGCACCGCGGCCGGAGCGTCGTGACGACGTTCGACCTCTGGCGCTGCCGCTACGAGAACGAGCTGTTCAAGTAGAGGTGGGTCAGGATGCGGTCGTGATCGGGATCCTGCGGTGGAGCGCGAGGACCCCGCGAAGGAGTGAGCTCGAGAGGTAGGCGGCGCTCGCCGCACGAGCCGCAGCTGCGGCCGCGATCACCGCAGCCGCGCCGCTACCCAACCCGCCGCGGCGAGCAGCTGCCCGTCCCGGCCAGGCGCGCCGACGAGCTGGATGCCGACCGGGAGCCCCTGCGGACCGGTCGCGGCGGGGAGGTTCACGCAGGGCGCGTGGAGGAGCGTCCAGATCCGGCAGAAGGCGGGATCGCCGGTCGACTCGAGGCCGGCGGGCGCCTCGCCGGTGGCGCTCGGCGTGAGGAGGACGTCGAGGCCGGCGAACACCTCGGGAAAGCGGCGCCGCGCGAGGTCGGCGCGCGCGATCGCGGCCGCGTGACGCTCCGGAGACGTCGTCGCGCCGTCGTCGATGAGCTTCCGGAGCGACGCGCTCAGGAGCGCCTCGTGCTCGCGCCGCTCGGCGGCGAGCGATCGGGCGATCTCGACGGCCATGATGGTGGCCTGCGCCTCGGCGAGCCCGGCGAGGTCGGCGAGCTCCACCTCGCGCACCTCCGCGCCCGCCGCCGTCATCTTCGCGGCGGCCTCCTCGACCGCGCGCCTCGTCTCGGCCGTGGCGAGCGGCCACTGATCGGTGCGACAGAGCCCGACGCGCGGCGGAGAGGCGAGCGGCGGGACGGGCGCGAGCGCCGCGCCGAGCGCGTTCGTGAGGAGCGGCAGGTCCTCCACCTCGCGCGCGAAGAGGCCGAGCGTGTCGAGCGAGGGCGCGAGCGGGCTCACGCCGGCGAGCGGGAGGAGGCCATGGCTCGGCTTCCAGCCGACGACGCCGCAGAACGAGGCTGGCCGGATCACCGAGCCGGCGGTCTGAGTCCCGAGCGCGGCGGGCACCATGGACGCCGCGACCGCGGCGGCGGAGCCGCTCGACGAGCCACCTGGCGTGTGCCCGGCGTGGTGCGGGTTGCGCGTCTTCCCCGGCGTGAAGAGCGCGAGCTCGGTGGTGACCGTCTTCCCGAGGATGACGGCTCCGGCGGCGCGCAGGGCCGCGACGCAGGCCGCGTCGGCCGCCGGCCGGCGCCCGCGCCGGATGGGCGTGCCGCAGCCGGTCGGCATGTCGGCGGTGTCGATGATGTCCTTCACGCCGACGGGGAGCCCCGCGAGCGGGCGCCGCGGCGACGCCGCGTCGGCGCGCCTCGCCTGGAAGAGCGCCAGCTCCGGGTCGAGGTACTCCCAGGCGTCCACCCGGTGCTCCTCCGCGGCGATCCGGTCGAGGCACGCCCGCACCAGCTCGACGGACGAGATCTCCCCGCGGCGCAAGAGCTCCACCGCCTCGGCAGCGCCCAGCTCGTGGAGCGGCTTCACCTCTCGGGCCTGGTCGGAAGTCATCGCTCGTCCTTCCTGCGGCAGCGCACGCCACAGGCGTAACCTCGCCCCGGTCCGAGCGCCGCGCGCCTCCTGGCCGCGGCGCCCGGCTCGGCGCCCAGGCACACCCATGACCCCATGACCGGTTCGGTATCAGCCCGCCTGCGCCTGGCCGCCCCTGGCGAGCCCCGCCTCCTCGACCGCGATCCGGGCGAACGCGGACCAGTCCTGGTCGCCATAGCCTCGCGCCATCGCCGCCAGCATGCGATCGCGGACGAGGCTCGCGAGCGGGAGCGGCACCGCGAGCCGCTCCCCCGTCTCGAGCAGGAGCCGGTTGTCCTTGAGGCCGAGCGGGAGCGCGAACCCGGCCGGCGAGAACCGCTCCTCGAGCAGGATCTTGCCGTAGCCCCGGTACACCGGCGCGTCGAAGAGCGTGTCGAGGAGGACGTCGAGGAACCGACCCCGGTCGACGCCCGCCTTCGCGACGAGGGTGGACGCCTCCGCCAACCCCTCGATGGCGGCCGTGATGAGGAAGTTCCCCGCCAGCTTCACCACGTTGGCGCGGGCCGGCTCCTCGCCCAGCGTGAACACCTTCTGCCCCATCGCCTGCAGCAGCGGGAGCACGCGCGCGATCGCGTCGTTCGGCCCCGCGGCGACGACGGAGAGCTTGCCGCCCGCCGCGGCGTCCGGGCGGCCGAAGACCGGAGCCGACACGAGCTGCCGGTCCGCCTCCTCGTGGCGCCGCGCCAGCCGCTCCGCGAGCTCCACGCCGATCGTGCTCATCGACACGTGAACGCCGCCCTTCGGCAGCCCGGCCAGGATGCCCTCCGGGCCGGAGACCACGGCCTCCAGCGCGCGATCGTCCGACACCATCGAGAAGACGACGCCGGCGCGCGCCGCCTCGGCGGGCGTGCTCGCGACGGCCGCGCCGTCCGCCGAGAGCGCCTCGGCCCGCTCGCGCGTCCTGTTCCACACGCTGAGGCGATGCCCCGCCCGAAGCAGGCTGCGCGCCATGCCCTGGCCCATCGCGCCGAGCCCGACGAATCCGGCTTCCATGACTCTCCCCTTTCGCGTGGCCTGCACGCCGTCCCGATCCCGCCGGCCGCGCCCGTCAACGTTGGGGCGTGCGCTCCGGGCGTGCACGGCCGCCATCATCTCGCCAGGAAGCGCGCCGCCGCGGAGCGCGCTCTTCGCCTGCGCGTACGCGGCGCGCGGGTGGCGCGCCAGGAGCTCGAGGCGGGCGGTCGCGATGGCGCGCGGCTCGGGGGCGACCTCGTGACGAAGCCGCTCTCCCTGGCGCTCGCCGGGCGCCTCAGGACCTCGGCCGCCAGCCTAACCGCCATGAACGAGCGCTCGCCCGTCCTACCGGGGCGCGTCCGCCTCTCCGCAAGGAGCGTTCACCCTCCGTCGCGCGACGACCCAAACCGTCCGGCATGGAGCGGGGGCGCCGCGCGACGGTACGCATTACGCAAGACGGTGGAAATCCGGCCCCACACAAGGAGGATGGAGATGAGCATGCACTCGCTGCGTTCCATTTTCGGGCTGGCGACGTCGCTCGCCCTCGCCGTCGCGCCGTCCGCGCACGCGCAGGACAAGACGATCAAGATCGCCACGCAGAGCCCGCTGTCGGGCGGGCAAGCGGCGCTGGGGGAGGGCATCAAGCTCGGCGCCCAGCTCGCCGTCGACAAGTTCAAGGGAAATCTGGAGAAGCAGGGCTTCAAGGTCGTGCTCGTGCCCTACGACGACCAGGCGAAGCCGGACGTCGGCGTGTCCAACGCCCAGAACATCATCGCCGACCAGCAGATCTTCGGCGTCATCGGCCACCTCAACTCCGGGGTCGCCATCCCCTCTTCGGAGGTCTACAAGACCGTGAACCTGGCGATGATCTCGCCGGCCAATACCAACCCGACCGTGACCGACCGCGGCTACAAGGACGTGTTCCGGGTCTGCGGCCGCGACGATGTCCAGGGCGTGGTCGGCTCCGAGTTCGCCCACGACACGATCAAGGCGAAGTCGGTCTACATCATCCACGACAAGACGACGTACGGGCAGGGCGTGGCCGAGTTCTTCAAGGCCGACGCCCAGAAGAAGGGCATCAAGATCCTCGGCTTCGAGGGCACGGAGGAGAAGTCGAACTTCGACCCGATCATCACGCCGATCCGCGCGAAGAACCCCGACCTCATCTACTTCGGCGGCATCTACGAGCAGGCGGCGCCCTTCTTCAAGCAGGCCCGCGAGAAGGGCGTGAAGGCGAAGTTCCTCGGCCCCGACGGCCTGGACTCCTCCGACCTGGCGAAGATCGCCGGCAACGCGGTGAAGGGCATGTACTACACGTCCGTCGCCGGACCGGTGACGGTGTACCCGGCGGCGAAGCAGTTCGCCGACGAGTACAAGAAGAGCTACGGCAAGAACCCCGAGCCCTTCTCGGCCCAGGCCTATGACGCCACCGCGATCCTCGTCAAGGCCATCGAGGCGGCCGCCCAGGGCGGAAAGACCCCCACGCGCGACGCCGTGACCGGCGCCATCCGCAGCGTCAAGTACAGCGGGTTGACCGGCACGATCGAGTTCGACTCGAAGGGCGATCCGAGGAAGGCGCTCTACTTCGTCCTCCAGGTCGCGAGCGAGGACCCGCAGAAGTGGGGCGAGAACAAGGAAGTGAAGCGGCTCAGCATCGCGCCGCCGGGCCCGGGCGCCTGATCGAGCGCACGCCAGCCACCCGCGGAGCGGGCGCCCGGCTCGAGGCGCCCGCTCCCGCGAGTCACCGCCGCCCATGGACGTCGAACTCCTCATCGGCATCCTGCCCAACGTCCTCCTCGACGGCGTCATCCTGGGGTTCATGTATGCGCTGATCGCGCTCGGCTACACGATGGTCTACGGCGTGCTCGAGTTCATCAACTTCGCGCACTCCGAGATCTTCATCACCGGCGGCTTCGTCGGCGTCGAGATCCTGCTCGGGCTGCAGTCGGCGGGACTGCTCGAGCGCATCCCCTGGCCGCTCGTCCTCGTCCTCATCCTCCTGGCCGGCATGGCCGTGAGCGCCCTCCTGGCTGTCACCGTGGAGCGGGTCGCGTACCGCCCGCTCCGGAACGCGCCGCGCCTCATCCCCCTCATCTCCGCGATCGGCGTCTCCTTCTTCCTCCAGGACTTCATCCGGTTCATCGAGTCCATCTGGCGGAACGTGTTCAACCTCGTCTACCCGTCGATGGACCCGCTCAACCGGCGCTTCGACCTGACCCAGACCCTCGACGTGTCCGTCAAGTCACTGGTGGTCATCGTCGCGGCCCTTGCGATGCTGCTCGTGCTCCACCTCCTCGTGAACCGCACGAAGGTGGGGACCGCGATCCGCGCCGTGGCCGAGGACCAGGCGGCGGCGAGCCTCATGGGCGTGAACGTCAACAACATCATCTCGCTCACGTTCCTCATCGGGGGCGCCATGGGGGGCGCCGCCGGCGTGCTGTTCGGCGTGCAGTACGGTCTCATCAACCCGTACTCCGGGTTCATCCCGGGCCTCAAGGCGTTCACGGCGGCGGTGCTGGGGGGCATCGGCAACATCCCCGGCGCGATGGTCGGTGGGCTGGTCCTCGGACTCCTGGAAGCATTCGCCGCCTCCTACCTGTCACTCCTGACCGGCGGGGCGTTCGGCGCCGAGTACAAGGACATCTTCGCGTTCTCGGTGCTGATCCTGATCCTCGTCTTCCGTCCCAGGGGTCTGCTGGGCGAAGTGGTCCGGGAGCGGGCATGATCGCGCGCTCCGTCCTGTTGACCGCCTACCTCGCCCTCTGCGGGCTCGCGGTGACGATCTTCCCGCGCTCGCTCATCGCATTCCTGCTCTTCCAGGCGTCGCTGCTCGTCATCTATCTCGCCCGCGTCCCGGCGTGGGTGAAGGGGGCGCTCATGGGCGTGGCGCTGCTCGTCATGATGCCGGTGATCGGCGCCCACAACGGCTTCTACCTGGAGGTCGCGACGCAGGTCGGCATCTTCGTGGCGCTCGCGCTCGGCCTCAACATCGTGGTCGGCCTGGCCGGGCTCCTCGATCTCGGATACGTGGCCTTCTTCGCGGTCGGCGCCTACACCTGGGCCATCTTCGGTTCGCCCCAGGCGAACGCCTTCCTCGGCGGCGGGTTCCCCCTCGCGCCGGGGTACTTCTACGCCTTCCTCTTCGTCGGGCTCGCGGTCGCGGCGACGACCGGCGTCATCCTCGGACTGCCGGTCCTCCGCGTCCGGGGCGACTACCTGGCCATCGTGACGCTCGGCTTCGGCGAGGTCATCCGCGTGCTCGCGAACAACCTCGACAAGCCCATCAACTTCACGAACGGGCCGAGGGGCATCACGCCCATCGGCCGGCCCCCGACGCCGACGGGACTCAGCTACGGCGAGTTCTTCTACTTCCTCGTGCTGCTCATCGTCGTCGTCGTCATCATCGTCAACCGCCGGCTCGAGAGCTCGCACATCGGCCGGGCGTGGGAGGCGATCCGCGAGGACGAGCTGGCCGCCCAGGCGATGGGCGTGCCCCTCGTGCGCACCAAGCTCCTCGCCTTCGCCTGCGGCGCCTCCTTCGCGGGCGTCATGGGCGTCGTGTTCTCGGCGAAGCAGATCTTCATCAACCCCGAGTCCTTCACCTTCCTCGAGTCGATCGGCGTCCTCTCGATGGTGATCCTGGGCGGCATGGGATCGATCCCCGGCGCCATCCTGGGCGCCTCGGTGGTGACCATCCTGAACCTCCAGGTGCTGAAGGGGCTCTCGCTCTATCTGAACGAGCTCAAGAACGCCGGCGTCACGGTGTTCGGCTACAGCCTGGCGAACCTGCCGACGCAGCTCGAGCCGGCCAAGTACGAGCGCATGATCTTCGGGATCATCCTCATCCTCATGATGATCTTCCGGCCGCAGGGCATGCTGCCCGCCCGCCGCCGGTTGCGCGAGCTGACCGCGCCGCCGGCGCCGGATGCCACCGGGTCGGCCGGGGTGCCGTCTCCATGAGCGCCGCCCTGGAGGCGCGCGGCGTGACGAAGCGCTTCGGCGGGCTCACCGCGGTGAGCAAGGTCGACTTCGCCCTCGAGTCGGGGATCGCGTCGATCATCGGCCCCAACGGCGCCGGCAAGACCACGTTCTTCAACGTCCTCACCGGCCTCTACGCTCCCGACGAGGGCGACGTCACGTTCCAGGGGCACTCGCTGGTGGGGCTACGCCCCGACCAGATCACCGCGCTCGGCATCTGCCGCACGTTCCAGAACATCCGACTCTTCGCGAACATGACCTCGGCCGAGAACGTCCTGGTCGGCATGCACCGGCGCATCGGGCTCGGGCTCAAGGACGTCCTCTTCGGCGGGCTCCGCGTCGTGCGCGAGGAGTCGCGGCTGTGGGGGCGCGCGCTGGAGCTCCTCGACCGCGTCGGCCTCCGGGCCGGGGCCAACGAGATCGCGCGCAACCTGCCCTACGGCGACCAGCGGCGGCTCGAGATCGCGCGCGCGCTCGGCTCGGAGCCCGCGCTCCTGCTCCTCGACGAGCCGACGGCCGGCATGACGCAGGGCGAGGCGGCGACGCTGATGGCGCTCCTGCGCCGACTCGTCGCCGAGCTCCGGCTCACCATCCTCCTCATCGAGCACAACATGCGCGTCGTGATGGGCGTCTCGGACCGCGTGACCGTCCTCGACCATGGTGAGAAGATCTCGGAGGGCCAGCCGCAGGACGTGCAGGCGGACCCGAAGGTCATCGAGGCCTACCTCGGCCGCGGCTCATGGGATCGCAAGAGGCTCCATGCTGGCCATTGAGGAGCTGCACGTCTACTATGGCGAGATCCACGCGCTGAAGGGCGTCGCCTTCGAGGTGCGCGCGGGCGAGATCGTCACGATCCTCGGCAACAACGGCGCCGGCAAGACCACCACGCTGAAGACGATCTCGGGGCTGCTCGCGCCGCGCCGCGGGCGCATCGTGCTCGAGGGGCAGCCGCTGTCGGGCGTGCCGCCGCACGAGGTCGTGATGCGCGGCATCGCCCACGTGCCCGAGGGGCGCCGGATCTTCAACCGGCTGAGCGTGCGCGAGAATCTCATGATGGGCGCCTATCGCCGGAAGGACGGCGCGATCGCGACCGACCTGGAGCGGGTGCTCGCGCTCTTCCCGGTGCTGCGGGAGCGCAGCGCGCAGGTCGGCGGCACGCTCTCTGGCGGCGAGCAGCAGATGCTCGCCATCGGGCGCGCCCTCATGGCGAAGCCGCGCCTGCTCCTCCTGGACGAGCCGAGCATGGGACTCTCGCCCGTCATCGTGGAGAAGATCTTCGAGACCGTCGTGGACATCAACCGGCAGGGGACGACCATCCTGCTCGTCGAGCAGAACGCCGCGATGGCGCTGGCGGTCGCGCATCGCGGCTACGTCCTCGAGACCGGGACCATCGCGCTCTCCGGGACGGCGGCCGAGCTGGCCGAGAACCCCGACGTGCGGCGCGCCTATCTCGGCGAGTAGAGCCCCTCGACCGGCGCGGCATGCCCGCTCGACCGCGCCGCGCGCCAGCCTGACCGCCGCGGTATGCGCCGCAGACGCGATCACGGGGACGGCTGCGTGGATTGCACGGCGCGTGAGGGGCCAGCCCGCCGGGGTGCAGTGACGGGGCGCGTCGAAAGACGCGCCCCTCCGTCGAGGTCCCAGGCGAGATGGGACGCGAGAGGTGCGCCGTCTTACAACCCCCGTCCCGGAAAGGGGCGAACCGATGGCGGAAGGGAAAGTGACGTGGATGAGCCAGGCCATCCCGCACCAGATGGAGGTCGACGAAGAGGAGGTGGCGCGCCGCAAGGAATTCCTCGAGTTCGGCGCGGACGACGCGCAGGCGCTGAAGAGCCTCGCCGAGATCGCGCGGAAGTACGCGGAACCCGTCATCGACGAGTTCTACGAGCACATCCTGGCCCACGACGAGACGAAGTCCTTCTTCCAGGACCCGAAGGTCCTCGAGCGGGTGAAGCGGCTGCAGAAGGAATACTTCCTGCGCCTCACCGAGGGCGACTACGGCCCCGAGTACATCGCGAACCGGCTGCGGATCGGCACGGTGCACGAGCGCATCGGTCTCGCGCCCAAGTGGTATCTCGGGATGTACGCCTTCTACCTGAGGCTCGTGGGAAAGCGGCTGCTCGAGGCGTTCTCCGGGGATCCGAAGAAGGCGTTCTCGTCCTTCCTGTCGCTCCTCAAGGTCGTCTTCCTGGACATCGGGCTCGCGGTGGACACGTACGTCCACGCGCGCGAGGCCACGATGCGCAAGCAGCAGGAGGCGATCCGGGAGCTCTCGACGCCGGTCCTCCAGATCCGCGAGCGCCTGCTGCTCCTGCCCATCATCGGCGTCATCGACACGCACCGCGCGCGCCTCATCACGGACAGCGTCCTGCGCTCCATCCGCGCGACTCGCGCCAAGGTGATCGTGATGGACGTGACGGGCGTCGCGACCATCGACTCCAAGGTCGCGAACCACCTCATCCAGACCGTGATCGCGGCGGGGCTCATGGGGGCGCAGGTCATCGTCACGGGCCTCTCGTCCGACGTGGCGCAGGCGCTCGTCGGGCTCGGGCTCGACCTCGCCAAGCTCAACACGGCGGGCGATCTCCAGGGCGGCATGGAGGAGGCCGAGCGCCTCCTCGGCTACAGGGTCGTCCGCGATACGGACGGCGCGACCGGCGGCGCTCGCCCGGCCTGAGGAGACGCCCTCCGTGCCCGTTCCCATCATGAAGCAGGGAGACGTGCTCGTCGCCTCCATGCAGGAGGCGCTGACCGACCGCGCCCTCCTCGACCTGCGCGACCGCCTCTCGGATCAGGTGGGGCGCTTCAGGGCACGGGCCGTGATCATCGACGTCACGGCGCTCGACGTCCTCGACTCGTTCGCGACGCGCACCCTGCGCGGCATCGCGCACGCCGCGAGGCTGCGCGGCGCGCGCACGGTGGTGGTGGGGATCCAGCCGGAGGTCGCCTTCGCGATGGTCCAGCTCGGGCTCACGCTCGACGGCATCGCGACGGCGCTCGACCTGGAGGAGGGCCTCGCGCTCGTCGGCCAACCGAGGCGGGAGGGCGCCGGCGATGGTCGGTGAGACCCACGTCGCCATCGAGCACGAGGGCGACATCGTGACCGCGCGCCAGAAGGGGCGCGAGCTCGCAGCAGCGCACGGTCTCTCCATGACCGAGCAGACGCTCGTCGCCACCGCCATCTCGGAGATCGCGCGCAACATCGTCGTCTATGCCCGGCGCGGCGAGATGGTCCTCGGCACGGTCGAGGATCGCGGGCGGCGGGCCGTCATGGTCATCGCGCGCGACGAAGGACCAGGGATCGCGAACCCGGAGCTCGCCATGCGCGAGGGTTACACGACCGGGAACAGCCTCGGCATGGGCCTGCCCGGAGCGAGGCGGCTCATGGACGAGTTCGAGCTCTCGTCCACCCTCGGCAAGGGCACGACCGTCACGATGAAGAAGTGGGTGCGATGACCGTGGACCAGCGACGATCGATCGTGGAGTGGGGCTCGGCCGGCGCCGCGCTCGAGGGCGAGGACGAGTCGGGAGACGTCCACGTCGTCGCTGCTTTCCCTGGTGGCGCCCTGGTGGCCGTCATCGACGGCCTGGGGCACGGGACGGAGGCGGCCGCCGCCTCGAAGGAGGCCGCCCGCGTCCTCGAGCGCCATGCCAGCGAGCCGCTCTCCGACCTCGTCGAGCGGTGCCACGAGGCGCTGCGATACACGCGCGGCGCCGTCATGAGCATCGCCTCCTTCTCGCGCGACGGGTCCATGAGCTGGATCGCGATCGGCAACGTGGAGGCGATCCTGCTGCGCGCGGGACCGGCTGCGGACCCGCGGCGCGAGACGATCGCGCTCCGGGGCGGCGTCGTCGGGTATCAGCTGCCGGCGCTCAGGCCCTCCGCGATCACCGTCTCGCGAGGCGACACGCTCGTCATGGCGACCGACGGCATCCGCAGCGGCTTCATCGCCGACCTCGACGTGAAGGGGACCCCGCAGGAGATCGCGGACTCCATCCTCGCCCGCTTCGCGAGGGGGACCGACGACGCGCTCGTCGTCGTGGCGCGCTACGCGGGGGCCGCGCCATGAAGGCCCCGGCTGCTCCAGCCCGGGTTTGCTTGCCGATCCGGGAGGAGTGGGACGTCGCGGTGGCGCGGAGCCGCGCCCGCGAGCTGGCGCTCTCGCACGGCTTTCCGGAAGCGCGGGCCGCGGCCGTCGCGACGGCGGTGTCCGAGGTGACGCGCAACATCGTGGTCCACGCCGGGACCGGGGAGCTCGTCCTCGAGGTGGCGAGCGAGCGCGGGCGCCACGCCATCCTGGTGGTCGCCCGCGACGGGCACCCCGGGATCCCGGACGTGGACGCGGCGATGCGGGACGGCTACTCGACGTCGGCGGGGCTCGGCCTCGGCCTCCCGAGCGCGAAGCGGCTCATGGACGAGTTCACGCTCCTGTCGGCGGTCGGCCGGGGCACCACCGTGACGATGAAGAAGTGGGCGCATGACCGGGACGGCTGAGCCCATCTCGCCGGAGCTCCTGGCGCAGGAGTACACGACCGCGCTGCGGGCGTACGTCTCCGGCGGGAGCGAGGCGGCGCTCACGCGCGCGTACGAGCTCGGGCGCAAGGCCGCGAGCGGCGGCCTCGGTATCCTGGATCTCGCGATGGTGCATCACGAGGCGCTCGCCGGCTTGCAGCCGCGCGGCGCGGGCGACCGCCCGGCGGTGGGGATGGCCGCGCAGTTCCTCGCCGAGAGCCTCTCCCCGTTCGAGATGACGCTGCGATCGTACCGCGCGAACGCGCGCCTCCTCGGCCTGGGCGAGACGCTCGCGCAGCAGAACGCCGAGATCGACCGCTCCCGCGAGCAGCTCCGCACCATCCTCGATGCGACCACCGCCGTGATCTACATGAAGGACGCGGAGGGGCGGTACCTCTTCGTGAACCGGCAGTTCCAGGAGACGTTCGGGCGGCGCCGCGACGAGGTCATCGGAAAGGTGGACGGCGAGATCCTGTCCGTGGCGACCGCGCGGACGCTGCACGCCGACGACGTCCAGGTCCTCTCGGCGAGAGCGCCGAGGGAGCTCGAGGAGATCATCGAGACGAGCGACGGTCCGCACACCTATCTGTCCCTCAAGTTCCCGCTCCTCGACGACCGCGGCGCCCCCTACGGCCTCTGCTGCGTGGCCACCGACATCACCGAGCGGAAGCGCGCGGAGGAGGCCCTGCAGCGCGCCAGGGAGGCCGCCGAGCGGGAGCGGCAGATGACGCTCATCGTCGAGTCGCGCGACCAGTTCCTCGCCATCTCGTCGCACGAGCTCAAGACCCCGCTGACCTCGCTCGAGCTGCAGGTCGACGGCCTGCGGCGCATCGCCAGGTCGAACCCGAAGGCGGCCGTCTCCGACGAGCGGGTCCAGTCGAAGTGCGACATCATCGTGCGGCAGGTCGAGCGGCTCACCGTCCTCATCAACAACCTCATCGACGTCGGCAAGATCACCTCGGGGCGCCTCGTGCCCGCTCCCGAGCGCGTCGAGCTCGGCGAGGTGGTGCGCGTGGTCCTCGCCCGGACCAAGGAGGCCATCGAGCACTCGGGGTCCCATGTCGCCCTCCACGTGGCCGGCCCCGTCGTGGGCACCTGGGATCGCCGCCTCGTCGAGACCGTCGTCGGGCACCTCGTGTCGAACGCCGTGAAGTTCGGGGACGGAAAGCCCATCGAGATCGCGGTCGGCGCGACGGCCGATCGCGCGACCCTCGTCGTTCGCGATCACGGGATCGGGATCTCGGTCGAGGATCAGGAGCGGATCTTCGAGCGGTTCGAGCGCGCCGTCTCGGCGCGCCACTTCGGGGGGTTCGGGATCGGCCTCTGGGTGGCTCGCCAGGCGGTGGAGGCCCACGGGGGCGCGATCCGCGTGCAGAGCGCGCACGGCCACGGCTCCGAGTTCACGATCGACCTGCCGCTCGGGCACGCGGAGCCGAAGAGCTCGAGCGAGGGCGGCGTCGAGCCGGCGCCCCACGTCAGCTGAGCCGAGGACCGCGATGAGCCGCCCACTCGCCTACGAGGACCGCGACTTCCTGAGCTCCGACGCGGCGCGGCCGCTCCGCATCCTCGCGGAGTACCTCGCGCCGCTCGACGCCTTCCGGCGCGAGCGCGTCCACGACACCATCGTGTTCTTCGGGTCCGCGCGGCTCGCGCCGGACGGACCGCTCGGCCGTTACTACGAGGACGCGCGCGAGCTCGCGCGACTCGTCACGCTCTGGTCGAAGGGCCTCCCATCCCACGTCCACCGCTACATCGTGTGCTCCGGCGGCGGGCCCGGGATCATGGAGGCCGCGAACCGGGGCGCGTCGGAGGCCGGAGGCAGGACGATCGGCCTCAACATCGGGCTTCCGCACGAGCAGCGCCCGAACCCGTGGATCACGCGCGAGCTGTCCTTCGAGTTCCACTACTTCTTCATGCGGAAGCTGTGGTTCGCGCACCTCGCGCGCGCCCTGGTCGTCTTCCCCGGCGGCTTCGGCACGCTCGACGAGCTCTTCGAGATGCTCACGCTGCAGCAGACCGGGAAGCTGGCGCGCCGCCTCACGGTCGTCCTGTACGGCCCGTCGTACTGGAACGAGGTCCTCGACCTCGACGCGCTCGTCCGGCACGGGATGATCGCCCCCGAGGACCTGGGGCTCTTCCAGCACGCCGACGATCCGATCACGGCGCTCGAGCTCCTGAAGACGGGGCTCGCGCCCGATCTCGGCGAAGAGGCGCCCGCCTTCGCGGACTCGCGGACCTCGGGCGAGCCCTCCGGGTCCGCCGCGGTGGATCGGGGCGTGCCTCGAGGGGAATGAGCGAGGGCGGCGCTCGAACGAGTCCGTGGAGGTCCAGCGTCCAGCGTCACCGGATGGCGGCGAGGAGCGCCACCACCGTCGCCGCCCAGCCGAGGAGCAGCAAGGGACCCGCCGCGGAGGAGCGCGGTTGCCTCCGGCAGACCTCGCGATGCGAGCAGAGGAGGCTCCGGCGTCCGATGAGCTGGCAGCGCAGGCACGCGATGGGGGTTGCCTCCTTGCGAGGCGTGAAGAGAGGGGCGCGGGTGGCCAGGCAGGGAGTCCCGGCCGCCCTGCGCTCCTCGCCGGCGGCGCTCACGACGCCGCCGGGAGCTTCCTCGCCCGCTCGCACCCGCCACCTCGGCGTGGACTGCTGCCCGCCCCAGGAGGGCGATGAAAGCCACGTTCGGGGTCGCGAGGTCATGGACGGCTCCTTTCAACCGGGCGTCGCGGCTTTGCGGCCGCCGCGCGCTCCCTGGAGACGTAGCGATGTCGAGGAGAACCTCGAAGGCGCAGGCGAGCGCCGCCCCCGCGCAAGGACGCGCGGCGGCCGGGCTGGACTGGGGCCACCTGCGCTTCTTCCTCGAGCTCGTCCGCACCGGCAGCCACTCCTCCGCGGCGCAGCGCCTCGGCGTGGACCGCAACACGGTGGCGCGGCGGGTGGTGGCGCTCGAGGAGGAGCTGGGCGTCGCGCTCTTCGAGCGCGGGCCGCAGGGGTGGAGCTGCACCGCCGCCGGCGAGGAGCTCTCCCTGCTCGCCTCGCGGGTCGAGGAGGACGTGCTCGCGCTGGCGCGCCACGCCGACGCCCGCGATCGCGCGCTCACCGGCGTCGTGCGGCTCACGACGGCGACCTTCCTCTCCGCCAACCTGCTCGTGCCGGCGCTGCCGGCGCTGCGCGAGCGCCACCCCGGGCTCGTCCTCGAGATCGCGGCCGACCAGCGCACCTTCGACCTCACGCGCCGGGAGGCGGACCTCGCGCTCAGGATGGGCCGGCCGCGCGACGCCGGCCTCGTCACGCGGAAGCTCTCGGACGTCGCGTACGGGCTCTACGCGTCGAGGAGCTTCCTCGCGCGGCGCGACGGGCCCGTGGACTTCGCGTCGGACCCGTTCGTCGGCCTCGACGACATGCACGCGGGCACGCCGCAGGAGCGCTGGCTCGCGCAGGTGGCGCCCTCGCGCCACGTCGTCTTCCGGAGCAACAACACGGCCTCGCTCCTCGCCGCGGCGCGCCTCGGCGTCGGGCTCGCGGTGCTGCCGTGCTTCGTCGCCGATCGCGACCCGGCGCTCGCGCGCGTCCCGAGCCCGCCGCCGGCGCACCACGAGCTGTGGCTCCTCGTGCACGGCGACCTGCGCCGCACGCCGCGAGTGCGGGCGGTGATCGAGTGGGTGGACGAGCTCGTCGAGCGCGTCCGGCCCGCGCTCGCCGAGGAGCCGTGATCAGGATCGAGGCTTCGTCCTCGCCATCCCGCGCTCGACCGCCTCGATGAGGTACTTCCGCAGCTCGGCCGGCGCCAGGATCCGGTCGAGCGAGCCCACCTTCAGCGCGCGCTCCACGGAGTGGATCCGGTCGAACTCCTCACCCACCTCGCCGAGCTTCTCGGAGCGCACGGTCGCGATGACCTGGGCGAGCCGCCCGCGCGCCGCGCCTCCGGCCGAGGCGGCCTTCTCCGCCTCCACGACGCGAGGGTCCTTGCGCGTGCGCGTCTCGACCTCGCGCGCGAAGACCACCGCGGCCGCCGGCGCCCCGCCGATGACGGAGGCCCGGGCGCCCTCGACCGCCACCACCTCGATGTCCTCGCGCAGCGTCTTCGCGAAGACCACGAACGCGCCGCCGTGGTAGCGCGAGACGACGCAGAAGACGATGGGGCCGTCGAAGTTCACCACCGCCCGGCCGATCTCGGCGCCGTACTCGAGCTGGAGGCGGCGCATGGACTCGGGCGAGCCGTCGAAGCCGGAGAGGTTCGCGAGCACCACCACCGGCCGGCTGCCGCTCGCCGCGTTGACGGCGCGCGCGATCTTCTTCGAGGACTGCGGGAAGAGCGTACCGGCCGACCAGAACTCGGGGCCGTCGGCGGGGACGAACTCGAGGCGCGGCAGCGGGCGCGACTGGATGCCGATGAGGCACACCGGCCAGCCGCCGAGGTGGGCGTCCCAGACGACGCCCGTGTCGCCGCCGCGCAGGTCGCGCCAGCGCTCGAGCGGCGGGTGGTCCTGGTCGATGCAGGCCGCCATCACGCGCCGGATCTCGAAGGGCTTCTTGCGGTCGGGGTTCTTCTCCTTGCTGAAGATGTCGCCGACGGTCTCGAACCCGGCGCCGCCCTCGGGGCCATGCGGATAGGAGCGCACGTCCCGGTCGCGCGGATCCGTCGTGGGCGCCTGCCGCGGGAAGCGCTCTCCCGGCGCGACGTACGCGTGGTCGTAGTGCCGCAGCAGGATCTCGCACGCCTCGCTGACGCTCGCGGCGTGGTACTGAGCCTGGCCGTTCGGGCCCATGATGCGGTCGTACCCGCCGATGCCCTCGTTGTCCTCGGCCGAGACGCTGCCGGAGTACTCGAGGGCCTGCTTCCCGGTGAGCACCATCGACGAGCCGGGCGCCATCACCAGGATGCCCTTCGTGTGCATGAGCATGGTGGCCTCGGCGTTCCAGTACGGCTGCGCGCCGACCGTGATCCCGGTGACCACCACGTTCACCTCGCCGCCGCGCTGCGTGAGCTCGATGAGCTTCCGCAGCACGGCCGAGACCCAGTCCATGTTCTCGGTGCCGGTCGTCATCGAGATCTTCGCGCCCGCGCAGACCTCGAACCACTCGAGCGGGACCTTCAGCTTCTCCGCCAGCTCGAGCGCGGCCAGGATCCGCTTGCACTCCGGCTCCGCGACGGACCCCATCTCCCGCCCCGGATCGCCGAGCACGATGACGCGCTTCATCCCCTCGGGATGGCGCCTGGTGAAGCTCCGGACGATCCCGACGACCACGTTCGCCGTGTTGCTGCCGGGCGGCCGCTCCACCGGGACGAGCGCGCCCGACGCGTCGAGGTCGTGCTCGACGAAGTCGCCGGGCGGGATGCCCGTCTGCGCGTCGGCGGGCGGCGCCAGCATGCGGACGATCTCGAAGGGGTGGGTGAGCCCGCGCCGGCGGAGCTGGACCACCTTCTGCTGGTACTCGGCCATCGGCTCGAGCGGGCGATCGGTGGGGGCGTCCCACCGGATGCTGAGGCTCTGGCCGAGAGTGACGACGCGGAGCAAGGTCTCGCGCAGCTCGCCCGTCGCCGGGTCGGGCACGCGCGCGTCGAGGAGGACCATCTCGAGCCCGAGCCCCTCGGTCGCCGGCGCGAGCCGCGCGGCCAGGTGGTGGATCTCCTCTGGCGAGAGCAGGAGCGGCGGGGCGAGCGTGAGCAGCACCCGGTTCCACTCGAGGCGCTGGTTCGGCGCGCGCCGCGCCTGGAAGAGCCGCATGCCGGCGAGCGCCTCGTGGAACGTGCGCTCCAGCTGCGGGACCTGGACGACGCGCCCCTGCGCGTCGCGCACGGGGGTGAGATCGCGCACGAGCGCCATCGCGAAGAGCCGCTCGTCCTTCGGGTTCGCCTGCGCGACGGCGCGGTAGAGGTGGACGTCCTCCACCGAGGGCAGCCGCTCGAGGTCGAACTTCGCGAGCCGCCCCATCTGCATGCGCTCGAAGAGGATGAAGTGCACGCCGCGGTAGCGCCTGTCCTCGCGCCAACCGTCCGGCCCGCCGCGGAACGTGAAGTGCTGCTGGCTCGCCTCGCGGCCGAGGCCGCGCCCCGGCATCGCGAGCGCGACCGACGCGCGCCGCACCGGGCGCGGGAACCCGGCCTCGGCGAGCGCCTTCTGGAGCGACGCGGCGAGGTCGTCGGCCGGTGCGGCCTCCCCCTCGTGCCACAGGTAGATCTCGACGACGAGCTCGCGACCCGCCGGCGCCTCCGCCGCGAGCCGCGCCAGCGCCCGCGCCGCCTGCGCGGCCTGCGCGGCGGGGACGAAGCAGGCCGCCACCCGGAAGCGCTCGCCGCCGCGATCGTACTCCGCCCAGGCGCAGGGCAGCCCCTCCACGTCGAGCGCCGTGGGGGCCCCGAGCGGCCGGACGCGGTAGTAGCGCCGGAGCAGCGTCTCGACGAGGCGGGGCCGAAGCGCCGGAGCGGCCGCGCCCATCCGCGACAGGAGGAGCGTCGCGAGCGGCTGTGGGGCCGCGACGAGCCGCTCCACGAGCCGCTCGCGCTCCTCCCCCTGCGCCGCCGGGAGGCGGGCCAGATCCTCCTCCGCCTGGCGGTACGCCTCGGCGCCGACGCGCTCGAGCTCTGGCTGGTCGAAGCGCCGGTAGCGCACCTCGCGCGCGAGATCGGCGAGCGCGGGGAAGCGCTCCTGGCCCACGTCCGCCAGCCGATCGAGGACCTCGCGCGCGGCGGGCCCGGAGACGCCCGGCGGCGGACCCACGCCGGCGAGCTGACGCTCCAGGATCCCGAGGATGGGGCCGAGCTGCTCGTCGGCGCGCACGCGCGCCTTCTGGATGCGGAGGAGCGCCAGCTCGAGCGCGCGGCCGGGCGCCTCCATCGAGACGCCGTAGTGCGAGAGCGCCCTCGAGAGCATGGCCACGAACGGCTCGGAGAGCCCGGCGCCGCGCGCCTCCGGCTCGTGCAGGTAGCGCCACAGCTCCTCGAGCGGCGGCCGGCGCCCGGCCTCGCCGGACGCGCGGGTGCGGCTGAAGAGCGACTGGAGGTCGGCGAAGGCGCGGAGCGCCCACTCCTCGCCCCGCAGCGCCTCGGCGTCGTCGGCCGGGACGGCGCGGGAGAGCTCGCGCCAGCCGGCGGCGATCCGCCGCGCGTCGGCCTCGAGGACGTCGAATCCCAGGAGGAGCCGGCGGAGCTCGTCGAGCGACGCGAGGTAGCGCTCGCGGGGCGCGGCGGGCTCCTGCGCCTCGGTCCCGCCGAGCGACAGCGGCTCGGGCGCGGCCTGGGGCGACTCGGCCTCGAGAGGCTGGATGCGCAGGAGCGGAGCCCCGGCGTCCACCTGGCCGTTCACCGCCGCGAGGACCTCTCGTACGATCCCGGCCGACGGCGCCTTCACCTCCACCTCCACCTTCATGGACTCGATGCGCGCGACCGGCTCGCCGGCGGCGACCTCCTGCCCGGGCTCGACGGGGATGGCGACCACCACCGCGGGCATGGGGGAGGTCACGATCCCGCTCGGATCGCGCAGGACGAGGTGCGCGACGCCGTCCACCATGGCGAGGAGGCGCAGCCCCTCCCCCGCCGACAGGATGCGGTGGCGGCGGCCCTGCCACGAGAGGTGCCGCTCGTACCGGCCGACGCGGACGAGGCGCGCGTCGACCGGGGCGCCGCCCGCTGGGACGACCCGGTACTCGTCGGGACCGATCTGGCGGACCTCGATGCGGTAGCGGTGCCCGGCGTAGCGCAGCTCGACCGCGCGCCCGGACGACGGGCCGACGCGCGGACGTCCGCGCCGGGCCTCGGCGACGAAGCGCACGCGCTCGAGGTCGAGCTGGGCGTGGTAGGCCTGGATGGCGGCCGCGATGAGCGCGGCCTCCCGGCGCGGCTCGACCAGCTTCTCGCCGGCGCTCTCGAGCGCCGCCAGGAACCCGACCCCGGCCTCGCCCTGGCGCACCTCGCGGCGCGCGCACAGCCCGAGGAGCCACGCCTTGGAGCTGCCGCTGGCGCGGAGGAGCACGTCCGCGTCCGAGAGCGCTTGCTCCAGGCGCGCCAGGGCCTCCGCGCTGCTCGCGCCGCGCGCGACGAGCGTGGCGAGCACGCCGTCCGCGCCCGCGGGCGGCTCGTCGCCCTCCGCGACCGCCGCGTCGGCGCGGACGCCGAGCCCCGACGGGAGCCGCAGCATCTCGACCCGCCCGAAGGACGTCGTGGTCGGCGCCGCCGGGTCCGCGGCGAGGAGCCGCGCCGCGAACGCGTGGCCGCGGGTCGCGGCGTGCTCCAGCTCGAGGGGCTTTCCCACCGCGAGCCGGAGCGCGAGGCGCACCAGGTCCACGCCCGCGAGCGCCTCGACGGCCGGGCCCGACTGCGCGAACGCGTCGAGCCCGAGGAGCGCCCACTTCCGCGTGCTGGGATCGACGAGGAGCTGCACCGAGCACACCCCCGTCCACCCCGCCATCGTGCAGGCGCGCACGCCGAGATCGCGCGCCACGCCGTCGTTCGCGGGGGTGAGCGCCGGCGAGGGCGACTCGACGAGCACCGCGACGTCCCCGCGGCGGAGCGACGCGTCGCCGACCCCGAGCGCCGAGGCGGTCCCGCGCACGTCGCGTGCGACCACCACCTCGACGAGGTGCGCTCGCGGATCCGCGAGCCCGGGCAGCGCGAGCGGCACGCCGAGCTGCGATGCGAGCTGCGCGAGCCCATCCGGCGCGCAGAGCCGCTGCAGCGCGTCCGCCGGCGGGCCGGCGTGCACGATGCCGAGCCGCGAGCACGCCGCCGCGAACGCCGCGCGCTCGGCGAGCGGGCCGGGCCCGAGCCAGGCGCTGTCCGCGCGCGCGGCGCGGAGCACCTCCTCCGGCGAGCCGTCCAGCTCCACCGCTTCGTCGGCCTCGCGGACGAACCGCGCCAGCCGATCGCGAGCGCCGTGCACGGCCACGGCGACCCCGGCCTGTCCGGCGCGCGTGAGCTCGTGGACGGCGCGCAGCACCCTGCGCGCACCCTCGCCGCGATCCACCACTGCGACCCGCCCCAGCCCGACAGCCTCCTCCATGCGCCGCCTCCCTCGTTGCCCCGGCGCGCGAGCCCGCCGTCGCCCGGATGGTCTGGTCGTCCCCACGGCGCGGCGCGACCGGCACGGGCGAGCGCCGTCCTCGAAGCGCGCTTCTATACCAGAGGGCACCCTGATGCGCTGCGAGCGCTTCCGTGACGCGGCTGCAGCCCCGGCCCGTGACCTCCCGCGGCCTGCTCGCGCGGGTCGCTCATTCGTTTACGCCCCATTTTTCTCCGCGGCACGCCTCGCACGGGAGCGGATCTGTACCCTCGCGAGCACTCCTCGCGCGCTGCGCGTCCCACGGTAGCGAGGGTTCGTTCCCCCTCCCCCAGGCGTGAGCAGCGACGGCTCGTCCCCCTCCCCCTGGAAGGGAGAGGGGTCGGGGAGAGGGTCGACGGCTCCTCGAGTCCTGATCAGCGTCCCGCGGCCGCGCGCAACCCCGGCGCCTCGCGCCCGGTGCGCGCCACGTACTCCGTGTACCCGCCGCCGTAGGGGTGGACGCCCTCCGGCGTGAGCTCGAGCACGCGATTCGAGAGCGCGCCGAGGAAGCGCCGGTCGTGCGACACGAACAGCATCGTCCCCTCGTACCCCCGGAGCGCGGCGACGAGCATCTCCTTCGTCCCGACGTCGAGGTGGTTCGTCGGCTCGTCGAGGACGAGGAAGTTGGGCGGATCGTAGAGGAGGCGCGCCAGCACGAGCCGCGCCTTCTCGCCGCCGGAGAGGACGCGGCACGACTTCTCGATCTCGTCGCCCGAGAAGCCGAAGCACCCCGCGAGCGAGCGCAGCGAGCCGACCGAGGCGCGCGGGAAGGCGTCCTGGAGGGTGTCCCAGACCGTCTTGCCGGGATCGAGGAGCTCCATCGCGTGCTGGGCGAAGTAGCCCATCTTGACGCTCGCGCCCACGGCGACGGTGCCCCCGTCCGGTCTCGACTCGCCCGCGACCATCTTGAGCAAGGTGGACTTGCCCGCGCCGTTCGCGCCGAGGACGCACCAGCGCTCGCCTCGACGGACGAGGAAGTCGAGCCGGTCGTAGACCGTCCGCGTCCCGTACGCTTTCCCGACGCCGGTGAGCTTCGCCACGTCTTCGCCGGAGCGCGGCGCGGCGCGGAACTCGAAGACGACGGTCTTCCTGGTCTTCGGAGGATCGACCTTCTCGATCTTGTCGAGCTTCTTCACGCGCGACTGCACCTGTGCGGCATGCGAGGCGCGCGCCTTGAACCGCTCGATGAAGGCGAGCTCCTTCTTCAGCATCGCCTGCTGCCGGTCGAACTGGGCCTGCTGGTGCGCGTCGGCGATGGCGCGCTCGCGCTCGTAGAAGTCGTAGTCGCCCGAGTACGTGGTGAGCTCGCCCGCGTCGATCTCGACGATCTTCCCGACCACCCGGTTCATGAACTCGCGGTCGTGCGAGGTCATGAGGAGCGCGCCGGGGTAGCCGCGCAGGAACTCCTCGAGCCAGATGATCGACTCGAGGTCGAGGTGGTTCGACGGCTCGTCGAGCAGCATCACGTCGGGGCGCATGAGGAGGATGCGCGCCAGCGCGACGCGCATCTTCCAGCCGCCCGAGAGCGCCCCCACGTCGCCGTCCATCATCTCGGGCGAGAAGCCGAGGCCGGCCAGGATCTCCCGGGCGCGCGCGTCGAGCGCATAGCCCCCCAGCTCGTCGAAGCGCGCCTGCACGTGGCCGAAGCGCTCCACCAGCTCGTCCAGCTCGTCCGCCCGCTCGGGATCGGCGAGCGCGTGCTCCAGCTCCGCGAGCTCCGCCGCGACCACCGACACCGGTCCGGCGCCGTCCATCGTCTCCGCGACGGCGGACTTCCCGCGCATCTCGCCCACGTCCTGGCTGAAGTGGCCGATCGTGACGCCGCGGTCGATCGAGACCTGCCCCTCGTCCGGCTCCTCCTCGCGCGTGATGAGGCGGAAGAGCGTGGACTTGCCGGCGCCGTTCGGCCCGACGAGCCCCACCTTCTCGCCGCCATGGAGCGCGGCCGACGCCTCGAGGAAGAGGATCTGGTGCCCGTGCTGCTTCGCGATGGAGTCGAGGCGGATCAAGAGGCCGGTTTCCTACCACGCGGGCCGACCCGATTGGAACGCGCCCCCGGGAGCGGGGCACCCCGGGGACGGCTCAGCGCCCCCTGCGCGCCGCGGGCTTCGCGCCGAGGAAGATGACGTGCCGCACGCCGCCTGCGCTGCCGCGGGCGAGCACGCGCTCCTCCTTCACCTCGAACCCCGCGCGCCGCAGCCGCTCGAGGTAGCGGTCGTCCGGTCCTGCCGACCACACCGCGAGCACGCCGCCGGGCCGGAGCGCGTCGAGGCAGGCGCGCACCCCCCTCGGTCCGTAGAGGCGGTCGTTGCCCTCGTGCACGATCGACGAGGGGCTGTTGTCCACGTCGAGCAGGATCGCGTCGAACGCCTTGGTGGCCTCCGCGATCCGGCCCATGACGTCGCCCACCTGGAGGCGCACCCGCGGGTCGTCGAGCGGCCTCCCCGCGAGGTGCGCGACCGGGCCGCGGTTCCAGGCGACGAGCTCCTTCACGATCTCCGCGACGATGACGCGAGCGTCCTCGGGCACTCGGTCGAGGGTGGCGCGGACCGTGTAGCCGAGGCCGAGCCCACCGACGAGGACGGTCTGCCGCGCGGCGGCCTTCCTGAGCGCGATGGCGGCGAGCGCGTCCTCCGAGCCGTGCGTCCGGCTCGACATGAGGACGTGGCCGCCGGCGCGGACGACCCACTCCTCGCCGCGCTTCGCGAGCACGAGCTCCGTCCCGTCAGGCGCGCGGGCGCGGTCGACGATCTCCCAGGGTTGCACGGGGCAGTGCTTACCCCGAAAGCGCCCGGCGGCGCGAGGGCAGCGTCGTACGCGCGGACGCCGGAGGCGTGCGCCGCGCCGCTGGCGGCGTCCCTCTCCTCGCGTTGACGCGGGCGCGCCCGCCGCGCTACGAGGCGGGGATGCCCTCGACCTCGCTCGTCTTCGCCTCGGCCGCCGAGCACCGCGCCTGGCTCGAGGCGCAGAGCGCGCTCCCGGCCGGCTTCCGCGTCGGCACCGCAAGCCTCGCCTTCACGCCGGTGGAGGTGCCGAAGCCAGCCAGGATGAACCTCACGCTGCTCGCGCTGGAGCGGCCGACCGCGTCCTTCGCGCTGAAGCTCACGAGGAACGCCTTCCCGGGCGCGCCCATCGCGATCGGCCGGCGGCGGCTCGCGGGCGAGAGGCTGGGCGCGGTGGTGGTGAACAACAAGGTCTCGAACGTCTGCGCGCCAGGCGGCGTGGAGGCGGCCGAGCGCGTCTGCGCCGCGGCCGCACGCGCCCTGTCGCTCTCGCCGGAGGAGGTGCTGCCGGCGTCCACGGGCGTGATCGGGTGGCGGCTCCCCGACGCCGCGATGGCCGAGGCGCTCCCGCGCGCCGCCGCGGCGCTGCAAGCCGGGTCGATCCTGCCCGCGGCCGAGGCCATCATGACGACGGACCTCTACCCCAAGGTGCGCCGCGCCTCGGTGGGCGGCGGCTCCGTGGTGGGCATCGCCAAGGGCGCCGGCATGATCGAGCCGAACCTCGCCACGATGCTCGTCTTCCTGCTCACGGACCTCGACGTGCCGCGCGACGAGCTGCGCGCCGCGCTCGACGAGGCGGTCGAGGCGAGCTTCCACGCCATCACCGTGGACTCCGACACGAGCACGTCGGACATGGTCGCGCTCCTCTCGTCCGGCAAGCAGCCCGCGCCGCCGAAGAGCCTCTTTCGCGAGGCGCTCGGCCGCGTCTGCCGCGATCTCGCCGAGGACGTCGTCCGGAACGGCGAGGGCGTGCACCACGTCGTCCGGGTTCAGGTCACGGGCGCCCCCGACCACGCCACGGCGCGCGGCATCGGGAAGGCGATCGTCAACTCGCCGCTCTTCCAGTGCGCGGTGAACGGGAACGACCCGAACGTCGGGCGCCTCCTCTGCGCCATCGGCAAGCACGTGGGCGCCCTCGGCCTGCCGCTCGACATGTCGCGCATCCGGATCCGCATGGGAGGCGAGGTGCTGCTCGAGCAGGGCCTCATGCAGCTCGACCCCGCGCGCGAGGAGCGGCTCGTGCGCCACCTGCGCGAGGCCGAGCTGTACGCGTCGCGGCCGCCCGCCGACGGCCTCACCTTCAAGCCGCCCATCGCGCACCCGCCGCACGAGCGCGCGGTGGAGCTCGAGGTCGACCTCGCCGCCGGCCAGGCACGCGCCGAGGTGCTCGGAGCGGACCGGAGCCACGAGTACATCACGGAGAACGCGGACTACCGGAGCTGAGGCGCGACCGTCGCGCTCGCGTCGGCGTCCTGGATCTGCACGCGGACGGCAGCGGTTGCGTGCCGACGGGGTTGCGATCAGCCCGCCGGCCATGTCGGTCCCCCTTGCTACCCTTGCGCCGTGGCGCTCCGGCTCCTGCACACCTCCGACTGGCACCTCGGGCACACGCTGCACGGGCTCGACCGGGCGCGCGAGCACGGCGCCTTCCTCGATTGGCTCCTCGGCACGCTCGAGGCGGAGCGGGTGGACGCGCTGCTCGTGGCGGGGGACGTCTTCGACGCGTCCAACCCGCCCGCGGCCGCCGTCGCGCAGTGGTACCGGTTCCTGGCCGACGCGTGGCGGCGCCTGCCGCGGCTGCAGATCGTCGTGGTCGGGGGCAATCACGACTCGGCCGCGCGGCTCGACGCCCCCCACCCGCTGCTCGACGCGCTGGGGCGCCTGCACGACGTGGGCGGCCTGCCGCGGCGCGCGGGTGCGCTCGACGCGGAGCGGCTCGTCGTCCCGCTCACGGACGCCGCCGGGCGCACCGCCGCGTTCGCCGCGGCGGTGCCCTTCCTGCGCCCCGCCGACCTCCCGCTCGACCCGCAGGCACGCGGCCGAGGCGCGGCGGCGGATGCGGCGGCGGATGGCGACGCGCTCCTCGCCGGGACGAGCGCCATCTACGCCGAGGCGCTCGCGGCGGCGCGCGCCCGCGCCACCGGAGGCGAGGCGCTCGTCGCGCTCGGCCACCTCTACGTGGCAGGCGGGCAGGTCTCGGAGCTGTCGGAGCGCAAGATCCTGGGCGGCCACCTGCACGCGCTGCCCTCCGATCTCTTCCCCGACGACCTCGCCTACGTCGCGCTCGGGCACCTCCACCTCGCGCAGCGCGTCGGCGGCCGCGAGGAGGTGCGCTACGCGGGGTCGCCCATCGCGCTCTCGTTCGACGAGCGGCACTATCCGCACCAGGTGGTGCTCGTCGTCCTCGACGGAGCGCGCGCCGCGGAGATCCGCGCTCTCGCGGTGCCTTGCGTGCAGGAGCTGCGGCGCGTGCCGGGCGACGCGGCGCGCCCGCTCGAGGACGTCCTCGCGGCGCTCGCCGCGCTCCCGGCGGCGGCCGAGCTCTCGGAGGACGCCTGGCCCTGGCTCGAGGTGCGGGTCGCGCTCTCCGCGCCGGAGCCGGCGCTGCGCTCGATCCTGGACGGGGCGGTCGACGGGAAGGCGGCGCGGCTCGTTCGCATCGCGCCGCCCCGCCTGAGCGGGACGGGCGCCGCCCTCGCCGAGTCCGCGCCACGCCAGTCGCTCACCGAGCTCGAGCCGGGCGACGTGTTCGAGAAGAAGTGGGCGCGCGACCACGCGGCGCCACCGCCGCCGGAGGTCGTCGCCGCGTTCCAGGAGCTCCTCGGTGCGCTCCTCGCGGAGGACCAGGCGGCGTAGCCATGAAGATCCTCGCCATCCGCGGCCAGAACCTGGCCAGCCTCTACGGCCCGTTCGAGGTCGATCTCGAGGCGCCGCCCATCGCCGGCGCGGGGCTCTTCGCGATCTGCGGGCCGACCGGTGCCGGCAAGAGCACGCTCCTCGACGCGCTGTGCCTCGCGCTCTTCGGCCGGACGCCGCGCCTCGACGACCGCGGGGGCGCCCGCATCGGCCGCGAGGGCGACGACGAGGCGCAGCGCCTCGCCGCCAACGACGCGCGGGCGCTCCTGTCGCGCGGCGCCGCCCGGGGCCATGCCGAGGTCGTCTTCCGCGGCGTGGACGGCCGGCGCTGGCGCGCCCGGTGGCAGGTGCGGCGCGCGCGCGGGCACCCTGGGGGGCGGCTCCAGGAGCAGCAGATGACGCTCCGGCCCGACGGCGGCGGCGAGCCCGTCGGCGAGGGGCTGGCGGGGACTCGCGCCGAGATCGAGCGGGTGCTCGGGTTCGGCTTCGAGGAGTTCCGGCGCGCCGTCGTGCTCCCGCAGTTCGAGTTCACCGCCTTCCTGCGCGCGACGGAGGGCGAGCGCGCCGCCATCCTCCAGCGCGTCACGGGGACGGCCCTCTACGAGTCGCTGTCGCGTGCGGCGCACGAGCGCGCCGCGGCGGAGAGGCGGTCGCTCGACGCGCTCGAGCAGGAGGCCGGGCTCCTCGCGCCGCTCGAGGCGGAGAGCAGAGCGCCGCTCGACCGGGAGGCGGCCGCGGCGCGCCGCGGGCACGCGGCAGCGGCCGGCGCCCTCCGCGCCGCCGAGCGCGCGGTCCGCTGGCA
>WNFY01000818.1_pt1 | contig 33338 bp, 29 predicted proteins | sample 5400091 | NCBI WGS metagenome assembly WNFY01 (sample SAMN13153364, study PRJNA577476) | soil metagenome | isolation source: 60 cm soil or saprolite under grassland replicate 1 | place: USA:California | collected 2016-06-15 | reverse complement strand
TCATCGGGGCGATGGGCAAGTCCGCGCAATTCCTGCTGCACACCTGGTTGCCGGACGCCATGGAGGGACCGACCCCGGTGTCGGCGCTCATCCACGCGGCGACCATGGTGACGGCGGGCGTGTTCATGGTGGCGCGACTATCGCCGCTGTTCGACCTCGCCCCCGCCGCCCTCGCCTTCGTGACCTTCATCGGCGCCACCACCGCGTTCTTCACGGCCACGATCGGGCTGGTGCAGAACGACATCAAGCGCATCGTCGCCTATTCGACCTGTTCCCAGCTCGGCTACATGTTCGTCGCCATGGGGGTCGGGGCGTATTCGGTCGGCATGTTCCACCTGTTCACCCATGCCTCGTTCAAGGCGCTGCTGTTCCTCGGCTCGGGCTCGGTGATCACCGCCATGCATCACGAGCAGGACATCCGCAAGATGGGCGGACTGCGATCGAAGCTGCCGTTCACCTATTGGACGATGGTCATCGGCACCCTGGCGCTCACCGGGTTTCCGCTGACCGCCGGCTATTATTCCAAGGATGCGGTCATTGAGGCGGCATATTCGGGCCACGGCTCCGTCGCGATGTATGGATACGTGCTCACGCTGGTCTCGGCGGCGTTGACGGCGTTCTATTCCTGGCGCCTCATCTTCAAGACGTTCCACGGCGAACCCGCCGACCATCACGCCTTCGAGCACGCGCGCGAGAGTTCGCTGGTGATGCTGGTTCCGCTCGGCGTGCTGGCGCTGGGTTCGATCGTGACCGGTTTTGCCTTCGATTCCGTGTTCGCCGGGCGCGGGGCTGAAGGCTTCTTCCGCGAGTCGCTCAAATTGAGCCACGAAGGCGGCCACGCGCCCTGGTTCATCGCGGTGCTGCCCACCCTGATGATGGCGGCCGGATTCCTGGTGGCCTGGCAATTCTACGTCCGCCGCCCGGACCTGCCGGCCGAGCTCGCGCGGCAGCAGCCGCTGCTCTATCGGTTCCTGCTCAACAAATGGTATTTCGACGAGATCTATGATTTTCTGCTGGTTCGGCCGGCCATATGGCTCGGCCGACTGCTGTGGAAAGGCGGTGACGAGCGCGTCATCGACGGGCTCGGTCCCGACGGCATTTCCGCGCGCGTCATCGACATCACCCGCAGTGTCGTCCGGCTGCAGACCGGATATCTCTATCATTATGCGTTCGCCATGCTGATCGGGGCCGCCGCCCTGATCACCTGGTTCATGCTGCGCGGGGGAATGCACCCGTGACGGGCTGGCCGATCCTGTTCGTCGTCACGGTGCTGCCGCTGGTCGGTGCGCTCGTCATCGTCACGTTGCGGGGCGAGGACGAAATCGTCACCCGCAACGCGCGCTGGGCGGCGCTGTGGACGACGCTCACGACCTTTGCGGTCTCGCTGATCCTGGTCTGGCGCTTCGACCCGGCCTCGCCGGATTTCCAGTTCGAGGAAAAGGCGGCGTGGCTCGGCGGCGCGATCGGCTATCACATGGGGGTCGACGGGATCTCGCTGCCGTTCGTGATCCTGACCACCGGCCTGATGCCGATCTGCATCATCGCCAGCTGGCAGGCGATCGAGCGGCGCGTGCGGGAATACATGATCGCCTTCCTGGTGCTCGAGACCCTGATGGTCGGCACGTTCTGTGCGCTCGACCTGGTGCTGTTCTATCTGTTCTTCGAGGGCGGCCTCGTTCCGATGTTCCTCATCATCGGCATCTGGGGCGGCCCGCGGCGCGTCTATGCGACCTTCAAGTTCTTCCTGTACACGCTCACCGGCTCGGTGCTGATGCTGCTCGCCATCATGGCGATGTACTGGAACGCGGGGACGAGCGACATTCCCGCCTTGCTCAAATACTCTTTCCCGGCCGGGATGCAGACCTGGTTGTGGCTCGCCTTCTTCGCTTCGTTCGCCGTGAAGCTGCCGATGTGGCCCGTGCACACCTGGCTGCCGGACGCCCACGTCGAAGCGCCGACCGCGGGTTCGGTGATCCTCGCGGCGATCCTGCTGAAAATGGGCGGCTACGGCTTCCTGCGGTTCTCGCTGCCGATGTTCCCCGCGGCCTCCCACGAATTCGCGCCGCTGATGTTCGCGCTGTCGATTGTCGCCATCGTCTACACCTCGCTGGTCGCCCTGGTGCAGGAGGATTTCAAGAAGCTGATCGCCTATTCGTCGGTCGCGCACATGGGATTCGTGACGATGGGGATTTTTGCCGGCACCATGCAGGGCGTCGCCGGCGGCATCTTCCAGATGATCTCCCACGGCATCGTCTCCGGCGCGCTGTTCCTGATCGTTGGCGTCGTTTACGATCGCATGCACACCCGCGAGATCGCTGCCTATGGCGGGCTGGTCAACAACATGCCGGTCTATGCCGCGGTGTTCATGGTGTTCACGCTGGCGAATGTCGGACTGCCGGGCACGTCGGGCTTCGTCGGCGAGTTCCTCTCCCTGATCGGCACCTTCAAGGTCAACACCTGGGTCGCGTTCCTGGCGACCACCGGCACGATCCTGTCGGCGGCCTACGCGCTGTGGCTCTATCGCAAGGTGATCTTCGGGACGCTCGAGAAGCCGAGCCTTACCGCACTCGCCGATCTCGATGCGCGCGAGATGCTGATCTTCGCGCCGCTGGTCGTGCTCACGCTGCTGCTCGGCTTCTTTCCCACGCCCGTTCTCGACATCTCGGCGTCCTCGGTCACGGCGCTGCTCGAGAGCTACAACCATGCGCTCGCCGTCGCGAAATCCGCGGCGCTCGCCGCACACTGATCGGCGTACCCGACGATGAACGAGGCTCAAGCCGTCCCCGCGATGCTGCCGGTGCTGCCGGAGATGGTGCTTGCCGTCGGCGCGATGGCGCTGCTGATGTTCGGCGTGTTTCGCGGCGAGCGCGCTTCCTCGATGGTGAACTGGGCCGCCATCGCGCTGCTCGTGCTCGTGGCGATCATCGTCGCGTTGCTGCCGCAAGGGCGGCTGACGAGCTTCGGCGGCAGCTTCGTGCTCGACAATTTCGCTCGCTTCATGAAGGTGCTGGCGCTCGCCGGCTCGGCGTTCGCGATCGCGATGCTGGTCGGCGACGTCGAGTCCGAACGCCAGCGGCGGTTCGAATATCCGGTGCTGATCGTGCTCTCGACCCTGGGCATGATGGCCCTGATCTCGGCCACGGATCTGATCGCGCTCTACCTCGGTCTGGAGCTGATGAGTCTCTGCCTCTACGTGCTCGCGGCGATCCGGCGGGATTCGGTGCGCTCGACCGAGGCAGGGTTGAAATATTTCGTGCTGGGCGCGCTCTCGTCCGGCATGCTGCTCTACGGCGCTTCGCTGATCTACGGCTTCACCGGGACCGTGAGCTTCGCCGGCATCGCCAAGGCGAGCACCCAGGCCGACCTCGGCCTGGTGTTCGGGCTGGTGTTCCTGTTCGCCGGGTTCTGTTTCAAGGTTTCGGCGGTGCCGTTCCATATGTGGACGCCCGACGTCTATGAAGGCGCGCCGACGCCGATCACGGCCTTCTTCGCCGCGGCCCCGAAGGTGGCGGCGATCGCCATGTTCGTGCGCCCGACTGTCACGGCGTTCCCGGGGATCATCGGGCAGTGGCAGCAGATCGTGGTGTTCGTCGCCATCGCCTCGATGACGCTCGGCGCCTTCGCGGCGATCGGCCAGCGCAATTTCAAGCGGCTGATGGCGTATTCCTCGATCGGCCACATGGGATTCGCGCTGATCGGGCTTGCCGCGGGCACCGAGGAGGGCGTGCGCGGCGTCATCATCTACATGGCCATCTATCTGGCGATGACGCTCGGCACCTTCGCCTGCATTCTGGCGATGCGCTATAAGGAGGGCAGCGTCGAAGACCTTGCGGATCTGTCCGGCCTGGCCCGCACGCACCCCGGCATGGCGGTGTTCCTCGCGCTGCTGTTGTTCTCGCTCGCCGGCGTGCCGCCGCTCGCGGGCTTCTTCGCGAAATTCTACGTATTCCTTGCCGCGATCAAGGCCGGACTCTATGCGCTCGCCGTGATCGGCGTGCTCGCCAGCGTGGTGGGGGCCTATTATTATTTGATGATCGTCAAAACCATGTATTTCGACGAGCCGAAGGCAAGCTTCGAGCCGATGACTCGGGAGCTCAGATTGGTGCTCGGCGTGACCGGCCTGTTCAATCTGTTGTTCTGCGTCTATCCGGCGCCGCTCATCGAGGCGGCCGGCGTGGCAGCGAAATCGCTGTTTTGACCGCATGGAGCTCGATCCCGCTGCTGCTGCCACCGGGGCTCGGCTGATCGTCCACGACACCGTCGGTTCGACCAATGCCGAGGCGCTGTCGAAAGCACGGCTCGGCGAGCGCGGCCCGTTGTGGGTCACGGCGGCGCAGCAGACCGCGGGCCGCGGACGGCGCGGCCGCCCCTTCGTGTCCGAGCGCGGCAATCTCTATGCGAGCCTGCTGCTCACCGACCCGTCGCCCGCCGATCGCGCGGCCGAGCTCTCGTTCGTCGCTGCGCTCGCGCTTCACGACGCAGTCTGCGAGCTTGCCTCGATGCTCGGCCCCCGCGTCCGGTTCAAATGGCCCAACGATCTGATCTGCGACGGCGCGAAGTTCGCGGGCATCCTGGTCGAGGGCGAAAGCACGTCGGGGCGGCCGCTCGCGGCCGTGATCGGCATCGGCGTGAATTGCGCACACCACCCTGCCGGCATGACCTATCCGGCGACCGATCTTGCCGCGGCGGGGGCCGCGGTGCGCCCCGAAAGCCTGTTTCGCGCGCTCTCGCGTACCATGCCGGTGCGGCTTGCCGAATGGGATCGGGGCCGCGGCTTTGCGGCGATCCGCGCCGCATGGCTCGCGCGCGCCATCGGGCTTGCCGAGGTCATTCGGGTGAGCCTTCCGGAACGCGAGCTGCAAGGTCGGTTCGAGAACCTGGACCATGCCGGGCGGCTGCTGCTCCGCCACGAGGATGGGGGGCTGGAGGTCATCACGGCCGGGGATATCTTTCCCGTCACATCGGGAGATTCGGGTGCCGCCACGCCCCACGTTGCGGCTCTCCCTGGGACCGAATCTCCGACCGAGAAACGCGGGGTCGACCGCGCGAGCCCGCGTCCGATCCGCCGCGAAGGCCCCGATCGATGAACGGGCCCGGCGAGCTCGTTTTCGCGCCGCTCGGCGGGGTCGGCGAAATCGGGATGAATCTATCGATCTACGGCTTGGGCCCGGAACGTAGCCGAACCTGGATCGCGGTTGACTTCGGCGTGTCGTTCGGAGGCGAGGATCTGCCGGGCATCGATCTCGTCCTGCCCGACATAAGGTTCCTGGTCGAGGAGCGCCGCAATCTCGCCGGCATCGTGCTCACCCACGCCCACGAGGATCATTTCGGCGCGCTGCTCGATCTTTGGCCGCAACTGCGCGTGCCCGTCTATGCCACGCCGTTCACCGCGGCTTTGCTCGAGGCCAAGCGCCGCGGCGAGCCCGGCGCGCCCGAGATTCCCGTGCGTGTGGTCGCGCTCGGATCGCGGTTCGCCATGGGCCCGTTCGATATCGAGCTGGTATCGGTCGCCCATTCGATCCCGGAATCCAATGCGCTGATCATCCGCACCGCGCTCGGCACCGTGCTCCATACCGGCGACTGGAAGATCGACCCGACCCCGGTCATCCAGCCGCCGACCGACGAGGCAAGGCTCAGGGCCGCCGGCGAAGCAGGCGTGCTGGCGATGGTCGGCGATTCCACCAATGCCATTCGTGACGGGCGCTCGCCTTCGGAGCGCGACGTGGCGAAAACGCTGGCCGAGCTGGTCCGCACCGCCCGCGCCAGGGTCGCGGTCACGACCTTCGCATCAAACGTGGCAAGAATCCGCTCGGCCGCCGAAGCGGCCGCTGCGGCCGGCCGCGAGGTCGTCGTGATCGGCCGGGCGATGGAGCGCATCGTGCAGGTCGCACGCGAGACCGGATATCTCGAAGGCATCGGCGCCTTTCGCGGCATCGAGGTCTACGGCCAGCTGCCGCCAAACAAGGTGGTTGCGCTGTGCACCGGCAGCCAGGGCGAGCCGCGCGCGGCGCTGGCGCGGATCGCGGATGAATCGCATCCGGAAATCACGCTGACGCGCGGTGATCGGGTGGTGTTTTCGTCGCGGACCATTCCGGGCAACGAGAAACCGGTGAATCGCATCATCAATGGCCTGGTGCGGCAGGGCATCGAAGTCGTCACCGATCGCAACGAGCTCGTCCACGTCTCCGGACATCCGCGGCGGGCGGAGCTCGAGGACATGTACCGCTGGGTACGGCCGCAAATCGCCATTCCGGTGCATGGCGAAGCCTTGCACCTGCACGAGCACGCGGAGCTCGCCCGCCGTCTGGGTGTGAAGCAAGTGATCGAGTGCCAGGACGGCGACCTGATCCGGCTCGCGCCGGGGCGGCCGGGGATCATCGACGAAGTGCCGTCGGCGCGGATGTACAAGGACGGCCGGGTGCTGGTGGAGGCCGAAGCCCGCACCGTGCCCGAGCGGCGGCGGCTGGCTTTTGCCGGCGTGGTGTCGGTCGCGCTGGTCGTCACGGCGCAAGGGGAGCTTGCCGCCGACCCCGAGCTGCGGCTGACGGGAATTCCCGAGCGCGACGCCGACGGCGAGCCGATGGTCGAGATCGCCTATGCGGCCGTGGTCGATACCTTCAAGTCGCTGCCGCGGCCGCATCGGCGCGATCCCGGTGCGGTTGCCGAATCGCTCGGCCGCGCCGTGCGCTCCACGCTTGCGGCGCACTGGGACAAGAAGCCGGTATGCCACGTTCACGTCCTGACGGTATAAGCGGGCCGCGCGGCGGAATTCGACGAGGGAACGCGAATGATCGGACGGCTCAACCACGTCGCCATTGCGGTCCGCAATATCGCGCAAGCCGCGAAAGTCTATCGGGACACGCTGGGCGCCAGCGTATCCGAGGTGGTCCCGCAGCCCGAGCACGGCGTCTCCACGGTGTTCATCAGCTTGCCCAACGCCAAGATCGAGCTCCTCGAGCCGTTGGGCGAAGCCTCGCCGATCGAGAAATTCCTGGAACGCAATCCCGACGGCGGTATCCACCATCTGTGCTACGAGGTCGACGACATCCTGGCCGCGCGCGAGCGCCTCAAGGCGAACGGGGCGCGGGTTTTGGGCGACGGCGAGCCGAAGATCGGCGCCCACGGCAAGCCGGTGCTGTTCCTGCACCCTAAGGATTTTTGCGGTACTTTGGTCGAGATCGAGCAGGCCTGACGCGATGTCGGTAGCGACTGCACTCGCCATCTATTTCGTCGTGTGGTGGACGGTGCTGTTCGCCGTGCTGCCCTGGGGCGTGCGCTCGCAGCTCGAAAGCGGCGAAGTGGTGCCGGGGAGCGATCCCGGCGCGCCGGCGCTGCCGAAGCTGCGCAGCAAGCTGATCTGGACCACGGTCGTGGCGACGATCGCCTTCGCGCTGATCGATGTGGTTTACGTCTACCGCCTGATCGCCCTCGACGACGTTGCGACCTGGTTCGGCATCCCGAAATGAGTGCATGGGGCGTTCAAGCCCGCGCCGGGGTCACCAATTGCGTCTGCGTCACCACCGCGGCCAGCCGGCCATCGCCCCGCGTGATCCGGGTCTGCCAAACCATGGTGGTCCGGCCGCGGTGAAGCGGGGTGCATTCCGCCCGGGCCACGTCGCCGGCCGGGATCGCGGTGAAAAAATTCGTCTTGCTTTCGATCGTCGTGGTCCAGGTGCCTTCGGGCAGATTCTGGACCGTGGCAATCGCCCCCAGGGTATCGGCGAACGCCATCAAGGCGCCCCCATGGAGCACGGCCGGGCGGGTGCACAGCTCCTCGCGCACCTTGAGCTCGGCTTCGACCCGCTCGGGGGTCACGCTGCGGAGCTCGATCCCGAGCAACTCGGAAAAGGGGAGGGGGTCGATGGCCATGCCGGGTTGCCCACGATTTAAAAAAAGAAGAGCAGGGTCAAAGCCCTGCTCGCTGTTTTTAATCTAGCCCTCGGTCCCTGAGTATGGTTTTTCTGGTGTTCTCTCCGGGTGGCAGCGGATGATCGCGCCGTCGGGCTTTCCTCCCAAGACTTGGACCGCATGGCGGACTGCGGTTCTGACGCCGTCATGCCCGTACCCTGCGCGATTTCGAGACTAGCCGATGTCAGGTACCTTGATCAAGCAGAACGCGACGAAAAGCTCACGAATCCGGGCCGGGATGACAATGCCATGATCCCGCAGTTCCGCGACAAGGTCATGACAGGGGGAACCCGGCGCATTGACGCCTTGTATTTTCGGCGATGATCCGGTTTCACTCCGCCAGCCCCCGCCCGCCCTCCGGAACTGCTTCCGCCCATGCGACTCTCCCGGTATTTCCTGCCGCTCCTGCGCGAGACCCCCAAGGAAGCCGAGATCGTCTCGCATCGGCTCATGCTGCGGGCGGGCATGATCCGCCAGGAGGCGGCCGGCATCTATGCCTTCCTGCCCCTGGGGTACCGCGTATTGCGCAAGGTGTGCCGCATCGTCCGCGAGGAACAGGACCGCGCCGGCGCCATCGAAATGTTGATGCCCACCCTGCAGCCGGCCGAACTGTGGCGCGAGAGCGGACGCTACGAGGACTACGGCAAGGAGATGCTGCGCATCCAGGATCGGCACGAGCGCGACCTCCTCTACGGGCCCACCAACGAGGAGATGATCACCGAGATTTTCCGCGCCTATGTGCGCTCGTACAAGGATTTGCCGCTGAACCTCTACCACATCCAATGGAAATTCCGGGACGAGGTGCGGCCGCGGTTCGGCACCATGCGGTCGCGCGAGTTCCTCATGAAGGACGCCTATTCGTTCGACCTCGATCAGGCCGGTGCCCGGCATGCCTACAACAGGATGTTCGTCGCCTATTTGCGTACCTTCGCCCGCATGGGGCTCAAGGCGATCCCGATGGTTGCCGAGACCGGGCCAATCGGGGGCAATCTCAGCCACGAGTTCACGATTCTGGCCTCGACCGGCGAGAGCGAGGTCTATTGCCATCGCGATTACCTCGATTTCGAAGTGCCGGGTGCGGAAGTCGATTTCGAGAACCGGGAGGGGCTGCAGGCGATCGTGGATAAATGGACGTCGCTCTACGCGGCGACCTCGGACAAGCACGATGCGGCCGCATTCCAGGCGATCCCCGCGCCCGACCGGGTTCAGGCGCGCGGGATCGAGGTCGGACATATTTTTTATTTCGGCACGAAATATTCGGAGCCGATGAAGGCGCTGGCGACAGGCCCGGACGGGAGCGAGCGTCCGGTCCACATGGGATCCTACGGCATCGGCCCCAGCCGGCTCGTCGCCGCCATCATCGAGGCCTGCCACGACGATGCCGGCATCCAATGGCCCGAGCCGGTCGCCCCGTTCCAGGCGATCGTGCTCAACCTCAAGCAAGGCGATGTCGCGACCGACGGGGCTTCCGAGTATCTCTATCGCGCGCTTGGCGCGCGAGGCCTCGACGTGCTCTACCACGACCTCGATGAGCGGCCCGGGTCGAAGTTCGCGACGGCCGACCTGATCGGTATCCCGTGGCAGATCCTGGTGGGCCCCAAGGGCCTCGCCGCGGGCAAGGTCGAGCTCAAACGACGCGCGGATGGCGCGCGCGAGCTTCTCCCCCCGGACGCGGCAATCGACCGGCTTGCGGCATAAAGCTGTTCGCTTCCTCGATTTCACCGTCTTTGGCGCTAGCGTAGCGAGTGGAATCGGATGAAATCGAGTAGGCGGGGACTTAATTCATGAGCCAGCCGATCGCGACCAGGCCGTTTGCCGCGTTCGAGTGGATGTTGTCGCTGCGCTACCTGCGCGCGCGCCGCAAAGAGGGGTTCATCTCGGTCATCGCCGGGTTCTCGTTCCTCGGCATCCTGCTGGGCGTGGCGACGCTGATCATCGTCATGGCGGTGATGAACGGGTTCCGCAAGGAGCTGCTCGAGAAGATCCTGGGGCTCAACGGCCATCTGCTGATCCAGCCGCTGGATTCCCCCCTCAACGACTGGGAACAGGTCGCCGCCCGGGTTGCCGGGGTGGCAGGCGTGAGGCTGGCGGCGCCGATCGTCGAAGGCCAGGCACTCGCCTCCTCGCCGTTCAATGCCTCCGGGGTGCTGGTGCGCGGCATCCGCGCCGCCGATCTGATGCAGCTTCCCTCGATCGCCAACAACGTCCGCCAGGGCACGATTGACGGATTCGACCAAGGCCAGGGCCTGGTGATCGGCAAGCGACTCGCCGATCAGCTCTCGGCCCACGTCGGCGATTCCGTGACCCTGGTCGCGCCCCGCGGCGCGGTCACCGCCATGGGCACCACGCCCAGGATCAAGACCTACAAGGTCGCCGCCGTGTTCGAGATCGGCATGTCGGAATACGACGCCGCTTTCGTGTTCATGCCGATGCCGGAGGCGCAGGCCTATTTCAACCGCGCCAACGACGTCACCGCGATCGAGGTGTATTCCAACGATCCCGACGACATCGATCCCTTGCGCGGCCGGATCAGCGAGGCCGCCGGCCGGCCGATCTTCATGATCGATTGGCGGCAGCGCAACGCCACGTTCTTCAACGCGCTCCAGGTCGAGCGCAACGTGATGTTCCTGATCCTGATGCTGATCGTGCTGGTCGCCGCGCTCAACATCGTCTCCGGCCTGATCATGCTGGTGAAGGACAAGAGCGGCGACATCGCCATCCTGCGCACCATGGGGGCGACCCAGGGCGCGGTCATGCGCGTGTTCCTCATCACCGGAGCCTCGATCGGGGTGATCGGCACCTTGACGGGCTTCATCGTCGGCACCCTGGTGTGCCTCAACGTCGAATCGATCCGGCAATTCCTGTCCTGGCTCACCAGCACGGAGCTGTTCTCTCCCGAGCTTTATTTCCTCTCGCGGCTGCCCGCCGAGATGGACCCCGGGGAGACGTTCGCGGTTCTCCTCATGGCCCTCATGCTGTCGCTGCTCGCGACGCTCTACCCGTCCTGGCGGGCGGCGCGCCTCGATCCGGTCGAGGCGTTGCGTTACGAATGAGTGCCATGGCCGACAACGACCCGGTGCTGTTCCTGGACGGAGTCGAGCGCCGGTATCATCAGGGCGAATCCACGCTGGAGATTCTCGGCGGCGCGAAGCTCGCGGTCTGGGCCGGACAGTCGGTGGCGCTGATCGGTCCCTCGGGCGCCGGCAAGTCGACGCTGCTGCACATTGCCGGCCTGCTCGAGCATCCCGACGCCGGCGAGGTCTATGTGGACGGAATTCCCACATCCAGTCTGTCCGACGGCGAGCGCACTCGCATCCGCCGCACCGAGATCGGCTTCATCTATCAGTTCCACCATCTCCTGCCGGAGTTCTCGGCGCTGGAGAACGTGATGCTGCCGCAGATGATCCGCGGGCTGTCGCGGCAGGAGGCACGACGGCGATCGGCTGAGCTATTGACCTATCTCGGGCTCAAGGAGCGGCTGCAGCACCGTCCGGCGGAACTCTCGGGCGGCGAGCAGCAGCGCGTCGCCATTGCCCGCGCGGTCGCCAACGCGCCCCGGGTGCTGCTTGCGGACGAGCCGACCGGAAACCTCGATCCGCGGACCTCCGAGCATGTGTTCGGGACGTTGGGCCAATTGGTCCGGGCGTCGCGGCTGGCCGCGATCATCGCCACCCACAATATGGATCTGGCTCAGCGCATGGATCGCCGGGTCACGATCCGGGAGGGACTGCTGGTCGAGCTCGCGTAAAAATGGCTGGAAATCAGGGCCCTCTTTCGAGAAAGATCCAGACCGGACAACGGCTTAAGGTGTTTCAATTCGTCAAATTACATCTTTAGAGTGAGACTGGGGATCATTTAATTTCCAGTTGCCGGCTTGCTCCGCGCGATTTCCAGCAGGGAACTTTATTTGCGCTTCTGCGTTCCGGCGGCACGTGTCAAGCGTTGATTTGCCGGGCGCGCTCCCCAAGACCTTGCATTTCGCCAGACAGCCCGGCCGACACGAGCCCCAACTCGGCAACGGGGTGCGCGGTTGGGGCAGGGCGGGCGGCCGCAGCCGATCGGAATTGCGCGCTGCTCAGCCGCCCTGCCGAGGCGACGGGCCCGGCCCGCCGGCGGCGCCGCCATCGAGAACGGCGCGCCCCCGCGCGGTCAGGCTCACGGTCTTGTCCCCGTTCTCGAACCGGACCAGCCCACCGACCACGCAATCCTCCCACACCGAAGTGCGCGGGCAGCTGTGCCAGGCCTCCAGCACGTCGGCCCGGGTGCGGGGTCGATCCGCTACCCAGAGCAGGAATTGCAGCGTGAGGAGATTCGCCGATTGTTTCATCGCCGACGTTCCAATGACTTGAATTACACCACAAATTACCTCCGGCGCGATCGCGCCGATCGCGCCGCGAGCCCTGCTCCACTTCAGTGAGCATCGGTGCCATAGTTCGGTCCATGGCGGACGGACAAGCGGTGCTGATCATCACGGAGCCGCTCGGCGGCGGCGAGCCGCAATACACGCTCTGCTACGTCGCCGAAGCGGACGCGGCCAAGGCAGAGCAGATCGTCGCCTCGCTGGCCGCCCCGAACGAGAAGGTCAAGACGCTCGGTTCGATCCCGGAGGCTGCCATCCGGGCGTTCGGGCTCAAGCGCGGCGAATTTCGGCACGCCTGAGCCCAGATCGATCCGGAGCCCGGATGAAGCGGCGCGAAGCGCCGCGCAATCCGGGGAAGCCGCTCCCGGATTTCGCTTCGCTCCATCCGGGCTACGCTTCGCTCCATCGGCTACGGAACCGGCGCTTGACTCTAGAACAAAAACAGAACAATGTTCCTCCTCTGTTCCTCGGGAGGATTCGATGGTCCGGGCCGTTGTCGAAGAGGCCGCCGCGCTTGCCTCGGTTGCGCTGTTCGTCGGGATGATCGCCATCTGGGCACAATTCATCGCCGCCTTGTGAGCCTGAGCGCGGCGGTGCGCCGGGCAAGCTCCCAATATTGAGCGCGGCCGAACCGGATGCCCGCGCGGGCTTCCCAGGAAGCGCGCTTCGAGGAATCTGTGCATGCTCGGCCCTGGGCCGATGCGGACGGTGGACACCGGCTGCGGTGATGGCCACCTTGCGGTCTTTCAGGGAAGGACGACGTGACCGGGCCCGGCTTCGTGCACCTGCATGTGCACTCCTCCTACTCGCTGCTCGAAGGCGCGATGACGATCGGCAAGCTCGCGGAGCTTGCCAAAGCCGATCGCCAGCCCGCCTTGGCGCTCACCGACACCGACAACATGTTCGGAGCGCTGGAATTCTCCGACAAGATGGCTGCCGTGGGCATTCAGCCGATCATCGGCTGCGCGCTGGCGGTGAATTTCGGCGATCTCGATGCCGGGCCGCGAAACGCCGCGACGGCCGAGCTGCCGCGGATCGTGCTTCTGGCCGCTCGTGAAGAGGGGTATCTGCGCCTGCTGCGGCTCGTATCGCGGGCATACCTCGGCACGCCTGCCGGCGAGCGCCCGCACCTCGAGCTTGCGGCGCTCCGCGGCGAGACCCACGGCCTGCTCGCGCTGACCGGCGGCCCGTCCGGTCCGCTCGACCGCGCCATCGCCGCGGGCCAGGGCGAGCTCGCCGCGGCACGGCTGCAAACGCTGCGGGAGCTGTTCGGGGACGGCATCTACGTCGAGCTGCAGCGCCACGGCAGCGAAGCAGAGCGCCACGCCGAGCCGTTCCTGATCGAGCTTGCATATGCGAACGGCATTCCTCTGGTCGCCGCGAACGAGCCGTTCTTCGCCAAACGGGCGGATTACGAGGCCCACGATGCCCTGATCTGCATCGCGGAAGGCCGGGTGCTCGCGGACAACGACCGTCGCCAGCTCACTGCGGAGCATCATTTCAAGACCCGCGCCGACATGGCGGCGCTGTTCGCCGATCTGCCCGAGGCGCTCGCCTCGACGATCGAGATCGCGCAGCGCTGCGCGTTCCGGCCGCGGCTGCGCAAACCGATCCTGCCGCGCTTCTCGCTCGGCAGCGAGCCGGTCGACGAAGCCGCCGAGCTGGTGCGGCGCGCCCGCGCCGGGCTCGAAGATCGCATCGCCAAGCACGGCGTCGCGCCGGGGCACACGGTCGAGGAATACAGGGAGCGGCTGGAATTCGAGCTCGGCGTGATCGAGGGGATGAAATATCCCGGATATTTCCTGATCGTCGCCGATTTCATCCAATGGGCGAAAGCCCAGGGCATTCCGGTGGGTCCCGGACGCGGCTCGGGCGCCGGCTCGCTTGTCGCCTATGCGCTCACCATCACCGACCTCGATCCGATCCGTTTCGGCCTCTTGTTCGAGCGCTTCCTCAATCCGGAGCGGGTCTCGATGCCGGATTTCGACATCGATTTCTGTCAGGACCGGCGCGACGAGGTGATCGGCTACGTCGAGCGGCGCTACGGCCGCGATCAGGTAGCCCAGATCATCACCTTCGGCACGCTGCAGGCGCGCGGGGTGCTGCGCGACGTCGGCCGGGTGCTCGAAATGCCCTACGGCCAGGTCGACAAGCTGTGCAAGCTGGTGCCGCAGAACCCGACCAATCCGGTGACGCTCTCGCGCGCGATCGCCGAGGAGCCGCGGCTGCAGGCGGCGCGCGACAGCGAGCCGGTCGTCAAGCGCGCATTCGATATCGCGCAAAAGCTCGAAGGCCTGCATCGCCACGCCTCGACGCACGCGGCCGGCATCGTCATCGCCGACCGGCCGCTCACGGAACTGGTGCCGCTCTACCGCGATCCGAAATCGGATCTGCCGGTCACCCAGTTCAACATGAAATGGGTCGAGCAGGCCGGCCTGGTGAAATTCGATTTCCTCGGCCTCACGACCCTCACCGTCCTCGACGCCGCCGTGAAGCTCGTGCGCCGGCGCGGCATCGAGGTCGATCTCTCGCGCATCCCGCTCGACGATCGGAGGACCTACGAAGCACTGGCGCGCGGCGAAACCGTCGGCGTGTTCCAGGTGGAAAGCCAGGGCATGCGCCGGGCGCTGGTCGACATGCGGCCGGACCGCTTCGAGGACCTCATCGTGCTCGTCGCGCTCTATCGTCCGGGCCCGATGGCGAACATCCCGACCTATTGCGCGCGCAAGCTCGGGCGGGAGAAGACCGAATATCTGCACCCCAAGCTCGTGCCGATCCTGCAAGCCACCTACGGCATCATCACCTACCAGGAGCAGGTGATGCAGATCGCGCGGGATCTGGCCGGCTATTCGCTCGGCGAGGCGGATCTGTTGCGCCGCGCCATGGGCAAGAAGATCCGCTCGGAAATGGAGAAGCAGCGCGAGCGCTTCGTGTCGGGAGCGACCGAGCGCGGCCTCAACCGCAGCGATGCCCAGGCGATCTTCGAAGCCTGCGCCAAATTCGCCGATTACGGCTTCAACAAATCGCACTCCGCGCCCTACGCGCTCTTGACCTATCAGACCGCCTACATGAAGGCGAACTACCCGGTCGAGTTCCTGGCGGCGTCGATGACCTACGTCATGAGCAATACCGACAAGCTCGCGGAATTCCGGGCCGAGGCCGAGCGGCTGGGCATCAAGCTGGAGCCGCCGTCGATCAATCGCTCCGGCGTCACTTTCGACGTCGAGGGCGGCAGGATCCACTACGCGCTCGCGGCGCTGAAAGGGGTAGGGCATCAAGCGGTCGAGGCGATCGTTGCGGCCCGCGGCGAACAAGGGTTCCGGGACCTTGCCGATTTCGCCCGGCGCATGAGCCCGCGCGCGGTCAACAAACGGGTGATCGAGAGCCTGGCGGCGGCGGGCGCGTTCGACGCGCTCGAGCCCAATCGCGCCCGGGCGCATGCGGGCGCCGATCTCATCCTCGCCGAGTGCCATCGCCGGCACGAAGCCGCGACCATGGGGCAAAGCGAGTTGTTCGGGGGACCGGGGAACGCCGAGGCCCTGGCCCTGCCTGCCGTCGAGCCGTGGCTGCCGACCGAGCGATTGCAGAAGGAATACGACGCGATCGGCTTCTTCCTGAGCGGGCATCCGCTCAACGATTACGCCCAGGCGCTCGCGCGCCTGCGCGTGCAGTCCTGGGCCGAGTTCTCGCGCGCGGTCAAAGCCGGCGCGAGCGCCGGGCGGTTGGCCGGCACCGTGGTGAGCAAGACCGAGCGCCGGGCCAAGACCACGGGAAACCGCATGGCCATCGTCGGGCTGTCGGATCCGACCGGTCAGTACGAAGCGGTGATCTTCGCGGAAGGGCTGCAGCAATACCGCGATCTGCTGGAGCCGGGCGCGGCGGTGCTGCTCCTCGTCGGCGCCGAGGTTCAGGGCGACGATCTGCGCGTGCGCATCCAATCGGTCGAGCCGCTGGATCAGGCGGCGGAGAAGATGCAGAAGGAATTGCGGGTGTTCGTGCGCTCCGACGCGCCGCTCGAAGCCATCGCCCGCAGGCTCGAGCCCAAGGGCGACGGCGAAGTGAGCATGATCCTGATCCTCGAGGACGGCGCGACCGAAGTCGAAGTGCGCCTGCCGGGGAAATTCAAGGTCTCGCCGCAGATCTGCGGGGCCATCAAGGCGGTGCCGGGCGTCGTCGACGTTCAGGCGCTGTGATGCGCGGCGCCGCGCATAGGCCGGCGCAGAGGTGGGCGATTGCCCGGCAGGCTCGAGTAAGAATGAGATGGACCCGTGGGACGCGCGCTGCGCAGATCTGCCGAACGTGGTGTAACTATGCCGGCCATTCAATATTGGTTCACGGGCGGCGCGCTTGCCGCCTTCCTTGCGCTTCTCACCACAGTCTCGACATTGGTTTCGCGTGGTATCGCGCAGCCATTACCGAATTTGAATCGGCGACAAGCAGAGTTGACACCGCAGAGCAAAGATCGAAAAGAAAAAGGGTCAAAGACCTACTTGGACGAGCAATGACTTCTGGTGATATGCTGATGCGAGAGCGGAACGATAAGGACGTAGACCGAGCCGAAAAGGATGCCAATACCTGGGGTGAAAAGACACACAACTTGATTGCTTCAGCGTACGGCGATGGAGAGGCGGCGCTGTTCTTGGATAGCTATGGATATGTTTTCTATGGCGATGGGTCGCCAAAGAATAATATACGCAATTGGATTGATGGCCGGATGAGGCGAATTACTGAACTTCTCCGTCGTACGGATACCTTGGCCGTCCGAAATGAATTTGATCCTGGAAAGTTTGAGTGATCCCTCGTGTCCGACGCGCCATCGGACTCGTACTCGTAGCTGTGCGGACTCGCAGGACCCGTAGCTGTGCCTCTTCGGTGGAATTTTTCTTTTCCAAGCCTGGCAACCAGCTGAGGGGCCGTGGTTCTGTACCGACGCTGCGGCTGCGGCTGCGGTCCGATTGCGGGACGCTTTCGCCCAGAGCTGTGGAGCCGTAGCGAACTCCGACAGGTGTCCCCGCAGATCTGCGGCGCCATCAAGGCGGTGCCCGGCGTGGTCGACGTTCAGGCGCTGTGAGTCGAAATACACCTCTCCTTCGTCATTGCCGCCCCCGGGTTATCAACTCGATTGGCACGTGCCACAAGAGAGCCCGGGGATGACCCGGCAATCCATGCGCGCTGCCGGAACCGGAAAGGCCGCATGGATGCGCGGGTCGAGCCCGCGCATGACGAGCTAACAAATACTGATGCAGCGGTGGTCAGGCGCTGTGATGGTGGGGATGCCGGATGTGCAGGAACAGCAGGATCCAATGGCCGATTCGGCGGCGTCCAGTTGCGGGATCCGTGCGATCCTGATCGGTCATGCCCTTGTAGGCGACGATGCTTCCGAACGTCAGGGTGTAAAGGACTTTGGCGGCCGCGAACACGTACAAATAAAGGTCCGGGATCGTCGTCGTTTCCGGGTTTTCCCATTGCTGCCAGGCAAACTTGACTTCGAGCGCCGCATAGCCCGCGAGAATCAGCGCAAGCACGCAGAACGCCAAGGTGCCGGCGAAGTCCTTCACCCCCTTGGCGATCGCCACAAATCCGGTGACGACGAGAACCAGCCCGACGGCGAGCTCGGTCTGATGATGCGACAATCCGAAGAGATGCGCGCCTTGCGGGCCGGGGATTGCCAACGCGGATTCCGCGGCGACGAGGAGGAGCAGATTCACGCCGATGACCTGCCACGTCACGACATCCGGCGCCGGCCCGTGCGGCTGATGGGCGTGGAGCATCAGCAGACCGCCCGCATAGATGGACAAGAACCCTCCCAGTGCGGAAAGCAGCTCGGGCCTCGGCACGTTCGCAGGCATTCCGTAGTAGGGCAGCAGCACCGCCCAATTGCATGCAAACAACGCCATCACCGTGAACAGTCTCGGGCTCGCGCGCAGGAACCCGTCCGCCATGCGTGCCGAGAACACCACGCAGACCAATGCGGCGGACCAGGCGATCGTCGTCGGCGTCACTTTGCCGTCTCCCCCTTGTCGGCGATAACCGGAGACCGAGGACACAACTGAAACTTGTGTTTCTAGCGGCGGTTCTATAAAAATTTGTAGTCTGCGCGGATTTGGAGGGCAAGCAGACCCGGGCTTTTATTGGGGAAATCTCGATCCGCCCGATCTCCGCTCGCTCCGCGGCTCTCTCGTCGGAGCTTGCCCCCGCGAAGCTTGCATCCGGTATCCTGCGCCGCTATAAGCGCGCCCATCCCACACGCGGACCAAGGCCTTCGGCCAATCCGGTGGTTCCCGCCGATCTTACAGTCGGGCAGGAGCTTACGGGTCTGCGGCGGTTCAAACCGGAGAATGACATGGCGCTGCCCGAGTATTCGATGCGCCAGCTGTTGGAGGCTGGCGTCCATTTCGGCCATCAGGCCCACCGCTGGAACCCGAAGATGGCGGAATTCATCTTCGGCACCCGCAACAACATCCACATCATCGACCTCGCCCAGACGGTGCCGATGCTTCACCGCGCGCTGGAAGCCATCAGCGACACGGTCGCCCGCGGCGGGCGCATCCTGTTCGTCGGGACCAAACGCCAGGCGCAGGACGCGATCGCCGATGCGGCCAAGCGCTCGGCGCAATATTACGTGAACTCCCGGTGGCTCGGCGGCACGCTGACGAACTGGAAGACGATCTCCCGTTCGATTCACCGGCTGCGCAAGCTCGAGGAGATGCTCGGCTCCGGCGAGGCCCAGGTCTACACCAAGAAAGAGCGGCTCACGCTCAGCCGCGAGAAGGACAAGCTCGATCGGGCGCTCGGCGGCATCAAGGACATGGGCGGCTTGCCCGACCTCATGTTCGTGGTCGACACCAACAAGGAAGACATCGCGATCAACGAGGCGCGCCGCCTCAACATTCCGGTGGCGGCCGTGGTCGATACCAACAGCAACCCGGACGGGATCGGCTTTCCGGTGCCCGGAAACGACGACGCGGCCCGGGCGATCACGCTCTATTGCGATCTCGTGGCCAAGGCGGCGATCGACGGGATCTCGCGGGCGCAAGGCGAGCTCGGCGTCGATCTCGGCGCGGCCGAGAAGCCGATCCTCGAGGAGGCGCCGCCGGAGCCGGCGCGCGGCGGGTTCCAGCCGCTGTCCGGTCCGCGCGGGGTCGCCGACGACCTCAAGAAGCTCACGGGCGTATCGCCGGCGATCGAGAAGATGCTCAACGACCTCGGCATCTTCCATTTCTGGCAAATCGCGGAGTTCGATCCCGAGGATGCCCGCAAGATCGGCGAAGAAGTCGGGCTTCCCGGCAGGGTCGAGGGATGGATCGCCCAGGCCAAGCAGTTCACGGCCGAGTGAGGGCGGCTTCGCGTCTTCCGGCAGCTGCCGTCATCCGCTCGAGGAAATAGCCATGGCGAATGTCACCCCGCAGATGGTGAAAGAGCTCCGGGAGAAGACCGGGGCCGGCATGATGGACTGCAAGGGGGCGCTGACCGAGACCGAGGGCAATATCGAGGCCGCGGTCGATTGGCTGCGCAAGAAGGGACTGGCGAAAGCGGCAAGGAAAGCCGGCCGCGTCGCCGCCGAGGGCCTGGTCGGCGTGGCGCTCGCGCCGAGCAAGGGCATTCTGGTCGAGGTCAATTCCGAGACGGATTTCGTCGCCCGCAACGATCATTTCCAGGGCCTGGTGAAGATGATCGCCCAGGCCGCGCTCAAGGCCGGCGCCGATGTCGAGGCGATCAAGGCGGCCCACGCCGGCCGCGGCACCATCGGCGAGGCGATCGCTTCGGCCATCGCCACCATCGGGGAAAACATGACGCTCCGGCGCGCCGCCTCACTCTCCGTCGATCGCGGGGTGGTGGCAAGCTATGTCCACGGCGCAATCGCCGAAGGGCTCGGCAGAATCGGGGTGCTGGTCTCTCTGCAATCCGCCGGCGACACGGGCGAGCTTGCCGGCTTCGGGCGAAAGCTCGCCATGCACGTGGCTGCGACGAGCCCGCAGGCGCTCGACGCCGCCGGGCTCGATCCGGCGGTGATCGCCCGCGAGCGCGCGGTGCTGGCGGAAAAATTTCAGGCCCAGGGCAAGCCCGCGAACGTCATCGAGAAGATCGTCGATTCCGGCCTCAAGACTTTTTACAAAGAGGCCTGCCTGCTCGACCAGGATTACATTCACGATCCCGGCAAGAGCGTGACCCAGGCCCTGAAGGAAGCCGAGGGCAAGATCGGCGCGCCCATCAAGATCGGGGGATTCGTGCGCTACGCGCTCGGCGAAGGCATCGAGAAACCGCCGACTCACGACTAGACTTGGCCGCGGCGCGATCCACCGCCGGTTCGGCATGGATCGAGCGGACGGAGCTTTGGCCCATGGGGCAGCCGGTCTATCGACGCGTGATCGTCAAGTTGTCCGGCGAGGCGCTCACGGGCAACGAGGGCTTCGGAATTCGCCAGGCGACGGTCGATCGCCTGGCGGCCGATCTCGTCGCCGCGCGCGCGCTCGGAACTTCGCTCGGGGTGGTGGTGGGCGGCGGCAACATGTTCCGCGGGGTCGAGGTCTCCGCGAACGGAGTTTCGCGGGTGACCGGCGATGCGCTCGGCATGCTGGCGACCGTGATGAATGCGCTGGTGCTCGAGGCGGCGATCGAACGCGCCGGTGCGCCGGCGCGCACGCTCTCCGCGCTGGCGATGCCGAGTGTGTGCGAAACCTATTCGCGTCAGCGGGCGCTCAGGCATCTCGGCAAGACGCGGATCGTGCTGCTGGCCGCGGGCACCGGCAATCCGTTCTTCACCACCGATACGGCGGCGGTGCTGCGCGCCAGCGAATTGGACGGCGAGGCGGTGCTCAAGGCGACCAATGTCGACGGCGTCTACAGCGCCGATCCGAAGAAGGACGCGAGCGCCCGCCGGTTCGAGCGGCTCACCCACCAGGAGGCGATCGAGCGCGACCTCAAGGTCATGGATGCCACGGCGTTCGCGCTTGCCCGCGAAAACCGTATCCCTATCATCGTCTTCTCCATCCGCGAGCCGGGCGCGGTCGCGGCCGTGCTGGCGGGAAAGGGACGCGCGACGCTCGTCGGCTGACCGCCGCGACGCTATTTGGCGGGTAAGGGCGACGGTCGCAGCAGCGCCCGACCGGCTTATTCGAGAGGCAGCAATGGCAACCGCGACACACGATCTCGCCGAGCTCAAACGGCGAATGCAAGGCGCGATCCAGGTGCTCAAAGCGGAGCTGGGAGGACTGCGGACCGGCCGCGCCTCGCCGGGCCTGCTCGAACCCGTTCACGTCGAAGCCTACGGCACCCATATGCCGCTCAATCAGCTGGCCACGATCAGCGTGCCGGAACCGCGCCTCCTCACCGTTCAAGTATGGGACAAATCGATGGTATCGGCGGTGGAGCGCGCGATCATCAATGCCAATCTCGGGCTCAATCCGGCGACCGAGGGCCAGGTGCTGCGCCTTCGCATCCCCGAGCTCAACGAGGAGCGTCGCAAGGAGCTCGTCAAAGTGGCCCATCGATACGCCGAAACCGCCCGCGTGGCGGTACGCCACGTGCGCCGGGACGGCCTCGACGTCCTCAAGAAGCTCGAGAAGGACCACAAGATCAGCAAGGACGACCACGAGCGCGACGCCGATCAGGTCCAGAAGGCGACCGATCAGGCCATTGCCGAAGTCGATCACGCGCTCGCGGTGAAAGAAAAGGAAATCCTGACCGTCTAGGGAGCAGGGTATAGGCCCGAAACTCATGCCCCACGCCAAGGCGCCGACCTCTCTGACCGCCCGCTTCGGTGCGCCCCGACATGTTGCCATCATCATGGACGGCAACGGCCGCTGGGCGGCTGCGCGCGGGCTGCCTCGCGCCGAAGGGCATCGGCGCGGGGTCGAAGCGCTGCGGCGCACCGTGCGCGCCGCCGGCGAGCTCGGCATCCGGATCTTGACCATTTTCTCCTTCAGTTCGGAAAACTGGTTGCGTCCCCCGGCCGAAGTCCGGGAGCTCATGGGGCTGTTGCGCCGGTTCATCCGCAATGATCTCGCCGAGCTGCACGAGAACGGCGTGCTGGTGCGAATCATCGGCGAGCGCGACAGCCTCGACCCGGAAATCCGCCGCCTCCTGGAGGAAGCCGAAGCGCTCACCGCGGGCAATCGCGGCCTGACCCTGGTGGTGGCCTTCAATTACGGCGGCCGCCAGGAGATCGCGCGCGCCGCCCAGCGGATCGCCGAGGAAGTCGCCCGCGGGAGCCGAGCGCCCGCCGAGGTGACGGCGGAACTCATCGGCAGCTATCTCGACGCGCCCGACCTGCCCGATCCCGACCTCGTGATCCGCACCAGCGGCGAGCAACGGCTCTCCAATTTTCTGCTGTGGCAGGCCGCCTACAGCGAATTCGTGTTTCTCCCGATCTATTGGCCGGATTTCGACGGTGCGGCGCTCGAGCACGCGATCGCAGAATATCGACAGCGCGAGCGCAGGTTCGGCGGGCTGATCGCGCGCACCGGGTCCTGAGCATGGTCCGAGCCGAGAATGGCGGCGGGCAACTCGGCGCTTGGCTCCGAACCGGGGTCGGCGGTTGCGAGCTCTGCCTCCGCGTCGGCTCCGCCCTGGTGCTGGTGCCGCTGGCGATCGGCTCGGCCTACCTCGGAGGTCCGCCGTTCCTCGCGGTCTGGGGGCTGGCGGCGGCGGTCATCCTGTGGGAGTGGACGGCGCTGGTGGGCGAGCCCAGGCGAACGCCCATTGTGGCCGCCGGCGCCGCGGCTTTCCTGAGCGCGGCGGTCCTTTTCGGGCTAAGCTTTCCGGGCGCTGGCCTCGCCGTGCTGGCGCTGGGTGCGATCGCGATTGCGGGTCTTGCCGGCAACGGCAGGCCAGCGTGGATTCTGGCGGGCGGCGTTTATGCCGGAGCCGTGCTGGCGGCGCCGGCCGTGCTGCGCGGCGATGCCGAGTTCGGCTTCGTGGCGCTGATGCTGCTGTTCGGGGTGGTGTGGACAACCGACGTGATGGCGTATTTCGTAGGGCGTGCGCTTGCGGGGCCGAAGCTGTGGCCTGCGGTGAGCCCGAAAAAAACCTGGTCCGGCGCGGTGGGAGGTGCCGTAGCGGCCGTCGCCGTGGGTTCCGGCCTATCGGCGCTGGCTGGGATCGACCATCTTGTTACGCTCGCGCTGGTGTGCGCCGCACTGTCGTTGGCGGCCCAGGCCGGAGATCTGCTGGAATCGGCGCTCAAGCGCCGTTTCGGCGCCAAAAACGCCAGCGAGCTCATTCCGGGTCACGGTGGCCTCATGGATCGGCTCGATGGCTTCGTCGCCGCGGCGGCGGTTGCAACCTTGCTCGGGCTGGCGCGCGGCGGCTTCGATGCCCCCGCGCACGGATTGCTGATTTGGTGAGTCGATGATCGAGCCTGTCCTGCGTGCCCGAACCGCGCCCATGGCCATGGCCGCTCCCCGCAGCGTGACGATCCTGGGGGCCACCGGATCCATCGGCGCGAGCACCATCGATCTGCTCAAGCGCAACCCCTCGCGCTACCGGATCGAGGCGGTCAGCGCCAACCGCAATGGACGGGCGTTGGCGCGGATCGCGCGCGAGCTCGATGCACGCTTCGCGGCGGTGGCGCACGATGGCGCCTATGCGGACCTCAAGGAGGATCTTGCCGGGAGCGGGATCGAAGCGGCGGCAGGCCCGGCGGCCATGATCGAGGCGGCTCGGCGCCCCGCCGATTGGGTCATGGCGGCAATCGCCGGGGCAACCGGGCTCGAGCCGACGCTCGCGGCAGTCGAGCGGGGAGGGACCGTTGCGCTGGCCAATAAGGAATGCCTCGTCTGCGCCGGCGCCTTGTTCATGCGGCGGGCCGCACTGAAAGGTACCAAGGTGCTCCCCGTCGATTCGGAGCACAATGCGCTGTTCCAGGCGCTGAGCGCCGGCCGCCGCGAGGACGTGGTGCGCCTGGTGCTCACCGCCTCGGGCGGACCGTTCCGCACCTGGTCGATGGACGCCATCCGGGCGGCCACGCCCGCACAGGCCCTCAAGCATCCCAATTGGTCGATGGGACCCAAGGTCACCATCGATTCCGCCACGTTGATGAACAAAGGTCTGGAGCTCATCGAGGCGCACCACTTGTTCGCCATGGAATCCGCCGGCATCGATGTGGTGGTGCATCCCCAATCGATCGTTCACGGGCTGGTCGAATTTCGCGACGGCTCGGTGATTGCCCAGCTCGGTCCGCCGGACATGCGGATCCCGATCGCCCATTGCCTGGCTTGGCCGACGCGGATCGAGGGACCCGGGCCGCGGCTCGATCTCGCGCGAATCGCCACATTGACCTTCGAGGCGCCGGACGTTCAGCGATTTCCGGCGTTATCCCTCGCGCGCCGGGCGCTCGAGGCCGGGAACGGCGCGCCGACCGTGCTCAATGCGGCCAACGAGGTCGCGGTCGCGGAATTCATCGCCGAGCGGCTGCCGTTTCCGGGCATTCCGGCCCTGGTCGAAGCCACCTTGGAGGCGGCGCACCGGCAGGGGGCCTTGCGCGAGCCCGCAAGCGTCGAGGACGCGCTCGCAATTGACCATATCGCAAGATCGCTGGCCCGGAACCTCTTGCCCGAAATTGCCGCAAAGGCGATGTAGGGATTCGGCGGGTCCGAGGGCCCGGGGGTCCAGGGACGAGGATAGTATGCAGTTTCTCGCGACCATCGGCGGCTGGAGCGGCTGGGCGACCGGGTATTACCTGGTCGTGCCGTTCCTGTTCGTTCTGACCATCGTCGTTTTCTTTCACGAGCTCGGCCATTTTCTCGTGGCGCGGTGGTGCGGCATTCGGGTGCAGGTGTTTTCCATCGGATTCGGGCGCGAGCTCCTCGGCTTCAGCGACCGGCACGGCACCCGCTGGAAGCTCGCCGCCATTCCGCTGGGCGGCTATGTGAAGTTCTTCGGCGACGAAAACGCCGCGAGCATGCCCGACCGGCAGGCGGTCGCGAAATTGAGCGAGGCGGAACGTCGCGACTGTTTCTATTACAAGCCGGTTTGGCAGCGCGCCGCAGTGGTAGCCGCGGGCCCGATCGCCAATTTCCTGCTCGCCATCGTGATCTTTGCCGGCATTGCCATGTGGTACGGCAAGCAGGAGACGGCGCCGCGGGTCGACGAGGTGGTGCCGAACAGCGCCGCCGCAGCCGCCGGTTTCAAGCCTGGCGACCTGGTGGTTTCGATCGACGCCAGCCCGATCGAGAATTTCTCCGATATGCAGCGGATCGTGGCGACGAGCGCCGGCCGGGCGCTCGAGTTCGGCGTCGAACGCGACGGCAAGAGGATCGAGCTGCGCGCCACACCGGCGCTGACCGAGGAAAAGGGCGCGTTCGGCGGCGTGCGCCACATCGGCGTGCTCGGCGTGAAGCGCTCGTTGTCGCCGGGCGACGTGAAGGTCCAGAAACTTGGACCCCTCGCCGCGGTGCAATTGGGAATCCATGAAAGCTGGAACATCGTCGACGGCACGTTCAAGTACCTGTTCCGGCTCGCCGCGGGACGCGAATCGGCGAACCAGATCGGCGGCCCCGCCGGCATCTGGCTGATGTCGAGCGAGGCGGCCCGGCTCGGGTTCGATGTGCTGATGCGCTGGGCGGCGGCGATCTCGGTCTCGATCGGCCTGCTCAATCTCTTTCCGATCCCGCTGCTCGACGGCGGCCATCTTTTGTTCTACGGGTTCGAGGCGGTCCGGGGCCGGCCGCTGTCCGAGCGTGCCCAGGAGGTCGGGTTCCGCATCGGCTTCGCGATCGTGCTCATGCTGATGATTTTCGCGACCTACAACGACGTTTGGCGGGTGATCGACCTCGTTCACAAATTTCTGTCATAATGGGCGTGGCAGGCCTGCAACGCCTTGAACGCAAAAGGGGACCGGTCGGCGAGAATGGTTGCGGCGCGGGGAAAAGGCTGTACAAGCCGAGGGGGCAGAATCCGTCGATCCCCCGACGGGCCGACCGAAAACAAATGGGGCGCGTACCGTATGAAACCTTGGGTCGGGGTACTTCGAGGACTGGCTTTCGTATGCGTCGTCCTCGGCGGAACCGTGCTGGGTTCGGCGGCAGTTTCCGTTCTCGCGGCGGAGACTGCGGCCGCGCAGGGCGTTTCGTCCATCGTGGTGGAGGGCAATCGGCGGGTCGAGGCGGACACGATCCGCTCGTATTTTCGTGCCGGCTCGGGTGGGCGCCTCGATGCGGCCGCCATCGATGACGGCCTGAAGGCGCTCTACGCCACCGGGCTGTTCCAGGACGTGAGAATCAGCCAAGCCGGCGGCCGCCTGGTGGTGAGCGTGGTCGAGGCGCCGGTCATCAACCGGGTCGCCTTCGAGGGCAACAAGCGCGTCAAGGACGATCAGCTGATCGCCGAAGTGCAGTCCAAGGCCCGCGGGACGCTGTCGCGGCCGATGGTGCAATCCGACGTGCAGCGCATCGTCGACGTCTACCATCATTCCGGACGCTTCGACGTGCGCGTCGAGCCGAAGATCATCGAGCTGCCGAACAATCGCGTCGATCTCGTGTTCGAGATCACCGAGGGGGATAAGACCGCGGTCCGCGAGATCATCTTCGTGGGCAATCGCACTTTCGGCAAGACCCGGCTCAAGGACGTGATCAAGACAGGCGAAAGCGGGCTTTTCAGCTTTCTCAAGAGCGCCGACATCTACGATGCCGATCGCGTCGAGGCGGATCGCGATCTGCTGCGTCGGTTCTATTTGAGCAAGGGTTTCGCCGACGTGCAGGTCCTCTCCGCGGTCTCGGAGTACGATCCGGTCCGAAAAGGCTTCATCATCACCTTCACGATCGAGGAAGGCGACCTCTACCATTTCGGCAGCGTCGACATCCTCTCCAACGTGCGCGATGTCGATGCCGCCAGCCTGCGCGCGGTGCTCAAGGCCCAAGCCGGCGGCGTGTACAACGTCGAGGCGGTGGAGAAGACCAGCGAGAACATGACGATCGAGATGTCGAAGCGCGGATATGCCTTCGCCCAAGTGCGGCCGCGCGGCGACCGGGATCAGGCGACACATCTCATCAACGTGGTGTTCGTGGTCGACGAGGGGGCGCGCGCCTACATCGAGCGCATCAACATCCGCGGCAATACCAGGACGCGCGAGTATGTCATCCGCCGCGAATTCGAACTCGCCGAAGGCGACGCCTACAACAAGGTGCTGGTCGATCGCGCCGAGCGGCGGCTGAAGAACCTCGGTTATTTCAAGACCGTGAAGCTCAACAACGAGCCCGGGTCCGCACCCGACCGTGTGATCATCAATGTCGAGCTCGAGGAGCAGCCCACCGGCGATTTCTCGGTTTCGGGCGGCTATTCGACGGCCCAGGGCTGGCTCGCCGAGGTCAGCATCAGCGAGCGCAATCTGCTTGGCCAGGGACAATTCGCCAAGGCGGCGGCGACCATCGGGCAATATTCGCGGGGCTTTTCCGTCTCCTATGCCGAGCCGTATTTTCTGGGCTATAGGCTTTCGGCCGGCATCGATGTGTTCGCCCAGCAGAACCTGCACAGTCCGTTTCAATCCTACGGCAGCGAGACCTACGGCACCGGCCTGCGCCTTGGATCGGCGCTGCGGGAGGATCTGGCGCTGCAGCTGCGCTACAACATCTACCACCAGAAGATCACGATCGACTCAAAGCTGACCGATTGCGACACCCTCACGCCGCCGGATCCCAGTGATCCTGTTGCCGTGGCTGCGTTTCTAGCAACCTGCCAGGGCAACGGCGAGGTCTCCAGCGCCATCAAGCAGACGCTGCTCCGCGGTCCGCTCTGGGTATCGCAGGTCGGCTATTCGCTGACCTACAGCACCGTCGACAACAACCGCAATCCGACCAGCGGCCTCTTGACCGAGATCAAGCAGGATTTGGCCGGTGTCGGCGGCGATGTCAACTTTCTCAAGACCAGCGGCGAGGCGCGGTATTATTACAACGTGTTTGCCGATGTCGTGGTCGTGGGCCGCGCCCAGGCCGGCAATGTGACGCCGTGGGGCGGGCAAAATGTGCGCATCTTCGATTCGTATTTCGGCGGACCGTGGCTCGTCCGCGGCTTTGCCCCGAACGGATTCGGCCCGCGCGACCTGACCCCGGGAACCACCCGTGACAACGTCGGCGGCACGAATTTCTGGGGCGCCAGCCTCGAGCTGCAGTCCCCGATCCCGAATCTCCCGAATTTCCGAACACGTTGTGCGGGCACGGCGGGAACCCGAGCGATTGCTCCGGACCTGCCGACTCGTTCAAGCCGCGCTCCGCCGTCGGCGTAGGCTTGATCTGGGATTCGCCGTTCGGCCCGCTCCGGATCGATTACGCCTTCGCCCTGACCAAGGAAGGCTACGACCGCACCCAGGCGTTCCGCTTCGGCGGCGGGACGAAATTCTAAAGCTGGGCGAGCCCGGCCCGCAGGGCGCATGAGCGATCCGCTGTTCTTCCGGCGTCCATCGGGCCTCACGTTGCGCGAGCTCGCGGAGCTCACCGGGGCTTCGCCTCGGGAGGGCGCCCCGCTCGACCGGCGCGTCAGCGATGTGGCGCCGCTCGATCGGGCCGGGCCCGCCGATCTCGCGTTCCTCGACAGCCCGCGTTACGCCGACCAGCTCGCCTCGACCCGCGCCGGCATCTGCGTCATATCGGAACGCTTTGCCGAACGCGCTCCGCCGCACGTGACCGTGCTGATCGCCCCGCAACCCTATCGGGCGTTCGTCGAAGCAACGCGCGCGCTCTATCCCGACGCGATCCGTCCGTCCTCGCTGTTCGAAGCGAGCGGTGCCGCCGAGGGGGCGCACGTGCACCCCTCGGCGCGGCTCGAGAAGGGCGTCACGGTGGATCCTGCGGCCATCGTCGGGCCGCGCGCCGAGATCGGTGCCGGAACCGTCCTGCAGGCCGGGGCGGCCATCGGACCCGACGTGCGCATCGGCCGCGACTGCAACATCGGCGCGGGATCCTCGATCGTGCATGCGCTGATCGGCGATCGGGTCATCATTCACCCGGGATGCCATATCGGACAGGACGGCTTCGGTTATGTGATGGGTGCCGGCGGCCATATCAAAGTGCCGCAAGTCGGCCGCGTCATCCTGCAGGATCACGTCGAAATCGGGGCGGGGACCACGATCGACCGCGGCGCCAATCGCGACACGATCGTCGGCGAGGGCACCAAAATCGACAATCTGGTTCAGGTCGGCCACAATGTCGTGATCGGTCGCCATTGCATCCTGGTGGCCCAAACCGGCATCTCCGGGAGCGTGACCATCGGCGATTTCGTCGTGCTCGGGGCGCGCGTGGGCATCAACAATCACGTCCGCATCGGGGAGGGCGCACAGATCGCCGCAACCAGCATCGTCAATGACGATGTGCCGCCGGGCGCGCGCTGGGGCGGAACTCCGGCAAAGCCCGCCAGGATCTGGTTCCGCGAGATGAAATTGCTGGAGCAAATGGCCTTGCGCGCCGGCAAGCAGGGCTCCGGTCGCCGGCAAGCGCAACCGGACGAGTCCTGAAAGGCCGCGGCATGACCCCATCGACGCCGCCCGACTCGCTCGACATCCAACAGATCTTGGAGCTGCTGCCGCACCGCTATCCATTCCTGCTGGTGGATCGAGTCGAGCAGATCCGCGGCGATGAATCCTGCGTCGGCATCAAGAACGTCACCGTCAACGAGCCGTTCTTCCGCGGACATTTTCCCGGACGGCCGGTCATGCCGGCCGTGCTGCTGCTGGAGGGCATGGCGCAAAGCGCAGGCGCAATCTGCGCCCTGTCGCTGAAGCGAGATCGAGCGCCGCAATCGGTGTATTTCATCACCATCGACAAGGCGAAATTCCGCCGCCCCGTGATCCCGGGCGATCGCATCGAGTATCATATGCAGCGGTTGGCCAGGCGCAGGAACATGTGGTGGTTTCGCGGCGAAGCCAAAGTCGATGGTCGGATCGCGTGCGAAGCCGAGCTCGGCGCGATGATCGCCGAGCTGTGACCGCCGGATGCCGCGCATTCATCCAACCGCCTGCGTCGAACGCGCCGCGGAGATCGCCGAAGACGTCGAGATCGGCCCGTATTGCATCGTCGGCCCCGACGTCGCGATCGAGCCGGGATGCCGGCTGGTGGCGCACGTCCATCTCGCCGGCCACACCTCGGTGGGTGCCGGAACCACGATCTACCCGTTCGCCTCGCTCGGCACGCCGCCGCAATCGGTTCGGTACCGCGGCGGGCCGACCCGGCTGGTCATCGGCCGCCATTGCGACATCCGCGAGAGCGTCTCCATGAACATCGGCACGGAGGACGGCGGCGGAATCACCGAGGTCGGCGAGCGCGGGTTCTACATGGCCAACAGCCACGTCGGTCATGATTGCCACGTCGGCCGCGAGGTGGTGTTCGCCAACGGCGCCACCTTGGGGGGCCATTGCGTCGTCGGGGATCATGTTTTCATCGGCGGACTCTCGGCCGTGCATCAGTTCAGCCGGATCGGCGCCCATGCCATGATCGCCGGGCTGACCGGCGTGCGCGCCGATGTCATTCCGTTCGGGTTCGTGATCGGATCCGTCGGACAATTGGCGGGATTGAACGCCATCGGAATGAAGCGGCGGAAGTTTTCGCACCAGTCCGTGCACGCCGTGCGCAAGGCCTATCGGATGCTGTTCTTCGGCGAGGGGACGTTCGCGAACCGCATCGATGTCGTCGAGGCGGAATTCGGCGCAGACACCGCGGTGGCGGCGATCCTTGCGTTCGTGCGCGAAGGCGGCAGCCGGCCGCTGTGTCATCCGCGCGGAGATTATCGGGATTGACCGGCGATGCTCGACACCCATCAGGAACGCGCCGCGACGGACGACCCGCTTGCGATCATCTGCGGAGGCGGATCGCTGCCGTTCGCCGTGGCCGATGCGGTCGCCCGCCGCGGACGGCGCGCGGTCCTGTTCCCGATCCGGGGTTTTGGCGATCCGGCGGCGGTCGAACGTTACCCGCATCATTGGATCGCGCTGGGGCAGTTCGGTCGCATGTGCCGCCTGGCAAGTGCCGAGCGCTGCCGCGACGTGGTGTTCATCGGCAACCTGATCAGACCTTCGCTCCGCGAGATCCGCCTGGACTGGCAGACGATCCGCCTCATGCCGCGCATTGCTCGGCTGTATCGCGGCGGCGACGATCGGCTGCTGTCCGGCATCGGCCGCATCTTCGAGGAGCACGGATTCCGGCTGCTCGGTGCGCACGAGGTCGCGCCCGAGATCCTGGTCCGGGAGGGGGTGATGGGCAAGCGTCGGCCGAGCGAGCGCGATGAGGCCGACATTGCCACGGGCCTTGCCGTGCTCGCCGCCATGGGGCCGTTCGACATCGGCCAGGCGGCGGTCGTCGCCTCCGGTCATGTGATTGCGGTCGAAGCGGCGGAAGGGACCGACGCCATGCTCGCGCGCGTGGCCGAGCTCAGGAGACTGGGCCGGATCCGCTATCCGGTCGGCGTGGGCGTGCTCGTCAAGGCGCCCAAGCCGGGCCAGGACCGCCGCCTCGACCTTCCCTCGATCGGGCCGCAGACGGTCGCCGGCGTCATTCGCGCCGGTCTTGCCGGCCTTGCCGTGGTTGCCGGAGGAACCATCATGGCGCAGCCCGACGCCGTCGTCGCCACGGCCGATCGGGGCAAGATTTTCGTGATCGGCCTCCCCGATCCGCAGCGGCAATGAGCAGCGCCAGTCCGGGCGAGACGCCGCCGGCGCGCCGGCTCGCGGTCTTTCTCGTCGCGGCAGAAGAATCCGGTGATCGCCTGGGTGCCGCGCTGATGCAGGCGCTGGCCCAGGAGCATCCCGGCGGCTTGGCGTTTTCCGGGGTCGGCGGGCGGGCCATGGCCGCGGCGGGGCTCGACAGTCTGTTTGCGATCGAGGAATTGCCCACGCTGGGCCTTGCCGCGATCCCGCGACGGCTCGCTGCAATCCTGCGGCGGATCCGGCAGACTGCGGCTGCGATTATCGCCGCGCGGCCGGATGTCCTCGTCATCATCGACAGCCCGGATTTCACCCACCGCGTGGCGCGGCGCGTGCGCGCCGCAGCGCCCTCCATTCCCATCGTCGATTACGTTTCGCCGTCGGTGTGGGCCTGGCGCCCGGGACGCGCGCGCGCGATGCGCCGCTATGTCGACCATGTGCTCGCGATCCTGCCGTTCGAGCCGGCCGTGCACCGCAAGCTCGGCGGCCCGCCCACCACCTACGTCGGGCATCCGCTCGCCGAGCAGGTGAAACGCCTGCGCCCCGACGCGGCGGAGCTTTCGCGCCGCAATGCGGATCCGCCCGTCGTGCTGGTGCTGCCCGGGAGCCGGCCTGCGGAAATCCGCCGCCTGCTCGGTCCGTTCGGGGCGGCGATCGAGCGGGTGCGGCGCGACGCCGGAAACATCGAGCTGCTGCTGCCGACGGTCCCGGCGTTGGCCGAAGAAGTCAGGAACGCGACCGCAACTTGGCCCATGGCGCCGAGGGTGATCGCAGACCGGCAAGAAAAGCTGCGGGCGTTTCGCATCGCGCGCGCGGCGCTCGCCGCGTCCGGGACGGTGACGCTCGAGCTCGCGCTCGCCGGCGTCCCCACCGTCGCGGCCTATCGGGTCGCCGGATGGGAGGCGGCGATCGCGCGGCGGCTGATCCGGGTTCCCTCGGTGATCCTCGCCAATCTCGTGCTCGGCGAGAATGTCGTGCCGGAATTGCTGCAGGACGAGTGCGTGCCGGAGCGGCTCGCCGCAGCGCTTGTCCCGCTGCTCGCTGACGGGCCGGAACGCCGGCGCCAGCTCGAGGCCTTCGGCCGGCTCGACGGGATCATGGAGATCGCGACCGCGCAGCCGAGCCGCAGAGCCGCGGAAATCGTGCTCGCCGCGGCGCGGCGCGAGCTACGTCAGGCCGAGGCTCAATGACGAGAGCGCGGCCGCGGTCGTTATGACCGGTGGTTCCGGCGCGAGATCGGCAGATAGTCGCGCCGCGTCGCCCCGGTATAGAGCTGGCGCGGCCGGCCGATCTTCTGGTGCGGGTCTTCGATCATCTCCTTCCACTGCGCGATCCAGCCGACCGTGCGGGCGAGCGCGAACAGCACCGTGAACATCGTGGTCGGGAAGCTCATCGCCTTCAGGGTGATCCCCGAATAGAAGTCGACGTTGGGATAGAGCTTCTTGT